>ENA-UOJD01001396-UOJD01001396.1-human-gut-metagenome-genome-assembly--contig:-P48-NODE-1396-length-24751-cov-7.891683_pt1 | contig 24751 bp, 26 predicted proteins | sample MGYA00242342_ERZ723889 | MGnify/ENA metagenome assembly ERZ723889
TCCAGGAAGCTCAGGCCCTTCTCCATGCGCTGCTTGTAGCACTCGGCGCGCAGCATGTTGTTGACGGAGAAGCAGGCGCCGACCTCGCGCAGCAGCTCGATATAGTTCAGCGGCTTCAGCCAGGCAGAGTTGCGCAGCATGATCGCCTTGCCGTCGGAGAAGTCGATGAATTTCTCCATCTGACGCTTGAAGCACTCCGCATTATACGCAATGGTCTCCTCAGTGAGCATCTGGCGCATGTCGGTGCGGCCCGACGGGTCGCCGATCATCGTCGTGCCGTCGCCGATGAGGGCGATGGGCTTATTGCCCGCCATCTGCAGGCGCTTCATCAGGCACAGGGCCATGAAATGGCCGACATGCAGGGAGTCTGCCGTGCAGTCAAAGCCGATATAGAACGTGGCCTTGCCGTTGTCGATCATTTCGCGGATCGCTTCTTCATTCGTCACCTGCGCGATCAAGCCGCGGGCGACCAGTTCGTCATAAAGTTTCATAAGTTCCTCCTGTTTTTGTCATAAAAAACGCCCTCTGTCCAATGGACAGAGGGCGTAAAACTACGCGGTACCACCTCGTCATTCCCGGCACTTCGCAGCGGCGGGCTCGGGGAGTGCAGCCACACTCCTGCGCGATATCGGGCGCACCCGTCCGGCCCTACTGCAGGTTCAGGCCGGCCGCTCCGGAAGGTATTTCGTCCCGCTTCCCTGCCGCCTTACACCGACCGGCGGCTCTCTGCGCGTGGAGCACGGGGGTACTTCATTCCATCACAGCGTTTTTCTATTGGTATCCTAACAGAAAACCGGTGCTTTGTCAAGTCCGACTTTCCAACATTTCTGCGGCGCTCTGCAGCGTGGTCGGCGTGATGCTCGCGCCGCCGATGATGCGGGCCAGCTCGGCCTTGCGCCCCTCAAAGTCGAGCGGCGTCACGCTCGTGAACGTGCGGCCGTCGTGCTCTGCCTTGGCGATGCGGAAATGCGTGTCCGCCAGCGCAGCGATCTGCGGCAGATGCGTTACGCACAGGACCTGCTTCGTACGGGACAGGGCGCGGAGCTTTTCCGCCACGCGCTGAGCGGCCCGGCCGGAGACACCGGTGTCGACCTCGTCGAAGATCAGCGTCGGCACATGGTCTCTCTCGGCCAGCACGTTTTTCAGCGCCAGCATGATGCGCGCCAACTCGCCGCCCGAGGCGACCTTGCTCAGCGGCTTGAGCGCTTCGCCGAGGTTGGCGGACATGTAGAACGAAACGGCGTCCATGCCGTCCTGCGTCAGATCCGTCTCCGTGAAGCGGCAGGCAAATTGTACTTTCTTCATATCCAGCTGGGACAGCTCGTCCAGCACGCGCGCCGTCAGGGCCTCTGAGGCCGCTTTTCGGCATTCGCGCAGGCGGAGCGCCGTTTCCCGCGCCTGCTTTTCCGCCGCGGCGACCTGCTTTTCCAGCTGCTGCAGGCGCTCGTCGGAGAACTCGATCTCCTCCAGCTCCGCTTTTGCCCTGGCAAGGTAGTCCAGAATGGCCGCGCAGTCCGCGCCGTATTTCCGGCGCAGGCGGTGCAGCAGGTCGAGGCGCTCCTCAAGCTGCTCCAGCTCGTCTGCGGAGTACGACAGGCGGTACAGACGGTCACGGAGCTGCTCTGCGGCGTCCTGCGCCTGATACATCAGGTCTGCGATCGTGTCGTGCAGCGGCTGCAGCGATTCATCAAAGCGCGCGCTGTGCGCCAGATCGCGCTCTGCCTGCGTCAGGAGAGCCGCCGCGCCCTGCGCCTCGTCCCCGCCGTCCAGACAGGCGGCAGCGTCGCGCAGGCCGTCCGAGAGCTTTTCGGCGTTCTGCAGCAGACGGCGGCGGGCCTCGAGCTGCGTATCCTCATCCGGCTTCAGAGCCGCACGCTCGATCTCATCGATCTGATAGCGCAGCGTCTCCGTGCGGCGAAGCTTCTCGCTCTCGTCCATGCGCAGGTGCGCCATTTCGTGCTGCAGGCTCTGCATGGCGGAAAACTGCGCGCGGTACTGCTCCAGCAGCGGCGCATCGGCAGCGAAGCTGTCCAGAAATGTCAGATGGTAGTTCTCATCGAACAGCGCTGCGGAGTCGTGCTGGCCGTGGATGTTGATGAGCTGAAGGCCGAGCCTCCGCAGAATGCCGACCGTGACGGCCACGCCGTTCACGCGGCAGAGATTCTTTCCGTCCAGATAGATCTCACGCTGTACGACGACCTCCGTGTCATAGGGCACACTGTTCTCGGCAAACCACGCAAGCTCCGGCACATCGTCAAAAATGGCGCGAACAGCGGCGCGCGCCGCGCCCGTGCGGATCATATCGCGGTAGGCGCGCTCGCCGAGAATGGCGGAGATCGCGTCGATGACGATGGATTTGCCCGCGCCGGTCTCGCCGGTCATGACGTTAAAGCCGCGCTCAAACAGGATATCCGCCTGCTCGATCACGGCGATATTCTCAATGTGCAGCAGGCGAAGCATGGCGGCTCCTTACTCGAGCATGCGGTGCAGCTCGCGGCAGAACTCCGCGGCAGATTCCTTGTCGCGCATGATGACGAGCGTCGTATCGTCTCCGGACAACGAGCCGACCATGTTCGGCATCTTCAGCGAGTCGATGTTCGCGCCCGCAGCTGCGCCGAGGCCGGGCATGGTTTTGATGACGATGATATTCTGGGCGTAGTCGATGTTCGTGACGCATTCGCGGAAGATCACGCGGAAGCGCGCGCCAAACTTCTCGCCCTCCACGCGGTGCGGCAGGCAATAGCGATAGCCTCCCATGCCGTCGAGGGATTTTACGATCTGCAGCTCCTTGATATCGCGGGAAACGGTGGCCTGGGTGCTGTGGAAGCCGCACTGGCGGAGCTGATCGAGCAGCTGCTCCTGCGTCTCGATGCACCGGTTCTCCACAAGCTCGATGATTTTTTTCTGACGATCGTTTTTCATGGTTCCCACCTACCTGAATTTATTTTGTATGATCTCGAAAAAGCTGCGTCCGGTCAGGCGGAGCAGCCGTGTGACATGCTCAGAGCGGCGTATGGTAATGCGATCGCCGCTGCTCAGGCGGACAGCCTTGCCGCCGTCCACGGAAAGAAAGGCGTTTTTGCGGCCGGTGCGGGCAAGCTGCACCGTGATCTCGCGGTCTGCAGACGTAACGATGGCACGTGTCTGCATATCGTGGGCGCAGATCGGCGTGAGCACAATATTCTGTGCAGCAGGCTCGACCAGCGGGCCGCCAGCCGACATGGAATAGGCCGTGGAACCGGTCGGCGTGCAGACGATCAGCCCGTCGCCGCTGAAGGACATCATATCCACGCCGTCGCCCTGCACGGACATCTGCACCACGCGGGCGACCGCGCCCTTCGTGATGACGGCGTCGTTCAGCGCGTCCTCCTCCAGAATGACGCGTCCCTCGTGCTCCGCGCGGACATGGAGCATCATGCGCGGCTCGACGGAGAAATCGTCATCCGCAAGGCGGCGCAGCTCCTTGAGCTCGCTGCTCTCCAGCTCCGCCATGAAGCCCATGGTGCCGATGTTCACGCCGAGGACCGGGATTCCGGCCTTTGTTGCAGCCTTGGAGGCATGGAGGATCGTGCCGTCGCCGCCGAAGCAGACGAGTAGATCGGCATCGCGCAGCTCATGGTTCAGCTCCGTCAGAACAACATTGTCCGGCAGCTCGAAGCTGCGGTCCACATCGAAGGCGAGGCAGATGCGCGTTTCCAGCCCAGCCTCGCGCAGGAGCTTATCGGCGAGCGTGACATATTTGAAGTTCCGGTCCCGGTAGGGATTCGGCGTCAAGACGATCTTTTTCATAGCTTATCCCCTGAGTTCTGCGTGCGCCTGTGCAACGAGCGCAGGAACATCCGGCGTGATGCCGCCCTGCGGCTCCATGCTCAGATGGCCGAGAAATTCAATGTTGCCCTCGGGGCCGCGCACCGGGGAAAACGTCAGGTTGCGGACGGTCAGCTCCAGCTCCGCAGCCAGCGCCAGAAAATTCTGCAGGACCTCCTCATGGACGGCCGGGTCGCGGACGACGCCCTTCTTGCCGACCTTCTCCCGGCCGGCCTCGAACTGCGGCTTGATGAGGCAGAGGATCTGCCCCGTCGGCTTCAGCAGTGCACGGATGGCGGGCAGGACGATCCGCAGGGAAATGAAGGAAACATCCACAACGGACAGGTCCAGCGGCTCTCCGAGCTGCTCCGGCGTGACATAGCGGATGTTCGTCCGCTCCATGCACACCACGCGCGGGTCCTGCCGGATGCTCCAGGCAAGCTGGCCATAGCCGACATCGATGGCGAAGACCTTCTTCGCGCCCTTCTGCAGCAGGCAGTCCGTAAAGCCGCCCGTCGAGGCGCCCGAGTCGCTGCAGACGAAGCCGGTCGGATCGACGCCGAAGTCGCGCAGCGCCTTTTCAAGCTTCAGGCCGCCGCGGCTGACGTAGGGGCAGGGATTGCCCCGCAGCTCTACAACGGCCTCGTCCTCGACCGGCGTACCGGCCTTGTCCGATTTCTGCCCGTTGACATAGACCTCGCCGGACATGATGAGCGCCTGCGCCTTGCTTCGGCTGTCGCACAGGCCGCGCTCCACGAGAACGACATCCAATCGTTCCTTATGCTTCATTCTGACATACCTCCCAGGCAGCGTCAGCAAGAGATTTTGCGTCCAACCCCGCCAGGCGGTACAGATCCGGCACCGCGCCGTGGGGAATAAAGCGGTCGCCGAGATTGCACAGCCGCACAGGCCCGCCAACTCCGCGAGCACGGAGCGACGCCAACAGCTCCTTGCCGACGCAGCCGATGCACACGGACTCCTCTGCCACGAGCAGGCGGCCCGTCTTCCGCATGGAGGCGGCGACGGTGCGGACATCGAGCGGCTTGATGGAGGGCAGCTTCAGGACCTCGGCGGAAATGCCGCGCGCCTGCAGCATCTTTGCCGCGGCAAGCACCTCGTTGACGAGCGTCCCGTAGGTGACGAGGGTAATGTCGCTCCCCTCGCGCAGGCACGGCTGCTCTGCGATGCCGGTAAACGTGCCGTCGCACCCGCGGGGATAGCGCACGGCAACCGGGCCGGTCATCTCCAGCACAGCGCGGCGCAGCATCTGACCCAGCTCCGCCTGACTGGCGGGGCACAGGACCTGCATGCCGGGCACGGAGCGCAGATAATTCACGTCGAACACGCCGTGGTGCGTCTCTCCATCCCCGCCGACAAGGCCGGCGCGGTCTACGGCAAATACGACATGCAGTCCGAGCATGGCAACATCCTGCAGCAGCATATCATAAGCGCGCTGCAGGAATGTGGAATAGATCGCAACAACGGGGATCATTCCCTGCTTGGCAAGGCCGCCCGCCATGGAGACGGCGTGTCCCTCTGCAATGCCGACATCGAAGCAGCGCTCCGGATAGTGGGCTGCAAAGGCATCGAGGCCGGTCCCGCGCAGCATGGCGGCTGTAATGGCGCAGATGCGCGGCTCCTGCGCGCCGAGCGCGTCAATCGTTTCGCTGAATGTGTCGGAAAATGTCGGAAGATGGCCGCAGCGCGGCTCCATCCCCTTTTCGGGGTCGAAATGGCCGATGCCGTGGAACACATCGGGGTTCTCCTCAGCAGGCGCGTAGCCCTTGCCCTTCTGCGTGATGACGTGCAGCAGGACCGGATGCCGGCGGTCCTTGACGAGCCGGAGCATATATTCCAGCCGTTTCAGATCATGCCCATCTACGGGGCCATAATATTCAAAGCCCATCTCCTCAAAGAACGTCGTGCCGAAGAGCATACGCTTCCAGTGCTCCTTGAGCCGGTGCGTCAGGCGGTAGAGGCACTTTCCGCCGGGCACCTTTGCCGTGACGGCGCGATAGGCCTTTTTGATGCGGTAATAGCCCGGCCGCGTGCGGATGAGCGCAAGATGCTGAGCAATGCCGCCGACGTTCGGCGTGATGGACATGCCGTTGTCATTCAGGATAACGATGAGCTGCTCGCTGCTCTCCCCGGCATCGTTCATGGCCTCATAGGCCAGGCCGCCGGTCGTTGCGCCGTCGCCCATCAGGGCCACGACGTGATAGTCCTCATGCTGCAGCGTGCGGGCACGCGCCATGCCGAGGGCGGTGGAGACGGAGCTGGAGGCGTGACCGGCCACAAACGGGTCCGTCACGCTCTCCGACGGCTTTGGGAAGCCCGCAAGGCCGCCGAACATACGCAGTGTGCGGAATTCGTCCCGTCGGCCGGTCAGGATCTTGTGGACATAGGACTGATGCCCCACGTCGAACAGGAGCCGGTCACGGCTCGTATCGAATACCCGCTCCAGCGCAACACTCAGCTCGACAACGCCGAGGTTCGAGGCCAGATGACCGCCCGTCCGGGCGACATTCAGCACCAGAAACTGTCGAATCTCGTCGCAAAGCTGGCGCAGCTGCGCGTCATTCAGCGCGCACAGCGCCTCGCGGGAATTGATGGTATCTAATAACGTCAAAAATGACACACCCTCAGACTGTCACTTTTTCTTTTTCTTCGGGAGCTTGCCGGTAAAGAGTGACTTGATGTAGTAGATCAGCTTGGAGGTCGTATGCACGATCTGTGTTGCCTTGCCGGTGGCGATATTCTTGCCGCAGGCCTTGCCGGCGATCGTTACACCGGACACCAGCGCGGACATGATCAGCTGTGCCACCGTTTCGGAATTGAGCATGGTAAGAGCGCGCACGGCCACAACGGCGGAAGCCGAGCCGGATACGACGCCGCAGATATCGCCCACGACGTCATTGCAGAAGCTTGAGACCTTCTCCGCATTGCGCAGCAGGTGCAGAGCCTCGGCAGCGCCGGGGACCTTTTTGGCCGCCATGGCATGGAAGGGCTTCTCCTCCGCCGACATCACGGCCACGCCGATGATATCGAACACGATGCCAAGCGCCACGATCAGCAAAAGTACAAGAAATGCCTCGACAAGCCCTGCTCCCTCCAGCACTGTGGAGGAAAAGAACGAGATCGTCGAGGAAATTACGACTGCCACAAAAAAGACTGTGACGATCCAGCGAATATGACTGTTTTTCTTTTTTCGCTTCCCTTTTGAGGGAGGCTCCGTATGGTTTGCGCTCAAAAATATCTCCTCCGGAAACACTGAAGTCTGTGGGCCGGGCCCACAAGCCAAGAATTTCTAAAGAATGGTGGCAGCAGACAGAGTAAAGCCTGCGGCTTAGGTCGGGTTGGATTTCCCCAGTCGCTGCCGCCCGTCGCCGGACGGCTGTTTCCATTTAAAGCCAAAGCCGGAGCGTTGCCGCATCCGGTACCCGATTGCCACTTAGTCCGCACTGTAATCCTCTGCATGCCCTGAATGAACAGTCAGCCTAGGTGTTTTCCACAGCATTACGCACCGGCTCTATCCTCTTTTGCAGGCATGGTTTCAAGGGGCAATATCGCCAAGCGCCGCGGCCACGGCGGCTGACGCGTCGCTCCCCTATTCCCACATACCCACGCAAGGCAGGCTACGCTACACACAGCACACGATTCTGTGCACCGCAATGCAGGTTCAATCCTGCTTCGTACGCAGTCCGGGTACCCGCAGATACGGAACGGCTGTCGCACAAGAGCAGGTCTCCACGGAAACCGGGTCGGTCGGTATATGCCGTTACACCTCGCCCGGAGACCTTAACCCCCAGCACCCACCCTGATCTGGGCGAAAAAAGCAAGCACCAGGGACTTCATCGATATGCCCTTAAAAGGATTTTTAGGCCCTTCTTCGAAACCGGCGCGCTTTGACTAGGATACTGCGCCACCAATAACATCATACCATAACGACGGGAAATATACAAGTATCCTTTGTCGGTTTTTCCAAAAAATATCCCGCGATTTTCTACCGGTACAATGTTTTTTCCAATGTTTTCCTCATTAGCAAGCGAAAATATCGGAAATATTTCAAAATAATGAATATTCAGCCCGCCGAAATAGTTCCATCCGTTCCTGTTCCGCCGGACCGATCCTGCGCAGCCGGCCGGGCGTGATATACGGCGGATCGGCCCGCGGAAAGGCGAAACAGCGCTTGACAAGGCCGCTCTGCCGTGCTAAACTTGTAGTTGCACAGCGGACAAACGGGCAAAGAATGCCCGCGCTGTAATGACAGGCTGATTGCCGCAGGAGTGACAGCTATGCATTCTTTTGAGAGCGATTATACTGCGGGCGCGCGGGTAGAGATCCTGCGCCGTCTGAACGAGACGAATCTGGAGCAGCTCCCCGGCTACGGCAGCGACAAATACTGCGAGAGCGCAAAGGAAAAGATCCGCGCGGCCTGTGACTGTCCCGGCGCCGACATTTTCTTCATGGTCGGCGGCACGCAGACGAACGCCGTCGTCATCGACTCCATGCTGCCGTCCTACGGCGGCGTGATCGCCGCGCAGACCGGCCACATCAGCGACCACGAGGCCGGCGCCATCGAATTCACGGGCCACAAGGTCATCGCCCTGCCCGTCTACGACGGCAAGCTCCGCGCCGAGGATGTCTGGATGTATATGAAGGACTACTGGCAGGATGCGAGTCACCAGCATTTTGTCTATCCCGGCATGGTCTACATCTCCTACCCGACGGAGTTCGGCACGCTCTACACCAAGCGTGAGCTCGTCGAGCTGGCCAGCGTCTGCCGCTGGTACAATATCCCACTCTACATCGACGGCGCACGCCTCGGCTACGGTCTGATGAGCCCGAAGTGCGACATTACCCTGCCGGAGCTGGCCCAGCTGTGCGACGTGTTCTACATCGGCGGCACGAAGGTCGGCGCGCTGTTCGGCGAGGCCGCAGTCTTTACAAAGCACAACATGCCGCGATATTTCTCCACCATTGCCAAACAGCACGGCGCGCTGCTGGCCAAGGGCCGCCTGCTCGGCCTGCAGTTCGACACGCTGTTTACGGACGACCTGTATTTCCGCATCAGCAAGCACGCCATCAACATGGCCATGCAGATCCGCGATGCCTTCGATGCGCGTGGCCTGCAGTTCTATCTTCATTCGCCGACGAACCTACAGTTCCTCATCATGGAGAATAAGGCCGTCCGTGCCCTGCAGCAGAAGATTGCCTTCCACACCTGGGGCAAGGTCGACGAGGAGCACAGCGTTGCCCGCTTCGCCACGAGCTGGTCCACAACGCAGGAGGATGTCGACGCGCTGATCGACGCCATCAAAACACTGTAAGGCAGAAAAATTTCGGAGCGCTTTCCGGCTGGAAGGCGCTCCGTTTTTTAGCGTTTCTGCGCCGCCTCGGCGCGGCAGCGGATCATTTCGCCCGCAATGCTGATGGCGATCTCCGCCGGGGTCTGCGCCAGGATCGGCAGGCCGATGGGCAGATGGACAGACGCAATGGCCTCTTCGGAGAAGCCCTCCTGCCGCAGCAGGTCGCGCGTCTTGGCCGCCTTGTTCCGGCTGCCGATGCAGCCGATGTAGGACAGCGGATGGCGCAGGATGCGGTGCAGGACCTCAAAGTCCGCCATGTGGCCCGGCGTCATGACGACGACGCTGTCATACGGCGTGAGCGTGACATGATCCTCCAGCTCGGCATACGGCGCGCAGATCACATCGGAGAATCTCTCGGCCAGCTCCTGCCGCGGGTCATAGACCGTCACGGCAAAGCCGACATATTCCAGCACCGGCACGAGCGCCTGCCCGACATGCCCCGCGCCGAAGAGATAGACGCGCCCCGGCTGCGTGAGCGGCTCGGTATAAACAGCAGGCGTTCCCTGCATCCAGACCGGCTGGGCCGCGCACAGGGAACGGTCCGCCCCGTTCGAAAGCGAAACGTCCGTTCTGCCGTCTTCGGCAATGACGAGCTTCAGCCAGCAGGGCGCCGTGGCGTCGAACGCAGCCGCCATGGCGCGCACGAAGTCCGCCTGCTCCGGGCCGAGATAGAGATACGACACGATGACATTGCCGCCGCAGGCCATGCCGATGCCGCCCTCGCGCTCCGAGAGGTCATAGGCCCGCAGGGCCGAGGTCTGCCGCTGCAGAAGCGACAGGCCCTCCTTTGCGGCGAGCAGCTCCAGGCGGCCGCCGCCGACGGTGCCGCGGGTGCTGCCGTCGGCGAACACGGCCATATGCGCGCCTGCGCTGCGCGGTGCGGAGCCGCCGGAATGCACGACGGTGCAGAGGACGACCGGTCTGCCAAGGGTAGCGGCCTCCAGAAGGCTGTGAAGCAGTGCTTTCATGGTTTTTCTCCTCAGTGATCGCGGCTCGTCAGGCGCTGCGCCAGCTCCGTCAGGAACTCCGCCTGACCGAACGGCGCGAGCGCAGCGACCGCGCGCTGCGTTTCTTCCGTGATGCGGGCACGGCAGGCTTCCACGCCGTGCAGCCGGACGAATGTATTTTTGTTCTGGTCCATGCCGGTCGCCTTGCCGAGCTTTGCGGCATCGCCGACGACATCCAGAATATCATCCTCGATCTGGAAGGCCAGCCCGAGACTTGCAGCGTAATCCGCCGCTGCCTGCTGCTGGGCCGGGCTGCCGCCGGCTGCGATGACGCCGAGCTGGCAGGCAGCCGAGATGAGCGCGCCCGTTTTGCGCGACTGGATGGCGAGGACCTCCTCCTCCGTGCAGACGCGGTGCTCGGCCTCCATGTCCAGCACCTGCCCGCCGACCATACCGAGCTCGCCCGCGCACAGTGAGAGCACCCGCGTGGCCTTGACGACGCGGGACGCGGGCAGCGGAGCTGCGGCAAGATGGCCGAATGCGGCCGTCAGCAGGGCGTCGCCCGCCAGAACGGCCGTCGCCTCGCCGTAGACCTTGTGGTTCGTCAGGCGGCCGCGGCGGTAATCGTCATTGTCCATGCACGGCAGATCGTCGTGGATGAGGCTGTAGGTATGCACCATCTCCACGGCGGCGGCAAACGGCAGGGCGTCCATGGCGCTGCCGCCGCACAGCTCGCAGAAGGCCTGCGCCAGCACAGGGCGAAGGCGCTTTCCCCCGGCAAGCAGGCTGTAGCGCATGGCGTCAAACAGGACCTGCTGCGGCTCGTCCGCATCCGTAAAGCAGGAGTGGAGATAGCCCTCCACGCGGTCGGCATAGCTGCGCAGCAGCGCTTCAAATTCCAGCATCGGCAAGCTCCGTTTCCTGCGGGGCGCCGTCTGCGCCCTTGGTGAGCTGAACGACCTTCAGCTCCGCTTCGTCCAGCAGGCGGCTGCAGGAGCCTGCCAGCCGCGTGCCCTCCTCAAACAGCGAGAGGGCCTCCTCCAGCGGGACGTCGCCCTTTTCCATGCGGCGGACGATCTCATCGAGCCGCTGCAGAGATTGTTCAAATGTGATCGATTCCGTGCTCATGTTGCATCCTCCTGTATTTCCCGCACCTCGGCAGAGGCGCGGCCGTCCGCGAGCCGGACGGTGATCCGGTCGCCGCAGGACAGCGTGCGGACGCTCCGCACCACATGGCCCTGCGCGTCAAATGTCATAGAATATCCGCGCGAGAGGACCTTCAGCGGGCTCATCGCGTCGAGCTTCGACGCCAGCCGGACAAAACGCTCGCGCTGCTGCGCCACGAGCCGCTGCAAGGCGGCAATCAGGCGGCGTTGCGTATAGTCGAGCTGCATGCGGCGGTCGTCGATATAGTTTTTCGGGTCGCGCAGGGCGCGCGCTCCGGCCAGCTGGGCCACACGCTGGCGTTCCTGCTTCAGGCGGCGCGTCATCAGCGTGAGCAGCATGGCGCGCTGGGCGGCCAGATGCTGGCGCAGCTCCGTCTGGTCCGGCACGGCCAACTCCGCCGCGTTCGACGGCGTCGCTGCGCGCAGATCGGCCACGAAGTCCGAGATCGTCACATCTGGCTCATGGCCGACGGCCGAGATGACCGGAATATGCGAATCGGCAATGGCGCGGGCCACGCGTTCGTCGTTGAAGGCCCAAAGGTCCTCCATGGAGCCGCCGCCGCGGCCGGTGATGATGAGGTCGGCCAGCTCCCAGCGGTTGGCGTAGCGGATCGCCCCGGCGATCTCCGCCGGAGCCTCGGCCCCCTGCACGCGGACGCCGAGCAGCTTGACCTCCGTCAGCGGGTAGCGCTTGCGCAGGATGCGCAGCATGTCGTGCAGAGCCGCGCCCGCGGAGGACGTGATGATGGCGATGCGGTGCGGGAAGCGCGGCAGGGCCTGCTTGCGCTCGCGGGCGAACAGGCCCTCAGCCTGCAGCTTCAGCTTGAGCTGCTCAAAGGCGACATGCAGATCGCCGACGCCCTCCGGCGTGAGCGACGTGCAGTAGAGCTGGTAGGCTCCGTCACGCGGGAACACGGCAATGCGCCCGCCCGCAATGACCTTCATACCCGTCTCCGGCCGGAAACGCAGGCGCATGGCGCTGCCCTTGAACATGACGCAGCGGATGGCGCTCTGGCTGTCCTTCAGCGTGAAATAGTGATGGCCGGAGGGGTAAATTTTATAATTGCTCAGCTCACCGCGGATGAGCAGCGAGCCGAGAAATTCGTCTGCTTCAAAGCGCTGTCGCAGATACTCGTTGATCTGCGATACCTCGAAGATCTCAGCCATGCAGCGCCCTCCAGGTCAGAACGGCAACGCCGAGGGCGTTGTCCGTGGCGAACTGCGGCGGACAGAAAACGGCCGGAAGTGCCGCGCAGCTGCTGCGCAGCAGCGTGTTCGATGCAACACCGCCTGCAAACACGACGCTGCTGCCGGGATATTCCAGCAGCGCGTTCTCCGTCGCGCGGACGATGGCGCCGATGAGGCAGCGCAGCGCATAGCCCGCCGTCTCCTCCGGGGAATTTCCCGCCGCATGATACTGTTCGACCTTGTTCTGCACGCCGGAAAGGGAGAATGTGGTCCCCTGCACCTTGACGCGGAAGGCCTGCCGGTCCTGCGCGGACCGGCTCAGGGCGTCGATGTGCTTGCCGGACGGAAACGGCAGGCCGAGCAGCTTGCCGGTCCGGTCGATGAGCTGACCGGCGGAGATATCCGTCGTACCGCCGATCCTCTCGGCATGCACGCCGCCCTTCTTCTCCGGCGTGACGCGCAGAAGCTCCGTCGTACCGCCGGAAAGATGCCAGGCCAGATGCGCCTCGTCCATCAGCTCCATATGGCCGGAGCCCCACAGCGAGGCTGCGATGTGCCCCTGCTGGTGCGAAAACGGCAGAACGGGCACGCCGAGCGCCGCACCGAGCACCCGGGCCTGCGATTCGCCCGCGAGGAAGCAGGGCATGTACGAACCCTCTACGGCGCGCGGCCGCGTGCTGACGCCGACAGCTTCAAAGCCTGCGTCCGTGCCGATATCCGAAAACAGCCTGTCGGCAAGCTCCGGCAGGCGTTTTACATGGGCGAACAGCGCATCACTCTGGCGCAGTCCGAGCGCGCCCTGCTCCACATCGAGCAGGCGCGAGATATTGTGACCGGCCGTGCCGTCGAAGGACGCGACCGAGGTCGTATAGTTGCTGGTGTCGAAGGCGAGCACCCTCATGGCTGCTGCGCCTCCTCCGGAGCAGGCTGCGTCTCTTTGGGCGGAGTCTCCTCCGGCTGTGCTTCCTCCGGCTGTGCTTCCTCCGGCTGCGGGTCCGCAGGGGCCTCGGTGTTCGGCTTTGCGCCGCGCGCCACGGAGCCGAGGATGCCGTTCACAAAGGAAACGACCTGCGCGTCCTCATATTTCCGCGTCAGCTCCACGCACTCGTTGATGGCAACGCCGTTCGGCACATCGTCGACATAGCGCATTTCATAAATGGCAAGCCGCATCGCCGCCTTCGTCAGGCGGGAGATCCGGTGCAGATTCCAGCGCACGGCATACTGGGCGATCAGGGCGTCGAGCTCCTCTGCGTGCTCGCAGACACCCGTCACGCAGGTGCGGATATAGTCCATCTGCTTTTTGCTGGGGCGCTCTGCATAGACGTCGTTCTCCGCAGAAAGGCCGCTGTAATAGCTGCGGTCCATGCGGGTCTCGATGGCCTGGGCAGGTTCTTCGCCGGTATAGTCGATCTCATAAATGAGATGCACGGCGACCTCTCTGGCGTTTGAGCGTGTCATGTCATGTCTCCTTGGTATGTAAAGTGAAAGTGAAGGACTGCCGCTCTGCGGCGGGGGGCTGCAGAGCGGCATAGCCTCAGGCCTGCTCCGCCTTCGGCGCGGCAACGCCGCAGACGTTGACATTGACGTGAGCCGGGCGGACGCCTGCCATGGACTCCACGGCGTTGGCGATGCCCTCCTGCACGTTCTTGGCAACGGTCATCACGGGCTGGCCCATCCGGACGACAAGGTTGCAGGCAATGTCAATGACGTTGTCCTGCAGCGTCACGCGGATGCCGCTGCTCAGGTTCTTCTTGCCGAGGATCGCCGTTAGATCAAGCGTCTGCGTGGCGCTCAGGCCATAGACACCCTCGACCTCGCGCACGGCCAGCGAGGCGATGGAGGCGATGACGTCCTCCGAAATCAGAATGTTCCCGCCCTCCTGGGGCTGAACGATGTAATTTTTGCTTTCTGCCATGGTATTGACCACCCTTTCTCCGAAGCCGCCGCAGGGCATGCTTCGCGATTGTCCTATCTATTTTATCACATTTTACGGAAAATACAATAGCGGCGTTGCGAAAATCGGATCGTCAAATGCGGAAAGCCGGGCACTCAGGCCTCACTGCCCCTTTTCCGGCTCAACGCCGATGACACGGATGTCCGAAAGCTTGCAGCTCGTCTGCGAGAGCACGATATCCGACAGCAGGGCGACGTCCGACTGCGTCAGGCCGTCCTCCGGCGCGGCGACGGCGACGGAGATGCCGTCCTCACTGATATAGGCCACGCAGTCCTGATAGCCCTTGGCCACGATGAGGCTCTCGATCTGGGATTCGGCCAGCGCGTCCGAGATGATGCCCTCGAGCTTGGCGCTGCTGGCGGCATCGCCGTCGGCATAGGCAATGGTCTCCTGCAGCAGCTCGACGGCCTCGTCCCGCGCCGTCTGACGGGAGAGCCGCATCTGGGCGAAATACTCCGCCTGCGTCCCGGTCTGCTGCACCGGCGTCACCAGCGCGTCGCCCTGCTCCTGCTGCAGAACGAGCGTCGTGTCGTCGAGGATCTTGCTTGCGTCAAGCGTTTCCGTCAGGTCCGCGGCGCTGTGCCCGGCATACCAGTTCAGATAGATCCCGGCGCATACCACAAGCAGCACACCGGCGGCGATCAGATTGCGTTTCCAAGTCTTTTTCATTGCCATTCCTCCATTATGATCTCATTTTCACGACGGTGATCCGGTCCGTGCTCAGTCCGGTGACGGCGGAGACCGCTTCGAGCAGCCGAAGCCGCACCGCAGCGCTGTCCGCCCCCTCGCAGACGATGAGCGCGCCCTGAAAACGCGGATAGGTCGTCGCGGCTACAGCCGCTTTATCATATGAGCTTCCCTCGGACAAAATGACGGTTTTCCGGGACTCGGAGCTCTGCGCCCCGTCCGAGCTTGCCTGCACGTCCGTCTGGTATTCCACGCGCTCCCCGGTCTCCAGCGTCAGCATCACACTGACCTGCCCTGCGCCCGCGATCTGCTGCAGCATCTGCGTCAGCCGCCGCTCCGTCTCCGCCGCATAGTCCGTCTGCGCCGCCGAAGCAGCCGCGTTGGACTTCTGCGTCGTCTTTTTCCCGCCCGGCAGCAGCAGGAGCGCCAGACCGAGCAGCAGGACCAGCGCGGCATAGCGGTATTTTTTCAGCCCCTGCCAGAGCTTTTTCGGATCGATCTTCCCCAAAGCCATTCCTCCTGCTCACCCATAGGTCTTCCACGTCTGCCGCTCGGCCGGGATGCCGAGCGATTGCGACAGAAATTCCGACAGCGCCCGGACCTGCTCCGGGTCGAGCGTCCCCGTCAGCGTGGCGGACCACGGCTGCGGATATTCCTCCTCCGTCAGCGTGACGTCGGCCCGGACGAGCATGCCCAGCGCCTCCGCCTGCTTTTCAATGGTCCGCTCCGTGTTCTCCCGGATGAGGTCGCGGAGCATGTCCTGCCGCGTCCGGTCCGTTCCGGAGGCATCATAGTCGAGCGCACGCTCGGCCTGCTCCAGCACGTCCGTGAGCGTCCGCGCATCGAGCCGCAGCAGCGGCGTAACGCAGACGAGCAGGGCCAGAAGACCCGCCGCAAAGCGCACGACGCGCTCCATCCGGCTGCCGTGGGCCAGCGCGGAGGCCAGCACGGCGATCATGCTCACTGCCACAACGGCGGTCAGATAGCTCCGGATCGCCTCCATCATCCCACCACCTTCAGAAAGCACACAACGGAGATAAGCAGCATAAGCGCGCAGGCCCCTGTCATGGCGAGCAGATAGCCCATGGCCGTCGCGGCGTGCTTCACGAGCTTCACCTGCTGCGGCATGCCGATCGTCCCGCTGACGGCCGCCGTCCCCTTCAGGAGCAGATACTGCGCACCGATCTTCAGAAACGGTGCCAGGCAGATGGCAAGGACGGCCAGCATACCGAATACGCCCATGGAGCTTTTCAGGGCCGAGGCGCTTGCCAGCAGCGTCTCGGACGCGTCGGACAGAATGCTGCCGACCACGGGCACCATGCCGGACACGGCCGCCTTCGTCGCGCGCACGGCGGCGGCATCCGCACTGCCGGAGATGACACCTGTCACGGTCAGGTAGCCCGTGAACACGAACAGCACGACACGCAGGCTCTTGGAGATCAGCCAGCCCACGAATTCCCGCAGCTCGGAGAGCAGGCTGTCCGCGAGCGCGGCCTCTGCCGCCGCCACGACAAGATAGACGCTCACGCCCGGCAGGAGCAGCCGCGCGATCAGACGCGACAGCAGGCCGGAGAACAGGGCCGTTCCGGCGTAAAGCGTCCCGGCTGATACCGTCCCCCCGCTCATGGCCATGGCGGACGCCATGACCGGCAGCAGGCAGGCGCTGTAGTCCGAAAGACGCGTGACCGTCTCCGAGGCCAGCGAAATCATGGACTGCATCCCGCCAAGGCAGGCCGCACAGATGCCCAGCGCACCGACGGCCGAGACGGCGTTCACAGGGTCCTTCTGCGCACTCATGTGCACGACGGCGCACAGCGTAACCATGGCCAGCAGCACCGCGCACAGGCGAAGGCCGCTGCGCAGCGCGCCGCCGCTCCCGCCGGCCGCCGCGCGCAGGATGCTCCGTACTCCGCTGCGGAAGTCCGGCGTACCGTCCGGCGAAAGCCCGTCCAGTACCTCTGCAGCCTCGTCCGGGAGGCTCTGCGTCAGCTCGTCCGCGCCAAGCACGTCGCTCAGCGCCTCCGTTGGCTCCGCTGCCAGTACGGGAGCCGCCAGCAGGAGCAGAACGGCCAGAAAAACGGCGATTTTTTTCACATCATCCCTCCAGCATAGTCCGCAGCAGCGACAACACGGCCTCCAGCAGCGGCAGGGCCGTGTAAATGCCGAGTACGCTCCCGCACAGCTCAATGAGCCGCGCCACAGTGCTCTCACCCGCATCGGCGCAGACCGAGGCCGTCAGCTGTGTCAGAAGGCCGATGCCGACCGTGCGCAGCAGCGGCTGCAGCAGTGCAGGCTCCAGTCCTGCCAGCTGGCGAAGCTCCGACAGAAACGATACGACCGGCTCTGCCAGACGCACGATGCTCACAGTCATGGCGGCGCAGGCGGCCAGCGTCAGCAGGAGCGCCAGTACGCCGTTCCCTTTTTTCAGGACCAGCCCGAGCAGCACGGCGATCAGCCCGAGCCCGGCCACCTGCAGCAGCGTGTCCATCTAAAACCGGAACAGCGACTGCACGAGGTCGAACAGCTGCGCGATCTTCTGCGCCACGATCATCAGCACCACGACGAGCCCGGCCAGCGTCGTCATGGTCGCCTGCTCCTCGCGCCCCGAGCGCACGAGGACCTGATTCAGAATGGTCACGATGATGCCGACCGCGGCGATCTTGAATATCAGCTGCACATCCATAGGCTACACCGCCAGGATCAGGAGCGCCAGCCCCGTGCAGAGGCCCAGCGCGGCATAGCACTTCGCACGCGGGCGCTTTTCGGCCTCGCAGCGGGCCAGCGCCGCCTGCAGGCGCTTTGCCGTCAGGTCCAGCATACGGTTCTCCCCGTCGAGATCATAGCGCCCGAGGGCGCTGCACAGCTCCAGCACCGCCATGACCGCATCCTGCGGCAGCTGCAGGCCCCGCGCGGCCTCCAGGGCTGCGGCTGCGGCCCGGTCCCGGCTGACGGGCTCGCGGAGCTGCGCGGCAAAGCAGCGAAAAAACGCGGCGGGCGGCCCCGCCAGCCTGTCCGCCACGAGGGCGCAGACCTCCGGCAGCGGCTGCAGGGAATAATTGATCTCGCAGCGCAGCAGCTCTATGGCGCGGCAGAAGGCCTGCAGATGGCGCGCCGCGCGGTAATACCGCACCCCGGCCGTGATGCCGAAGCTGCCGCTTGCCAGCAGCACCAGCGCGCCTCCGAGCAGTCTAAGCATGGTCCAGCCCCCTTTCGATGCGCACGGAACGATCCGGCAGCAGAAAGGCCGCCATGCGAAAAAAGCCGTCCTGCAGCAGCGCGCGGTACAGCGGGCGGCTCTCCAGCTCGCGCCGGTCGGCCGCATGCGCCGTGGCAAGAAAGCGCACGCCGCAGTAGGACGCGCGCCGGATCGCGGCGATGTCCGCCTCGGCCGTGATCTCGTCCACGGCGATCCACTCCGGATTCATCGTGCGCAGCAGCAGCTCGATGCCCGCCGCCTTCGGTGCACCGGACAGCACGTCCGTGTGCGCGCCAAGGCGGAATTGCGGCACGCCGGAGGCACAGGCCGCCAGCTCCAGCCGCTCGTCCACAACGCAGATGCGCCAGCCGAACCGGTCGGAGAGCTGCCGGATGAGGTCGCGCAGCAGCGTCGTCTTGCCGCTGCCCGGTGCGCCGCACAGGAGCACGGACTGTGGCCGCGCCCAGAGCGTATCACGCAGGCGGTCGGCAATGCCGTCCGGCTGGCGGGCGATGCGCAGGTTCAGGGAAGACGGCTCGCGCAGGGCCGTGATCGTGCCGTTCTGCACGACGGCCGTTCCGCAGATGCCGAGGCGGTGTCCGCCCGGCAGCGTGACAAAGCCGCAGCGGGTCATTTCCTGCATGGCATAGGCCGAGCGCTGCGTTGCCTGCTCCAGAATGCCGCGCAGCAGCTCCGGCGTGACCGGAGCAAGCGGCAGCGCGTGCTCCTTACCCGCGATCCGGCAGGCAGGCGGCTGCCCGCAGCGCAGGCGCAGCTCCTCCATGGCCCCGGCATCCGGCAGCCGGTCTATGGCCTGCCGCAGTCCGGGCGGGCAAATGCGCAGGGCCTGTCTCACTTCTTCCGTCATGCTCGTCCCCTCCTGCCCTTACTCTATGCGTCCGGTGCAGATGGTAGGACAAAAAATAAGCCGCCCCGGAAAACCGGGGCGGCAAGGTTCGTGCAAGGAAGAACCGATGATCGGAGCTGAGAAACATCTGAATGAAATCTGCAAGAGTGGATGGTGAGAGATTTTTTGCTAAGCCGATGTTTGGGAAACGCAGGAATACTTTGTGTATTTCAAGTTTCCCGAACAGATGGATCAGCGAAAAAGATCCGGCATCCACCGAAGCCGATTTATTCAGAGGTTTCTAACTTAATTGTGCGTCTTGCGGATGGCGCGGATGAGCGTCGAAACGGCCGGGCTCAGCACAAGATTGAGGCCGAGCTCGACGAGGAAGTTCACACCCGCCAGGGTGAAGAGCGCATACGTCAGCAGCGCGGAGCCTGCGGCCCATGCACGGAGCGTCTCCTGGAAGAACAGCACCATGCCGAGCAGGAACACACCCGTGTTCACGACCGGCGCGGTGATGGCAGCCAGCAGAACGGCGACGGCATTGCGGCCAAGCGCGGCATCCTTCCGGGCGACGAGCCGGTAGACAAGGCCGGCGCACCAGCCGGACAGCGTGCCCTTGCCGATGCAGACGACGGCGCAGAGGAACGGATTGGCCAGAAAGACCAGGTTTCCGCCCGTATCCGCACCGGTAGCGGAGTTGATGTAGACAACAAGGCCGAACACCGTGCCGAGGATCGCGCCCGCTCCCGGGCCGTAGAAGGCTGCGCCGACCACGATGGGGATCAGCGTCAGCGTGATAGAGACCGTGCCGATCTTGATGACACTGCTGAGAAGCTGCAGCACCACAACGAGCGCGGCCAGGACGGCAATGCCGACCATACGGTTGATTTTCTGATGATTCAAGGGAATACCTCCTGCTGTCGCTCCGGACGACCCGGATGCAACGCAAACATTTATTTTGCAGCCGAGGAGCGCCTTGCCGCAGCCCGGCATACAAGCAGATCAGGAAAGCTCGTCCTCGACGGGCGGCGCGGGCGGGGCATAAGTGCCGTTCTGCATCTGCTCCCACTGCTCGCGGGTGATGAGGAGCTGGCGCGGCTTTGCGCCCTCATACGGGCCGATGATGCCGCGTTCCTCCATCTCGTCCACGATGCGGGCCGCACGGGCATAGCCGAGCTTCAGCCTGCGCTGCAGGAACGAAACGGAGGCCTGCCCCGTCTCCAGAATAACGTCGACCGCCGCTGGGAGCAGCTCATCTCCCTCACCGGTGTCCTGCGCGGCTGCGCCGCTGTCGGGCTTGCCGCTCTGCTCGGCGCGTCGTTCGATCTGCTCCATGACCTCGGCGGAGTAGTCGCTCTGCGACTGGGCCTTGACCGCGTTCACGACGGCCTGCACCTCTTCATCCGAGATGAAGCAGCCCTGCACGCGCTTCGGCTTGCCCTGCCCAAGCGGCGCAAAGAGCATATCGCCCTTGCCGACGAGCTTTTCCGCGCCCGGCGTGTCGAGAATGATGCGCGATTCCATGGCGGACGAGACCGCAAAGGCAATGCGCGACGGGATATTGGCCTTCATCAGACCGGTGATGACGTCCGCGGACGGACGTTGGGTGGCAATGACGAGGTGGATGCCGGAGGCGCGGCCCATCTGCGCGATACGGCAGATCGACTCCTCGACCTCCTTGGCGGCCACGAGCATGAGGTCGGCCAGCTCGTCGATCACAACGACGATCTGCGGCAGCTTCTGCCGCTCCGGGTCGCCTGCGATTGCCTTGTTATAGGAGTCGAGGTCGCGCACGCCCTCCTCGGACATCAGGCGGTAGCGGCGCATCATTTCCGTAACGGTCCACTGCAGGGCGCCTGCGGCCTTCTTCGGATCGGTGACGACCGGGATGAGCAGCTGCGGAATGCCGTTATACACGCCGAGCTCGACCATTTTCGGGTCGACCATGATGAGGCGCACCTCATCCGGCTTGGCCTTATACAGCAGCGAGACGATGAGCGTGTTCATGCACACGGACTTGCCGGAGCCGGTCGTACCGGCGATGAGCATGTGCGGCAGCTTGGCGATGTCGCCGACGATGCAGTTGCCGCTGATATCCTTGCCGACGGCGAACGAAATTTTGGACTTGCTGCTGCGGAAGGCCGGAGAATCGATGACCTCGCGGGCATAGACGGTGTTGACGATCTTGTTCGGCACCTCAATGCCAACGACGGAAATTTTATCGGGAATGGCCGAAATGCGCACACCGGCAGCGCCAAGCGCCAGCGCAATGTCGTCAGCCAGATTCGTGATCTTCGAGAGCTTCACGCCGCGGTCCAGCTCCAGCTCGTAGCGCGTGACGGACGGGCCGCGGATAACGTCGACGATGTGCGGCTCGATGCCGAAGCTCTTGAGCGTGTCGGCAAGGCGCTGGGAATTCTCGCGCATCTCGGACGTGGCGTCCACGCTGCCCTCACGGCGCGGCGTCAGCAGGGAGACCGGCGGGAAGACATACTCAGCCTGCCCGGACTGCTCCGGCTGCGGGATGACAAGTTCCTCTGCGTCCTCCTGCTTTGCAGGCGCAGGACGGACCGCCGGCTCGTCGTGCTGCGGCGCGGGCGCTTCGTCCCACGGCGCGGCAGGCTCCTGCTCCGCGGCGGGCTCCGGCCGGTCCTCCGGCTCCTCCGGAAGCTCCTGCACCGGGACCGGCTCAAAAGCAGGCTCGGGAACAGGCTCCTCCGGGAGCGCAGCCTCCGGTACGACCGTCACGGGATGTTCTGCCGCGTGAAGCGGCTCCTCCGGGACATCGTCACAGGTCACAGAGACCGGTCTCGCAGCCGGGCGCTCCTCCTGCTGCTTTTCCAAATATTCATCCGGCGAGGGAACGCGGGACTTTTTCTTCCGCTTTTCCGCCTTTTCCAGCGGGGGATCGTCCACGGGCAGGTCAAATTCCGCCGCACGGCGCTTTTCCACGCGGGCGATATGGCGGTTGGCCACATGGTTGACGATGCGTTCGGCCGTATCCTGCTCGGGCTCCGGCTCCTCGTCGGGCTTCTGCAGGCGCGGGCGGTTCTTGATGGCCGTGATGATGCTGTTGACCGTCATATTCATGATGGTGATGATCTGCACGAGCATCAAGAGGATCAGGACGATATACGCGCCGACGACGGTGATGCCCGTCTTCAGCAGCATGGCCAGCAGACCGCCCAGCAGGCCGCCCGTCGTTCCGGCAATGCCGCCCTTGAACAGTGCGGGCACGACCTTCCACTCCCACACAAGGGCCTCGCCCTGAATGAGATGGTATACTGCCGAGACGGTCAGAATGAGCGTGAACACGCTGACGATGCGCAGGCGCACCGGCTTGCCGCGGCTCGTAAACAGGATGACGACCGTGGCGATGAGGGCCAGCGGCAGTATGTAGCGTCCCGCCTGCCCGAACAGACCCGCGATGAGCGACGCGAACGGCTTGATCAGAAAGGCCGTGGTATTGAAGCAGCAGATGATGGAGAAGATCGCCAGAAAAATGCAGACGAGCGCCCAGATCTCGCGGCGGTTCTGCGTCTGGCGCTTCTGCGCGGCGGTCTGCTTTGCAGTCGGCTTTTTAACGGGTTGCGATTTCCTTGCCATGATTCCCCTCCGTTCAGGCATTGATAAGCGCCAGGATCAGCGCGATAACGGCTGCATCCCAACAATAATAGGAAAAAACACGCAGCTTTTCCCGGTGCAGCAGATATTTGAGATACTGCAGGGCAAAATATCCGGCCACGGTCGAGGCGACGAGCGCGACGAGCATCGGCAGCCACAGCGACGCGGAAAACGTCCCCACAATGACTGCACGCAGCAGGCGGTAGACGAATTCACACAGCGAAAAGCCGAGCGTCAGCATCGCCGTAAAGCGCAGGGCAAAATCCGTCCGCAGGTCTCGCAGACGGCAGACAGCCAGCGTCAGACCGAGCGGCGACAGGCCGGGCAGCACGGCGGCCAGACGAGTCGCGCCTGCCAGCAGCGCATCCGGGAGCATGAGCGCGCGGGCATCCTTCTGTCCGCCGGGCCGTCCCGCAGCAAACAGGATAAGGCCGTTCAGGCAGAAGAACGCGGCGATGAGCGACAGGCGCGTGATGCGCTCTGCCGCTGCGCACCAGATCAGGCTCAGCAGACCGATTGGGAGAGCAAGCAGGCCCATCAGGACGGCGCGGCGGCGTGGAGACGGCTGCCGGGCGCGTTTTCCGCGCTGCGGGCGGCGCGCAAGCTCCCCGCAGGTCAGCTGCAGCTCTCCGGGGAAAGCCAGCACGAGCGCAGCGCTGAGCCCGAGCGTGATGGCCGCCCGGACGTACAGTCCCCCGCCCTGCGTGAGCGGCGAGAGCGCGAATGCGTCCTGCAGCACGGCCGCATGCCCGCTGAACGAGACCGGCAGCAGGCCGGTCAGCCCCGCGACAAGGCCATAGATCAATGCTTCCCAAATCTTCAAACCAAGAATCTCCTGTAATTTTGCTTTGAAGATTATTATAGCACAGGAATGTTAAAATTGCTATCCCTTGTTTCCCTGTTTTCGGGAGATCATCCGGTGCAGACACTCCAGGGCGTCGTGCAGGCCGCCTAGACGGTCAATGAGGCCGCTTTCCACGGCCTCGCGCCCATAGACGATCGTACCGACGTCCGTGGCGATCTGCCCGGTCGCCATCATATAGTCCGAGAACTGCTCGCGCGTGATGCGGGAATTCGCCGTGACAAAATCCGTAATCTGCTCCTGAATGCGCTGAAAATAGTGATAGGTCGCCGGTGCGCCGACTACGACGCCGCTCATGCGCACAGGGTGGATCATCATGCTGGCCGTCGGGACGATCATGCTCTTCTTTGCCGAAACGGCCAGCGGGATGCCGATGGAGTGCCCGCCGCCCAGCACGAGCGACACGGAGGGCTTCCGCATCCCGGCGATCAGCTCCGCAATGGCAAGTCCCGCCTCGATGTCGCCGCCCACGGTGTTGAGCAGGAGCAGCAGGCCGTCGATGTCCTCGCTCTCCTCGATCGTGGCCAGCAGCGGCAGCACATGCTCATATTTTGTTGTTTTGATCGTCTCGGGCTGTGCCTGATGGCCCTCGATCTGCCCGATGATCGTCAGGGTATAGATATTGCCGCGCTTCGTCTGCGTCAGCCCCGCGCCAAGCTCCTCCAGCCGCTCCTGCGGCCTGCTCTGTGTTTCGTCCATGCCGTTCCTCCCTGTTTTTTCTGCTCCTTAGTATGGTGGAACGGGAGGCAAATCATTCAAAGTGCTTGAAAAAACACGAAAAAATGTTATACTAGTCTAAAATGAAGCAAAGGAGCAATCACCATGGAATTTACTTATACGCCGCACGGCGTCTGCTCGCGCCAGATCCTGTTGGAGCTGGACGGCAATAAGGTCTCGAATGTTCGCTTTATCGGCGGCTGCAGCGGCAACACGCAGGGCGTCGCCCGGCTGGCCGAGGGCATGGAGGTCGATGAGCTGATCTCCCGCCTGCAGGGCATCCGCTGCGGCTCGAAGCCCACGTCCTGCCCGGACCAGCTCGCCAAGGCGCTGCTGGCCGCCAAGGAGCAGCAGAACGGATAACAGAAAAAACCAGCAGCG
>ENA-UOJD01001404-UOJD01001404.1-human-gut-metagenome-genome-assembly--contig:-P48-NODE-1404-length-24564-cov-12.610510_pt1 | contig 24564 bp, 10 predicted proteins | sample MGYA00242342_ERZ723889 | MGnify/ENA metagenome assembly ERZ723889
GGTGGCTATCAATCCCCTCTCATACGACTGGGAGGAGGAGATGATGAATACGGCCAGAGCGCTTGTAAAAGAGTAAACGATGATTCTGTCCATTTAACGAAGAAGAAGCTATGCCTGCATCCCCCATTATAGAGATAAAGAACCTCAGCGCCGGATACGATAACCGGACCGTACTGCATGATATAAACCTGACTATCTACGAACGTGATTTTCTGGGTATCATCGGTCCCAACGGTGGTGGAAAGACTACCCTTATCAAATGTATACTGGGACTGCTGAAACCCACTACCGGGGAGATTCTATATCACTCCTGCCCTCCATCCCCCTCCGAAATTGCCAATTGTCAATTATCAACTGTCAATTGTCAATTATCCATGGGTTACTTGCCCCAGTACAGCAGCATCGACCGGAAATTTCCCATCACCGTAGAGGAGGTCATCCTTTCAGGACTCAGCAGCAAGAAGCCGCTGGCTTCACGCTTCACCGCCCGACACCGCGAGAAAGCCTCTGCCGTGATAGCCCGCATGGGGCTGGAAGGCATGGAGCAGCGTGCCATCGGCGCTTTGAGCGGCGGACAGTTGCAACGTGCCCTCCTGGGCCGTGCCATCATCTCCGACCCGCAGGTGGTGATTCTCGACGAACCCAGCACATACATCGACAAGCGTTTCGAAGCCCGCCTCTACGAACTGCTGGCAGAGATAAACAAGGATTGCGCCATTATTCTCGTCAGCCACGACATCGGCACGGTGTTGCAGCAAGTCAAGTCCATTGCCTGCGTCAACGAAACCCTGGACTACCATCCCGATACCGGCGTTACGGAAGAATGGCTGGAACGCAACTTCAACTGCCCGATAGAGTTGCTGGGGCACGGGACACTGCCGCACAGGATATTGAAAGAACACAAGCATTCTCACGGATGACTGGAAGCAAAGGAGGCCGACCCATTGTAGAACCGACCTCCCGTTACCCTTCCGAATAACTATCCGACAATCTTCTTACCCGTCATTTATATTGGAAAGCCTTATACGAATGGGGTAGTAATGACAAACGGAAAGAGTTCTTTGGTGTCACCGGACGCCTGCTCTGTACGGGTTCGGCAGGAAGGGGAGCCAGAATATCTCCATTCTCCAGATTTTCCAACCTCGTCACCTCATCATCGGTAACAATACGCACTTCCACCGGTTCATCATTGAAGTTCTCCACCACCAGTGTTTTATTGTCATACACAAACAATCCGACTTTGGAGGGAGCCTCCAGATAGATATCCATATCCCTACTCATAATGCGGCGAATCTCATTCAAGGCTTTTGCCGGAAAATCATATAAATTTCCCATATCATCGGGAATGGTCAATACATATAGATTGCCGGCGGCATAGGGAGCTCTCAACAAAATAGGATACCCCGATACTCCTCCCGTCAACGGACGGCCCGCACTGACTACTTCCCAAGCATCATTCGTATAATACTGAACCTGCGGTATCAATAAATCGCGTCCGGCTTGTCCATATCGGCCAAAATCATTGACAAGAGCTTTCAAATCGGTACAACGCAACTCTACTATTTCGGCAATTTTTTCAGGAATGGCTTTCAGCAAGCCGCTTGTAATCACCACATCCCGTCCGCTTTGCAATTGCTTCCTAATGTCGGTCATGAGCTCCGGAGCTTGAGCCGCCTGGGCAGTCAGCAGCACCACTTGTTGGTCTTTCGGAAAAACGGGACGTATATCCATCGGCAAACCTATCATGCCCAGATAATTCTGCAAGAAATCATCACCCGCCACATGAAAAGGCTTGTAGGACTTGATGCCAATGGGGTTACCCAACTTACCTACCAGTTTATCAGTCTGTTTCAATACAACATCCGCAATGCGTGCCATGGTGGTAGGCTCTATGGAAGTTCCGTTCTTCTGCCGGATAGGGGCAGTCATCTCATCATAATTAAAGCTGGTGCCCATGCCCTGCCAAGGGGTACGGAACCTGGGAGACAACTTCACGCCCAGAAGCTGGTTATAGGCAAAGAGAATGATTTCGGGAGCCTTGGCAAGCATGGTCAGATGCAGCTGCTCAGCATAGCGGTCCATACCCAGATTCAGTCCACCGGAGTCCACCCATCCTCCACCATTGTAGCCCGGACGCAGATTATCAAAATAACGGATAATATTATAGCTTAGATAATTCTGCAGATGCTGGTTGCCGGCAGGGTCCCTTGTTTCGGTACCCGTCCAGACACCGTCAAAGAGTTGGGGACCTTCCTCCAGATTAAAGCCCAAACCTTGGAAATGGTCGTACCAGTTGGGATACTTGATGATTACCTTTACACGAGGATTCACCTTCTTGGCAGGTTTCAGCACAAGGTCGCGCCCGGCTTCAGTCATCAGCTTCAAACGGTATTCCGTCCAGCTCTGCGTACCTTTGGCTTTTATCTCTATGTCCGACTTGCAACTGGTGAAGAAAAAGTCATCCAGAATAAACTCGTCAAAGTGCTTTGCCGTATGTTCTGCAATCTTTCGCACCATCTCACGATGCTCGGGATTGGAATAGCAGAACGTCTCGAAACTGTTCGCCTCGTTGATGGTGTAGGTAATTCCTCCGGCAGTCTCTATTCCCCGGTCATGGAAAAATTTCTTAGCTTGCTCCAGGGTGGCGTCATCCACAATCAGTAAATCACGATGTGTTTCCAAATAAATCTTGTCCACTTCCAACTGTTGTGAAATCACATTCCAAGTCGAATCCAGCCAATGGATGTCCTTCATCTTGTCTACCTCGTAGGCACGTACATAGACCGATACCTTAAAATTGTCATAAGCTTTTGCCTGCATGGCCATAGTGCAGACCATGCAGAGCAGAAAAGCTACAATTACAAACTTATCTACCTTTATTTTACTGTTCATTACCATTCAATATTTTCTGAGATGCCAATACCATATACATAAACCACGTAGCATGTCCGCCCAAACAGTACTCACCTTCCTGCCATAAGAACGGGAAATGAAGTAATTCGGGCAAGTCGGGACGAATCAGATTTGTACCCGGAGACACTCCACCCGGAATATAAGACCAGTCGGCACGGTTGACACCATAGGCGGCTTTCATCGTTTCGGCACCGACTCCCGTTACAAACGCTGCCTGATTACGTCCCGGATGCATACCGAGCAGGTATTGGACAGCATTGAAAATATAGTCCGGTGCAAACAAGTCAGGATAGGCAGCATGCAGGTAACAGTAATTGTAGCCCAGATGCTGGGGTTCCCATGAACCGGAAGAACGGTTACCTCTGTCATGCGGCACTCCATACGGAGTTTTACTGCTATACTCCTGATACATAGCCTGCAACTCCGGCAGTGCTTTGCGAACAGCCTTGCTGAAACGTGCATTTCCCACAGCTTTGTCGAAACGTCCGATGAACCAACCCGTCTGACGGATATTCTTGCAGATGAAATCCTGCTGCTGCAAAACGAAATCACGGTACTCCACTTCCTTTGTCGCCAGATAAAGTTCTACGGCAGCATGTACCTTGGCTGTCAGCACCCGGTTGTTGTCGCAGCGGGTAATCCTGAACAATTCACGGGCTATCTCCAGACAATCCGCTCCCAATGCATCGTTATGTCCCTTCAAGACACGTGAAATACCTGCCAGCCAAGCGGCTACCTGAAGTTCCCTACCAGGGTTGTCTTCCGTAAACACCCAGCGGTCGTCGGCAGTCCCACTGACATGGTCTGTATGGGCCGACGCATCACCCAAGTGTGCATACTGGCGTACGGTAGGACACAGAATCCCTCTGTAGAGACGCCCCAGAGCCTTCCAACCCGCCACTATCGTCAAAGCACCGTTTTCCACCTGCTGCAACAAGTCATTCTTTCCATCCGGCTGGTGAATCTCGACTATCTTCTTTTCAAAATCTATGGAAGTCTCGTCCCAATAGGTACCAAAGTTCTCACAAGCCATGGCAAGTATATAGGCCTCGCCTGCCTGGGATTCCACACGCAGGTCATAGTCCCCCGCATCGTGCCATCCACCCACATTCAGCCCTGGAACCAAATCACCCGGCTGGTACTTACAAAGAGTAGAGGTTCCCTGAGTATATCCGTCTATATGGTTGATATCGGTTTTGGCCATACGTGCATCGTCATGATGACAGAAGTCATGCCATACACGGTATTTTTCGTTCACACGCATGTGGCACATCTGTACCGGCAAAAAGTATTCCACCTCTGCCTGCCAGATACCCTTGTCCCACACATCTTTGGCAATGCGGAACACCGGAGAAGCAGCATCGCCGTACATTACCTGATAGAGCCCTTCTTCCGTCACTTCCGTGAAATCGAACTGCAGATAGTGGTAGCGTTGGAAATCTCCCCAATCCTTGGCAGCCTGCTGCTTTACCAGTTTCCTGCCATCGGCAGCAATGCGATAAAGGGCAGGTTGCTTGAAGTCTGTATCCCGTTTATCCAACTCTATGACAGCCACTTTCTTCTGTCCAGGATGGTAACCTACTTGAGAGGCTTGCACCACCGGTGCATAACGCCAGTCTTTAGTGACTGTCGGACGGATTATCCATTTCACCGCACCTTCCTTTGTCCCTGCCGGGAACTCCGAACGGAGCACAAACCAACCGTTGTTATGATTTATCCTTCCATCATACAGCAGCAAGTCTCCTTTCTCACTTTCAATCGTAATCTTTGCCAAATCATCCTGAGGATTGAGTACAAACTTTTTCCCTGCGGCCAAAGGAGCAGAGACGATATCATCGGCAATCATCGGGTTATAAGTCTTTCTATCCAACAGCAACTGGTCCAAATCAGCTTTCCCGTCAGGGTTGAAATCTCCGATATGCTCCATATTGGAAGACTGTTTCATGGTGGGCCCCATCGCCTGGTGGGGAAAGACTCCCGTCCGGTTGTCCATAATCCACGGCTTGCCCAGCAAAGTGGAAGGTACCAATTCCAGATTAAAGCCCAACTTGCCGGCAAACCGCTCGGGCACCGGTTGGTCCAAATCAACGGTCAATACCAGATAATCCTTCTCGCCTTTGACCTTAATGGTATAGCCAAAAACAAAATCCGGATAAAGCATCGGATTAAAGCCTGCCATGTGTTTGGCCGAATCCGGATAACTCAATGTGACACGGATTTCATTGTCAGCCTCATCCACCACCCGGCTTCTCATCTTGGGCAATCCCTGCCATTGCCCTTGCGAGATTTCAAAGCGCACATCTCCATTGGCAGCCCTGCGGTCTCCATTCAAAACAAGGGTCAGTCCTCCCTGGTGTCCTTCAGGGTAGACGTCACTGAACACCATCACATTGGCCCCGCCATTCTCAAAATATCCCGATGGATTGATTCTGAAATCCTGGGCGTGCAGCCCCATACAAAGCATCAGTGATGCTGCACCTGCTATAAATTTCTTCATAAATACTATTTTAAACGATTATGTATTTCTACTCCCAAGCGTACCGTATGATACGGGCAACGCCACATACTCACTTTGGGAGTATCCTTCTTGGGTTCTCCATCAAAACAATCACTGTACCATTCACCGTATTCCCGGTCTATCATACAGTCCTTTACGAAAGTCCAAACCGTATCGGCCGATTGCAGATAAACGTCATTCCCGCTGATTTGCCAGGCATTGACACAAGCTATCATCGTTTCAATCTGGCCCCACCATGAGGCATGCCCGGTTGTTCTTCCGCCCTTCTTTTCATACATCATATACCCTTTGTCACTCAGTCCTTCCACCAAGCAAGCATCCGTCACATCCAGCGCAAGCCGATTCGCCCTATCCATCAGTTGCCGGTCTTCTAACACACGGGCAGCCTCACAAAGCAGCCATCCCGCCTCTACATCATGTCCATAAGAGTCCATCTCAACCAGACTGTTCCATGCATTATCAAAGAACAAATTAAAATGCCTCCTTGAAGAGTCATAAATACGGTCCATAAACAACTCGGCGCAGAACTTGAGTCTTTTCCTCAGTCCGTCATCTTTCCAGCATTGATATAAAAGGGTATAAGCTTCCAGCACGTGCAAATGCGCATTCATAGTCTTGGATGCATTGTTATCATAATTATCCAGTTGTTTCCAATCTTCAGTAAAAGATTCCACATAACCGTCATATTGCGGTTCGCGGCCTTTCTCCTCCAAGGTATGATATAAACCGACAGCCATATCCAGACTCTCGCTGTTACCTGTTGCCAGATAGTGTTCAGCCAGCCCATAGATGGCGTAGGTCATGGCATACGTATATTTGGAAGCATTCAGCACCTCACCGTCAGGATTGACCAGCCAATATACCCCACCATGTTCCTTGTCTATAAATGTATCAATGAAGTAGCGTTGCGATTTATCCGCAAGCTTCAGATAAGCCTCATCCTTAAACGTACGGTATGCGGCAGAAAAACTCCACAGAATCCGGGCATTCAGAACCCCTCCTCTCGGAGCATCCACTACCGGAGTACCATTCCGCAATACAGTTCCATAAAAACCGCTGTCGGGAGCCACTGCATAATCCATCCAAAACGGCAACACGCTGTCCCTGACATTCGTGACAATCTCTGTACGCATGCGTGTCTGCATATCTGTCTCCCCTGAATGCGACCGGCAGCCTGCCAGACAAGACGCAACCAGCAGTGCTATCCAATAAAACATCTTCCTTTCCATAATTATTCTCTAAAACCATCAAACTTTTCCTTGTTTAATTCCCCGTTTATCAGAGACTGGTGTTCGTCGTCTCAAGTACTGGTGTTTGTCATGTCAGACACCGGCTTTCATCACGACAGACGCTGACGTCTATCACAACAACTACTGGTGCCTGACATTTCACTCACAAATATTTTATTATTAAGTGTTTATTTATAATTTATCAATATCCCGGATTCTGGTCAGCCTGATTGATGAGCGGGTTGGTCAGAATCTCATTCGTCGGAATCGGGAAGATTTCCTGATAAGCCTCGTGCTCAAAGAAACGGAATGAGTCACCAGTCTGCAGACAAGCCTCTTGTGAAGAGTTGGCTGCTGTCTTCGGATATTCGGCGGCAAACCATTCTTTGCACATACCCATACGGCACAAATCATGGTAAAGCGAGAACTCGGCATTGAATTCATGGCGACGCTCTATAATCAGCGCCACCTTCCATACCGGAGAAGTATAGCCTTTGGCTGCTTTATAGCTTGTATAATAGGTCTCTGCATCCGGCACTTCCACCGTCTGGGTATTCAACATGTCGGCGGGTAGGTCAATCATCGTCGCTCCCATCTCCAAATTACCCCAAGCACGGTTACGTATCTGACGTATCATGTTCCATCCGGTAGCGTTGTCACCTGTCTCGAAACAACATTCTGCATAGTCGAGCATGATGCCTGCATAACGCTTCAAAGTCAACGAAATAGGATTGAATACTTTGTTGTTCTCACCTGGCTTGCATCTCCAGTATTTCAAGGAATAAACAGTAGGCATATTTTCGGAACCTTGGAAAAGACCGTCAAAACCACTTGTCACCCCTACAGTCTGCCCGGTAATGGGATGCGTATCCCCTTTGGCAACAGCAGAGTATTGGCGGCGTTTGTCACCCGGTTCAAAGGAACGTACAAACTCCCAAGAAAGACAGAGAGACCCCCAGCCTCCCCATTCGGGTGCCGCACACATATATCCGTACCACATCATGGCATCTGAAGACGAATCGGCTCCCCAGCCCATATATCCTTGTTCATGATACATCACCTCAAATACAGATTCTTTGGTCCAATGTGTATCCCAGGCATGCAGGTTACCGAAGCAGGGCTCCAATGAATAGGTTCCACTGTCCACTATATCCTTTAGTTCCGTCTTGGCTTTCGTAAAGTCTTTCTTCAACATATACAGCTCGGCCAAATAAGCTTTGCAGAACCCCTTGGTTATACGTCCGTATTCACCATTCATGGGTAACCAGTCCAGATGGTCGCGTCCAAAAGACAAATCTTCCTCGATAGCCGCATAAGTCTCATCCACGGATTCCGGACGTGCCTTTCCTACCGAAGTAGTATAGGTTTCACCGGTAAGCAACATCGGTACCCTTCCGAAAAGTTTCGTCAGGTAAAGGTAGTTATAACCGCGGATGGCACGTGCTTGCGCTTCATAAACGGTCTTGGAATTGCTGTCCGCAAATATAGAGGCATCCGCCGTCTCCAGGCCAGCCAGGAAACGGTTTGCACGGTCCACTGCACGATAACTCATCCGCCATGCAGTCTCCAGGGAACCCTTATCGGGTTTCCAGGCATGACGCTGCCATTCCGCATCCCAACCGGAAGCCTGACAGTCCATCGTAGAATGGTTGGCAGCAAATACCTGAGGCTTGAATCCCCATGTTTCGTCATCACCGGAACCGTGCTGGTCCGTATAAAAGGTATCATAAAGTCCGTTCAATCCGGAAAGGACATTCTCCTCCGTTTTAAACATGAAATCTGCCGGAAGAATATCGTAATGATCCACTTCCAAATAATCGTCACAAGACGTTACGGTGCTTAAGGCCAGCACACCGATCAACAGTTTATATAAGTTTTTCATAATCATATTTTTTATCCGTTAGTATTAGAACTGTACACTCAGACCGAAAGTAACCGACATCGGGAACGGATAACGTCCTCCGTCAAATCCCGAATACAATACATTGGAGTCACCAACTTCCGGATCGCCGAACTTATTGTACGAAGAGATGGTACATACATTGTCGACACTGGCAAATACGCGTGCATTTTCCATTTTCACCGGTTTCAGCACATTCTTCGGGAATGTATATCCTATCTGAATATTTGAAATCTTCAGATAATCCCCCTTCTGGATGTAGGCGTCGGACACACGCATGTTCTTATTATAGTCTGTCTTGGTGATACGCGGATATTTGGCGCCGGTATTCGAAGATGACCATGCATTATTGATATATTCCTTCAGTACATTCTGATAACCGCCGTCGGGTGCATAGACTGAGGTCAAGCGGGCCGAAGAATAAGAAAGGATATCCATACCGGCTACACCGTACAAGTTCATCGAGAAATCAAAGTTTTTCCAGGAAGCGGTAAGGTTCATTCCGTAAGTGAACTTGGGATATCCATTGCCTATAACAGTACGGTCGGCATCGGTAATCTGCCCGTCACCATTCAAATCAACAAACTTATAGTCGCCGGGCTGGGTAGTCTTGTCCTGATATACACCACTTTCAACTCCCTTTTCAACCGCCAGCCTATTCATTTCATCAATTTCGGCCTGGGTTCTGAAAATGCCTTCTACCTTCCAGCCATAGTAGGAACCTACAGGATAGCCGTTCTGTGTAATGGAGTGGTTGTCCCAGTTGTCGCCATCTTGTGCTGACCCTGACTTGCTGAATATCGGATCGCCGACTTCAATAGCCTCGTTCTTCAGGGTAGACCCATTCAGCCTTATGCCGATATTCCAATCGCTGAAGCTCTTGTTCCACGCAGCAGTAAACTCGAAACCTGAGTTACGGATATGTCCCGCGTTAGTATAGACATTGGAGAAACCGGTAGAAGGACGAATCTGGCGATACAGAAGCAGATCCTTTGCGTCACGGATAAAGTAATCGGCAGAGAAAGAAAGCTCATTGTTCATAAAGGCAAAATCAATACCGATATTTGTCTGCTCATTGGTTTCCCATTTCAGGTTGGTATCAATTTCTTTCTGCTGGGCAATACCGGCACCGTTAATCACACTCGAACCATTAAAGAACCAGTACATTGCATTTGCCGAAGACAACTGTGCTATGGACAAGTTGGTACCATTGCCCGCATTACCGGTCTGTCCCCATCCGGCACGCAACTTCAAGTTACTGAACAGTTCTAAATCCTTAATGAACTTTTCCTCGGAAAGACGCCAAGCTACAGAAGCGGAAGGGAATGTACCATAACGATTGCCGGCACCAAAGTTCGAAGAACCGTCGCGGCGTACCGTTGCAGTCACAATATAGCGGTCGTTCAAAGTATAAGTCAGACGGCCGAAGTAAGAAAGGAATCTTGTCTTCAAATCCAGCCCACCATCCGTTTGCTTAGACGATGGGTCATTGGTCAATGAAATTTTGCGGATGTTGTCTGCCGGGAAATCGTTGGCACTGGAATTCAGCCAGGCACCGTTCGTATCGCTGGTAGAGAAACCGGCCATTGCACTTACGCGGTGATGCTCATTGGACCAGTCATAGTTCAAGAACGCTTCCAGACCGAGTGAAGTGGACTGGCTCTGGTTCAGCGAGAACGAGTCCTTACGGTCTTGAGTTCCAAAGGTTCTATCATTATAGGCTGTATAGCCATTATAACCTTTTGTATAATAATTATAACTGGCAATAGTTTTGAAGGTCAACCCTTTGTACAAATCGAGTTGTAGGAAAGCACTGGCGAGCAGACGGTCCCATTTATTGATGCTGTCGGCAGTCTTGGCAGCAGCAACCAGATTGTCAGCTCCCTTGTTCACATCCCCATTACCTTCTTTCTTGTAATGTCCCCAAGTACCGTCGGGCAACACAATAGGCATGGAATAGAAAACACCGTCCTCTACATAATCCATGGTTGGAATGGCTTGTGCATAGTTTCTCAGGTTGCCTCCTCCCATCTTTTCCGAATGTGCATAGTTCAAGTTCAAGCCTACATGCAGAAAGTCTTTCACTTTGTGAGTGATATTAGCGCGTGCCGTCAAGCGTTTAAAATTCGACTCAATCACGATACCCTGGTTGTTCAAATAACCCAGAGATAAGTTGGCTTGGGTATTTTCGCTGCCTCCCGAAGCAGAAAGGTTATAGTTCTGCTGTAATGCCGTGCGTGACATTTCATCCTGCCAGTCAATGCTGTTCAGTCTGCCTATGTAATCCTCGCCATATGCCAGATTGGTCATGGCAATACCGTCATTCTTGACGGCGGAACGTACAGCACTTGCAAACAAGCCCGCATCAGCCACATCAATCTTATTCGAATTGAACTGGAGGGCATAGTTGGCCGAAAAGTTCACCTTTGCCTTCCCCTTACCACCGTTCTTGGTAGTAATCATAATGACGCCATTGGCACCGCGAGTACCATAGATTGCCGTAGCCGAAGCATCCTTCAGAATTTCGATGGACTCTACATCATTAGGATTCAAGAAATCGATGGAAGTTCCTACCTGCACACCGTCCACTACATAGAGTGGGTCGGCAGAACCATTCACGGTTGCCACACCGCGGATACGGATGGAGAAACCTCCTTCCAGGTCACCGGAAGAACGGATGACAGATACACCTGCCGCAGCTCCCTGCAAACCTTGTCCCAAGTTCACCGGATTCCGCTTCATCATTTCCTCCGCATTCACGGAAGCCACAGAACCGGTGAGGTCGGATTTCTTCATCGTACCGTAGCCCACAACAACTACCTCATCCAAGGTTTCGGTATCCTCCTTTAAAGTAATTTTCAGAGCATTCATATTCCCGGTTACTTTGACCGTTCGCGCCAGATAACCGATGTAACTGGTCTTCAGCGTAGAACCTACGGGACACTGCAAGGAGAAGTTACCGTCCAAATCGGTAATCATACCGTTTGTCGTACCTTCCACAATGACATTGGCACCGATGATGGGCTCGCCTTTCTCATCCACCACTTGGCCCTTCACAGTAACTACACTCTGCTGTACGACAGTGACACCTGCAAACGGCTGTACGCTTGTTGCAAAGAGAGGTCCGGCGCATGCCAGCGATACTGACATGATGCCCAAATACTTCATCACATTTCTCATAAATACTAAATACTTAGGTTTAACAAAGACCCCTGCCCCTTTCTCTCCCATACCGGCAGGGGTGAATTAAATATAGGTTTTCAAAGATTAAGTTCAAAAGTTCAGGGAAGTCCCTTCAACTTGGTTCATCAACTGCGGTTTCGCCTTCGCGCAATCCACTTTCACTACTTGGATGCGGTTGTCTGTAGGCAGGCATATCAAGCCCTCAGCCTGCTTCTTGTCAGCACTGTACACCTTCAGACTCATCCTGCTCCAATCCATTTCGGAAGTGGACTGTGCCAACTTCAGATGAGGAAGCACCGAACCGTCGCGCACCAGCATGATTATCGGCAGGCTGCCTGCTTCAATCCTGTGCCATCCGCCTTCATACACTTTCTCCGTCTGATAGTCTATCCATTTTCCTTCGGGAAGGTAAACGGTGCGACCGGTTATACCGGATTCGAGCAAGGGGGCAACCAGAATCTGCGAGCCGAAGAGGTATTCGTCGTCCACCTTCCATGCTCCGGGGTCATCGGGAAATTCCACAAACAAGGCTCTCAACATCGGCAAGCCTTTCTCGGTACATTCCTTGGCCTGGGCATAAACATAAGGCATCAGGCGATATTTCATCTCTGCACTTTTGCGGAAAACGTCCTGTACACGCTTGCTGTCGTACAGCCACGGCTCAGTCGGAGGTGCTCCATGTGCGCGGGTATGCGAAGTGAGGAAACCGAAAGGTATCCAACGACAATACAAGTCTTCCGGAGTAGACTTTACAAACCCTCCCATATCATGGCTCCAGAAAGAGAAACCGGACAAGCCGAAGGACAAACCGGCACGAAGCGTACCCAGCATACCCGTATTCGTCGTGGCAGCATCACCGCCCCAATGCAACGGATAGCGCTGTGAACCGGCCCATGCAGCACGGGCCCACATAATATTTTCATTATGAAGCTTCTTGGTTATCTCGGATACTGCCATGTCGTAGCGCACCGGATAGAGATTGTGCTCATACCATCCACTTTTGCCCGAAGCATAAATACCGTTCAGCGGAGCCGCTTCGCCAAAGTCAACCTTGATGGCACTGACACCGATATTCAGCAGTCCGGCTAACTTGTCCTGATACCACTTCACAGTCTCCGGATTGGAAAAATCGAGCACTACATCCTCGTAAGGAAGTTCCCCGTTACCGTTCTTCACATACATGTTCTTCTCTATCAGCTCAGGGAAATAACGGTTCTTGGGAGTGAAATAAGGCAACTGCCACAAGCATACGTGGAAACCCTGTGACCTCAAATCCTTCAACATCTGCTGTGGATTTTGGAAACGGTTTTCGGAGAATTTATAGTCACACTGCCAATCCACGTCAAACCAACCGGTATCGAAATGGATAACATCGCACGGATACTTGTTTTTGCGGATATTGGCAGCCACATCATAACCTTCCTTCTCACTGAAATAGGTGATACGGCTCATCCATGTACCGAAAGACCACAATGGAGGCATACCCGGTTTTCCTACCAAATCGGTGTACTCGTCCAAGATGTCTTTCGGTTCGCCAAAGAATACAAACAAATCCAGGTTCTCGTCGCCCATGAACATTTTGTTCAGTCCGATATAAGTAGCACCGAAATCACAAGTGACCGGTGCGGAAGTGTGCATGAACATACCGTATCCCCGGTTACTCATAAAGAAAGGAATGGGTTTGTACATCTGGTCTGTTTCCGGACCTTGCGGGTCTGTAACAAACAGATTCACCTTCTGCCCGGCTTTGTTCAGTCCGGTGGCCGATTCGCCGCAACCGAAAATCATCTCATCCGCAGTCAGCGTAAACACGGGATTGATACGGCGGGCATTGTCGCTTCCCCGCTTCACAAAACTGAAAGGCGTATACTTCACCTGCGTAGAATCAGCATCACGCAGAGTAGCGGTCTGACTCAGGATACGTCCGGTTTTATCCTTCAACACGATTCTCCAGGGATTCTTGTTAATCTGAATGGTTCCGTAATCGCCGGAATAAACAATGTTGTCATTCGTCTCGGCCACTTTCCAGCTTCCATCCCTGCCCGGCTCTTTGGCCAACATGATGGAAGTGGCCGGTCTGGGCTCCACCGGAGTGGTCAGCATGCGGATACGCACCGTACGCGGAGTTACAAAGTCAATCTTAAATTTCAAGTTAGGGTCATTCTCATAAGCAGTAAAAGGAAAATCGAGCATTCTCATTTTACGGGGTTGTGCACCGTTGGTATTGAAAGCTTGACGGGGCATCAGATGCCCCCGTTTCCAGTTCACCAGTCCTTCACCCGACTTAACGTCGAATGATTCCAGATGATCTGCAAAAAACAAGGTATTACTCAAATCACGAAAATCAGTACTCATATCCAAAGGTTGGTTCATCAGATACGAAGTACCGTCATTGACATGTGGCTGTGCCAACAGATTGCCACCGGCAAACAACAGCATTGCCACTGCTAAAAGTTCTTTCTTCATACTATTAGGATTTAAATGATCTCGCCTGCAAATGTATTTTTCTTAAAGGAAACACAGATGCCTTAAAAATGTCTTTTAATATCCGGTTTTGTTTCATAGAACCCATATAGGGCCATTGGAAACAAAATGCATACTATTTTTCACCAAACGGAGGATATCATCCCACACGAATACGCAAATCTTTCCTTGCTCGTTCGAAGGATTATATTTAAGTTTGCAGTTACAATATTGTTAATCCTTCTAATAAAGAAAATACATGAAACAACTGCTCCTATTCCTTATATGCAACCTGGCCTTCCTCCTTACTGTTCAAGGTAACTCAGCGGAAATCCCGCCGGCTGTCATGTTCAAGCAGCTCTCTACAACAGAAGGACTCTCCAACAACAGTGTCCGAAGCATCTACAGAGACAATAGGGGATTCCTCTGGGTGGGGACAGAATCAGGACTCAACAAATACGACGGCTACTCCTTCCAGCAGTATTACCAGAACAACTCCGACCTGCCGGACGATGCCATCAGCGAAATTTTCGAAGGACCGGACGACAATGTATGGATAAGGACTTCCAGCGGCTACAGTATCTATAATTATAAGACCGGTGAATTCGACAATGACTATAAACCCATACTCGATGGGCTGCAAATCCCCAGTAAAAACATTCTGAGGATGGGAAAAACATCCAAGAATGAGTTTTGGGCCTACGACTATTCCAAACTTTACATACGAAGCATGGACAACAGCTCCATCAAAGCCTATCCACTGGTAGTTGAAAAGATTTCAAACCTCTATATAGGTGTCCAGTTCATTTATATAATGTACTCCAACGGTACCCTATACAGTATCAGCAAGCAGACTTCCGAAGTCAAGGAAATAGCCATTCCCACCATCTATAGACCTTTGCTGGAGAATCATGAGCCACACATTTACATAGACCAAAACGAAAGCCTATGGGTATACACCTTCCAAAACAGCCTACTTTTGCACAAGAACAGTTTTACACAGCAATGGGAGGACATCAGCCTGAACAATAACACTCACATACAGTACAATCGCGTGCAACGCATCCTCGACCTGGGAGACGGCAACGTATGGATACTTACCAGCCATATGGGGCTGTTCGTTTACAACACCCTGACCAAATCGCTTACCAACTTGGTGCACAATCCATTGAAACCGCACACCATTGCCAGCAACAATCTGAATACCATTTACCGGGACAAAGACGGAACCATATACATAGGGAATTTCAAACACGGTATTTCCTATTATAGCCCCATGTCCCAAATCATACTATGCAACAAATCCCTGGAATATGATGATATCCTGACCTTCTGCGAAGACACAAGCCAGGAATACATTTACTACGGAACAGACGGTACGGGACTAATCCGACGTTCACTAGTGACCGATTCATACGAAAAGATAGCAACTCCCGCCAATATTGTAGTCGACTTATCCATCGACTCCAAAAACCGCCTATGGATAGGCACCTTCCAGAAAGGACTGCTATGCTACTCGAAAGGGCAAATCAAACAATACACAGTAAGTAACAGCCAGCTTCTCGAGAACAATGTGTATACAGTAAAGGTAGACAAACACGGATACATCTGGATAGGTACCATGAAAGGATACATACAGAGGTTAAATCCGGAAACCGGGCAGTTTGACACCATCTTGTACCGTCCGGGAGAATTCTTTGTCCGAGATATGTACTATGATAAAAACAGTACCCTTTACGTAGCGACCAAAGGAGGACTCATTATCATCGATACGGAAACCCAAGCCTATAATATCTACGCCGAAGCCGGCCGCTTCAAGGAGAACAATATGCTCACTGTCTATAAGGACAGCCGAGACCTTCTTTGGATAGGACATCCACACGGACTGAGTATATGGAACCAGAAGAACGACTCCATCTACTTCCTTGACCAGAAAAACGGACTTGCCGCCAACCTCGTCAGAGCCGTCACGGAAGACAACAACAACCAGATGTGGATTGGTACCGGCAACGGCATCTCACGAATCAAAATAACAAACGGTACATACGCCATCGTGAACTACTCCGTAAGCGACGGACTGATATGCAACGATACCAATGTCCACGCCATCCTCAAGCTACAGAACGGCAATATACTGATAGGCACGCCACAAGGTTACCAGACTATCATTCCACAAGACATCCTGACCACAAGTTATGATGCCAATATTTACCTTACCGGTATTGAGCTCAAATCCGGAATGACCCATCCGGACATCCTGAACGGCAGCTCACTTGAATGTGCACAACATCTTTCCTTCACTGAAAAGGAAAATTCATTCACTCTGTCCTTCTCTGCCCTCGACCTGGTGGAAACGGATAAGATAAAATATGCCTATAAGATTCATTCCAACTGGATTTATGCTGAAAACAACAAAGTAAACCTATCCATGCTGACTGCCGGAAACTATACTTTATCCGTCAAGGCATGCAACTCACAAGGCATATGGAGCCCCAACGTCAAGGAACTGAAAATAAAGATACTCCCTCCTTGGTGGCGCACTTGGTGGGCTTATACCATATATAGCGGTATCGTTTTGTGCATCCTTCTGTCCATTATCCGCAATCTGCGCTTACGCCAAAAGCAGAAACAAATCATGCAGGCCATCGAGGTGGAAAATGAAAGGCAGCAGAAAATCAACAATATGAAACTGCAGTTCTTTGCCAACATAAGTCACGAACTGCGGACCCCCTTGTCACTTATCATCAATCCGCTTGAAGAGTTTTTCGTAGACCATCCCGAATATCGTAAAGGCATTCTGGATATGGTCAAACAAAATGCCGACTATCTGCTGGAACTGATTAACCAACTGCTGGATTTCAGAAAGCTGGATGCCAAGGCTGAAACCCTGAAATGCAAACATGACAACATCCTTATCATTCTGAGTGAAATATTCCACTCTTTCGATCCGATAGCACAGAAACGGAACATCAGCTATAGCCTTACCGCTCCACAACATTCTGTATTCATGGATTTCGACTATGACAAGATACGCAAGATATGCACAAATATCCTGTCAAATGCATTCAAGTTCACTCCCAATAAAGGAAGCATCTCACTGGATATTGCCGTAAGAGGCACAAATCTGGAACTGACCTTTACCGACACCGGTTGCGGCATAGAGGATGAAGCCAAGGAGAAAATATTCCAAAGATTCTATCAGTCGGGCAAAAACCAGTCGAACAACGGAGGCAGCGGCATTGGACTGCACATTGTTTCCGAATACGTAAAGATGCATCAGGGTACTGTCTGTGTCAGGGATAACCAGCCTTGTGGTTCTGTATTCCTGATTGCCCTACCCCTACACCAGAACAGTAATGAAACCAAAAACGGAGAACCGGTCGAAGGACCGGAAATAAAAGAAGAATCCCATCCATTCACCATACTACTCGTAGATGACAACTACGACTTCTTGAAATTTCTCTCTGAAAGTCTTGCCAGGCAGTATCATGTATTAAAAGCCACAAACGGAAAACATGCACTGAATGTACTGGAAAAGGAAGATATTGATTTAGTGGTCAGTGACATCATGATGCCCGAGATGGATGGTCTGGAACTATGTTCAACCATCAAGAATGACATACGCTACTCCCATATCCCCATTATCCTCCTGACAGCTAAAGCAAGTGAAGAACACCAATTGGAAGGGCTTAGCGTTGGCGCAGACGACTATATCACCAAGCCTTTCAATATGGAAGTCCTCAAGCTGCGCATCAACAAGATTATCGAGATGAACGTCAAACGTCAGGAAATATTCAATCAGGACATTAAAATCGAGCCAAGCCGTATCACCATCACTCCCCTTGACCAGCAGCTGGTGGAAAAAGCCATCCAGATTGTAGAGGACAATATCAGCGAAACCGAGTTTTCCGTCGAGGAGCTTGCCAGCAGCCTGAATATATCACGCAGCTATTTCTACAAGAAAATGATTAAGATAACGGGAAAGAAACCCATCGAATTCATCAGGACCATCCGTATGAAACGTGCACAACAACTCTTGACAGAAAGCCAGATGCAAGTTTCGGAAATTGCATATACCTTGGGGTATAACTCCCCCAAGATATTCTCCAAACATTTTAAAGAAGAGTTCAACATCAGCCCATCCGAATTTATAAGGCAGCAGGCTGAATAGAAACATTATTTTGACATCAAAGCATCCAACGAAGACACCAACGCCACCAAAGCAGCACTCCAATTAATGGCTATTTCATTGGAAGCATACGAACCTTCCACATCTGCATAAGACTCATCCGGCAGATTGGAAGGATAGGGTACACCGTCTTGTTGGCCAGGATTGGGACCGCCAACAAGGAAACCGGGAAGAGGTGCCTCTATATCATCCGATGCAGAAAGACGATGGTGCGGATACAGAGGACTTTTCATCCCGAAACCGGTGACATAACAATATCCCGTGGCATTCTTTCCTAAAATGTAGTCCATATTGCGGTAGGCGTTCGTCAGGTACGACTTCTCGCCTGTAAGCAAATAGGCGCAAACCAGTGAAGTGGCTTGGTTAGCACACCCTTCGGCAAGGCATCCCCAGAAGAAATCTTTGGCATCGTTGCCGTAAGGAGCATGGAAAGGAGAGCGGTCAGCACCCCGCACAGCCTCGGCAGCATAGTCCAGTAACAGGTCTTTCATGGCATTTGCCAATTCCACGTCTTCACCCTGATATTCCCTGCCCGGTTGCAGCCAGGCAAACACGCCCAACGCAGTGGTATTGCCCCAAGAAGGAGTCTTATATGCAGTGGGGAGATGCTTCTTCACTTGTTCCCGGTAAGCGGGCTTTCCCGTAGCAAGATAGAGCTCGGAAGCCGCCCAGAAGAATTCGTCATCGGCACTACGATCACCGTAAGCTCCCGTAACCACGGCAGGTTGATATTGCTTGTTGAGGAGGTCCTGATGATAGAGCGCTTGCGGATGCGCTTCTGCCCAGGCGTAAGCACGTTCGGCAGCCTGTAAAGCCACTGTCGAAAAGCCCGGATAATCCTCTTCGTAAGGAGCAAACAAGGCAGAAGCCTGCGCCAAAGCCGCAGCATAGTCCAATGCCGCCGTTACTGATTTCTGAACCACATAACGGGGCTGCCTACACTCCGTAGGCTTGATGAATCCCTCGAACGAAGGGGTAGTCAGCTTGTGGTAGACTCCTCCGTCGGCAGGGTCTTGCATAGTCAGCATCCATTTCAGGTTATAGTACATCTCGTCCAGCAAATCGGGCGTATGGTTTCCACTTTCCGGGATGTTAACCCGTTGACGGATAAAATAGTCAGGAAAGCGGGCATAAATCGCCTGCATCAGTCCGATGGAATAGGCGGAGTTCACAATATACTTGTTATAGTCTCCGGCATCATACCATCCTCCCGGAGAAGAAATCACCATTCCCGCCTTACGTTCCGGCCCGGCGGCATTGGGATGTATCAGTACCTTGTCATCGGGATGGCCTGCCGGACGGCTCCACCGACCCGCATAAGTCGCTTCGATGGGCATGCCCGTACGTTGGTAATAGAAAGATTTCAAAGCAGCATCGGCCAAAGGGGACAGTACTCTTTCTTTTATTTCGAATGCCACTGAATCTCCGTTAACCATCAGAAAATAGTTTCCCGGTGCCGTGATGTCACTGAAATCCAATATCGTCCTGTTCTTATCCGACCAAGCGGATGAAGCGGTATATCCGGGTTTGCCGGAAAATACCCGATTGCCCGTGGCTGCATCTACTATGGTAAATTCACGTACTTCACCGGTATTCACCACTGCTACTTTCTCCTGCCGGGGATAGTACCCTAACTGATTCAAACGTACAGTTTCTGAAGGATGACCTAAAGTGACCATCCCTCCCAGAACCGTAAACAGACATGCAGTTATATTCATATCACTATTCTTTATATATTAAAATTATTTATCAGACAATAAGGTAATGAAACTGATGGCCGGCAAGTGTACCCGTACCTGCCCATTCTCCACTTTCACTGCAGTTTCCTTCATGCAGTCTTTTGTATTGGTCACATAGACTTTCAGTTCCTTCACTTCTGTGGGGATACCGGAGATGACAGCCTCGCACTCCGCCCCATTATTGACCATATGGACAACATATTCTCCGCGCACCATATTTCCGAAAGCCGCACAGTTTACATTTTTCTTGCCACTTCTGACCGGAATGGCCAAGGCATCGGCCGGAGTGGAGGCCAGTTGCTTGATATTCCAGAAACGTTGCGTAGGACGCAAAGGGCCTTTGGAACCATAAATGCCGTCTCCCCACAACAACGAATAGTCTGAAGTGAGCTGCCACTGCAAGATGGACAATGGCTGGCAAATGGCACAAATACGCGTATACAGATTGATTTCATAAAGTGCAAACGTCGACTCATTGAATATCTCGGCATAACCATGAGCAGCGGCATCCGTACTACCCTCACCAACCAAGAGTGGTACATTAATCGCTTTGGCAGCGTCTGCCCACTTCTTTAACGTGACATCATCACAACCACGCCATGAATGGAAAGATACTGCACCGATGTACTTATGAGTCTCAGGATTGTTCAAAGCAGGAAGGATGAAATCGAAAGTCGTGGCATCCGAATTGTCGCCCAGCAGCATGCGGGTAGGAAGATTCAACCCTGCCAGATAAGCACCGAACTCCTTAATGAAATCTGCATGTTCCTGCGGAGTGTGGAGGACATCAATACCCAAATCCGATTCATTGAACGAGAACATGGAGAACTCAATGCCATAATGCTGTCTGGCATACAGCAGATAATCTGCCATGGATTTATAAATCTTCTCCTTTTTCCGGTTATCCAGACGATAAGCAATGACACCGCCTTGACGGGCATAACTTGCAGGACCTCCGTCAATGGCCCATGCAGGCGGAAACCAGCAGCTTAGTATTACCGGCATTCCCATCGCCTTCAAGCGCTTTGCCATGAGGAGACTTTCCTCCACCCGCTTGTTCAGTCCCCCATTCTGTGCGGTGGCAATAGGGTCGGCTTCCTCTTCCGGTTGCCACAATCTCCACGGAAATTCCACACGTCCATAGGCTACACGCAAATTTTCCAGACAGTAATCTATCACTTTAGGGTCGGCAGCAGGATTCTGCAGGCGGAAATTCCCTCCAAAACCTGTAAACAGACTTCCCGGATTCTGCATATCCAATATAATTTCCGCGTCACTATGATCTATCACTCCAGAAGCATGCAGTTCCATAGACAATGCAGTTCTCTCAGCCTTTTTCAGAGTCGGCATCAGCGAGATATAAACTACGGTACCGGTGGATTCTTTTTCAACCGTGGCCTTTACAGACTTATTGAACTTGAATTCCAACTTCCTATTGACCGAAGTAACGGTCAGCTTCCTGCCACTTGTCCTTACTTTGGCATCAGCATAGTTTTCCGGACTTAAAGCAATACAGTAATAGGCTGTCTGGTTCAAAATAGTGTCCGACAGCGCATCAATAGAAATCTCCACCAAGCCTTTTCCCTTATCAGTCACTTTCTGATGGAACTTTACACCTCGCAGAGTAGTCGTCACTTCCTGCATATCCCCCTCACGATGGAAAACGGGACGGACCTGCTTCTCCTTTCCGGTAATCTCCATATCCCCTTTCAAGGTTCCGACACGCAGGGACGACTCAAAGTCTATCAATTCACCGTCTACACGGACACCCGTGATATTGCTCCATGCCATCACTTCCGTCTGGGCAGAAAGCGGCTGAGACAATATGCCACACAGCAATGCAGCCACTCCCAACTGGAAAATTCGTAAATTCTTCATTATATCAAATATATAAAAGGTTGTCATTTCAGTCTTGTATCAATCTCAAACCCCATACGGCTGTTATGATAGGGACAGTTCCACATACTTGCTTTAGGTTCCTTGTAGCGGGGAGTCCCATCTTCCAGCACGGTTCTGAACCATTCGCCATACTCCTTGTCTATCATCCGGGACTTGATGAAATTCCAGGTACGGACGGCACTGTCCAGATAAGATTGTTCACCGGTCAGCTGCCAGGCATTGATGCATCCTACCACAGTTTCCGCCTGGCACCACCAGGAAGCATCCTTCCTGATTTTGTCCTTATGCCGTTCGTACATCATGGCACCCATCGGGTTGATGCCCTCTTTCAAGGAGGCGTCTGCAAGTTCCAAAGCCACTTTCCTGCATTTCCCGATGACCTCCGGGTCACCCAGAGCTTCTGCAGCTTCCGTCAGCAGCCAGGAAGTTTCGATGTCATGCCCGTAAGAGTCGATGTCATCCAGATTGTTCCAGTTCGAATCACAGTATAATATCAGGTGATGTGTTTGTGAGTTATACAGTTTGGTTGTTATCAAGTTTATCACTTTTGCAAGGCGCTCGCGAAGGCCGTCATCTTTCCATACTTTATATAACGCTGTGTATGCCTCCAATACATGGATATGGGTATTCATTGTTTTGGTGGCAACACCATCTCCATCATATCCCAACTTTTGGGGAGTTCCCCATTCGCGGGTAAAGAATTCTATATAACCGTCGTTTACGGGATCTTTGATTTTGCTCTCCACGGTCCGGTAAAGCTCTATGGCTTTTTGCAGGCTTTCATTGTTGCCTGTTGCTCTGAAATGTTCGGACAAACCGTAGATGGCATAAGAGCAGCCGTAAGTCTGCTTGTCCGTATCCAGTGGAGTACCGTCTGCTTTTATCAGCCAATATACGCCTCCATACTGCGGGTCGATGAAGTGGTCTATGAAATAGCGTTGCGCCCTGTCAGCCAGTTTGCGGTAGGCAGCATTGCCATACATCCGATAGGCGGTTGAAAAAGTCCAGAGGATGCGGGCATTCAGTACGCCTCCTTTGGGAGCATCCGCTATCGGGGCACCGTCACGTCCCAATGAACCGTAAAAACCTCCGGAAGGGTCTACACTGTATTTTTCCCAAAAAGAGAGGATATTCTCTTTCAAGTCTGAGGTTATCTCATCTTTTAAAATCTTATCCGCGTGTGATTGCGCTTTTAGGAAAGGTGCAATCAGCAGCCCTACTACAATCAGCAGAAAAACGGGAAATAGGTGTCTCATAATGTAGCGATTTAAGAAATTGGCCATAGTTACACTGCAAATTTACAAAAAAACAAGTTGTCATTACTCATTGCCATCCTTTTTCAAGGGATACAATTGGTTCCGATAAAGGTCATTTTTGGGTACTGAATCCTTGTTTTGTCAAACACTGGCCTTTGTCGGCTCAAACACTGGCGTCTGTCGGCTCAAAGTCCAGTGTCTGTCAGCTCAAACACCAGTGTTCGTCAAGTGCTACAATATCTGCCCCAGAAACATAGGCAAACACCGGAAAAAGATACATTTTATAACGTTATTGGCTACAAACAAAAACCATCCGTTTCCTTTTTAGTCCGTATATTAGTGGAGAATTCTGTAACTCAAAAATAGATACTATGAGAAAGAGACATTTTCTATTCGCATCCGTCCTGGCACTGCTCTGCAGTAGCGGTGCACTGCATGCACAAGATTTCAAGCTGACATCTTCCGGTTATTTCAAGAACCAGGGAGTAGACGTCATGGCTTTTGATGACATCTATCCCGAGGGACACCAAGGAGGAGTATGTATCATCATGAATGGACACCGCGTAGCAACGAATGGAGACATCCGACTGGAAGCCACCCCCGGACAATGGCAGCCCGTACCGAAACAACTCGACCGGAAGCTCAGCGACAACAGCATCACCGCTACGCTCTGCTATCCCGACTCCTCACGCCATCTCACCGGATTCAACCCGATGATTTACCCGGACCTCCACCTTATATATACGGTAAACGTGGAAAGCAAAGGTAAAAACATAGAGGTGACCGTAGACCTGGACCGCCCCATTCCCCAGGAATTCATCGGAAAAGTGGGCTTCAACCTTGAATTCTTCCCGGGTTCCCTCTTCGGCAAGCCCTGGATTATGGACGGTCAGAGCGGCATCTTCCCGCAACAGCCCAACTCCCCCCTGATGACAACCCAGCCCAACTATCTGCATACAGGAAACTACCATGACGGCAAAAAATCGCTGGCAGACATGAACAAACTGATAGGAAAAGGTTACAGCCCGATTGTGGCAGACGACATCATCAGCGAACCTTATGCCAAAGGAACCAAGTTCACCTCCCGGCCCGATGACCCTTACAACAAAGTTACCATCGAATCATTGAGCGGTGACCTGCAACTGTTTGACGGGCGTATGAACCACAACAACGGCTGGTTCGTACTGCGCAGCAACATAAAACCGGGTGTCACCAAAGGTGCCGTCAAATGGATTATCACTCCGAACGTAGTGGCCGACTGGATGTATCAGCCGG
>ENA-UOJD01001411-UOJD01001411.1-human-gut-metagenome-genome-assembly--contig:-P48-NODE-1411-length-24533-cov-30.191151_pt1 | contig 24533 bp, 27 predicted proteins | sample MGYA00242342_ERZ723889 | MGnify/ENA metagenome assembly ERZ723889
ACGTTCTGCACCGACATGGCTGGAGAAAGGTCATGCCCCGCAGTAGGCACCCTAATACTGAACTCCAATTAAAATCTTTAGAAAAGATTTTAATTGCCCGAAGGGCAAGGAGTTCATATGGGACTTGTTTTGTGATTTCTTTCCTTATAAATCACAAAACTGGCAGCGCCATTAGGCGATGCCTTCCTGATTAAAATCAAAGATTTTAATCAGGAAATAGTATAAAAAGGCAAGCGAGGAGGTCATTGAGACCTCAAAAAAATTAAAACCACCATCGGTGAACTGAAAAATCTCCACAGGGGCTGTGGAAAAGTGCGCCTTATGTTCCAGGATGAGGCAGGCTTCGGCCGCATCAACCATCCCAAGTACTGCTGGTGCGAAAAAGGCATCCGACCCAGCGTTCCATGTCACCATATTCGGGAATACCGGTGTGCCTATGGTGCGGTCGAGCCGCTGACTGGGGAATCCTGTTTTCTTGTCATGCCCTATTGCAATACTGCGTGTATGAATCTGTTTCTGCGGGAATTATCCAAACAATTTCCGCAGGATACCATTCTGATGTGCTGCGATGGAGCTGCATGGCACAAATCGGGAACACTGGAAGTGCCTGAGAATATTGTACTTTTCCATATCCCTCCATACACACCAGAGATGAATCCGATAGAGCAGATCTGGAAGGAGATACGAAAGCGCGGCTTTCGAAACGAGGTTTTTGCAACCTTGGAGAAAGTCGTTGATCGTATCTGCGATACCATTTGCTCGCTTACCACTAATACCATTTTCAGCATTACCGGACGCGATTGGATTATTAAACCGTTTAATTAGGTTTTAGTATTAATCACTGAAATGCGAAAACCGCTAATGCCTCTTGCGGTTTTTGTATTTTCAACGCGCGTACGTTTTTCCTATAATCAATAATTAAAAGCCACCTCTACCAGAAGTAAAGATGGCTTTGACAGATTAACCAGCCTATAATTTGTCAATGGAACATACTACAGCCTTTGCATATTTTTTGCTGTAGAGTCAATGATGTTACGGTTGACACCAAAGATCCAAATCAAATAGGCACTCAAGTGAACGATTCCGCAAGCGATGTGCTCTACTGGCATAGTAAGAAAGTAATCTTTTGGCGAAAGATCCCAGTTTGTTATAATAACCGCAACGATAAGCACCACACTGTAAACAGTCAGACACCCACTAAAGAGAGACTTGACAGAATAAATGTTGCGCAAAAAACCGTAGTTCAGATTCTCTTCCTGAACGAGCTTGAATGCAGGAGCCTCCAGACCGAAGCAGGTGCCGGATGGGTTGGTGGAGAGTGTTTCCTGGGGACGTGGCGGAGAGGTTTTCTATGGATATGAACATCATGTTTGCTTTGTCCGCGGCCATGTAGCTGACATCCTCGAGGAGGCACTGACAAAGTATATGGGAATTCCAGTTTACCGTCATCGTTAAAAGCTGTGTACTGATGTGGTAAAGGGTGTATCCGAACCTGTAGGTATAACAAAACCGCAAGGCCGAAAGCCTTGCGGTTTGTTGTTTTTGGTGGAGATAAGCGGGATCGAACCGCTGACCTCTTGAATGCCATGGGTTCCATAGTGAATATCAATGAATTTTTCTGGCCTAAACAGTCCAATATGTCCAGTTATATCGCATAAAAATCCATTATCTGTCAGCTGGTATACAGTGTTTCGCCGTAATTCTGGTAAAAACTCTGGTACGAAAAGTTCCTCAGATTGTGAAAAGTTCCGCGGAATTTCACCGTCGCCAGAGGCCGCCAAAACGAACCGCTGAAAGGACGGATTTTATGAAGTACATTACTACATTAGAAGCGTCTGAGAATTGGAAAATCTCAGAGAGAATGACCCGGAAATACTGTATTCAGGGACGTATTCCAGGTGCAATACAAAAGGACAAAACATGGCTGATTCCGGAGGATGCCCAGAAGCCTTCAAGGGTTGCGGCCCCTGAAGGCCCCGAACCGCTGCCCCCCTCTGGCGCTGAAACTGATTCGCCAAAAAAGAAGAAAAATTACCATGGTTTATACGATTATGTCCAGATAAACCTCACCTATTGTTCCTGCCGGATGGCAAGCAACCGGCTGACCCGGAACCAGATTGAGACCATTTTCAAGAAAGGAAAAGTGTCCGTCAGCTTTGAACCCATGAAGGTTTCGGACGTGATCGAAGCATTGAACCACTGCGTCTGTGTGGATTATATTCTAGATACTGTGGACGAGCCGCTGACCCAGAAGTACATCAAAAACCTGCATTTCCTGCTGATGTCTAGCACGGTGGATGAACGAAAAAAGCGTGTCATTTCCGGGCAGTATCGCTCCGCAACTTCAAACCGCCGGATACCCTTCCTTTTGCCCGCCGACCATATCAGCCCCAACCTGAAAACCCTTATTTCGGAATATGAATCCTCTAAAAATGTGGATAGAAGTTCGATTTTAGACTTCCATTTCAGGTTTGAGAGAACGTTTCCTTTTGAGGACGGAAATGGCCGCGTTGGCCGCCTGCTTATGTTCAAAGAATGCCTGCGCCACGATGTGATGCCCTTCATCATCGACGGCAAGCGCCGTGGACGCTATTTGGAGGGCCTGGAAAAGTGGGATACCGACAGGAGCATCCTTACAGAAGTGGTTATGGAAGCCCAGAATCGTTTCGATGCCCAACTGGAATTGCAAAAGCTGATGGAAGCCGGAGTGCGCTACCAGCCTGCCGGTTATGTGGAGGACTGAGTATGAAGGGGAGCATCCATTACATTCGTGTGGGGGATTACGAAATCCCCGATCTGAAGCTCCCGGAAGAAACCCGCAGCATTGGCCACTGGGGCAGAATGCACCGGGATTACCTGAGAGAATATCACCCCATCCGATTCAATGAACTAATCCTCACCGGGCAGCTTTGGACATATCTCGCCGGCCTGAACGAACAGGCGCAGGTGCGTATGGAGACTTTGATTGAACAATTAAAAACCGCAGAGGGCGTTACCGAGAGTTTGAAAGCAAACGATCCTATGGCATGGGTGCAGAGGATGAACAGCATCCGAGCCAGAGCGGAGGAGATCGTCCGGGAGAAAATCATATATGGGGAGGCTGCGGTATGAACGTCTTAGAAGATTTTTGGTATGGAAATATAGAGCCATCCGAGTATGATACATCCTCCGCAAAAGAATACAAGGAAGCACTTCTGCGTATCAGCCGGAATGAAGAAAGCCTACAGGATACGCTCACGGACGCACAGAGAAAACTGTTCGCACAGTACCTGGACAGTGTTCGGGAATTTCAGGACATGGCAGAATGCCTGTTGTTCCAGAACAGCTTCCGCCTGGGAGCCAGAATGATCCTGGAGATCATGAACGAATAGACAAATCGCCCGCGGCACCCACCGGTCAGTCTGACCGCTGGGTGCCCAATTATTTTTGGGGAGCTGAGGTGGGCATTGTTGTTTTTCTTGCTAAAGGATCGAATCCGTCCGCTATCCGTCATGCAATTTCTTGGTAAAAAATTGGAATAACGGCCTAGATTCTCCTTCTCACATAAAAGCATCAAAATCCTCAATGCGGTCGATCCATTCCAGCTCTTTTTCCTTTTTTGCCTTACTGTCCAAAACGATGGCATTGGGATTTTGCTTGAGTATCTCCGCTTTTCGTTTGCGCTGTTCTGATTTTGTGGTAGGGATCAGCTTCGTACCACCCCACCAAGTCTTTTTTATCTTCTGTGTCACATCATAGGTAGGCACAGGAGCGTTTTTCATTTTTCCAAACATCCGCATCTCTCTTTAGTCCATTTCGCCGCCGCGTTTATTGCCACCAAACTCACAGCCGTACACATGATGGTGGCCATAATACCAGCGGCCATAGCGGTAACCATAATGCGGGGGACAGTTTGCACAGTCACCATCGCATCGACCATTGTGGCGTTTTCTCTTTGATTCTTCCTCCGAACCGATTGCTGCCGCAACAGCCAAAAGTGTTGAGAAGAAGCCGGATTTTTTCTTTGGAGGCGCAGCAACGTCTGCATCGTCCTCCGGCGCCGGCTCGGCAAGCTCCTCCCCAGGCTCCTCGTCGGAAAAGATGTCTATACGAGCACCGCATTCCAGCAGATTTTTACCGTTCTGCCGTAGTATGCGGACATAATCTCACCTGTTGTTCTCCACAGAAAGTTTCCGCGCGCATTATCCCTTATTCGTCAAATGTATAACCAATCGTAGTTTTTTCTCCATCAGAATACTCTGATCCCTTATTATTTATCCTGCAATATCTCCTGCAGATGGTCCAGAAGAAACCGCTGGGCTTCCTCGGTATAGAAGACCGCCTGATAGGTTCCGTACTGTCCTTCCCGGAGTTTGACGGTCAGTCCGATCTGCTCCCCTATCGCCGTTGGAAGGCGTTTGGACTTTCCGTCCGCGTCCGCCTGTTTCGACATAATGCCTTTTTCAATCAGCCAACCGGTAATCGTTGTTGTTTTCAGCTTCTTCCGATCCGGGTCGTTGATCGCATTCATAATGAGGTCCACAAACTGCGTGATCCGGATTGGTTCCTGCGACGGATTCACACGCTAAAGTTCTTCTTCCGTTATATAAAAATCATTCTTTGGTGAACCCGCAACTTTGCCACCATTGGCAATGACCTGATCCAAAATTCCGGACATATAGAAAAAGCATCTTGCGAGCCTCACATTGTTCAGCACAGAGTCCTCAGGAATCTCCTGATCCGAAATCGGATCGATTCCCTGCGCCAGTTTCTCCATGTACACCTTCGCCCGCTGCATAATATCCAGATCTGTCATATCTTTACGCCCCGCTTTCTTTTTTTTATGTGGCATAAATAGAGCATGAATTGCATCATTCTCCTTTTACTCCAGCAAAAAATCAATCGCGTTCACAATTCGGATTCCGTCCTGTTCCTGCTGCAAGCCCGTATCCATACATACCACAAGCTTTTCATAGTTGTCCGGGATTTTTTGCAGGGGCGACAATTCCCGTTCCCTTGTTTCCGGGGCATTCATGGCTTCTGTGACCTGAATATACTTTTTATCATCTGCCCTGGTGGCAATGAAATCAACTTCTTTTTTGTCAATCTTTCCGATAGCCACATCGTAGCCCCGGCGGAGCAGTTCAAAATACACGATGTTTTCTAAAATGTGTCCGGTGTCCCCCTCCCGGTAGCCCAGCAGATAATTACGCAGTCCCGTATCCACGATATAATACTTGCCGAGGGTTTTCAGGTATTCCTTCCCCTTGATGTCAAACCGCTTGATTTCATAGAAGATATAGGACTCCTTCAGCGCTTCCATATAGGCCTGAATGGTATGGGTCGCAGGCTTTGCCTTGCGGTTACCTTCTGTCAGCAGTCCCTCGCTGATAAGCGTATTGCCGATGGAGGTTGCGGAGACACTGTTTCCGATGTTATCCGCCAGGGACATCATCAGATTGCGAAGCAGGAGCGAATCCGTAATGGTGCGCTGCCCCTTTCGCTTTTCCCGTTCCAGAATGTCCCGGACAACTACGGCAGAGTACACACCCTCCAGCGTAGCGCTCACCCTGTCCAGCTCCAATCTCACATTCGCCAGCATGGGCATGCCACCGAATTTGGCAAAGGCCTCATAAAGCTCCTTCGGGTCGCATACTTCCCCGTCTGCATCGGTAATTCGCTTTTTCATCTGTCCGGTGATCGTCTTGCGCTGCGATACGGTATATCCGTGGAAATCCAGAAACTCCCGGAACGATAGAGGCAGTACCTTGATCTCCACATACCGCCCGGAGAGATAAGTGGAAAGCTCTGAGGACAGCAGGTGGGCGTTGGAGCCGGTGATATAGATATCACAGTCAAAGTCCACACGAAAAGAGTTTACCGCGTTTTCCCAGCCATCGAGGCGCTGCACTTCATCAAAAAACAGATACATCCGCTTTCCGGGAATGACCCGTTCGCTGACATACCTATACAGATCTTTCGCGGTCATCACCGCGAACCGCATGGATTCAAAATTCATTTCCACGATCTGCTTGTCCCCGATGCCGCTGCCGCGCAAATGCTCCACCATCAGCTTCATCAGGCAGGACTTTCCGCAGCGGCGGATACCGGTAATGACCTTAATCATTTCCGTGTCCTGGAACGCCTTGAGCTGCCGCAGATAGATGTCACGGTTCCTGAGGCTCTTATGCATAGGTGCCACCGCCTTTCACCGCAATCATAGCACAGCCATTTCCCACCGTCAAGTTTGTTACATTGATGTAATAAACTCGCATTTTTTCCTTTTTGTTACATCGCAGAAAACCGCATCAAATCCTGTCGGAAAAGCTCTAATTTTCCATTCCCAAAACCAGTCATTTTCTTCCCGCAGCAGGTAAATTCCAAACTTCCTGCTCTGCCCCAGATAAAGTCTCCTTGCGCATTATCCTTATTCATTATTCATAATGTGAGATACCAGACGGAGGTTTCGCTCAATCAGGATGTTTCGGGCATCCAGATCGCCCTGCTGGGCGAGGGTCAGATAGTGACGTTCTTCCTCCTCTGTCAGAGGCTTCGGGAAAGAACCGGTGCTGATTTGCAGAGAATTACATGATAATGCTCCCATTATGAGTTACAGTGATTTCTCATTTCACCATCTCTCATAAAGGGAGCATATCGCTTGCAGTTCAGCGGGGACCTACTTGACCTGTTTCTTTTCCACCGCACCGCTGCGCCTTATACGATTTCTCGATAAAATGGATAATACCTTTTATCCTGCGCTTTGCGCGCAGGCCGCCAGTGGCGGCGAGAAATGTATGGATTACGTTTTCAGCGGCGATGCCGCTGACCGCGAGACCGCGGTCTCAAAAAACGGCGTTTAACCGTAATTTGAAAAACTAGGGCAACACCGCACAATTCGGCGAGAAGTATCAGCCAGATTTTTTGCCCCAATTCAAAGTTCCAAAAATGGTGGAATACTGTATGTACCCGCAAGGGGTATGCCGCATCCGTAAGCCAGCTTGCGCTGGCAACGGCTGCGCAATATTTCCCATTTTCGGAACTGCGGAAGTGGGGCAAAAAGGCGGCTGAGACTCGAAGACGCAATTGCGCGGTGCTGCCCTAGTATCAGGAGCGTTATCCAGCCGGACTGCGGTACTGCGCAGCAAAAAAATCTGCGGGAACGTCCCACGAAGGGACGCCGAAAGAGGTCTTTTTCCGCACTGCTGATCCTTTACTTTGCTTTGCGGCGGCTGCGCACGTCAAAAGCAACCGCAATTACAAAAATAATGCCCTTTACAATGTACTGATAGGAGATATCAACACCCATCAGATTCATACCGTTTGTCAGAGACACGATCACGAAGGCGCCTACGACAGCGTTTGTCACTTTGCCAATGCCGCCGCTGACAGCGGTGCCGCCAATATAGGAAGAAGCAATTGCGTCCATCTCAAAGGCATTGCCCGCTGTAGGAGTCGCAGACTGGAGACGGGACGTGTAGAGGACACCAGCCAATGCGGCAAGGACACTCATCGAGCAGAATGCAAACTGCGTCACCTTTTTGACATCGACGCCTGACAATTCTGCCGCCTGGTCATTGCCGCCAATACCATAGATGTACCGGCCCAGTCTTGTTTTGTTCAGCAAGTAATTGTAGCTCAGCAGCACCGCTGCTACAATTACAGCCGTCCAGGGCAGGCCGCTGTAATTTGCCAGTATCCAAATAACATACATGATAATCGCTGACTCAAGGGCAATACCCAGCAGGAATACCGGCATGGAAGTTACATGGAAATGATACTTCAGCTTATTCTGGCGGGCCTTAACCTGCGTGAAAATCAGAACGGCGACAAGAATGACTCCGATCAGAACGGTGAGCAGATGGAATCCAAGGTCCACGCCGGGAATGTCAGGGATGAATCCGTTGGACAGGGCATTGAAGCCCTTGTTCGGAACAATGATGGTGCCGGTTTTCTGAAGGGCACGGCTCAGCAGGCCGCGGAAAATAAACATACCGGCCAATGTCGTAACGAACGCGGGGACGCCAACTCTTGTTACCAATGTGCCCTGATAGAGACCAATGCAAAGGCCAAGCACCAAGACAGCCAAAATAGCGACCCACTCGTTAACTCCAAACTGCGTCATCAGAATCGCGGCAATGGCTCCCGAGAAGCCGGCTACATAGCCTACAGAAAGATCAATGTGCTTCAAAATCAGAATCAGGGTCATACCGATGGCAAGGACTGCCACATAGCCGACCTGCTTGATCAGATTGCTTATGTTGGCTGCCTGTAAAAAGGCGCCCTGGGTCTTCCAGTTAAAGAATATCATGATGATTACCAGGGCGATATACATCATGTAATCTCTGATATTCGTCTTTGCGAGGCAAAAAAGTTCACTGATAAAGCTCTTCTTTTCCGGCTCGTTTTGTGTCGTCTTTTCCATTCCGAAACCTCCTATGATCTGACAGCCATAGCCATGACTTTTCTTTCATCGGCTTCCTCCGCCGACAGTTCACCGGTAATGCTGCCGCCCGACATGACATACAGTCTGTCGCTCATTCCCAAAACCTCAGGCAGCTCAGAGGAAATCATTATAATGCTCATGCCTTCTTCTACAAGCCGATTCATCAGCGTGTAGATCTCATATTTTGCACCGACGTCAATTCCCCGGGTGGGTTCGTCCAAAATCAGGACTTTCGGCTTTGCAAACAGCCATTTTGCCAGCTGTACCTTCTGTTGGTTTCCACCGCTGAGGTTGCCTACTTTTTGCATAATGGAAGGCGCTTTGATGTTCATAGAAGATTTCAGCTCATTGGCCATCTGAATTTCTTTATTTTCGTCTATCGATAAGCCATTCTGAAGGCATTCCAAATCCGCCAGAGTGATGTTGTACTTGATATTCTGAATCAGCACCAGACCGTTACCCTTGCGATCCTCGGAAACATAAGCGATTCCCTTCTTAATGGCATCCCGCGGCTTGTCGAAGGAAACCTTTTCTCCATTCAGGAAAATTTCTCCGCTTTTAATATGGTAATGTGAGGGATTGCCAAAAATGCTCATGGCAAATTCCGTACGTCCCGCACCCATCAGGCCCTGAAGGCCGACAATTTCGCCTTTTCTGACATTCAGATTGACGTTGTGAAGGATTTCCTTACCCGTTGCGGAATCCTCGACAGTCCAGTTGCGAACCTCAAAGCTGATGTCTCCAATATTTTGCTGCTCCCGCTTCGGGTAGATATTGTCAATCTCCCGACCGACCATGTGCTTGATGATTTCGGACTCGGTCACCGCTGTCTCTCTGGCATCCATGGAACAGATCGTAGCGCCGTCCCGCAGTACCGTAATGGTATCCGCGATTTCTATGATTTCCTTCAGTCTGTGAGAAATCATGATGCAGGTAACGCCCTGTTCCTTCAGTTCTCGAATCAGCTGCAGCAGGTTTTGGCTGTCATCCTCATTCAAGGATGACGTAGGCTCATCCAGAATCAGCAGTTTTACATTTTTAGAGAGTGCCTTGGCAATCTCCACCAGCTGCTGTGTACCGACACCCAGATTCTTCACCTTTGTGGAAGGATCCACATCCAGCCGCACCTTTTTCAGGACCTCTTTCGCCCTAACGATGGTTTCGTTCCAGTCAATATGATGACCGGACATAATTTCGTGCCCGAAAAAGATATTCTCATAAATTGAGAGTTCCGGAACCAGGGCAAGCTCCTGATAGATAATCGAGATTCCCTGCTCCTCGCTGTCCGCAATGGATCGAAATTGCTGAACCTCTCCGTTGTAGACAATATCTCCCTCATAGGTTCCGTGCGGGTAAACGCCGGAGAGGACCTTCATCAGTGTTGATTTTCCGGCTCCGTTTTCTCCGACGAGGCAGTGAATTTCTCCCCGCCTGACTTTAAAATTCACATTGTCCAGGGCCTTTACACCCGGAAATGTCTTTGTGATGCCGCGCATTTCCAGAATATATTCGCTCATGCCCTGCCTCCTTTCGATCGTCCGCCTCCCGGCGGCAATACAGTTCATTCATGCTGATTCTCTTTTAATATGTTTCATCAATTCGGATTAAGCATTTTTTTAGAGAATCATATGAGATGGGAATATGTGATTTCCCATTTCGAAAATCACATATTCGGCAACGCCAGCAGGCGGTGCCTTCTTGAGAACAATTAAACTATTTCATCGAGAATTCGTATCAAATCTGCCAAAAGGCCGGCTTTTTGAAGCCAAAAGCCGGCCTTTCGCATATGGTAACTTTCTTCCCTTAGAAATTACAGACCGGTGAAGTCAGATGCGTCATAGTACTCGGAATCGATCAGTGCTTCTTTCACGTTGCTCTTCGTTACAACGACAATGTCAGTCTGCTTTGCGGGGACATCCTTTACACCATTGTTGTAGGTGGTATCGGTCTTGGGCGTTTCGCCGTTCAGAATGGACATTGCCATCGCGACGGAATCAGCTGCCAAGGTGCGGGTATCCTTAAACACGGTCATGGACTGCTTGCCATCGATCACATACTGGACAGAAGCCTTCTCAGAATCTTGACCGGTGATTACGTAGCTGGAGACATCCTTGTCAGCGGCGAACACATCCGCGATAGAACGGGCAGTGCCGTCATTGGGGGCGAGAACCAGAACGTCGCCCTTCTTGTCCGCGCCAACAGCGGTCAGATTGGCCTCTGCCTTGGACTTAGCAACATTGAAATCCCAATCCGTCGTAACCTGACCGACGATTTTGCCGACTTCGTCACGGGTGAGCTCAGCCTTGTTCTGCAGAGCCTCTGCCTCGGAAGAGTTCTCAATCACAAAGGTTCCGTCAGCAATCTTGGGCTGGAGCACGCTCCAGGCGCCCTCGAAGAAGATAAACGCGTTGTTGTCGGTAGCCGCGCCGGCGTACAGGTACAGGGGGATGCCGCTGCCCGCAGGGGCGTTGTCTACCAGATACTGGCCCTGAGCCGCGCCGACCGCAAAGCTGTCGAATGTCACATAGTAATCAACCGCGTCCGTACCGGTGATCAGCCGGTCATAAGCAATAACGGTCACGCCGGCAGCCTTGGCCGCTTCAACGGCAGCTGCGGCAGCAGCACCGTCCTGCGCGCAGATAATCAGCACGGAAATTCCCTTGGAGATCAGCGTCTCAACGTTTGTCTTTTCAGTCGCGGAAGAACCCTGGCTGAACATGACCTGGTTAGTGAATCCGGCATCGCTCAGGATGGACTCAAACTGTGCCTGATCCTGCAGCCATCTGGGCTCATCCTTGGTAGGCAGCACGATGCCAACCTGAATGGTTCCGCTCGCAGACTTGTCAGCGGCAGGCTTCGCTCCGTTGGCGGTCTGTGCACTGCCGGAACTACCGCAGCCGGCCAGCAGGCCGATCAGTAGGGATGCCACACAGAGCAGACTAATCAACTTCTTCTTCATAGAAAACCCTCCTTATTATTGGCCGTCAGAATTTGCTCCGGCCTTTGATGGTTTGACTTTATCATAAATAATGATGAATTTGTTTTACACATTCTTCACATTTCTGTGCATTCTGAAAATGTTTTGCCGGAAATAGCATTGTTTTGCGTTATCGCTGTTTAATAGGTTTGAAAATTGCTACATATTCATCATAATAGCAAAATTCCTGGGGGTTATATTTGTGCTAAATGCACAAACGCAGCGAGAGAACCGGTAATACCAACCAGTTCTCCCGCTGCTTCAATTCAGAGCTTCCCTTATCCGATTTACGGTTTCATCAAATCCGGTCGGTTCAGGTACACATCCTCTCTCAAATGAAATCCGCTGTCAATGATAACGCTCTGCATATTGTCCAGTGTAACGGCAACAGGCGCAAGACGGATATAGGGAATCTGATCCCCGTCTTCTGTAAGGAAATATTCACATTCAAGGGTTTCGCCCTTTATCAGGCGTACCGTTTCCTGCGCTGCCCGGGAAGCCAGCTTGTCCACCGGCTTGTATACCGTCATGGACTGGGTGCCCTCCACAATCCGCTGGCAGGCTGCCAGATCTCCATCCTGACCAACTACGCGGACTTTTCCTGCCAGGCGCTGCTCCGCAAGCGCGTCCACCACCGCCCCGGCCAGATTGTCATTGCCGCACATAATGCCGGAAACGGAATCCACCAGATCACGATGCTCCCGGATGTAGGCTCCGGCATTCTCCGGCTTCCATCCGTCGGTGTAATAGGTATCCAGAACACTTACGTCCTTCCCCTGGATTTCCGACAGGAAGCCTTCCTCGACCTCCAGCACATTATGATCTGTCAATGGGCCGCAGATCAAAAGAAGGTCGGATGTCGTTTCTGTATTGCTCAAAAGCGTTTGTGCCATCAGTTCCCCTACCTTTCTGTTGTCAAAGGTGATATAAAGGTCAGGATGCGCACCCACAATAAGTCGGTCGTAGGCGATCACTTTGATATTGGCACTCTGTGCTTTTTGGACGGTCTCCAAAAGAGGAGCGGAGTCAATTGGCACGATCACGATGGCATCTACTTTTTTCTGGATAAAGTATTCCATCAGTTTGACCTGTTCTTCTACACTTCCGTTCGCGTTCTGTACATTTACTTCTGCGCCCAGCTCCCGTGCGGCAGACACGAACACATCGCGGTCTCTTTCCCATCGTTCCATGACAAAGTTATCAAAAAGCATACCGATCTGGAGGCATGCCTCCTGCGTGTCCGGCGATGCTTTCGGCTCCGAACCGCAGCCTGTCATCAGGATCAGAAGCAGGGCTGCCGCCAAGGCAGCTCTCAAGCGATCAGCGATTCTCATGTCCATCGTTTCCCCCTGTACTCTGTAGGTGTCTCCCCGGTGTTTTTCTTGAAGGAACGGCTGAAGTAATTGGGGTCGGAGTATCCAACGGCGGTACAGATTTCTTTCATGCTCTTATCCGTTGTGTTCAGCAGCGTCTTGGCCTTTTCCATCCGAATGCTGGTCAGATACTCCACAAAGGTCTGCCCCGTCTCCTCCTTGAACAGCTTGGTGAAATAATACGGGCTGACATTGACCTGACGGGAAACATTGTCCAGAGACAGATCTCGGGCGAAATGCGCCCGAATATACTCCTGCGCTTGCTTGATTAGTCCAGCGGAGTTCTTCTCCCTGCTTTCAGTCAGGTTTACAGCCGCTGCCCGCATCTTCTGAAGGAACCAGATCCGAAGTTCCTCGAGAGTCGGCGCACTCAATACAGCAGACAGATAGTCGCGCCGGGAAGCAAAGTGATAGGTTCGCCCACCGTTTCGGTAAGAGATTCGCTCAGCCCACAGGACGTATTCCAGAGCTTTCAGCCGCACGTCCTGTGGGTCTTCCTGCCATTTCCCGGACATCCATTCAAAAAAACGATTGGATTCCGCGACAGTTCCCGCCACGTCGCCTCTCTGCACACACTCAAAGATTGCCTTTTCTGTTTCAACGGGGTAGTCCTCCTCATAGCCGCAGGACAGTGGGAGGTCTCCGGCATGCGCCACGCTTCCGGAGGAAAACTGGAAGGAGCTTACCGCTTCCGTATAGGAAGTATGGGCGTCTTCCAGACTTTTCACGGAGCCGATTCCAACACGGAATCTGGCATCCACAATGTCCTGGAGTTTTCTCGCCATCTGGCGGGCTTTCTGGATGACCTGAATTCTCTGCTCGTATTCCTGTTCTGCGGGGCAGCGGGCATAGGGTACAAACAGGATCACGGTATTCGCCATCTGTGGTCCAATGACCGCAGGAAAGAACTCCTTAATCGTTTCCCGGAGCCGGACGTCATTCTTATACATCTGGACACTGAGATCCACCGTGTTGGAAAGCGTTCCAGTCTCCTTCTGAGCGTCATATTCAATGACCATCATGAAGCCGCTGTCCTCCGTAACCCCCAGCAGATCTTTGAACTGAGAAACTTCCCGGACGTAATTTTGCCGAAACAGCACGGAGTAAATGAAGCCGCTTTCCACAATCGGTGTCGCCGTTGCCAGCTGCTCTTTCACCCGAAGGTCGTTGCTCCGCCGCTCCCGCTCCCCGTTAATTCTCTCCATGGCCTGTTCCAGAAGCCGGGTAATTTTCACCCGGTCAATGGGTTTGTTGACATATTCCATTACCCCCAGTCCAACCGCTTCCCGGGCATAGTCGAACTTGTCATAGGCGGTAATCACGATGAAAATGATGTCCTTATTGGTCTTGCGGATCTCCTTCATGGCTTCAATTCCATTGATACCCGGCATCTGAATATCCATCAGCGCAATGTCCGGGCGAAAGCTCTCCGCAAGTTCAATCACACTTCTTCCGGTCTTGGCAGACCGCACCTGACAGGTCTCTCCGAAACTCTTTTCAATGATAAATTTCAGCGCGTCAATCACGATTCCCTCATCGTCCGCGATCATGATTTTATACATGGCTTTTCCTCCCCTAAACCGGTATAAAAACGGCAACTTCCGTTCCCATGCCGGAACCCGTACTGGTGATCTCCATCACATCGTCCCGATTGTAAAACAGCCTCAACCGTCCGATCACATTCCGGAGTCCAACGCCGGTGGTGTGCTCCTGCAAACCATTCCCGTTGAGATCATTATTCAGAATGCTCTGCGTCTGTTCCGGGCTGATCCCGATGCCGTTGTCCCTGACGCTGACGCAGATTCGGTCATTTTCCCTGTAAACGGAAAGCCATATCTTTTTTTCCCATTCCACATCTCTCAGGCCATGATTGATGCTGTTCTCCACCAGCGGCTGCAGAATCATAGCCGGCATAGGGACATCCGTTACGCCCTCCTCAATCTCCTTTATGAAATGAATTTCACCGGAGAAACGGACGTTGATAATATAGATATAGTTGTTCACCAGGCCGATCTCCTCGGCAAGAGTCGCAACACCGTCTTTTTTTCGCACATTGTATCGATAGAAGTCCGCCACATTCTGCACATAGGTATAGGTTCGGTCAGCCCCTTCCAGCATAGCCAACTGTGCGCAGGCATTGAGTGTGTTGAACAGGAAGTGGGGATTGATCTGGGATTGGAGATATTTCAGTTGTGTATCTTTCAGATGCGCCTCCATCAGAAGCTGTTTTTCTTTCATTGCGCTTTCCAACGCAATGCGCTGTCTGGCCTGCTCCATGTTGTCCTTCAGGCTGACCACCATCTGATTGAACGCCGCGGTCACGATTCCAACCTCATCGTTGGTCACCGGGCCAGAGACCTCCGCGACCAGGCTGCCGTTGGCTACCTGCTCAGCGGCTTCCGCCAGACGCTGCAGCGGGTCTGTAATGCCTCTGGTCAATAGGAATACCAGAAGGGTCACCAGCGCGCTGGTCATGCATAATATGGTAAGATTCGCTGTTTCTGAATATTTCAGGGAGGTAAACAACGCCTCATAGTTATGCGAATTGCACTGCAACTGGCGGCTGTTCAAGCTGTATATGTAAGAATTGATATAGGAGAACAGACGATCCGCGTCATCGTAGTATTCCTTATACTTCACTACGTTCCGCCCGCGCTTGGCCTCAACCGCCCGGTCCGCTGTCCGGATATATTCTTCGGAGATACTGCGGATATTTTTTTGTGTAATCATGCTGTCGTCGTCCAGCAGCCGCCCGTTGAGCTGCTCCAATCTGTTTGAAAACTCCTGCTGATTCCGCAAGTATCCCTCAATAGCCTCCGTATCCCGGGTATCCAGGAATGTTTCCAGGTAGTGGTGCACCTGCGTCAGGCTGATTTGCAGCTCATTCAGCATCGTATTGCTCGCATAGATGCCGCTGATATCATCTATCATGGTATTGATTTCGGCATTGATATAGGCATTAATGCTCAGAAGCATGATTGTCGGAATCATAAATATGACAAGCAGCTTATTTCGGATGCTGATAAACGGCGTGCCGTGGTTATCCTTTGTCTGGACTCGCATTGTGCAGATACCCCTTCACATTGTCCTTCGTTACTGTGTTTACATCCATTGCCACAAAATCGCTCACATAGCCCGTCTCCAGGTATTCATCCAGCGCCTCCAAGCTTCTGATGCCCAACTGCTGTGTATCCACGGCGATAGATGCCGTAATGACATTCCGGTCGATTGCGTTCAGAATGGTCTCAGTGGCAAAATAGCCCAGAATATCCACCTGTCCAACCAGGTTGAAATCGACTACTGCCTGACATACGCTGACAGTGTTCTGCTCGTTGAGGCAGACGATGATTTCCGGCATGGTCTCCGGATGCAGGTAATACTCCTGAAAAATGCTGCGTATTTCCTCTGCTCCCCCAAACTGGGAATCCGCCATAACTGCCTGTGCGGTCAGGGTCAGATTCAAATGGTTTCCCTCGTTGGCCAGCGTCTCTTGAATCCCGTTGAAAATGATGTTCTGCCCTGTGTCCTCCGCTGCCGCGTTCATCAGGATCAGGGCTTCCTTCGTATTGCTGTTGGCCTCGCGGATAATCTGCCGTCCATATTCGCGTCCCACATCATAGCTGTCAATTCCTACAAAGCTCTTCCTCTGGCTTCCGCTGCAGTCGGAGAGGACAGTGACGACCGGAATGGATACCTTGTTGGCCTCCGCGATCAGCTCTCTGATATCTTCGCTTCCATCCCCCTCCAAAATAATGCCATCCACGCCGGAAGCAATCGCGATCTCCAAAAGCTCCTTCTTCGTGTAGTCCACAGTGAGATCTTTTCCTATCCACTCCAGGTAAATGCCCCTTGTGCTCCCGTAAAGCCTGGCCTGATTAAAGATTTCCTCCCAGAAAATATCGTCCCTGGAGGATATGACAAAGGCGTAGTGACGGCTGCATTCCTGAAAAGGCTCCTCTTTCGCAGACACAGAAGCATTTGCGAGGTGCCGGATATAGGACAGTACGCCCGCTGTTGCGGCGAAAAGGAAGAGTATCACAATAATCAGAAAGAAAAATGGTCTCCAGCTTTGTGATTCTTTTGTATCCACAAGTTACCTCCAAAGTAATAGCCCTATCTCATCTCTATGATTTTATCATATCATGGATTTCATCGGATATCAAAAATTTTTTCACCCCTGTGACTGTGCCGGCAGCAAAGGGAAATACCGGTTGGCGAAGCAGATAATTCCGCAGTCCCGTATCCACGACATAATACTTGCCGAGGGTTTTCAGGTATTCCTTCCCCTTAATGTCAAACCGCTTGATTTCATAGGAGATATAGGAATCCTTCAGCGCTTCGAAATAAGCCTGAATGGTATGGGTTGCGGGTTTGACTTTTCGATTGCCTTCCGTCAGCAATCCCTCGCTGACCAGGGTATTTCCAATAGAGGTTGCGGAAACACTGTTGCCGATATTATCCGCAAGGAACATCATCAGCTTGCGAAGCAGGAGCGAATCCGTAATGGTGTATCCGTGGAAATCCAGAAACTCCCGGAAGGACAGAGGCAGTACCTTGATCTCCACATACTGCCCCGACAGGTAGGTGGAAAGCTCCGTGGACAGCAGGTGGGCGTTGGAGCCGGTGATTATAGATGTCACGGTCATAATCCACCCGGAAGGAATTCACCGCGTTTTCCCAGCCATCGAGGCGCTGCACTTCATCAAAAAACAGATACATCCGCTTTCCGGGAATGACCCGTTCGCTGACATACCTATACAGATCTTTCGCGGTCATCACCGCGAACCGCATGGATTCAAAATTCATTTCCACGATCTGCTTGTCCCCGATGCCGCTGCCGCGCAAATGCTCCACCATCAGCTTCATCAGGCAGGATTTTCCGCAGCGGCGGATACCGGTAATGACCTTGATCATTTCCGTGCCCTGAAACGCCTTAAGCTGCCGCAGATAGATGTCACGGTTTTTCAGGCTCTTTTGCATAGGTGCTACCGCCGTTCACCGCTATCATAACACAACCGTTTTGTACCGTCAAGTTTGTTACATTCATGTAATAAACTTGTATTTTATACTTTTTTATTACATCGCAGATAATTGCAGCACATCCTGCCGAGAAAGCTCTAACATTCCGTTCCAAAAAACGGTCGTTTTCTTTCCGCAATGGGTAAATTCAGAACTTCCTGACCTGCCCCAGAAAAAGTCTCCGCGCGCATTATCCCTTATTGATCGTTTCAGCTGCAAGTTTTTCCAGGAGATCACGATTCTTCTCAACCATAGCTGGGATATCAACAAAGCGTAGTGGCATTCCGTTGGATTCCGGCTCATCGACAATAATAATTTCCGGGGCAGTACACATGCTACCACCCTTTGTCTTTGCAACAAGCCGCCCTCTATAATAATAACTGTTAGCCTCTGCCCACATATAAGGGTATGTGTCATTCTTGGTGTAGTTCCAATACTTATCAAACCCCAATATGTCCAATTCTTTGTAGTATACCGGCCGGGGCTCCTTGCTGAATGACAGTGGAGAGCTGTTCAGCAATAGTCCGCCAGTCTCGATATCCCAGCTATATGAGTACATATTAATCTGTGTCCTTCCTATTTCTTTGTGCAGTTGCCTTGATAATAAGTGATTCAATATTAGCGTATCTGCGCCGTGCAAGATAACCCTTTTCGCTCAAATACTGAAACTGAGAATGGACATGGCGGCATAAATATGGTAGACTGAATATGTTAGGGTGCAAATGGGAATCGCTTTTTTGCGGTTCCTTTTTTATAGCTTGTGCGCCTGATAGAACGCTTTCAGGTCTGCCTTCACCGCGTCCGGCAGACCGGTTTTCTTCACACCTTGAATCGCGCCCTCCAATGCCAGCAGGCGATGGATGCAGGCGGACGGATCAATCTCCTGAATTTTCAGCCACGCGGCTTTGGCGCCGACTTGCCGCAAAGCCTCCGGGGTTTCGATTCCCACCTGAATCAGCTGCGCTTCCACAGCCTTGCCGATGTTCGGCAGCTTCGATAATTCTCCCATGTTCCATACCTCCCGTTTGTACCGCTCGGATTCCGGGCGGTTCTTTTTTTGCCCACATTGCGTGTATGCTTTCTCAAACCTAACGACAGTATACCGCAAATTTTGAACCGGTGCAATCCATCCTCAACCTTCGCTACTTGGAACTGTTCACAAATGTTGCCCGAGCATTTTGGTCAACCATACAAAAATGAAAAAACTTTGCACTCGACCGGGACAAAATCGTGTTTTCACTGCCTACCAAGTGGGAGGAAAATTTTTTGAGAATTGAGTTCCGTTTTTCGCCCTCTTTGCTTTAGTGGTATTATGAGGGACTTTTTTTAAGGGCGGTGAAAAATTTTTGAGGTAAGTGAGAAAAACGAGGCTTCCGTGTCCTAATGCTGGGCGTTGACCTGGCAACCATCCAGAGCGTCGTGGGACACGCCGATGTGGACATGACAAAGCACTATCTGCACGTTCAGGAGCCGGTGAAATTGGCGGCAATTGAGAAGTTTTCCAGTGCCTTTTCCGGGGAAAAAGGCCCGGATTTGGACGTATTGGACCACATAGAACCGTTGTAATTCCGGTACGATTCCGGTACGGCGAGTAACGCGAACCGGGGCGTAACGCTCCGGTTCGGAAAATACGGATTATACAGCGATTATTCACGATTATAACAAGAAAAAGTCCTGAAAACCAATGGTTTTCAGGACTCGTGGTGGAGATAAGCGGGATCGAACCGCTGACCTCTTGAATGCCATTGACGGCCGCGGCAGCGTCCGTCAGGGGCAAGCGCTCCAAAAGGAAAAACCGTTGAAATACAAGGGCTTTTTGCTCATTTGCCCGTTTCGCACACTTTACTTTTCTGCTTCATGTGCGCTTGAATTTTTGAATAGACTGCGTGTTTGCGGGGCTGCTTACAGCCCCATTTCTTTTACCCTGCGATAGAACGTGTTGGGCTTCAAGCCCAGCTCTTTCATGGCAGCGGTGGCGGTGATTTCGCCTGCCCGCCATTTCTTGCAAAGGGCTTTCATCTGTGCTTCGTCATAATCAATGGGCTTGCGGCCTTTATACTTGCCCTCGCTTTTGGCAATCTCGATTCCCTCACGCTGCCGCTCCAAAATGTTCTCCCGCTCCAATTCCGCCAGAGCGCCGAACACGGTCAGCATGAAGCGCCCCTGCGGGGTGGTGGTGTCGATGTTCTCTTTCAGACTGACGAACTCCACACCCTTTTCGGTCAGTTCTGACACGATGGAAAGCAAGTCCCGCGTGTTTCTGGCAATTCTGGAAATGCTTTCGACTACCACGGTATCGCCCGCGCGAACGAAAGCCATCATATCCTTGAACGCGGCGCGGTCTGTGTTCTTGCCGCTTGCCTTGTCCACAAACACCTTTTCGGCGTTCTGTTCCTCCGCCATTTTCAGCTGACGCGCTTCGTTCTGCTCGATGGTGGAGCAGCGCACATAGAAAACCCGCATTGTGAAATCCCCCTTGCTTTATCTGTCATTATTCTATCACAAATCCCAAAGTATGTTAATAGGATATATATGCAATTTGAAATATTTCAAAAATTATGATATAATATATGTGAAACAGAAAAGCAAGGGGGTTTTCATTGTCATTGGGCTATACCCTAATGAAACGGACAGAGAAAGGAGCGGGACACGCGCCCCGCTCCCACAATTACCATTCTCGGTCATTATATGGCGTGTTTTCAACGCCCTCCCCATTTAGCCGCTCAACCATGCGGTCAAGGGTAGGTTTCCACATATTCTTAAACCATGCAGTTTCGCCAAACCATTTTACAAGTGTCGGGCTGATTGCGTAATAGGTACGAATAAATGCGCGGCCATACCATGTTTCAGCCAGAGTATTGTCACGGAAACGGCGTAACGTCCAAACTTCGGGACAGTCATAGGAGCCATATACAGCGGTAGCTACGTAGCAGCCGCCAGTCTGAACGGTGGGAGGCGTGTAAGAGGTATCTTTGTCTTTAATTTCGTTTGTAAGTCGTGCTGTCTCTGTTGTTAGGTAATTTGTGTTAAAAAATTTTCCATTTTTCGACAGGAAGCTATTTTCTGCTTTTTGTACAGCAACTAGCCTACTGGTATTGGACGTGCAGTATTTTTTCAGTGACTTTTCTAGCATTTCATAGATGGATTTAACCGCTACCACTCTATTACTGCATTCTCCAAATACACCATTAACACTTGAATGCTGAGTATAATGGTTAATAGCACCACTTGCAAGCATAGAAGCAATTAACTGCGCATAAGAAATGACGGTATCCAAAGCCCTGTTTTTCTCATCGGTATCTTGCATTTCAGAAATAAGTTTCATTGTGCTATCAATATTATTCGCAACGGAATAAGCGGCACTTGAAATATTCATTATTTTGCACTGCATAGATTGATAATAAACTTGGAAAAATGCTGCCTCCCAGTTGTCGGGGTCTTCCTGCAAAACCAGACCATAATACTTCTCAGCGTTCTCACTATTGTTGTCCTCTCTTGCGCGGCGAGCTAGCACAAGAAGTTTTTCTGTTTCTTCAGTTTTATCAACTTTAACTGTGCCAAGCAGTTTTTTTGCTTCTTCCACAGAATACTTTGTACCGCAATTTTGGCAGACGAACATTCCGTCTTGTTTTACCAAATCTTGGCTACCGCACATTTCGCAAACCATAGCTTTCATTTATATCTACCTCACTTCTTTTGCGACAAGTTTTCAACCGCAATACGGATATTTGCGGGAACGCCCTTCATTTGCACATACTTTGACACGGAGGACGCCCTGCGGCCGGATAAAACGCTTTTAAGCGCATTATCCAAAACCCGTACAGGAATAGAATACAGCGCGAAAATCCCGAAAACAATTAACTGGCTGCATAGTATTGGGAAATTTCTCCTTTTTGCCCAAAATCATGGGAACGCAGCAAAAACGCGGAAGATTATGTGAATCTCCCGCGTTTTGCAGTAAAATCAAAGAAATGGAACTTAAAACAGCGCGTTTTACTCAAAAATCGCATTTGACAGGTCGATGGGGTTCTGGATCGGATTGTCAATATCCGTTCCGTTTCCGGAAAAAACAGTACCGAAAAAGTCCAACGGCATTGCACCGGGAAGATTTACAAATTGAATGCCAACATCATTGCCCTCAATCCTACAGTCCGGAAATCCGTCTTTGGAAAAGGAATAGTGCAATGTATCATAGGAAAATCCGATTTTGTTATTCCGGAATGTACAGGCTTCCACGCCGATCATGCCGCCGTTTTCCACGGCCGCGCCGATATCATAGCCTGTGAAAGAGCAATTCTCAATCATCGTCGATGCCGTGGCGGTAAGCCCGTTGCCGCCGTTGCCCACAAAATCCAGATCATGCAGCACTACCTTGTCCGGGACGTGGGTGCTGACGGTCAGACTTCCCTCGATCACGGTTCGCCCGCTGCCGTCGCAGCAGCCATAGAGATTCACCGCGCGGGAGGATATGTGCAGATCGCCGGTGTAGGTGACCGGCGGCAAATAAATATCCACGACGGTGTCTGCCGGAACCTCCCCGTCAATGCGGTCAAGGAGCGCCTTCAGATCTTCTATGGTATTCAGCGGGGTATCTTCCGCTGTAAAAGCCCCGTGCACAAGGGGCAGTACCTCAAAGGTATGCTTTAGTCGGATGGTATCGCCGTTTTTCATTGTCAACGTCCAGACAAGCTCATTTGTTCCGCTTGCTCCGGTAAAAACCACATCCGTTTCCAAAACAGCGGCGCTAAACATCTCGTTATAGCCCGGCTCCGCGATATCCAATGCACCGTTTTCGTTGGGGAATGCTTCCAGGATACAGCGCTCCACCTTGGCAAGAAACGCTTCCGGGTCCACCGGCGTTCCGTTCCGGTAAACGCCAAGCATGGCAGGCAGGTAGGAGGTTTCGTCCACGGAAAGAGAAAGCGTCCGTTTTTCCTCCGGCTGCTTGTCTTCAATGTTGTTTAAAAAAGTGCCGACAAGCAGCTCATACGTTCCGTCCTGATCGGTATAAGTGACGGACGCGCCGCCCTCATAGGTTTTGGGGCGGTGAGGCAGAAACACCGCCAGTGCCGCCGTCACCAGCACAAGCGCGCACAGAGCCGCAATCAGCGCCTTTTTCCGCCACAGACGCGGGGGCTTTACTTCCTGCCTCTCAATCTGGCTTTGGGCGCAATGGGGGCAAAAGGAAGCGCCCTCCGGCAAGTCCGCGCCGCAATTTCTGCATTTTTTCATGTTATTCTCTCCTTAAAGCGCCTCCATCAGATAAAGCACGCTTTTGTATCGTTTTTCCGGATTTACCATGGTGCATTTTTGCACGATACGGCCTAAGCGGCCGCTTGCCAGTTCTTTGGACGGATGCTTTCCTGTGAGCATGATATTCAGCAGCACCCCAAGAGAATAGATGTCCGCCCGCTCGTCCGTCTGGGTAATCCCGTATTGCTCCGGCGCGGCATAGCCTGTGGTTCCCAGAATCTGCGTGTCCTGGTTTGTGTTGCTTTTGAAAATGCGGGAAGCGTCAAAGTCGATGAGTATCGCCTCGCTGCCCCGTATCATCACATTTTCCGGCTTGATATCCCGATGCACCGCGCCCAATTTGTGCAGCACCCACAGGGCGTTGCACAGCTGCCGGGTGATTTTCCGCGCTTCGGCGGGGGAGAACAGCGCGCCCTCCAAAAGGTAGGCAAGAGAATCCCCCTGTATGTATTCTTCCAGCACCGCCACCATACCGTCCCGCTCCGCAGTCTCCATAATCTGCGGCAGGTTTGGGCAGGAGATGCCCAGCAGCTTCCGGTAGACTTCCCCATTTCCACGATAATGGCGAAAAATAAAGCGTGTTCCGTTCTGTTTGTTTTGCAGAAGCGAAACACTGCCGCGCTCGCTATGTTTGATCGTCTTTACGGTTTCATAGTCCGTTTCGATGCTTGATAACAAATATGGATAAATCGCGCTCACCCTCTTACGCTATGCAAAGCGCATATTGATTTTGCTCGCCTGAACCAGTATGATTATACAAAGAAAACACACGGTTGTAAAGGCGGCAGAATATGAAAGACACGAATAATCTACGGCAGAAACTGATGGAAGCCCCCAGTCTCGACCAATTCTTATCCGAGAATCAGGACAGCTTCAATCGGGACAGCGTTTGCGAATTGCTGAACCGGCTTTTCCAGAAGCGGAGGATATCCAAAGCGACGCTTGCCAAGCAATCCGGTATGAGCGAAGTATATTTGCATCAGGTTTTTTCCGGGCGGCGCAATCCCTCCCGCAGCCGTCTTTTGTGCCTGTGCTTTGGCCTGAATGCATCGCTGGAGGAAACACAGGAACTTCTGAAGCAATGCGGGTTTGCCCAGCTTTATCCCAAGGACAGGCGGGACGCCATTATCCTTTACGGGATTCTGAACGGAATGGATCTATTTGCAGTAAACGACAAGCTGTTTGCGGAAAATGAGGAGACGCTGTATTGAAGCCCCTTTGCCCTGCGGGAAAGGATGAAATCGGCAAAGGTTTCGTCCAATGTGACGGTGCAATTCATCCTGATATTCCTCATCGTACCTGACCTCTTGATTTTCAAAATTTCCATCAAAAACCAAGCGAACAGGTGCCTTTTGCAAATCTCCCGAGTTTCTCACTTTTGGAAAATAAAAAACCTTGAAATCAGATGATTTCAAGGTTTTTCTTCACTCTCTCGAGCTTTTGGTGGAGATAAGCGGGATCGAACCGCTGACCTCTTGAATGCCATTCA
>ENA-UOJD01001416-UOJD01001416.1-human-gut-metagenome-genome-assembly--contig:-P48-NODE-1416-length-24450-cov-8.742201_pt1 | contig 24450 bp, 20 predicted proteins | sample MGYA00242342_ERZ723889 | MGnify/ENA metagenome assembly ERZ723889
TGTTCCTGAAGGAAAAGATCAACCCGCTGATCGGTTCCGCCGGCGTTTCCGCCGTTCCTATGGCCGCCCGTGTTTCTCAGGTCGTCGGCCAGAAGGAGAACCCCTCCAACTTCCTGCTCATGCACGCCATGGGCCCGAACGTTGCAGGTGTTATCGGTTCCGCTATCGCCGCAGGCGTCCTGATGTCCCTGTTCGGCTAATTCTCAGCGATTTGAAAAAGAGCACCCGTAAGGGTGCTCTTTTTTTGCGCCTGCAGGGGCGCAGATGCTTTCCGCGCGCCGCGCGAAGGGAAGGATAGCCCGAAAGGGCTGCACCTTTTCCCGCGTAAGCGCGGGAGGGAGAGCGGGGTGCGCGCCGCGACACCAAAGGGGGATATTCTCTCACGTGAGAGAATATCCCCCTTGGACCCCCAAGAGAACGCAAGGGGCCTTGCCCCTTGCCCCCGCCATTGCAAGCGAGCAGCTCGAAGAACTGCAATGCTTGCCGAATCAGGTGCCTGCCTTGTTTTATATCTAAACGATTTGACTTACTTCTATCTTCGCTGTCGCTTTGCCTGCGATTCATTACCCTTACATAACTGCGTTCTACTTCGGATTCTATCAATCCTGGTATTGCCTGCCGAAGCGGCATAGCTTCGCTCGCCGCAGTACGCATTATCGAAACGGTATGCATTGTTGCCAGCAGGAGATTAGTCTGTACCTCTACAAGATGGGCAGAGCGGCAGCGGATAGTAGGAGCAGAGGCAAATCGTATAGTAGCTCTAAACGCGGCAACGCCGCGCGCAGGCATTTCCATTCCGGAGGCAAAAAGGTCATTCGAGATTGAGACTGCCAATCTAAAACCTTTCTCTTGGGGGATTGAAAGGGGGCTATTCTCTTTTGTGAAAGAGAATAGCCCCCTTTGACTCGCACCGCGCTCAGCGAACGCGACTATTTACATCGAGATCCAGCCGAACGCGCTGGCGATCGAGCTGATCAAAATGATCGCCGCGAAGAACGGGCACAGGAAGCGAATCATGGCGTTGAAGACCTTCCTTCTGCGGAAGGGCGCGCCGTTCAGCGTGACCTCGTCCGCGATGCGGTCGACACCGATGACGCGGGAGACGAGGATGCAGCTTGCGATGGCCGCGATGGGCATCATCACGGAGTTGGTCAGGAAATCGAAGAAGTCCAAAAACTGCATGCCGATCACGGTGACATTTGCCAGCGGGCCATAGCCCAGGCTGGAGAGGCTGCCGAGAAGAACCATAGAGACGCCCATGATGCTCGTGGCCTTCTTACGGCTCCAGTGCAGCTCATCCTGTAAGGTAGAGACGGCACTTTCCGTCAGCGCGATGGAGCTCGTCAGCGCGGCGAACAGCACTAACAGGAAGAACGCGATGCCGATCACCGTGCCGAAGCCCATGGAATCGAAGACCTTCGGGATGGTGATGAACATCAGCGAGGGGCCGGCCTTCAGCGCGCTGGGATCACCGCCGGAGAAGGCGAACACCGCGGGGATGATCATCAGGCCCGCCATGATGGCGATGGCCGTGTCGAAGACCTCGACATTGCGGGTGGAGCTTTCGATCGGGACGTCCTTTTTCATGTAGGAACCGAACGTGATGAGAATGCCCATGGCGATGGACAGGGAATAAAACATCTGCCCCATGGCGGAGACGACCGTCATCCAGGAGAAGTTGTCAAGATTGGGCACAAGGAAGTACTTGACGCCCTCCAGCGCACCGGGGCGGGTCACGGAATACACGGCGATGATCAGCGACAGCACCACGAGAATGGGCATCATGATCTTGGAGACGCGCTCGATGCCGTTTTCCACGCCCGCAAAGATGATCGCCAGCGTCATGGCCGTGAAGACGAGGAAGCAAAGCTCCGAGGACACGCCGTTGGAGATGAAGGACGAGAAATAGCCGTCCTCCGCGACGAGGTGCGCCTTGCCCATCAGGTATTCCGCCAGATATTTGATGACCCAGCCGCCGATGACGGAGTAGTAGGGGACGATCAGAATCGGAATGATGGCGTTGATCCAGCCGCCCACGCGCAGCGCAGGCTTATCGCTGAAGGTCTTGTAAGCGCCGACAGGGCTCTTGCCGGTCATGCAGCCGATCGAAGTCTCCGCAATGATCATCGTGTAGCCGAAGGTCATCGCCAGAATGATGTATACCAGCAGGAAAATAGCGCCGCCGTATTTGGCGGCCAGATAAGGAAAGCGCCAGATGTTTCCGAGGCCGACGGACGCGCCCGCAGCCGAAAGGACAAAGCCAATCTTGCCGGAAAAGGAACCTCTTTTATGATCCATGAAGAATCTCCTCTCTTTTTTACGACATACAATTTACCTAGTATATCATAGAATAAAGATGAAAACAATCTGAAATCCGAAGAAAAGAGAGCTATTTGTCGTTGGCCGTGCAGAAAAATAAAAAAGGAAGACTCGAAAGAGTCTTCCTTTTTCCATATTTAAGACCAGAGCAGCTGCATCGCGACGATTAGCGCCGCAGCGGCGAGGATATACACACCTGCGATCAGCAGTCCCGCCTTGAGCGCGCCGCGGATGGCGGAATTGCGCTCCTCGCGCGTCAGCTCACCGGCAGCGCTTTCCCACGGGCGGTCGTTCGCACGGGGCACGTCGGGCGCGGAAAAGTCGCTGCGCTTGCGGTGAAAGTGTGGGAGAAAAGTCGGCTGGCGTTCGATGCCGCTCATGTCGGCGATCGTGCGGCCGTCGTCCTCCTCGTAGAAGTCGTCCTTCTTCATCACTTATCGTACAGGTGGCAGCACACGAAGTGGCCCGGCTCGATCTCGCGCTGGACGGGTGCTTCCTCCTTGCAGCAGGCCATGCAGTTGGCGCAGCGGGTGTGGAATTTGCAGCCCTTGGGCGGATTGGCAGGGGAGGGGATGGAGCCCTCGAGCACGATGCGGTTCATCTTCACCTTCGGGTCGGGGATGGGGATGGCGGAGAAGAGCGCCTTCGTGTAGGGGTGGAGCGGGTTGCGGAAGATATCTTCCTTCGCGCCGTACTCCACAAGGTTGCCGAGGTACATGACGCCGACGGTGTCGGAGATGTGCTCGACAACGGAGAGGTCGTGGCTGATGAAGAGGTACGTCAGCTTGTATTTATCCTGCAATTCGTTCAGCAGGTTGATGATCTGCGCCTGAATGGACACGTCGAGCGCGGAGACCGGCTCGTCGCAGACGATGAACTCGGGGTTGAGCGCGAGCGCACGCGCGATGCAGATACGCTGGCGCTGGCCGCCGGAGAACTCGTGCGGGTAGCGGTCCTTGTGGAAGGGCTGTAAGCCGCAGTTGTCCATGACCTGGTCGATATAATCGTCGAATTCCGCCTTCGGGACGAGGTTGTGCTCGCGCACGGCTTCGCCGATGATCTCGCCGACCGGCATACGCGGAGAGAGCGAGGAGAACGGGTCCTGGAAGATGATCTGCATCTTCGTGCGCAGGGCGCGCAGCTCCTTGTGGGAGAGGTCATAGACCTCCTGTCCGTTGAAGAGCACCTGACCGCCGGACTTGGAGTCATACAGGCGCAGGATCGTGCGGCCCGTGGTCGTCTTGCCGCAGCCGGACTCACCGACAAGGCCCATCGTCGTGCCGCGCTTTAAGTTGAACGTGACGCCGTCGACGGCCTTGACATAGCCGACCGTCTTCGACACCATACCGCCCTTGATCGGGAAGTATTTCTTGAGGTGATTGACCTGCAGAATGTACTGCGGGTCATATTCCACGGGGGTGAAATTGTTGTCGATGATGAGTGAGGACTTCTGCGCCTCATCGGCGTGCTCCTGCTTCTTGACAAATTCATCGGCATTCTGCTTCTGCGTTTCCTTCAGTTCATCGAGGACCTGATCGTCGTTCTTACCGGCTTTCCAAAACGGCATCTTATTCACCCTCCTTTCCGTTTTCCTTGCCCTCGGCCAGCTCTTCCTCCACGATCTCCTCAAGGTCGGGGCGCTTGCCGTCGTAATAGCGGTAGCAGCTCACCTTGTGCGTCGGCGAGATGCTCACCTCGCACGGGTAATCGCCCTCGCAGCCGTTCACGCACATTTCGCAGCGGTCCTTGAAATAGCAGTAGTTCGGCATGTTGATGGGGTTCGGCACCTTGCCGGGGATGGAGTAGAGCTTTTCGACCTGACGGCCCACGACCGGCTTGGAGGCCATGAGGCCGATGGTGTAGGGGTGCGCGGGATGGGAGAAGATCTCCTCCGCCGTGCCCTGCTCGACGATGCGGCCGGCGTACATGACGACCACATAGTCCGCCATTTCGGCGATGACGCCGAGGTCGTGCGTGATGAACATGATCGAGGAATTGATCTGATCCTTCAGATTGCGCAGAAGGTCGAGGATCTGCGCCTGAATCGTCACGTCGAGCGCCGTGGTGGGCTCGTCGGCGATGATGAGCTTCGGGCTGCACGCAAGCGCCATGGCGATCATGACGCGCTGGCGCATACCGCCGGAGAGCTCGTGCGGGAACATCTTGTAAACGCCCTCGCTGTTGGCGATGCCGACCATCTCAAGGAGTTCAATGGTGCGCGCCTTGATCTGCGCTTCGTCGTGGCCCTTTTCGTTGTGCAGGGCCAGCACCTCGTCGACCTGGTCGCCGATGCGGAACACGGGGTTCAGTGCGGTCATCGGCTCTTGGAAGATCATGGAGATGTAGTTGCCGCGTAAGTGCTGCATGACGCTGTCAGGCGCCTTTGTGACGTCGTAGGCCTTGCTGCCGAGGTTCAGGCGAATTTCGCCCTCCACGACCTGACCCTGCGGGCGCTGCAAAAGCTGCATGAGCGACAAACTCGTGACCGATTTGCCGCAGCCGGACTCGCCGACGACGCCGACAGTCTTGCCGATGGGCACGGAGAACGTGACGCCGTCGACCGACTTGACAACGCCCGTGTCGGTGAAAAAGTAGGTGTGCAGGTTGTCGAATTCGACCGCGTTGTTGGGGTCGTGCATCTCGGTCAGATACTCGGATTCGGGAACGTTCTTGCGCTTGCGCTTCTTTTCGAGCGCATTTGTGATCTTGCGGTTTTCTTTGGAAATGCGGCGGGATTCCTTTGCGGAAAGATAGCCGTCATTATGCTTCTTAGCCATTCAAATTCCCTCCTTTCTCAGCGCTTCATCTTCGGGTCGAACGCGTCGCGCAGACCGTCGCCGACGAAGTTGAAGCCGAGGACCGTCAGCATCAGGCAGATGCCGGCGGGGATCCAGATGAACCAGTAGCTCGTGAGGACGTAAGAGTTGGAAACGTCGTTCATGATGTTGCCCCAGGAGGCGAACGGGAACTTGACGCCGAGGCCGAGGAAGCTGAGCGTTGCCTCGGTGATGATGGTGGAGCCGAGGCTCATCGTGCAGTTGACGATGAGCTGCGGGATGACGTTGGGGATCAGGTGGCGGAAGATGCGGCGCGACACGCTGATGCCGCAGGCCTCCGTCGCGGTCATGAACTCCTGCTCGCGCAGAGAGAGGATCTGGCCGCGGACGAGACGGGCGATACCCGGCCAACCGAGGAAGCCCAAGATCAACATTAAGTAGAGCATTCGGATCTGCGGGTCGACGCGCATGCCGTCCATCGCTGCGCCCAGAATGATGATGAGCGGGGTGGAGGGGATGCAGTAGAAGATATCGACGATACGCATGATGAGGTTATCGACCCAGCCGCCGAAGTAGCCGGAGACGCCGCCGAGCACCACGCCGAGCGCCGCGGAGATGATGACGACGATGAAGCCGATCATCAGCGACACGCGGCCGCCGTACATCAGGCGGGTGAGCATATCCATACCGTTTTTATCCGTACCGAGCCAGTGCGCGGAGTCGGGGAAGGAATAGGCGTCGAACACGCGGGTGGACGTGCCCTCCTTGATCGACCACTGGTACTTGGCGGGATTGTATTCGAGCTTGATCTCGCGCTCCTGACCGGCGTCGTTCACATAGGTGTACTCGGTTTCACCGTTTTCGACGGCCTGCTGCACGCGCTCTTTGAAGTCCTTGGTGATGACCGTGCCGCTGACCTTGGACTGGATGACAAAGCGGCTGATGTAGGCGATCTCCTCGCCATTCAGCATGACGCTGTCTTCATCAAGCGTATAGGTCTTGCCGCTGGCCGTAAACTCCGCTTCGCCGTTGGCGTGCGCCTTGAGGGCGTTGAAGCTGAAGTTGAAGCCGAACTTCTGGCTGGGGTCGTTCGAGCTGATGATGTCCTTATAGGCGATGGCAAGGAGTCTGCCGCCGCTCGAGACGGAGTAGAGTGAGTCGCCCTCCTCGGTCACGTCGTAGGTGATGCCCTTGTAGGAGAAGCTGTCGTCCTTGCCCATGTGCAGCGTGAGCTGCGCCTGGAGGATCGTGCCGAACTCCTGGCCGTCGGCCACGAGATAGCGGTACTCGGTGTTCTCGCTCATGGCGGCGTATTCCTTGAGCTGGATATCGTCGCGGTAGAAGACCTCGTCCTGCCCGTAGGGGCTGATGAGGCCGCCGATGAAGGAGAAAATGAACATCACGGCGAGGATCGTCAGACCCACGACCGCGAGGCGGTTGCGGAAAAAGCGCTTGGCGACCAGCGTGCCCGGGGAAAGGACCTTGACGCGGCGGTCGTCGTTGAGGGAAAGCTGCTCGGGGGAGCCGCTCTCCTGCTGATCGTTGATCTTCTTTTCTTCAGACATGGATTAGCGCCTCCTTTCTTACGCGATGCGCACGCGGGGGTCGACCACCGCGTACAGGATGTCGGAGATCAGGTTGCCCAGCAGGGTCAGGATCGCCAGGAACGTCATGTAGAACATGGAGAAGGGGATATCGCCCGCGACCATCGCATTGTACGAGGTGAAGCCGATGCCGGGGATGGCGAACAGCGTCTCTGTGATCAGCGCGCCGGCAAAAAGGCCGGGCAGCGAGCCGCCGATGAACGTCACGAGCGGGATGAGCGTGTTGCGGAAGGCGTGGTGATAGATGACCTTATGCTCGGAAAGACCCTTGGCGCGGGCGGTGCGGATGTAGTCGGCGTTGAGCACCTCGAGCATGTTCGTGCGCACATAGCGCATCCACGGGCCGATGGAGATGAACACCAGCGTCACGATGGGCAGCACCAGATGCTTTGCCATATCGAGGATCTGACCAAACTGGCTGAGGGAGTTGAAGTCACGTCCTGTGAGGCCGACGAGGTCGAACCAGCCGAGCTTGATGCAGAAGATGAGCTTTAAGAGCGTCGCGAAGAAGAACGTCGGCAGCGACATACCCAGCAGTGCGACCGTCGTGACGGTGTAGTCGGTCACGCTGTACTGCTTGGTGGCGGCCACGATGCCGAGCGGCACCGCGATGAGAAGCTCGAACACGAGCGAGATAGCGCCCATGATGAACGAGACCCAGATGACCTCGTTGAACTTCTGGATGACGGGCACGGTATACTTCCAGCTGTCGCCGAAGTTGCCGGTGCACAGGTTCTTGAGCTGGACGAAAAAGCCGGGGATGAGGCCCAGGTCCAGACCGTATTGTGCGTTGAGCTGTGCCAGCCACTCCTCATAGGGCTTGGAGCCGGGAGCCTGCGAGAGCTGCCGCGCCATATTCTCCACGTAGGAGCTGGGCATGCAGCGCATGAGCACGTAGATGATGAATGTCACAAAAAAGAGGATCACCACCGACAGCAGCAGGCGTTTTACCAGATATTTGCGCATAGAATCCCTCCGTTTTTTGATAACGGCCGCCCCGCGCCCGGGGTCTTGTCGCCGTTTCGGGTTTGATATGTCTCTCTCTGCATATCAGCCAAATGCTCCGATGCACCGGGGCATTTGGATCATAGGCAGATGTGCCTGAGGCAGGCTACCCCGCGGCAAAAGCCGCAGGGTAGCCATGCGCCTAAGTAACGTTTTTGTGCAGCGACGGAGCTTACTGCAGGTCGAGCAGCTCAATGTCGTTGTACCAGGTCCAGTAGGTGGTGATATCAGGCGTCACGGTGTCGAGGTTGACACGCTTGGCGGAGAAGATCACGCAGTTCTGGCGCTGATAGATGGGGATCTCGACCGCCCAGTCGGCCACGATGTCAAGGCACTGCTTATACAGGGTCTTGCGGTAGGTCTGGTCGGTGGACTGACGAGCCATCATGATGAGCTCATCGAGGTCGGCATCCTTGATCCAGTAGGACTTCTCGTTGGAGCCGCCCTGGCTGTGATAGATCTGGAACATATCCGGGTCGGGCGTGGCCTGCCATGCCATGGCGAACATGTCGGCAGTACCGGCGTTGATCGCGTTGGTCATCTCGGCGAAGTTGGACATATCGGAGACGATCAGGTTGAAGCCGATCTCCTTGAGAGCGTCGGACGCGAGGGTCAGAGCCATGAAGGAGGGGTGGTCGCCCTTGCCGCTGCCGCCAACCATGACTTCAGCGTCCATGCGGCCGCCGGCGGGAGCAGCGGTGATCTTGCCGTCAGCGACGGTGTAGCCGGCAGCCTCGAAGTAGCCGAGAGCGGCCTGCTTGGCGGCGGCGTACTTGTCGTCGGCGCTCATGCCTTCGGTGTAGATGTCGTTGCCGTTGACGTCAACGGAGAAGGCGACCTTGTAGCCCTCATCGGTAACGCGCGGAGCGGCCCAGGAGGTGTCGGAGATGGGGTAGTTGATGACGTTGGCGAACTCACCGTAGTAGGAGTCGACAGCGACATCGCGGTAAACGGCGATAACCGTGGCGATGGCCTTACGCAGATCCTTGGAGGCCTCATCACCGCCGTTGCCGTCGCCGATCTTCACGCGGTTGGCGTTGAAGCCGACATAGCCGTAGCCGAGGTTGGCGACGAGGTCGGTCTGGATGGTATCGCCGGAGATCTCGCCGTTAGAGTTGGCTTCCTTGATCTGCTCGGCAGCTTCCTTGGAGTAGGAGGGGTCAGTTACGTCGATCGTGCCGGAGACAACGCCGGGGATCTTATCTTCGTCCTGCATCTCGCGCCAGATGACAGTGTCAATCTTGGGCTCGCCCTTCCAGTAGGTCGGGTTCTTCTGCAGGGTGACGGCGCCGTTGGACCAGCCCTCGAAGGTGTACGGGCCGGAGCCGATAGGCGTGGAGGTCACGGACTTGACGTGGGACAGATCGCCCTTGACAAAGCCGAACATGTTGTTGTCGTAGTCATACTTGTCAGTCTCGCCATAGTAGTGCATGGGGCACACGGTGACGGGGAGCTGATAGATGGCGGTGGCGTTGACCTCGGTGAGGGTGACGGTCATGGAGTAGTCACCGGTCTTGACGATACCGGCAACGTTGGGAGCGGACTCGCCGGTCTGGACGGCGACGGTATAGTCGGTGTAGGCGTCGCCCAGCTCGGCCTCGAGGAAGGAGGAGATGCTGGTGCCGGCGGTCTCGGCGTTGATGCCGTCATCGGAGATGTCGTAGCCGTACTTAGCAACGATGGCAGCCCAGAAGTCTTCGACAGTCGCGTCATCGGCGAGATCGAAGCCCCAGTTGCCAGCCTGCGCGGCGACGGAGTCGTCAGCGGTGGCGGAACCGGAGGCGACCACGTAGTCAAGGATCTCCTGGGCGAACTTCACGCCGGCGGCGTTGAAGGCGGCCCAGTAAGCGTTGTACTGCTCTTCGGTGTAGAAGTCGTTGGCGGCGTAGGCGTCAGGACCGGCGGCGAGGATCAGGTTCTGCACAGTGTCCATACCGCTGCGATAGGCTTCCAGACCCTTGATGGGCAGGGAGTACAGCGTGGAAACGCCGTCATAAGCGGGGTCAAGCAGGACATAGTAAGAGAAGATGACATCGTCGATGGTCATTTCCTCACCGTCGGAGAACTTGACGCCCTCTTTCAGGGTGATGTTGTAGTCGACCGTGCCGTCGCTGTTTTCAACGATGTCGCAGTCGGCAATGCCCTTGTAAGTATAGTCGGTGCCGTTGTAGGGACGGACGTCGCCCTCAATGCCCTTGAGGACGACAGAGCCCTCGCGGTCGACGAGAAACAGACCGTCGAAGACCATACCCATGACCTGGTTTTCATAGTCATTGGTATAGAAGAAGGGGGAGAACTTACCGTCGAAGTTCTGCGTGCCGACAACAAGCGTCTTGCCGTCGGTCTGGCCGTCGTCCGTCTTCTTGTCGCCGCAGCCGGCCAGAAGACCAAGACACATGACCAGAGAAAGGATCAGTGCAAGTGTTCTTTTCATTGAATCTACTCCTTTATAAAATTTTGCCAAACGGGTCGCCCCGTGCAGCACAAAGTAAGGTGCCCGCGCGTATACACGCGCGGAAAGGGGGAGTGCGCCTCCTACGGACATCTGTGCGCCGAAAAACAGCGCGTAGAATTTTTTTGATTATAGCATGAAAGGATGCACATTGTACAGAGTAAAATCTTAGAAGTTATTTTTTTTAGGCAATTTGTCCCATTCTGCCTGCATAATTTCGGCGCGCAGAACAAGGACACTCAGTAGGGCTATCAGCTTCAGCAGGACATAGAGCAGCGCGAAAAACGTCTGTCCTGCGTGGTCATTGACGAAAAAGAAGATCAATTCGCACACGATGCCGAGAAGAGAAAAGACCGCCGTGACCGCCGTTCGCACGGGCAGAACGGCCACGCTTTTTTTGTAGTTGTACTCGCGCACCGTGCTCCAGTCCGTTCCGAGCTTTGCAAGCGCCCAGATGACGCTCGCCGCGCCCAGAAACTCGCCGAGGTAGGGGAGCAGAACGTAAAAACAGTTCTGCATCCCCGGCGCAGGAATGCACCCGCCCGCGGCGACCGCAACGGTCAGAATGGCTGCCATTCCCCACACGGCGCGCTTAGATCTGCGCTGCTTTGCATCATCGTTTTGGCAGGCGTAGAGTGCCCCGTCGTAAACATATTCGCCCGCGACGTTCAGATGAAAGTCGTTCAGGTGCTCGCGGCGGTTGTGTTTTTTGTGCTGTTCGCCCATTATTCGATGCCCGTGAGGTCAAAGTCCGCGAGGGCCTTCTCCGCCTCGGCGCACACGCCGCGAAGGCACGCTTCGTCAAACGGACTCTCAAGGCCGGCGTTTTTAAGAAGGTCGGTGAACGTCCGGCTGCCGCCCTGCACGGTGTAGGCCATGTAGTGCTGCCAGGCGTTCCCCACGTCCTTGCGGATCATCGCCCAGAATTCGAGCGCCACGGTCTGGGCAAGGCAGTAGTCAATATAGTAGAAGGGACTCGAGTAGATGTGGTGCTGGCGCTGCCAGCCCATTCCCTCGGAGTAGAAGGGGATCTCGCCGTCGAGCTTCATCCACGGCATGTAGACGCCGAGCAGCTCCTTCCAAACGGCGTGACGCTCGGCGGGCGTCATCTCCGGCTTTTCGTACACAACGTGCTGGAAGTGATCGACCATCGTGCCGTAGGGGATGAACGTCAGCGCGCCGGAGAGGTGGCTGTAGAGGAACTTCCTGGCATCGGCGCCGAAGAAGCCTTCCGCCCACGGCTCTGCAAAGAACTCCATGGACATCGAGTGCACCTCGCAGGCCTCAAGGCTCGGCCAGATGTAATCCACGGGAATGCGCTTGCGGTTCGTCCACGCTTCAAAGGCGTGACCGGCCTCGTGCGTCACGACCTCGACGTCGTGCTGCGTGCCGTTGAAGTTGGCGAAGATGAACGGCACCTGATAGTCCATGATGCTCGTGCAGTAGCCGCCCGCCTGCTTGCCCTCGGTCGAGAGCACGTCGAGCAGCTCGTCGCGCAGCATCGTTTCGAAGAACTCCTTCGTCTTGGGCGAGAGCTCGCTGTAGAACTTCATACCTTGGGCGAGAATGTCGTCCGGCGTGCCCGCGGGGCGGGGATTGCCGGAACGGAATTCGAGCGCGTTGTCGGCAAAGCTCATCGGATACTGCTTGCCCAGGCGCCTGGCCTGCTCGCGGTACACCTTGTCCGCCACGGGGACGAGATACTTGACGACCGCCTCGCGGAACTTTTCGACGTCGTCTTTCGTATAGCAATTGCGGCCCATGCGGTAGTATCCGAGCGTGGTATAGCCCTCGTAGCCGAGCTTTTTGCCCATCGCGTCGCGGAGTTTTACGAGCTTGTCGTAGAGCTCGTCGAATTTTGCCTGGTTGTCCTTGTACCACTGGCCCTCGGCTTTCCACGCGGCAAGGCGCTTTTCGTCGTCAGCGCAGGTCTTGAACGGGGAGAGCTGCGAGAGGGTGTAGACCTTGCCCTCGAACGGGATCTGCGCCGAGGCGAGCAGCTTTTCATACTCCTGCGTCAGGTCGTTTTCCTGCTGCAATTCAGGAATGATGGCGGGGGAGAAGGTCTTGAGCGCGATCTCGGCGTTGACGAACATCAGATCGCCGTATTCCTTCTCAAAGTCCGCGCGGAACGGGCTTTCGAGCATCGCTGCCGTCCACGCCTGATTGTATTCCTCCAGCTCGGGGTTGAAGTTGTTCCAGAATTTTTCTTCGCCGTCGTAGAATTCGTCTCGCGTGTCGATCGAGTGGCGGATGCTCGCGAGCGTCGCGGCGGTGGAGATGTGGCTCATCAGCTCCTGCTGCGAAAGGAACACCTTGCGCGCTTCCTCATAGCTCTTGGCGGCCTTGAGTTCCGCCGTCAGCGCGGAAAGGCGCTGCTTGCTCGCCGCGGGATCGGGGCGGGTGTAGGTCATTTCGGAAAATTTCATGTTGTTTCCTCCATCAAATTTTTATTGTTACATTTCTTATTCTTGCCGGTTATAGATCGCGGACACGTCCCTGCGTCCGCCGCCGATGACGACGACCGCCGCGGCCGCCGTGACGAGCATGAAGCCCGTCAGCACGCCGCGCACGGGGAGAAACGCCACCAGCGCGCCCGCGAGCAGATTGCCCGTGAAGCTGCCGACGGTGTTGAGCATGTTGAACGCGCCGTTGAAGCGGCCCTTTTTCTCGTCCGGCACGTAGCTCTGCGTGGCGGAGATGCGGATGGTGTAGCTCGTCACACCCAAAATACCCGTGAGGAAACACGAGACCATCATCACCGGCAGCGGGCAGTAGAGATAGAAGCCCTCGCACAGCGAAATGATGACGTAGACCGTGAGCGCGATGGAATACTTCTTCTGCACGGGCAGGCTCATCTTGTAGTGGATACCGCCGCCGATGGCGCGGCCGAAGATCGCCATGCCCCAGACGAGCATATAGATGTATTCGCCGTTATCGAATGTCGACTTGAAGTACGGCAGCGTGATGACCTGCGACGCGCCCGAGGCCAGCATGCTGAATGTGAAATAGATGGCCACGCGCAGAAGCCCCTTTTCACTCATCAGATAGCGAAAGCCCTCTTTGATGTCGCGCAGGAGCTGGCGGCCCGAGGAATGCTGCTCTTCGAGCGCGAGCGCGGCACGCTGCTTTTCGATGTAGTGTTCCTCGGCGCGGATCTGCGTCTCCGCCGTCGCGGCGATGAAGAAGCACAGCGCGTTGATGCCGAGCAGCGGCGCAATGCCGAAGAGATTATAAAAGTATGTTGCGATAGGGATGATGAGCGCCGAGAGCGTCTCCAGCACGCTCGCGATGGAGTAGGCCTTGGAGTAGTTCCCCTCAGAGATCAGCAGGGGATAGAAGCTGTCGTAGGCGACATAGTAGATGCTGTTGATCGAGCCGATGATAAAGCAGAAGACCGCGAGCATCGGAAAGCTGAACCAGCCGCGGCTCAGGATCAGCGCAGCGACAAGGTAGACCCCGGAGGAAAGGAAGTCCAGCGTGTAGATCGTCTTCTTGCGCGAAAAGCGGTCGAGGATCGCGCCCGAGAAGATCGGCATGACGATCTGCGGCAGCGTGAACGTTGCAATGTAGATGGCATAGAGCAGGTTCGAGCCCGTGTAATCCAGTACGAGCAGGCTCAGCGCGAAGCCGGACATCGAATTGCCCAGCATCGAGACCACGCTGCCCAATGTGATGATAGTGAAATCCCGCGTCCACAGCGGTGAGACCGGAGCTGGCGCGGGAGAAGAGGATTCGTTCATAGAAATAGCCTCCTTCCGGCTTAAGAGCGCAAACAAAAGCCCGCTCGATGCGGGAGGGGGACGGAAATCAACTGTATTATAAAGGATTTCGATAAAAGAATCAACTATAATTCCACCAAATATGGACAAATGCACAAATGCTGCCCCTGTTTTGTGCGGCACAGAGGGAGTGTCCGCTTGCCGAGAAGCATGACGTGTGCTATAATACCGCCAAACAAAAATAAACTGTGGAGGACATCACCATGCAACATGCACCGGCAAGAGAACTGCTGCATTTTATCAAAAATAGCCCCACCTGCTACCATGTGACCGAGAACATCCGCCAAAAGCTCCTCGCAAACGGCTATACCGAGCTTTCCGAACGCGAACGCTGGGAGGTAGCCCCCGGCGGGAAGTATTTCGTCCGCCGCAACGGCTCGAGCACCATCGCCTTCCGCGTGCCGGAGATGATCGACGGCGGCTTCGCCATGGCTGCGGCGCACTCCGACTCGCCAGCATTCCGTTTAAAAGAGCATCCCGACCGCCACAGCGCGCATTATGTCCAGCTCTCGACCGAAAAATACGGCGGCATGCTGATGTCCACGTGGTTCGACCGCCCACTCTCCGTCGCGGGCCGCGTCTTCGTGCGCGCAAACGGCGAGATCGTCGAAAAACTCGTGAGCGTCGACCGCGACCTGCTCGTCATTCCAAATGTCGCCATCCACATGAACCGTACGGCGAACGACGGCATGAAGTACCTCGCGAATATCGACACGCTGCCGCTGCTCGGCGGCAAAGACAGCGGCGGCATCCTGCCCATCGTCGCCAAAGCCGCGGACGTTGCAGAAAACGACATCCTCGGCAGCGACCTGTTCCTCTACTGCCGCGGCGAGGGGACGCTGCTTGGCGAGAACGAGGAGTACATCCTTTCTCCCAAGCTCGACGATCTCGAGTGCGCCTGCGGCTGCCTCGAGGGCTTCCTTGCGGCGAAGGAGAGCGGAAATATCGCCGTCTGCTGCATTTTCGACAATGAAGAGGTCGGCTCGTCCACCAAGCAGGGCGCGGGCTCAACGTTCCTGCGCGACACGCTGCGCCGCATCGCCCTGTGCCTCGGAAAGGACGAGCAGGAACTCCAGATGATGCTCGCGCGCAGCTTCCTCGTCTCGGCGGACAACGCGCACGCCCAGCACCCCAACCACGGTGAATACGCCGACCCCGACAACTGCCCGTATATGAACGAGGGCGTCGTCATCAAGTTCAATGCCAATCAGCGCTACGCGACCGATGGCCGCTCCTGCGCTATTTTCCGCGCCGTGTGCGAAAACGCGGGCGTTCCCACGCAGGTCATGTCCAACCGCTCCGATCTTCCCGGCGGCTCGACGCTCGGCTCGATCTCCGACACGCTCGTGCCGGTCAGCACGGTGGACATCGGCCTGCCCCAGCTCGCGATGCACTCTTCGTGGGAGACCGCGGGCGTGCAGGACTATGAATTCCTGATCCGCGCGATGACGGAGTATTTCGGCAGCGCACTGTAAGAGACCTGCCGAAACGGTAGACAAAAGCACGGAAACATGCTAAAATAAAACGATTTTTGATCAAATACGCTTTCAACGACAGAAAGGAAATATATCATGGACGTTAAGAAAATTCTCAAGCACGTTGACCATACCCTCCTCAAGCAGACCGCCACCTGGGAGGACATCAAGCAGATCTGTGACGACGGCATCAAATACGGCTGCGCGAGCGTCTGCATCCCGCAGACCTATGTGAACCACGCCGCGCACTATGTTGCCGAGCAGCAGCACTACGGCTTCGGCCAGCTGCCCATCTGCACGGTCATCGGCTTCCCCAACGGCTACACGCCCAGCGGCATCAAGTGCATGGAGGCCGAGTCCGCCGTCGCCGACGGCGCGACCGAGATCGACATGGTCATCAACCTCGGCTGGGTCAAGGAGGGCCAGTACGACAAGATCCTTCAGGAGATCAACTCCGTCAAGATCTCCTGCCACGGCAACATCTTAAAGGTCATCATCGAGACCTGCCTGCTCACCGACGAAGAGAAGATCAAGCTCTGCGAGGTCGTCTCCAACTCCCACGCCGACTATATCAAGACCTCCACGGGCTTTGCCGGCGGCGGCGCGACCCGCGAGGATGTCGCCCTCATGGCCGCCCACATGACCAACGGCAAGAAGATCAAGGCCGCCGGCGGCATCGCGAGCCTGCAGGATGCCGAAGATTTCCTCAAGCTCGGCGCCGACCGCCTCGGCACGTCCCGCATCGTCAAGGCCGTCAAGGAGCTCGAGGCCAAGGGCGAACTTTAAGAAAGGGGAGGGCTCAATATGCCGACTCCGCATAACAGCGCGAAAAAGGGCGACTTCGCCAAGACCGTTCTGATGCCCGGCGACCCGCTGCGCGCGAAGTTCATCGCCGAAACATTTTTAGATGAACCAAAGCTCGTCAACAATGTCCGCGGCGTGCAGGGCTACACAGGCACCTACAAGGGCGTTCCCGTCAGCGTGATGGCCAGCGGCATGGGGATGCCGTCCATCGGTATCTACTCCTATGAGCTGTTCACGCAGTACGATGTCGAGAGCATCATCCGCGTCGGCTCGGCGGGCGCGCTGCAAAAGGACTTGAAGCTCGGCGACGTGGTCGCGGGCATGGGCGCGTGTACGAACTCGAATTACGCCGCGCAGTACGGCCTTGGCGGCACATTTGCCCCCATCGCGGACTTTCAGCTGCTCTCCGCCGCCGTTGAATCGGCGAAGGAGCTCGGCGTCCGCATGGACGTCGGCAACCTCTACTCGTCCGACACGTTCTACGACGCGTCGAACCCGTCGCTCAAGTGGGCGGACATGGGCGTGCTCGCCATTGAGATGGAGGCCGCCGCCCTCTACTGCAACGCCGCCTATACGAAAAAGCGCGGACTTTCCCTCTGCTCGATCTCCGACAATATCCTCACCGGCGAGGAGCTTTCGCCCGAGGCGCGGCAGACGAGCTTCACCGCCATGATGAAAATCGCGCTCGAAACAGCCGTGAAGATGGCGGCAGAATCACAAAAGTAAGGAGATTATCATGCCATGCGCGTGATCGATATTGAAAACATTGTGACAAACATGAAGGACGACACCCGCTTCGTCCTGCGCTGCGAGGAGGTCTTTCACGACAAGATCAGCTCCGCCGCGGCGAGCATTTTAATGAACAAGGGGCAAAAGCCCATCGTTTGCCTGACGGGCCCGAGCGGCTCGGGTAAGACGACGACGGCTATGCGCCTTCGCGAATACCTCGAAAACCTCGGCGTCAAGGTCTGCATGCTCAGCATGGATAACTTTTTCCTGCCGCTTGATCAGCGTCCGCCCGAGGCGAGCGACTGGGAGTCGCCCTACTGCGTGAACCGCGATTTACTCATCGAGGATATCCACCGCCTGATGGACGGCGAGCTCGTGGAGCTGCCGGTCTACGACTTCAAGGCCGGCGGCGTCGGCGGCTACAAGCCCATGCAAGGCGACAAGGACGCCGTCATCATCGCCGAGGGCATCCACATGCTCAACCCGCTGATTTTCGACCAGCTCAGAAGCGAAGCTACGGGCGTTTACGTTGCCCCGCGTACGCGTATCATCACGCACAAGGACCGCATCGTTCGTCCCGAGCAGCTGCGCGTGGCGCGCCGCATGATCCGCGACTATCAGGGCCGCGGCCATTCGCTGCGTCAGACCGTCGAGCGCGCCGAAAGTGTCGACCGCGGCGAGCTCAACTACATCATGCCGAACAAGCCGAACGCGAGCATCCACATCGACACGTTCCACGACTACGAGCCGTGTATCCTCGCGCGGTATTTGAAGGAGATCCCCGAGTTTTACAGCCAGCTCGACGATCAGTTTATCGCCGAGCACGGGCTGAGCGACCTGATGGACGTTGTCAACTCCGTGCCGTCGCTGCGCACGGACTATGTCCCGCGCGACTCCATCGTGCGAGAGTTCGTCGGCGGAAGCTGCTTTGAGTATTAAATCGGCAAAATCCGACAACGAACTGTAGTTTCTGATTTTGACAATACAAAACGTAATCGAAATTTGGTGCTTTTGCGCGAAAAGAGGAGGGAGAGCGAATGCATTCTGACGAGCGGCGAAAGGCCATTGCCGACGTGCTGCGCGCGGCGGACGCGCCGATCAGCGCCTCCGCGCTGGCGGAAAAATTCTCCGTCTCGCGCCAGATCATCGTGGGCGATATCGCGCTGCTGCGCTCCTCGGGCGAGGAAATTCTCGCCACTCCGCGCGGCTATGTGACGCCGAAGGAGGCGCGCGGCATCCTCCGCCGTGTCGCCGTGAAGCACACGCCGCAGGAGATGGAAGCCGAGCTCAACGCCATCGTCGACAACGGTTGCACGGTCATCGACGTCATCGTCGACCACCCCATCTACGGCCAGCTCACCGGCCCGCTGCAAATTTCGAACCGCTACGAGGTCAGCCAGTTCATTGAGCGCTGCAAAAAGGCGGAGCCGCTGTCCAGTCTCACCGACGGCATCCACCTGCACACGCTCTCCTGTCCCGACGAGGCGGCGTTCGAGCGCACGAAGAGTGCGCTGCGCGCACTGCGCGTCCTGCTGGAGGAAAACGGAAATTAAGGGTTGACAATCCTCACACAAGCGAGTATAGTGTCATGTGCACGTGTCAAGACACATGCACATGACACTATTTTATTTTTAGGCTGTGAGGATATCATGGAAAAATTCAAAGCGTTCTGCAAACGCAAAAACATTGAAGTTTCGGCCAAGCGCTACGGCATCGATGCGCTCGGAGCAATGGCGCAGGGCCTCTTCTGCTCGCTGCTCATCGGCACGATCATCAAGACGCTCGGCGCGCAGCTGGGCGTTCCGTTTCTGACGGACATCGGCACCTATGCGATGTCCGTCTCCGGCCCTGCGATGGCCATTGCCATCGGCTACGCGCTGCAGGCACCCCCGATGGTGCTCTTCTCCCTCGCGGCGGTGGGCCATGCGGCCAACGCCGAGGGCGGCGCAGGCGGCCCGCTCGCCGTGCTCATCATCGCGATCCTTGCCGCCGAGTGCGGCAAGGCCGTGAGCAAGGAGACGAAGATCGACATTTTGGTCACGCCCGCCGTGACCATCCTGGTCGGCGTCGCGCTCGCCAAGTGGATCGCCCCGCCCATCGGCACGGCGGCCTCGGCGTTTGGCATTATCATCGACAATGCGACCAAGCTCCAGCCGTTCTGGATGGGCATCGCGGTCTCTGTGCTTGTCGGCGTCGCGCTCACACTGCCGATCTCTTCTGCCGCCATCTGCTCGGTGCTGGGCCTGACGGGCCTTGCCGGCGGCGCGGCCGTCGCGGGCTGCTGCGCGCAGATGGTCGGCTTCGCCGTGATGAGCTTTCAGGAAAACCGCTGGGGCGGCCTTGTCTCGCAGGGCCTCGGCACGTCGATGCTCCAGATGCCGAACATTGTCAGAAATCCCCGCGTCTGGATCGCGCCGACGCTCGCCTCCGCCATCACCGGCCCCATCGCCACGTGCGTGTTCCATCTTGAAATGAACGGAGCGCCCATCAACTCCGGTATGGGCACCTGCGGCCTGTGCGGCCTCATCGGCGTGTGGACGGGCTGGGTCTCCCCGAGCGAGGAGGCTGTCGCCAAGGGTGCGGCGGCCATGAGCCCAACGGGCTTTGACTGGCTGGGCCTCATCCTCGTCGCCATCGTGCTGCCCGCCATCCTTGCTCCGCTCATCAATATGGTCTGCCGCCGCCTCGGCTGGGTCAAGGACGGCGACCTGAAGCTCGACTGAGAAAATAACGTGTAAAAAGTGTGGACTTTTTGTAAAGAATCCCATCAATTATCACAAAAAAAGTAAAATTGGGGAGAATCGGACTTGATTCTCCCCTTTGCTTTTGTTATACTGTCAGACGAAGTGCGTCCGCACTTCAAAATAAACCGGAGAGCGGCCCGCCGCCGACCGGAAAAATAAGGAAGGATAGAAGAATGAAGAAGTTTTTTGCGCTGCTTCTCGCTCTCGTCATGGTTCTGTCCCTCGTTGCCTGCGGTGATAAGAAGACCGACGACAATCAGGGCGACACCAACACTGACGGTCAGCAGGGCGAGACCACCACTTACACCAATCCTGACGATATCGACGACAACATGACGTCCGAGGACGGCAAGTATGAAGTCGCTTTCGTCACCGACGTTGGCCAGCTGAAGGATAAGTCCTTCAACCAGGGCACTTTCGACGGCGTGAAGCTCTATGCTGCCAACAACGGCCTGAGCTACAAGTACTATCAGCCCGCCAACGGCGATCAGGCTACCGATGACGACCGCTACGACGCCATGAAGGCTGCCGTGGACGGCGGCGCCAAGGTCATCGTCTGCGCCGGCTTCATGCAGGGCACGGCCCTCGAGAAGGCCGCTAAGGAATTCACCGACACCAAGTTCGTCTTCATCGACGGTTGGTCCCTCGGCCTTGACAACGTTGCCGGTATCTCCTTCAACGAAGAGCAGTGCGGCTACTTCGCCGGTTACGCTGTCGTCAAGGAAGGCTATGAGAAGCTCGGCTTCACCGGCGGCGGCGGCGGCACGAACCCCGCCTGCATCCGTTACGGCTGGGGCTTTGCTCAGGGCGCGAACGATGCTGCCAAGGAAATGGATAAGACCGTCGACCTGAACTACTCCTGGGAGTACGGTGCTTCCTTCCAGGCTTCCCCCGAGCTGCAGACCATGGTCTCCGGCTGGTATGCCAACGGCACTGAGATCGTCTTTGCCTGCGGCGGTTCCATGTTCCAGTCCGTCGCGGCTGCCGCTTCCGCTGAGGACGGCAAGGTCGTCGGCGTCGACGTCGACCAGTCCAGCGAGTCCGAGACCGTCGTCACCTCCGCTATGAAGGGCCTGAGCGACGCTGCCGAGTGGGCGATCGCCAAGGTCTACGACGGCACCTTCTCCGAGATTGGTGGCGTTAAGACCGCTCTCGGTGTCACCGAGAACGCTGTTGGCCTGCCGACCGCTACCTGGTCCATGGAGAACTTCTCCGTTGCCGACTATGAAGACCTCTTCCAGAAGGTCCTCAACGGCGACATCACCATCGACAACAATGACAAGATGGCTGACCCCTCCACCGCCGGCCTGAGCAACGTCAACGTCAACTACATCGGCGGCTAATTCCCAATAGCGCATACATAAAAGAACGGAAGACTTCGGTCTTCCGTTCTTTTTCACATTTCTGACAGGGAAAGACATGCGAAAACCTTTTGCTTTTTGCATGGTAATATGATATAGTATAGCATAATTATGGTTTCCGTCCTCGCAGCGCAGCGCGTGCGGGCCATCAAAACGGAAGGAGGGCGAAAAAACTTGGAGAATCAGTACGCGATCGAAATGCTGAACATCACCAAAAAATTCCCCGGTATTATCGCCAATGACAACATCACCTTACAGCTCAAAAAGGGCGAGATCCACGCCCTGCTCGGTGAAAACGGCGCGGGAAAATCGACCTTAATGTCGGTTCTCTTCGGCCTTTATCAGCCGGAGGAGGGCATCATCAAAAAGGACGGCAAGGTCGTGTCCATCAAGGACCCGAACGACGCCACCGCGCTCGGCATCGGCATGGTGCACCAGCATTTCAAGCTGGTGGACGTGTTCACCGTGCTCGACAACATCATCCTCGGCGCGGAGACGACGAAGTGCGGCTTTTTGCAGAAGAAGGAGGCGCGCAAAAAGGTTGAGGAGATCTCGAAGCGCTACGGCCTGAACGTCGACCTTGACGCCAAGGTCGAGGATATCACCGTCGGTATGCAGCAGCGCGTGGAAATTCTGAAGATGCTATATCGCGACAACGAGATCCTCATCTTCGACGAGCCGACCGCGGTGCTCACCCCGCAGGAGATCGAAGAGCTGATGGCCACGATGAAGGAGTTTGCCCGCGAAGGCAAGTCCATCCTCTTCATCTCCCACAAGCTCAATGAGATCATGGAGGTTTCCGACCGCGTGAGCGTTCTGCGCAAGGGTAAGTACATCGGCACGGTCAACACGAGCGAGACCACGAAGCAGGAGCTTTCCAACATGATGGTCGGCCGCCCCGTGCAGCTCGAGGTCACGAAGGACGAGGCCAAGCCCACGGGCGAGGTTTTGAAGGTCGACCACCTCTGCGTCCACTCACACGTGCAGAAGCGCAACGCCGTGAACGACGTTTCGTTCACCGTCCGCGCGGGCGAGATCGTCTGCATCGCCGGTATCGACGGCAATGGTCAGACCGAGCTTGTCTACGGTCTGACAGGCCTTGATAAGCCGTCCTCCGGCACGATCACCCTCTGCGGCAAGGATATCTCTCATGCCTCTATCCGCCACCGCGGCGAGCACATGAGCCACATTCCCGAAGACCGCCACAAGCACGGCCTCGTGCTCGACTTCACACTCGAGCAGAACATGGTGCTCCAGCGCTTCAACGAGCCGCGCTTTGAAAACCACGGCTTTATCAACAACAAGGCTGTGCGCGACTATGCCAACTACCTGATCGACAAGTTCGACGTGCGCAGCGGCCAGGGCGCGATTACGCGCGCGCGTTCCATGTCCGGCGGCAACCAGCAGAAGGCCATCATCGCCCGCGAGGTCGACCGCGACAAGGACCTCATCGTCGCCGTGCAGCCCACGCGCGGCCTTGACGTCGGCGCGATCGAATTCATCCACAGCCAGCTCGTCGCCGAGCGCGACCGCGGCAAGGCGATCTTGCTCGTCTCGCTCGAGCTGGACGAGGTCATGAGCCTCTCTGACCGCATCCTCGTCATGTACGAGGGTGAGATCGTCGGCGAGCTCGACCCGAAGAAAACCACCGTCGAAGAGCTCGGCCTTTACATGGCCGGCGCCAAGCGCATGGCGAAGGAGGAGGCGGCCGTATGAAAAAAGAACACTTCCTGCAAAGCGAGGGCTTCAAGACCGTCGCGGCGTCCGTCCTCTCGATCCTGATTGGCCTCGCCGTCGGCAGCATCGTCATTTTGATCGTCGGCCTCACGAGCCCGAACCTCTCGCTCTCCTCGGCGTGGGACGGCATCCGCATCGTGTTCGGCGGCCTGTTCTCCACGGGACGCGACGCCTCCGGCACGCTGACGTGGGGCTTCAACCCGACGAATATCGGCAACATGCTCTTCCGTGCCGCGCCGCTCATCATGACGGGCCTTTCCGTCGGCATGGCGTATAAAACAGGCCTTTTCAACATCGGCGCGCCGGGCCAGTACCTCATCGGTACGCTCGTGTCGCTCTCCATCGCCCTCGGTCTTCCGTCCGAGACGATGTCCACCACGCTCATCTGGCTGCTCGCCTTTCTCGGCGGCACGCTCGCGGGCGCGATCTGGGGCGCGATCCCCGGCCTTTTCAAGGCCCTGCTCAACATCAACGAGGTGCTCGCCTGCATCATGACGAACTGGATCGCGGCGAACCTCGTCACATGGCTTTTTGACATCAGCAGCTTCAAGAATGTTGCCGAATCCACCAAGACCGGCTACATTTACAAGACGACCTACAACGGCGTTGCCACGGCGAAGATGGGGCTTGACAAGCTCTTCCCGAACTCTCAGGTCAACGGCGGTATCCTCATCGCCATCGTCTTTGCCATCGGCGTTTATGTGATGATGAGCAAGACGACCTTCGGCTACCAGCTCAAGGCCTGCGGCTCCAACCGTCACGCCGCGCGCTATGCCGGCATCGCCGACAAGCGCAACATCGTGCTCTCCATGGCCATCGCCGGCGGACTGAGCGCGGCGGGCGCCTCGCTCTACTATCTCTCCGGCAACACGGAGTTCTTCTGGTCGACGTACCAGTCCCTCCCCGGCATCGGCTTCAACGGCATCCCCGTTGCGATGCTTGCCTCCTGCAACCCCATCGGCATCATCTTCACGGCGATCTTTATGTCGACGCTCGACATCTCCGGCTTGCAGCTGACGAACCTGACGGCCTACAACGAGTACATCACGAACGTCATCATCGCCGTCATCGTCTACCTCAGCGCCTTCTCGCTGGTCATCAAGATGTGGATCGGCAAGCTCGGCAAGAAGAATGACGACGGCGCGGACGCCAATGCAGAGCCTGCGCCGGCCGCTGCTCCCGCACCGGCCGCGGTACCGGCTGAAACCGAGAAAGGAGGCGACGCAAAATGACATTCCTCATTCAGCAGACGCTCATTTATGCCGTCCCTCTGATGATCGTGGCGCTTGCGGGCGTGTTCGCCGAGCGCAGCGGTATCATCAACCTGGCGCTCGAAGGTATCATGGTCTTCGGCGCATTCATCGGCGTCTGGTTCGTGCGCATTCTGCAGACGAGCGACGCCATCCTCTCCCTCAAGCAGAGCGGCAACTGGGCCGCGCTGCAGGGCGTGGAGCTCCTCACGATGCTGGTCGCAGCGGCCTTCGGCGCGCTGTTCTCGCTGCTTCTGAGCTTTGCGTCCATCAACCTGCGTGCCGACCAGACCATCGGCGGCACGGCGCTGAACCTGATGGCCCCCGCACTCGTGCTGTTCTTCATCCGCATCATCGCCAACCAGAATACGCTGCAGATGCTCACGGGCGACGCGGCGAGCTGGTTCATGA
>ENA-UOJD01001423-UOJD01001423.1-human-gut-metagenome-genome-assembly--contig:-P48-NODE-1423-length-24392-cov-12.829108_pt1 | contig 24392 bp, 10 predicted proteins | sample MGYA00242342_ERZ723889 | MGnify/ENA metagenome assembly ERZ723889
ATACATTAATTTTAACAGTAGAGTAGTCCGAAGAGTTAGTATATATTGTTTTTTTTCAAATATTAATGTGTGATTGGAATAGTTTTAGAAATTCTTAGCGTAATCTTGGGGGGATGTTCGTGGCTTTTCGACTTTGGAGAAAAGAGCACAGAAAGGGGCACCCGAGATTTCGCTTAGAATTTCTTAAACTATGGAATGAGCCATTAATATTTGAAAAAAAACAATATATACTAACTCTTCGGACGGCTAAATTAAAGCACAGTTTCAAAATTAATCAGCCTTGCAAACTACAATTTGTGTGAGAAAATCTTAGTTCCAATGATTGATAAATACTTTTCTAAATGCTCAACAATAATAAGTTAATGCGCTATTAATATACCTAATTCCAAAATTTAACAAATCAACATAAAATTTTAACTTTGTAGTGACTTTTAAAAAATGATTTTAATATTGATAATATTGTGATACAATGATAATGCGGTAGAGAATGAATAAAATAGAAAAACAAAATTTATATAAAGAAGCAAAGTCTTTTTATGAATTAGCAGAATGTGGAAGAAAAAATATTCCAGAGAAAAAATATGTAGAAAGTTATATTCCATATATAGTTAATATGAGTTTTGCAACAGAACTATATTTAAAATTAATATTAATAAACAACGGCAAAACAATAGATGAGGTTAAAGTATTAAATCATAATCTATATAATTTATATAATGAACTTGATGAAGAACAAAAAAATAAAATATATGAAATGTTCAAAAGACCTATTACTTATTCTATTCCAAATGAATTGAATAAAATATCAACAGCCTTTCCAGATTGGAGATATTTGGTATTAAATAAAGCAAATCAAAAAAATAAAAAATTACAATTTTCACCATATTTCATTAAAGAGTTAAATGAGATATTAGGAGATATTTGTAAGAATATAATAAAATAATTTGTTAAAAATAGGTATATATTAATTAAAACATATAAATACTTTAGAATAGGAGTGAGGCTATGGGATTATTTGCAGATATAAAAGCAATGAAGGAAGTAGCAAAGATAAAAAAAGGTCAAGAAGAGAACTTATCAATTTCTCAGGTTACAGGATTAATAACTAATATGATGGATTCAAAAAATAATCTGGATATGGATACAATAAAAACAATTGAACAAGAAGTTAAAGAATGTTGCGAACAATACAAAAATACATCAGAAGATCATTATGATTTCTGGAATGAACATATAAAATATGTTTATAAAGAAAGCATAAAATTAGCACAAAAATACAATGCAGATATTAACATAGTATCACTAGGCGCTTTGTTACATGATATTGCATTAATAAAAAAGGTAGGAGATAGAAAAAATCATCATTCAAATGGAGCAATACTAGCTAAAGAAATATTAGATAAATATGATATTGAAGAAAATACGAAAACTAGAATATGTAACTGTGTATATAATCATAGAAGTAGTAAAAATGCAACAACAGTTGAAGAAATATGTGTATGTGATGCTGATATTCTAGCATATTTTGACAATATTCCGATGTTATTTAATTCAGCGTATAATAGATGTAATGTAAATCTTTCAGATGTAAGAAAATGGATGCTTGATTGCTTTGAAGAAGATTATAGTGATTTAAGTGAGAGAACAAAAGAAATATTTAAAGATAAATATGAGATAATAAAAACAGTTGTAATTGGAGAATAATTATATAAAAAGGAAAACGGGAGGCGATTTATAAAGAATCACCTCCCGTGAAAATTAATTAATTGTTGAAAGGAGCTGATCGAATACTAACTGATCAATACCAGTAAATGTATTATCGACTACAGCATTTGTATATTTCTCCTGTACTGTGCGTACTACAGAAAGATATTTTGCATAAAGCTTAAGCTGTTTAACTGTGAAGTCTTCAGCAAAATCATACTGCATTATCTTATTCTGTATATCAGCGATTTTTTCAGCCATACAGTCTCCAGCAAGTAAATCTCTGACCAAGAAAATCTTGCCATAAGTGCTATTACTGCAGGAGTCTACTGAATCTTCATCGATGATAAGAATTGAACGTTCTTTCTCGTACTCTTTGCGTCTGTGTTCACAAGCCTCGTGAACCGTTGAAATCGTTGCTTTTACAGTATTAAGCTGCTTGTTGAGGTTATCTTTATTAATAACCGTTGATTTCAACTTCTCCTTTTTTTTATGAATTTCAGCGATAAGCTGATTTATTTCGGATAAAGTTACCTTAAATTCCTGTTCAGATTCAACAATCTGTTTGTTTATCTCGTCAGCAGTAATTTCAAAATTCAAGGCGAATTCCTCGGCTGCTATAATAACAGCATAGTTGGATGCCTCGTTTTTTTCGAAAACTTCAAACATCTCGTCAACAGAGTTGATTTCGATTTTTTCCTCAGAGATTTCAGTAGCCACTGTTGTTGTTACTTCAACTTCAGTTTTTGCTTTTACCTTGCTAGTTCTTTTTGCTGCAGCATCAGAGTTTGCCTTAAGGCAGTTTGTATAATATTTTGCTGAGCTTTTAGAGAAACCCTTATTTCTAAGAAATTGCATAAAGCAATCATAGGTAGGAGTTACGTCGTATTCTGCAGCAACTTCCTGAAGGGTTTTCTTATATTTGACTGCGATTTCCATTTTTTTGGAATCAATTCTTTTCATCATTGTGTTTTACCTCCATGGTATATGCTTTTTTGATGATTTTGTTAATCTCGTTTTTTAAGTCATTTACAGTCCTATCAATCTGACGTATAATATCAAGTTCGACAGGTTCCAAACGAGATTCTGTGGATTGTGGCGGCTGATTTGCTGATTTTTTTTCAGAGCTGGAGTTGTTTCTCTTTTTGATGTACGGATGTCTAGGAACGCCAGTGTTCATAATTGAAATATCTGGTCGATCCAAATAACTTCTGTACATTGATAGGTCTCCTCCACAATCGGATACAGCCTGCTGAAGCAAATCGTATCTGGTATACCTGTTGATACCTAACTCATCAGCGTAGCCGTTAAACGTTTTTTCAGGATTGTCATCCAACGTTTTTATGACTGTGGCTCTGAATTGTTCGTTTTTGTTCAAAACGAACCCTCCTTTCAATATTAATTTTTCAATGTGCTTCACATAGAGTGAACATAATTATTATATCAAAAATACAACCGAAAGTCAAATTATGTAAATCAAGCAATATATGACTAGATTTTTTTTATTACTTAGAAAATATTTTTATAATAAATTAACATGAAATTTTAATTTTTGATTGACAAGTTATATATATATATAATATAATTAAAAAGTATATTACGAAAAAATATCTAAAGAGAAAATCAATAAAAAAATTTAAATTTGCAAAAGGTAGTTGTCAAAAAATAAAAAAGGCATCATACCTTTTTCTTGCACCGTTCAAAACATTGTTATGTTAATTTAAAATAAGAGGAATTATTCTACAAATCTTGATATTAATAAACTTAAAAGCAGTGAGTATTACTAATATCAATAAATTTGTAACAATAAGAAGGACTTATTTTAATTTCATATATATTTTTATTCTGCTTAAATTTTTATAGGGGTGATTTGTTTTGTTAAAAGAAATAAAACATGAGAGGGCAACAAGGAAAACTTTTTCAAAAATTGGTGATTCAATCGAAATGCCAAATCTTATTCAAGTTCAAAAAGATTCTTATAATTGGTTTGTTGAAGAAGGCTTAGGAGAAGTATTAAAAGATATATCTCCAATAATCGATTATACAGGAAATTTAGTACTTGAATTTTTCGACTATTATATGGAAAAAAAGACCAAATATACTCAAGAAGAAGCAAAAGAAAGAGATGCTACTTACTCTACAAGATTACACGTAAAAGTAAGACTAATCAACAGAGAAACTGGAGAAATAAAAGAGCAAGAAATCTACTTAGGAGATTTCCCATTAATGACAGAAAGTGGAACTTTCATAATAAATGGAGCAGAAAGAGTTGTAGTAAGTCAGTTAGTTCGTTCACCAGGATGTTACTATGCAACAGATTTTGATAAAACAGGAAAGAAAATATATACATCAACTGTAATGCCAATTCGTGGAGCATGGATTGAATATGAAACTGATTCAAATGATGTAATTAATGTTAGAGTGGACAGAACAAGAAAATTACCTGTTACATCATTATTAAGAGCTATAGGAGTAGAAACAGATCAACAAATAATAGACTTATTTGGTGAAGATGACAAAATTATAGCTACAATAAATAAAGATACTGTTAAAACTCAAGATGAAGCTTTAATAGAAATTTACAAAAAATTAAGACCAGGAGAGCTTCCAACAGTAGAAGCTGCAAGAAGCCTATTTAATGGACTATTCTTCGATCATAGAAGATATGATTTAGCAAAAGTAGGAAGATTTAAATTTAATCAAAAATTAAGTCTAGCTACAAGAATCACAGGAAAAATATCTTACGATGATATAATAGATCCAACGACAGGAGAACTATTAGTAGAAAAAGACACAGAAATTTCAGCAGATGTTGCAGAAGCAATTCAAAATACAGGAATTAACATTGTAGATTTAAAAATAAATGATAAAAAAGTAAGAGTAATAGGTAATGGCACTGTTAATATTCACAACTTCGTAACAGATGTGGATATAAGTGATCTACATTTTAAAGAATATGTTAACTATGAAGTATTAAAATCAATATTAGATACAACAGAACCAGAAAAATTACATAAAGTGCTAAAACAAAGAGAAGAGGAATTAGTACCAAAACATGTAACAACAGAAGATATAATAGCTTCTATAAGTTATTTACTTGGTTTAGATTACGGATTAGGTGAAATAGATGATATAGATCACTTAGGAAACAGACGTATCAGATGTGTTGGAGAATTATTACAAAATCAATTCAGAATTGGTCTAACAAGATTGGAAAGAGCTGTTCGTGAAAGAATGACAACTCAAGATTTAGATGTAGTAACTCCACAAACATTAATTAATACAAAGCCAATTACATCATCAATTAGAGAATTCTTTGGAAGTTCTCAATTATCACAATTTATGGACCAAACAAATCCACTTTCAGAATTAACACATAAAAGAAGAATTTCAGCATTAGGACCTGGAGGTCTTACGAGAGAAAGAGCTGGTTTCGAGGTTAGAGATATTCACCATACACACTATGGAAGATTATGTCCAGTAGAGTCTCCAGAAGGACCAAACATTGGGCTTATATCAGCGCTTTCATGTTTTGCTATGATTAATGAGTATGGATTTGTAGAAACACCATACAAAAAAGTAGACAAAGAAACAGGAAAAGTTACAGATATAATTGAATATATGTCTGCAGATGTAGAAGATAAATATGTAATTGCTCAAGCAACAGAGCCATTAGATTCAGAAGGAAGATTAGCAAACGACAGAATTAGAGCAAGATTTAAAGAAGAGATTTTAGAAGTAAATAGAGATCAAGTTGATTATATAGATATATCTCCAAAACAACTTGTTTCTGTAGCAGCAGCAATGATACCATTCTTAGAGCATGATGATGTTAAGCGTTCACTAATGGGATCAAACATGCAACGTCAAGCAGTTCCATTATTAATGCCAGAATCACCAATAGTAGGAACAGGTATTGAATATAGAGCAGCTAAGGACTCTGGAATAACAGTAGTTGCTCAAAATGATGGTATAGTAGAAAAAGTAACTGGAGACGAAGTTATTGTAAGAAATAAAAATAATGTTCTTGACAAATATAAATTACGTAAGTTCAAAAGAACAAATGGTGGAACATGTATAAACCAAAGACCAGTAGTAGCTAAAGGTGAAAAAGTAAAAGCAGGAGAAATATTAGCAGATGGACCTTCAACACAAAATGGTGAAATGGCACTTGGTAAAAATGTATTAATAGCATTTATGACATGGGAAGGTTACAACTACGAAGATGCTGTATTAATAAGTGAAAGACTAGTAAAAGAAGATGTATATACATCAATACATATAGAAGAATATGATTGCGAATGCCGTGATACTAAATTAGGACCAGAAGAAATAACAAGAGATATTCCAAATGTTGGTGAAGATGGACTAAAAGATCTTGACGAAGACGGAATTATAAGAATTGGTGCAGAAGTAAGACCTGGAGATATTTTAGTTGGTAAAGTTACTCCAAAAGGAGAAACTGAATTAACTGCAGAAGAAAGATTACTTCGTGCGATATTCGGAGAAAAAGCTAGAGAAGTAAGAGATACATCACTTCGCGTACCACATGGAGAAGCAGGAACAATAGTAGATGTAAAAATATTTACTAGAGAAAATTCAGATGAATTAGGACCTGGAGTTAACCAAGTAATAAGATGTTATATTGCGACAAAAAGAAAAATATCTGTTGGTGATAAAATGTCTGGACGTCATGGTAACAAAGGTGTTATTTCAAGAATATTACCAGAAGAAGATATGCCATTCTTAGAAGATGGTACACCAGTAGATATAGTATTAAATCCACAAGGTATTCCATCTCGTATGAACTTAGGACAGGTACTTGAAGTTCACTTAGGTATGGCAGCAAAAGCATTAGGATTTAAAGTTGAAACACCAGTATTTGATGGTGCAAAATCTGAAGAAATAGAAGACTTACTAGAACAAGCAGGACTATCTAAAGATGGAAAAAGATGGCTTCGTGATGGTAGAACAGGAGAAGTATTTGATAACCCAATTACAGTTGGTGTAATGTACATGTTAAAACTTCACCACTTAGTTGATGATAAAATACATGCTCGTTCAACAGGACCATACTCACTTGTAACACAACAACCTCTAGGAGGTAAAGCACAATTTGGTGGACAACGTTTCGGAGAAATGGAAGTTTGGGCACTAGAAGCATATGGTGCAGCATACACATTACAAGAAATGTTAACTGTAAAATCAGATGATGTTGTAGGAAGAGTAAAAACATATGAAGCTATTGTAAAAGGTGAAAATATACCACAACCAGGTGTTCCAGAAAGCTTTAAAGTACTTGTAAAAGAGCTTCAATCTTTAGGATTAGATATTCGTTTATATACTAAAGATGATAAAGAGCTTGAATTAAAAGAAAATATAGAAGATGGAATAGACTTCAATATAGAAGATAAAAAAGTGGTAGATGATACAATAGTAGATGAATCTGAAATAAAAGATAGTTATATAGAAGCTGATGAAGATTCAGAAAGTGATGAAATATTTACAAGTATTGATGATGACGATTCATTTGATGAAGACTCATTTGAAGAAGATTCATTTGATGAAGATGAATTATCAGATGATTTAATGATAGATGACGGCTTCGATGATGAAGAATAATAGTATAAAAATAATTGAATAATATATTTGAAGTAGTAATTTAAATTTCTTCTATGAATTGTACAGCGGTGTATATTTAAATTTATGAAGGAATATATAGAATAGAAAATTGTTGCACATATGGGGACGTTAAAATGTGCAAATAAAAAGATAGTGTTGCACATTTTTTACGTCCCAGTGTGCAGAAGGACAAAACAGACAGACTGTTTTGAAAGGGGGCCCCTATTATAATGGAGGAATTAGAAAATTTCGATAAAATTAAAATCGGATTAGCATCTGATGAGTTGATAAGAGAATGGTCAAAGGGTGAAGTAAAAAAACCAGAGACTATAAACTATAGAACTTTAAAACCAGAAAAAGATGGTTTATTTTGCGAAAGAATATTTGGACCAACAAAAGACTGGGAATGCCATTGTGGTAAATATAAAAGAGATAGATATAAAGGTATAGTTTGTGACAGATGTGGAGTTGAGGTTACAAAATCTAAAGTAAGAAGAGAAAGAATGGGACATATTGAGCTTGCAGCACCAGTTGCACATATTTGGTATTTTAAAGGTATACCAAGTAGAATAGCATTAATGCTTGATATTTCTCCAAGAAACTTAGAAAAAGTTGTATATTTCGCATCATATATAGTTACAGATAAAGGAAATACAGGATTAATAAAAGCTCAAGTATTATCTGAAAAAGAATTCCACGAAGCAGAAGAAAAATATGGAAGAGGATCTTTCAAAGCTGAAATGGGAGCAGAAGCTTTATATAAACTACTAGCAGAAATAGATTTAGATAAATTATCAGAAAAATTAAAGAAAGAGCTTCTAAAAGCAAGTGAACCAAAAAAGGCTAAACTAGTAAAAAGATTAGATACAGTGGAATCATTCAGACTATCAAATAATAGACCAGAATGGATGATAATGCATGTAGTACCAGTAATTCCACCAGAACTTAGACCAATGGTTCAATTAGATGGTGGTAGATTTGCAACATCAGATTTAAATGATTTATATAGAAGAGTTATAAACAGAAATAACAGATTAAAAAGATTATTAGAGCTTGGAGCACCAGAAATAATTGTAAGAAACGAAAAAAGAATGTTACAAGAATCTGTAGATGCCCTAATAGATAATGGAAGACGCGGAAGACCAGTAACAGGTGCTGGAAACAGACCATTAAAATCATTATCAGATATGTTAAAAGGAAAACAAGGTAGATTCCGTCAAAACCTACTTGGAAAACGTGTTGACTACTCAGGACGTTCTGTTATAGTTGTAGGACCAGAGCTAAAAATATATCAATGTGGTGTTCCAAAGGAAATGGCAGTAGAGCTATTCAAACCATTTGTTATGAAAGAGCTACTTGGAAGAGGAATTGCCCACAACATAAAAAATGCAAAAAGAATGGTAGAAAGATTACATCCAGAAGTATGGGGAATATTAGAAGATGTTATAAAAGATCATCCAGTAATGTTAAACCGTGCTCCTACACTACATAGACTAGGTATTCAAGCATTTGAGCCAGTACTAGTTGAAGGTAGAGCTATTAAACTTCATCCATTAGTTTGTACAGCGTTTAATGCCGACTTCGATGGTGACCAAATGGCTATACATTTACCATTATCACCAGAAGCACAAGCAGAAGCAAGATACTTAATGCTTTCTACAAACAACTTATTAAAACCACAAGATGGTAAACCAGTAACAGTTCCTACACAGGATATGATACTTGGAGCTTACTATTTAACAATGGAAGTTGAGGGAGAGCCAGGAGAAGGAAATTATTTTGCATCACCAGAAGAAGCAGTAATAGCACATGAAAATCATGACTTAGGAATGCATGCAGGTATCTTTGTAAAAATGAGCAAAGTAGATGAAGATGGAATAGAAAGATTTGGAAAAGTAAAGACAACAGTCGGAAGAATTATATATAATAAAGGAATTCCACAAGACTTAGGATTTGTTGATAGAACAAATCCAGAAACTGAATTTGAACCAGAAATAAACTTTGTAGTAACAAAGAAAAACCTTGGAAAGATAATAGCAAATTCAATAAATGTACATGGATTAAGTGAAACAGCAGAATTATTAGACTATATTAAATCTACTGGTTATAAATATTCAACACTAGGAGCTATTACAGTTTCAGTTAATGACGTTAAAGTACCAGAAGAAAAGAAAACAATTATTGAAGAAGCATACAAACAAGTTGATAATATTACAAAACAATATAAACGTGGTTTAATAACAAATGACGAACGTTATAATGCAGTTATCAAAATCTGGAGTAAGGCAACAGATGATGTAAAAATTGCAATGAAAAACAACTTTGAAAAATTAAACCCAGTTTATATGATGAGTGAATCTGGAGCCAGAGGTAACTTAGACCAGTTAAAACAAATTGCAGGTATGCGTGGACTTATGGCAAGTACAACAGGTAAAACTGTTGAAATTCCAATCACATCATGCTTTAGAGAGGGATTAAGTCCAATCGAATACTTTATCGCAGCACATGGAGCACGTAAAGGACTTTCAGATACAGCTTTAAGAACAGCCGATTCAGGATATTTAACAAGAAGACTTGTTGATGTATCACAAAATATAATTGTTAGAGAAAATGATTGTGGAACACATGATGGACTTGAAATATCAACAATTAAAGATGGAAATCAAGTTGTTGAAAAACTAGAGGAAAGATTAGTTGGAAGATATGCTCTAAATGATATAGTAAATCCTGAAACTAATGAATTAATAGTTGATACAAATACTATGATTAATGATAAAATTGCATCACAAATAGTTGCAGCAGGAATTGAAAAAGTAATGGTTCGTTCTGTAATAGGATGTAGAACAAAACATGGAGTATGTGCTAAGTGCTACGGAATGGGACTTGCAACACGTGAAAATGTAAGCATAGGAGAAGCAGTAGGTATTATAGCAGCTCAATCAATTGGTGAACCAGGTACACAGCTTACAATGAGAACAATTCACTCTGGTGGTGTTGCTGGTGTTGCAGATATTACACAAGGTCTTCCTAGAGTTGAAGAATTATTTGAAGCTAGAAAACCAAAGGGATTAGCTATAATATCTGAAATAGATGGAACTGTTAAAATAAAAGAAGAAAAGAACAAAAAAGAAGTAATTGTAACAGGAAAAGACGATTCAAAAACATATGTAATACCTTTTGGATCAAAATTACATGTTAGAGAAAATGATGAAGTTTTAGCTGGAGATCCAATAACAGAAGGTTCTATAAATCCAGGAGAAATCCTTGCAATAAAAGGACCAAATGGAGTATTCAATTACTTAATTACAGAAGTTCAAAAAGTTTATAGAAACCAAGGTGTTGATATAAATGATAAACATATCGAATTAATAGCGAGACAAATGCTTAAGAAAGTAAGAGTAGAAGATAATGGAGATACATCAATGTTCTCAGGATCACTTGTAGATATGTATGACTTTGAAGAAGAAAATAACAGAGTAATAGCAGAAGGAAAGACACCTGCAACAGGAAAGAGAGTTTTATTAGGTATAACTAAAGCATCCCTAGCAACAGAAAGCTTCTTATCAGCAGCATCATTCCAAGAAACAACAAAAGTATTAACTGAGGCTGCTATAAAAGGTAAAACAGACGAATTGATTGGATTAAAAGAAAATGTTATCATAGGAAAATTAATTCCAGCAGGAACAGGAATGCAAGTATATCAAGATACACAAATAAAAACTGAATCAGAGGATGAACCTAAAAATGAAGAAAATGTAGAAGAATCAAATAATGAAGAATCATCTGAAGAAGTGGTAGTAGAATAAAATTAAAAAAAGAGTTAGTGTTTTGAAATTTTTTAAAACATTAATTCTTTTTTTATGCATTTTATTTTGGGTAAAAATATATTTTTAATATATATGATTAAGAACAATTAAAGCCAATATTCATATATTATTAAAAAGAATGGAGGTATTATGGATTTTGATAGAGGATATTTTTATTACACAATAAAACAATATGATACAATATATAAATTAGCAAATGAGTTTGAAACAACTGTGAGTAGAATTATTACAGCAAATCCGAATATAGATATATATAATTTAGTAATAGGAACGCAAATTATTATTCCCGTAGGAAATATTGTTAAAACAAACATAAACTATAGTTCAAATATATTGCGTAGAAATGTAAGTGATTTAAAACTAGTGTATCCATTTTTAGAGATAGGAGAAATAGGAAGAAGTGTTCTAGGCAAACCACTTATATATATAAGAATTGGGCGTGGAAATAGAGAAGTATTTTACAATGGTGCTTTTCATGCGAATGAATGGATAACAACACCAGTATTAATGAAATTTATAGAAGAATATTCAAAAGCTTTTGTAAATAATAGCACTATATACGGATTTAATGCTAGAGCATTATTCTATACTACTTCATTATATATAGTCCCAATGGTAAATCCAGATGGTGTGGATTTAGTCACAGGAAGTATAAAAAATGTGGAAAATGCATATAGAAAAGCACAAGAAATTGCAAATAATTTTCCAGGTATACCATTTCCAAGTGGTTGGAAGTCAAATATTAATGGTGTGGACTTAAATTTACAATTTCCAGCAGGATGGGAAAATGCTAAGGAAATAAAATATTCACAAGGATTTAATCAGCCAGCACCAAGAGATTTTGTAGGAGAGGGACCATTAACAGAGCCAGAGTCAGTGGCTATTTATAATTTTACATTAAACCATAACTTTAGAATTGTAATTGCATATCACACACAAGGAGAAGAAATATATTGGAAATTCCAAAATTTTAATCCGCCAATGTCAGAATATATAGGAAGACAATTTGCAATTTCAAGCGGATATCTATTGGCAGATACACCTTATAATTCAAGTTTTGCTGGATATAAAGATTGGTTTATACAAGAATACAATAGACCAGGATATACTATAGAAGCAGGACTTGGAGAAAACCCATTACCAATATCACAATTTGATAATATATATGAGAAGAATATAGGGATTCTTGTTTTAGGTATGATAAATTCATAAGAGAGTGATAGGAGAAAAAGCGTATAATGAAAAACGGAGAATTTTACACAACTTGTGTCAAATTCTCCATTTTTCATTACTCAACTATTTAATTTTTTTGATTATGATTTCTTTTTTCTAGAGAATATCTGATTATTGACTAATATTTTTGGTTTTGACCTTATTCCCTAAGAGATAAATTAATTCGAAAATAAAATATTTAAAATCACAAAAATGTAAATAAAATGTCATGAAAATGTAATAAACGATATAGCTTAAAATTTCCGTATAAAATTGGCCAAAATATACGAAAAATCAAACATTTACAAAAAATTTTTTTTTCTTATAATAAATTTATAAAAATATTTTTAGGAGGAAATTTAGCAATGAAAGAGAAATTGAAACAAATCAACAAAGTTACTATTTCTACAATTGTTTTAGCTATTGCCATTGTAACTGCAGTAATTATAGGTACTGCTACATATGGTGCTGGTGATGAAAATTATGGAAATAGCGATATTGGTTCTGGTAAGTTATACTTTGTATCAAACAACAAAGAAGTAACATCAGCCCCAATAAATGAAACAGTTAGTTTACATGTAAATATAGGACTTGCAGCTGGAGCAACAGCAAACAAGGACTATCTTATCAAAATAAACAACTCAAATTTTGTAATAAATGGTCTGGAGGAAGATAATAATAGTATAACATTTGACTCGAATGGGAATAAAATTGTATGTACTGTAAAATATAATTCTGATGGAACATATAACGTAATTGTATCTGGATGGAAGGATGGTACTACATTAGACTTTGACTTAACAGGAGAAATGAAAGCAAAAGGTGATGTAGTGGCAACAATGGATACAAGCCAAGATGTTTATGGAGGACAATTAGTTGCAACTTTAACAGGATATGGTGATAATGAAATTTCATATACAAACAGTAAAAGTGTAAATTACAATAAATTGTCAATATCATCAGATGGAACAGAAATCAAAGATGAAAGTGGAAACAGTTTAGTAACTAATGGTGGAGTTTTAGAATATACATTAAAAGGAAATTTAATTAGCAATCCAGATAATGAAACTCTAACTAGTATTACTGTTGAAGATACATTAATGATTCCTTCTGGAATTAATATTAGCGATATAGATACATTAAAACAATACTTAACATTCTCTGGAATTGATGAAAATGATATAAATGTTTCTGTTGGAACAACAGATGGTAGTTATATAAGAACTGTAAAAATTAAATATTCATTAGATACGGCAAATGAAATTAATAATTTCTTATATTCACAAAATAATAAGATAAAATTTGACATAGTTGGGGCAATTAAAGATTGCGGAACAAGTATAGCAAAAGGCTCAACTTTAACAATAACAAATGATTTACAAAGTTCATATACAGCTACATATCATAGCGGAACAGCTGACAAAGTAACAGTAAATACAGAAATAACAAAAGATGAAGGTGTTAAATTCGAATTTGATAAAACAATAAATTATGTAGAATCACAAAAAGGTACATATAATAATGGAGAAGGATATGTAATTCAAGGTGATAAAGTAATTTATTATATGACAATCGAAAATACAGGAACAGACGCAGGAGATATAACATTTTACGATAATGCTCCATGGGGAACAGAAATTACATCAGTATCAATTATATCATCTAATGGAGCAAGTAATGTGCAATGGCAACAATCAGCTTCAAATACTAATAAAGCAGAAGGCTCAGCACATATAGAAGCTGGAGGTAGAGTAGTTGTTGCAATGGCTATAAATATTACAGCAGATACAACAAGATTAATAAGAAATGATTTATATTCAAATGGTTCATCTGTAGCATATGCTGATATAAACCAAAGAAAGAAAGTAGATTTATCAATATCTAAAACAGCAGATAAGTGGACAGTTGAAGCTGGAGATACTGTAACATATACAATAACAGTAACAAATAATGGTGTTGATTCAATAACTACAGATATAGTAGATTATATTCCAGATGGAATTACAATAACAGATTCTAATGGTGGAACGTTAACATCTGAAACTAATGAAAACGGAGAATCAGTACCAATTGTTGCATGGAGAGATGTAACAATTGGAGCAGGACAAACTATAACATACACATTATTAGCAACAATAAACTCAGATGCAAAAGGAAGTATAAAAAATCAAGTTGTCGTAGATAAAGATGGAGAAAATGAAAAATGGGCAAATGTTACAATTGAAGTAAAAGATCCTGAAAATCAAACAAGATTAACTAAACTTGTAAATGGACAATCACAAATTGAAGCAAATAATGGAGATTCAATAGAATATACAATACAATTAAGAAATCATGGTGATGAATATAATTTAGATGATATAGGTGGAAGTATTGTTGTAACAGATGAAATTCCACAAGAAATAGAATGGGATTTAAATAATGTATATTATGTTGTAAATGGTACAAGATATACAGCTAATATAGTAAGAGATGGAAATACATTAACATGGACTGTAGATAGCATAGGTTCAAATGGTAAAGTATTCCCACAATGGGGAGAAATAACATTACATATTCCTGGAACTATAAATGTAGGTGATATAATAGAAGATAAAACAATAACTAACACTGCAATAAGTAGAACAATTAATAAAGAATCAACAGCTATAATTATAGTTAAAGCACCAAGAGATGTACAACTTGAAAAATATGTTTATAAAATATATGATGAGAACGATAATTTATTATATACAAATACAACTGGAGGAAAAGTTAGCTCAATAGATATTCCAGTTAGAGAAAATTATACAGTTGTATATAGATTAAAAATCAAAAATCTGGGAACTACAACAGTAAACAAATTAGTATTAACAGAGCAAGCAGTATATCCAAATGGGGTTGATCAACAATTATTTATTAATAACTATTACTATACTAATATAGACACATCTGATACAAATATAGTTCAACCTACTGATGCTAATATTATATTTATAAAACAATATAATTCTGCAGGGGGATATGATGGATATTTTACAACACCAGTAATATATTGGTGGGGCAATACACCTATAACAACAGAAGATTATACAAATAATGTATATGTAGGATATACAAAACATTATTCTGATAATTTAGGTAGTTTTTCATTAGAACCAGATCAAGAACTAACATGGGAATATTCATTTAAAACAACTAATACAACATTTAAACAAGTAACAAATAAAATCACAAATACAGACGATAAAAAGGAATATACTTCAGAAACATTATATGCACCAAAAAAAGTAAAATCTTTAGATAAAAAAGTAGCTTTAACAGATATAGATAATATTACTATAAACAATAATTATGCTGATAATCTTAATTTATTATATAATGATATGAATGGAAAATATTTAATTTACAAAGTATCTATTGCGACAGAAGGATATGTAAATGATGTATTGAACATAACAGATACATTTGGAAATAATAATTTAAGTTATGTAACAAGTGGAGATGATGCAAACTTACCAATAGTAAAAATTATGAAATCAACAGAAGAATCAAGAGAAGATGCAGTAGATTTTACAACATATACAACTTCTGTAAATGGAAATAATTTGAGCATTGCACTTAACCAAACTGAGGATAGTAGTAATTATTATAACTTATACTATGATATATATTATTTAGTAAAATTGAATGATAATGCTACGGAAAATATAGATTCAATAAATACTGCCTCAATAACATATAAAAACGAGACAGTATCAGATACAGCAGAAGTAATTATATTAAAAGAACAAATTTATCCAGGAATTAAAAAGAAATACCAAGGTGTGTACTATTCAGGAACATCTAAAAAAGATGAAACAGGACATAATCCAAATTTATCTGATGGTGCAACATTAGGTGCTCGTATTGTATGGAAAGTTACATTATCAAATTCTGAAGCAACAAACTCAAAAGATATGATTAACTATACATTATCAGATGTATTGCCAACTGGATATGAGTATGACGATTTTTATAAAAATGCTGAAGATACATCTGCTAAATACTACCCAACAATAGTAATATATGATGCATCTGGAACAGAAATAAAAAGATTTGATGCTTATGAAAATACATTTATAGAGCCAACTGTATCAACTATAACAGAAAGTGATGCAGAAAAAACACTACTAGAGTGGAACTTTAATGGAGAAGAATACACATTAAAACCAGGATATAAAATAGAAATATTATTCTCAAGTAAAATAGAAGTAGCAACATCAGGAAAGTTCATAAACAATGCATACCTAACAATAGAAGATGGGTTTGAAGTAGCAAATGTATGTTATGGTGATGTTACAACATTTAATAATAAACAAGCAATACATGATGCAGATTCTGTAACAACATATGCAGCTATAGTAACAACATCATATAAGGAAGCAGAAACTTTATATAACAAAGAAAATACATTATATGATTATGCAAATAGTGCAACATCAGATAAAATAGTTAAAGGTATTATAGGAGAAGATATACAATACAAATTAAATATAGAAAACAACTCTACAGATTCAATGTCAAAGCTAGTTTTAATAGATAGATTACCATATGTAGGAGATAAATATATTTTAACATCAGATAATACTAGAAATTCAGCTTTTACAGTAAATTTCAAAGAAATTAGTAATGTAATATTAAAACGAGTAGATACAACAACAGGTGAAGAGACAGAAGTTACATTAACAGAAGGAACAGACTTTAATGTAGAATTTTCAAATGAAAAAGAAAATATATTCAATGGTGAAAGCACAGACTGGCAAGGCGGAAACCAAGCAGCATCATGGCATTCAGGATATAATTCAGATGATGTTAATATAAGAATTATGTTTAGAGATGATTTATATATAGATCCAGAAGAAGTTATAGAAGTTATATTTAAAGCAACTATACCAGCTGGAGATGAAATAGAAGCTTCAGGAGAAGAAAACATTTCATGGAACAACTTTGGATATTGTTTTACAGCTGTAAAATATGAAGATAAAGCAGATGTAATATCTGAAAATATAGTTGCAGAATCTGCGCCAGTAGGTGTTTGGGTAGAGCAACAATATACAAAATTAAAATTCACAAAAGTTTGGAATGATAACGATAATCTACATCAAATAAGACCAGATTCAATACAAATACAATTAAAGAAAAGAGCAGAAGGTGATACTGATTATGTTGCAGTTGGAGATCCAATAACACTTGATAGAAACTTATATGAATCTACAACAAATCCAAATGAATGGGGATATGCATTTGAAGAACTACCAGCATATGAAAATGGTAAGAAATTAGAATATACTGTAGAAGAATTAAATTGTGGAAATAATTATACAGAAACTTCTAATTCAACAACAGAAACAGATGATGGATTTGTAGTTGTTATAAATAATACAGAAGATACTGGAAAATTAATAATTAACAAAGTAGTTAAATATAATGAAGAGAACATAACAAATAGTTCTAATGAAACATTCTACTTTGTTATAAAAACAAGTGATAATAAATATGTATTGCATAATGCAGATGGAAATATATATTTAGAATCAATAGATTCAATACCAACTTATGGAAAATTAAGTGAAGTAATTTGGGAATTGAATATGCAAGAAAAACATATGATTGAAGTACCTAATTTAATATTAGGAAAGACATATCAAGTAATAGAAGTAACTAGAGAAGGAAATGTAATAACAGGAAATAATTCATATTATGATGTTACTTATAGTACAAATTCTTCTACTATCACAGCGGATCAACCTATAGAAAGTGTAACTGCAACAAACAGCGTAAAAACAATAAATGTAAACTTTATAAAGAAATGGGAAGATTCAAATAATATACATGGAATAAGACCAATTTTAATAAAAATACAATTATATGCAGATGGAGTAAAATTAGGAGACGAAGTAGAAGTAACAATACAAAATGTATCAAATTCAGATCCAAATATGTGGACATATGTATTCGAAAATCTAAGAAAATATGATGAAACTGGAAAAGAGATTGTTTATACAATTGAAGAAGTTGGTATAATTAATAATTATACTGTAGGAACACCAGTAGTGGATGGAAATACAACTACAATAACAAATACAGAGCTAGTGGGAGCACTAACAGTAACAAAACAAGTAATAAATACTGGAAATGATATAACATCTACTGCAGATAGTACATTCTATTTTGTACTAGAGCAAGATTCTAATGGATATGTAAGTAAAGATGGAAGCATAAAAAATCAAATAGATGCAGATTGTATTTATTCAATAAAAACAGGACCATATGGTGATGAAGGATATAGCAAAAAAATATCTAATTTAACAATAGGAGCAACTTATAAAGTAATAGAAGTTAATCAAAATGGTGATGTATTAAATGCAGATAATTCTATATATCAAACTATAGAATATGAAAATCAAACTATACAATTAACAACAGAAGTAGCAGCTAATAATCCAATTGCTAAAATTATAAATACATTAAAAACAACAAAAATAAAAATTACTAAAGATTGGATAGACAATAATAATGAACATGGATTAAGAAAACCAGTAACAGTACATTTAAAAGCAGATGGAGTAGAAATATCACAACAAGGATATGTATTAAGTTTAGATAATAATTGGACTGTAGAAATAGAAAATCTTCCAAAATACAGAGAAGATGGAAGAACTGAAATACAATATACTGTTGAGGAAGATGATATACCAAATTATGAAAAAATTTCAATTTCTGTAAACCAGGAAGATGACACAATAATATATACAATATCTAACAGAGAACTAGTGGGTGGAATAACAATTAAGAAATTTTTATTAAATACATCAGGAGATGTAATAAGCTCAAATGTTCCAGATGAATTTAAAGGTCCATATTATATAACTGTTCGTAGAAATGATAATATGAACTATATAGATGCATATGGTAATGAGTCTACAGAGCTTAAGGTAATTGAAATAACACCAAATCAAACAATAACAATTAGGGACATTGCACTAGCAGAATATACAGTTTGTGAGACAGATGCTGAAGGAAACAATATAGAATTAGATGAAAACTTTACATCTAAATTACAAGTATTAAAAAACAATCAACAAATTACAATCAACAAAGATACAAATTCTGGATTAGCAGAATTTAAAAATAAGATAATTGGAAAAACATCAATTGATGTAACAAAAGTTTGGGAAGATCAAATTAATGCAAGTTATAGACCAGCAGAAGTAGAAGTTACTCTATATGCAAATTCAGAAGTTGCAACTGATTTAGCAGGAAATGAAATGATTTATACATTAACAGAAGCTGATAAATTAGAAAATGATCCATATACTTGGAAACATACATTTGAAAACTTACCAATATATGATGACAATGGAAATAGAATAGTATATACAGTATCAGAAAACTTTACAAGTGATTTTTATAGTTCATCAATAAATCAAGATACTAAAACAATAACAAATAGTTTAGTTGAAAGAGATGATAAAGTAAAATTAACAATTACTAAAAACTGGGATAATAAAGGTAATGAAAATGAATCTAACTTTAGACCAGATAGTGTAATGTTTATAATAACAAATGCAGATACACAAGATGAAGTAAGAAGAGTAACTATGAGTGCAGAAGATAACTGGAAATTAACAATAGTAGATTTACCAAAATATGATACAGCTTTAAATATAATAACATATGATGTATATGAAGTAATTCCAGAAACAGATGATTTTAAATATTATGATGTATCTGATGCAATAGAGCTAGCAAGTGGATTAAAAGTTAGAAAAGCTACAGTTACAAATCAAGAAGGAGATAGTACTGATTATGAAGTAACAAATCCATTTGAAATTCCAGATGATAAGATAACTATCACAGTAAATAAAGTTTGGGATTCAGAGCCAGATCAAATACCAGACTCAATTACTGTTACAGTAGTATCAACTATTGATGGAAATTCTACTGAACAAGATATAACAATTAAAAAGGCAGATTGTACTATAACAGAAGATGGAACTAAATGGGAATATGTTATAAGGAATTTACCAAAATATGATAAAGTAACAGGTAAAGAAATTTCTTACAGTGTAAAGGAAAAAACAATTAAAAACTATGAATCAACAACTATAGAAGAGAATTATTCAAATGATAATAAATCTGTAACATTTAAAAACAAACTAAAAAGAGGAGAGCTAACAGTTAGCAAAGTTGTTAAAAATGATCAGGGAACTAATATAACAAATACAATGAGAAATACATATTATTTCGTAGTAAAAACTGGAGATAAATATGTAAATGCAGCAGGAAAAATAGTTGATGAACCACAAATATTTGAAATAGCAACAGGACAAGGAGAATCTGATTATAGTATAACAATAAAAGATTTATTATTAGATAAAACATATACAGTTATAGAAACAGATTCTAATGGAAATAAATTTGATGAAAATACAAAAGAATATGTTGTTAAATATAATTCTTCAGATTCTGTTAATATAATTGAAGAAAACCCAAGAGGAAGCGTAGAAATTGAAAATAAACTAATTACTAAAAAGATTATTGTAAATAAATTCTGGAATGATGAAGATGATAAATATCAAAAGAGACCAGAAAGCTTAAAATTAATATTGAAAAAGAACATTGCTGGAACAGAAATAAGCGAAGAAAAAATAGTAAATATAAGTGATTGTGTAGTAGAAGGAAATAAATGGGTATATGAATTAAAGAATTTACCAATATATGATGACTACGGAAATAAAATTATTTATAATGTGGATGAAGTAGAAGATTTTGAATGGTACTATAAATCACAACCAACAGAAGAAACTTTAGATGGAGATTCTCAGAAATTTACAATTATAAACTCAGAAGTTGTAGGAAATTATAGCTTAGAGCTTGAAAAAGTTGATGAAAGTAATAATTCTATCCCAGGAATTGAATTCAAGATAGATAATGAATCATTTATAACAAACGGTAGTGGAAAAATATTAATTGTAGACAACAAAGAAATATACGATAATACTGCAGAAACAGTATCAATTGAAGAAGTATCTTATAGAGGTGCTGATTCTGAAAAGAAATATATTAAATTAAAAGAAAAATTAACATTATATATTTCTAAACAAAGAGTAGATAATAAATGTAAAGTAACAGGAGTATCATTTGATAATATTAAATTTGGCACAGAGATATCAAAACATGTACAATTAGAAAATGATGAAGAAGTTGAAGTTATAGCATTAATAAAAGATAACAATATAATTGTAAGTATTCCAAATATAGAGCAAAAATTTGACTTGAGTTTAAAGAAATTTATTACAAAAGTTAATGAAGATGAATTAACATCTTATGCTCCAGAATTTGTAAAAAAATCTGATGGAACATATACATATAACATGGATAAAAATCCAGTTGAAGTAGAAAACAATGATTTAATAACATATACAATTAGAGTATATAACGAAGGAAATGTTCATGGATATGCAGATATAATAGAAGATAATTTACCAGAAGGATTAGAGTTTGTAAGTGATAATAATACAAACATTGAATACAAGTGGAATATGCTAGATGCAGAAGGAAATGTAACATATGATAAAGAAAAAGCTGTAAAAATTCAAACAAATTATTTATCAAAAGAAAATGGTACAATGAAAGATGACGGAAAGAATTCTAATTTAATAAAAGAATTTAATATAAATACAATGAAAGAGCCTGATTACAGAGAAGTAAAAGTTGTATTAAAAGTAACAGAGCCAAGTAGCAAAGATAGAATTGTAGAAAATAGAGCACATATAATTAAAGCAACAGATTATACAGATGAAGAAGCAAAAGATATCGATTCTACTCCTAATAAGTGGATAGATGGAGATGATGATCAAGATATAGAAAGAATTAAAGTAAAATACTTTGACCTTAGCTTAGTTAAATACATAACTAAAGTAATGGTAACAGAAAATGGTGTAGAAACTGTAACAGAGACTGATAATACTGCAAAAAATCCAAATGCAACAGATATGTCAAAAATTGATTTAAAGAAGAGCCAAATTAATAATATTATAATAAAAGTAGAGTATGCAATTACAGTAACAAATGAGGGAGAAATAGAAGGATATGCAAATGAAATAGCAGATTATATACCACAAGGATTTAAGTTTGTTAAAGAAGATAATATAAACTGGTACGAATCAGATGGACGCTTAATAACAAACGAGTTAGAAACAGCTTTACTACAACCAGGAGAAACAGCAACAGTTAAATTAATATTAACATGGGATAATGCAAGTGATAATGTAGGATTAAAAATAAATACTGCAGAAATATCAAAAGATCATAATGATAGTGATACACCAGATAAAGATTCAACACCTGGAAATAAAGTTACAGGTGAAGATGATATAGATTCTGCTCAGTTGTTAATTACAATAAAAACTGGAAATATAGTTAATGGAATTAAAATAGCAAATTATGTACTAGCAGTATTAGCATTTATAATATTAGGAGTTCAAGCAATTAGAGCAAGAAGAAAAATTAAATAAAAAATGAAGTGCTTTGTAAAGCACTTCATTTTTTTTACGTGATAACCCATCCACCGTTGATAGAAATAATTTGTCCGGTTGTATAATCATCTTCTATTAACCATTGTACACACTTGGTAATAGATTGTGGATTACCTATTCTTTCTAACGGTATTTCTTGAGTTATATTTTCTAAATCTTCTTTTGATAAATGTTTATTCATATCTGTATTTATTATTCCTGGAGCTATGCTATTTACTCGTATATTTGATGGACCAAGCTCTTTTGCAAGCGATTTCGTCATTGCATCTAAGCCTGCTTTGGCTACAGAATAGTGTACTTCACAGGAACTACCAACTAATCCCCATACAGAAGAGATATTTATAATGCATCCAGATTTATTATGAATCATGCTTGGTAATGTATCTTTAGTTGTATAAAATGCAGATGTTAAATTAGTTTGTAACATATTATTCCATTCTAAATCTGATATATCAGTAAATAATTTTGTTTGTGATATTCCAGCATTATTAATAAGTACATCAATTTTATGATATTTATTAATACAAAAATTCACTAATTTAGTAACTTCAAAATGGTTACTAACATCTGCCTTAAATATGTCAATATTAATATTTTGTTCTGCCAAAGTAGATTGAATCTTTTTAGCTTCTTCTTCTGATTTGTTGTAATTTAAAATAACATCGTATCCTTTTTGAGCAAGATATTGTGCAATATCTGCCCCAATACCTTTTGAGCCACCTGTTACTAGTATTACTTTAGACATTAGTTTCACTCCTTTTCGTATATTTTTTTCTGCCACTTCTGCCATGGTTTAAATTAGCGCCTTTATAAGTACTTGTTAGTGAATGACAGTTAGGGCAAAGTAATATTAAATTTTGCTCATTATTATTTTTATAATTTCCATCAATGTGTTCAATTTCTAAGGGAATTGTTTTTGTGTATGGATTTACTTTACTCCAACCACATTTGGCACATTTATTATTATATTTTTCAAATATGTAATTTTTTATATATGATGAGATTTGATATTCTCCTCTCATACCACTTACTTCATTATTTTTCCATTTAGTAATATATGATTTTTGTTGATATTCTTTTTGACATTTTATTGAACAATATTTGGATTTTGCAGTTATATTAATACCACAGTTTAAACATTTCAAAAAATATCACCACCATTAGTTTATATAACAAAAAATCAGACAAGTTTAAAACAAGCCTGATTTTAAGTATTGGAGCCACTTGTCTGAATCGAACAGACGACCTACTGATTCATACTACTATAATTTTCATTACCACAAATGTGTTTGTAGTCTGGACTTTCTCTTTACCATGGTTTTATCAACTTTAGGTACACCGTATAAAGTCTCTACACTCGGATTTCTCCTAGCTCGGGATTAACATATATAAAACTTAGTCTTCCCCGAATTAGCGGTGTCCACTTTATTTGTTTCCAAATAAAGGTGCAAGATAGTTCAAAATA
>ENA-UOJD01001438-UOJD01001438.1-human-gut-metagenome-genome-assembly--contig:-P48-NODE-1438-length-24220-cov-8.728492_pt1 | contig 24220 bp, 32 predicted proteins | sample MGYA00242342_ERZ723889 | MGnify/ENA metagenome assembly ERZ723889
ATTAATATTTGAAAAAAACAATATATACTAACTCTTCGGACGGTCAACTTAAAGCTCACAATATGAATTATCAACTATATAGTCGGCTTATTTTAAAGCACGTTTTTCAAAAGGAAATCAGCCTCACAAACTCCAATTTGTATCAATAATCTATGTTTACAATTTATATAATACTGAATCTTATGGCAACTTTGATTTTTTGCTCCGTCCCCATCTATTTACAAAATCTATGTTTTCCTATTGTTATAACATGTGGTCTAGACCATATCCAAGCATTTGTTGCCGTATTCGGATTAAAATAATATATAGATCCATATGTTGGATCCCATCCATTCAATGCATCTTGTGCTGCTTTTTTTGCGGTTTCATTTGGAGTTAAATTAATTTGACCATCTGATACGGCTGTAAAAGCTCCCGGCTCATATATTACTCCCGCTATTGTATTTGGAAAAGAACTGCTCTTTACTCTATTTAGCACCACCGCTGCAATTGCAACCTGTCCTGTATATACTTCTCCTCTTGCTTCTGCATATACAGCTCTTGCCAATAAATTAAGATCTGCCGAATTTGTCGTTGATGTTGTATTAGATGAACTTTGCATTATTCCCATTGCATTTAAAGTATTTTTTCCTGCAATTCCATCAACAGTTAACCCATTTTTTCTTTGAAATAATTTTACTGCATTTAATGTTTGTGTTCCATAAATTCCATCAATATTACCAGTATAGTATCCCCATCTTTTTAATTTTGTTTGTATTGTTCTAACTTCTTCTCCTCTTGAACCATATTTTGATAAAGCTACACTATATTTAATAAATAAAAAAGAATTACATACTATAATTAATATGCTTATAATTGATATTATAAGTAATCTAATTTTTTTCTTATTTTTTATACTCAAAAAATCACCCCATTTGTTCATATAATTTCCAAAATAGGGCGATTTTATTCATCATTATTTAGTTAAGTCCTTTATAAAATAAATTATTAAATTACAAGTTATATTTAAAGTATTCATATTTTTGACAATTATAGTATTAGTTTTTAAGTACAAGATTTTAACTAAAACAAACCTACAATATTTCCCTTTTCATCTATATCTATTTTCTCTGCTGCAGGTACTTTTGGTAATCCTGGCATTGTTATTATATTTCCTGTAAATACAACAATAAATCCCGCACCTGCTTTTATTTCTATATCTTTTATAGTTATTTCAAATGGATTTAGACATTGTAAATTTTTTGGATCATCTGAAAAAGAAAATTGTGTTTTAGCAATACAAATTGGAAAATCTGTATAACCCATCTTTTCAGCTAGTTTTATTTTGTTATTAGCATATTCAGTATAATTTACAGCACTTGCACCATATACTTTTTTACAAACATTTTCAATTTTTTCTTTTATGGAATCTTCTAATTTATATGAAAATTTAAGTGCAGATTTTTTTTCTGCATTTTCTTTTACTTTTTTAGCTAAATCAATTGCACCTTCACTTCCTTTTGCCCAGCATTCTACTAAACTCATTTCTATATCATTTTCTTTTAATATCTGTTTTAGAGTTTCTATTTCTGCATCAGAATCATTTTTAAATCTATTTATTGCTACTATAGCATTTAACCCAAATACATTTCTTATATTTGAAATATGTTTTAACAAATTATTCGAACCTTTTTTTAGATATTCTACGTTTTCTTTTTCTATTTCTTTTATATCCATGCCACCATGATATTTTAACGCTTTAATAGTGGCCACACAAACAACTATGTCAGGTTTTATTCCTGCAACTCTAGATTTTATATCAATAAATTTTTCTGCACCTAAATCTGCTCCAAAACCAGCTTCAGTTACCACATACTCACCTAATTTTAGACCCATCTTTGTAGCAATTATACTATTACACCCATGTGCAATATTTGCAAATGGGCCTCCATGTATTAATACAGGATTATTCTCAAGTGTTTGTACTAAATTTGGCTTAATTGCATCCTTTAGTAATACTGTAAGCGCTCCCTCTGCTTTTAAATCTTTAGCTGTTATTTCTTTTCCATATTTATTATATCCAACTATAATTTTAGATATTCTTTCTTTTAAATCATCTAAATTTTTAGACAGACACACTATTGCCATTATTTCTGAAGCAACTGATATATCGAATCCATCAATCCTTTCTTTTGTATTTTTTTCTCCAGATAAACCTGTATTTACTTTTCTCAATTGCCTATCATTTAAATCAACACATCTTTTCCATGTAACTTGTTCAAAATTCAATTCATTTCCATAATATATATGATTATCAATCATAGCTGATAATAAATTATTTGCAGAAGTTATTGCATGGATGTCTCCTGTAAAGTGTAAATTTATATCTTCCATAGGTATAACTTGAGAATATCCTCCACCAGTTGCTCCACCTTTAACACCAAACACTGGACCAAGTGATGGCTCTCTTAATATTCCAATAGCTTTTACACCAATTTTATTTAGAGCATCTGAAAGACCTATACTCACAGTTGTTTTTCCTTCTCCTAATGGAGTTGGATTTATCGCTGTTACTAATACCAACTTTCCGTCTTTATTATTTTCTATTTTTTTATTTAAATCTAAATTTATTTTTGCTTTGTATTTTCCATATTGTTCTATATATGCTTCATCTATCTCTAATTTTTGTGCAATTGTACTTATATTTTCTATTTTAGCTTTTTTTGCGATATCAATGTCTTCCATATTCATGCTCCCTTCTGTTATAATTCCATCAATTAAAAAAACTGGAAATGGGAACCGTCCCCAATTCCATGATTTTTAAACAATTAGTCCTACTACTATTCCTATTGCAGCTCCAACAATAACTTGTGTTGGAGTATGACCTAAAACTTCTACTAGTCTTTCTGTAACTTGCACCCCTGATAATCCCGGAGTTTCTATAATTTTATTTAATAATTTTGCTTGTTTTCCAGCTGCTCTTCTAACTCCTGCTGCATCATACATAACAACACATGCAAAAATTACAGAAATTGCAAATATTGCTGAATCAGTTCCATGATATTTTCCTATCATAGTTGCTAATGCTGTAACTACTGCCGAATGAGAACTTGGCATTCCTCCAGCTCCCATTATCCTTTTAAAGTTAAACTTTTTCGTTACTATTAAGTCATACATAACTTTAAATGATTGTATTGCAAACCATACTAGCATTGGGACAATCAAATATTTATATTGTTGAAAAAAGTTTATCATTTTTATCTCCTTTTATTATTACTATTCAGTTTCAAATTTTTCTTCACTAAAATTATTTTTTCCATCATTTATTAATATTGTAATCTTTTTTTCTGCATTTTCAAGAATTTCACTACATTGTTTTGATAGTTTCATTCCTTCTTCAAATTTTTCAACTGCTTCATCTAAATCTAATTCATTTTTTTCTAATTCATTTGCAATTTCTTCTAATTGTTTCATTGCAATTTCAAAGTTAAACTTTTTATCTTCACTCATTCTTTTATTCCTTTCTAGGTAATACTAAAACTATTGTTTATTTTTTATATGACAAGCAATTATTAATTAGTAAATTCTCCGGTTTTTGGATTTACAGTATACCATGCTAAAGATGCTGTTGTTTCAGCATTATTAACAGAAACAACGTAATTTCCATTTGAATCTATTTCTTGAATTTTGAAGTATACTCCATCTGAGCTTCCCCAATCTTTTTTTACTATTTCTATAGCTTTTTCTGAATCATTATTAGATTCTAATTCTGAATCATTATTTGGAGAAACATTCTGCTTTTCTGTTTCGATTTTTTCTTCTGACTCAATATTTTGATTTTCATTTTCTTCGATGTTATTTTCTAAATTATTTTCTTCTATATTATTTACTTCTATATCGTTTTCTATAATATTATCTTCTTCTATTATAATATTGTTATTTTCGTTCATTCCTGTCACTACATTATTAGTTTTATTATTGCCATCTTTTAAATACTTTGTGCATCCAATATATGCAAATGTAACTACTACACCTATTATAATTATTATACAAACAATTAAAGTTGTTTTTACTTTTTTATTCATATGTACTTCACTCCTTTTATTAACATATTTTTGCTTTTGTATTTCCATCTATTAGCCTTATGTTTATTTCTTCATCGCTATTTAAATCTTTTACTGATTTTACTACTTTACCTTTTTTTTCTATTATTGAATATCCTCTTGTTAATGTTTTTAAAGGACTTAGATTATCTAATTTTGTAATCAATTCAATCATTTCTGATTTACTATTCTGCACTTTATTATTAATACTATTCTGTAAGGATCTATTTATTATATCTAATTTTAAGTATTTGTCATGAATATTTTGTAATGGATCTCTAAATACTTTATTCATCATACATTTTTCGTACCTTAATCTCATTATTTCAGTCTTTTTCTTTAATGCATTCTTATATCTTAAATTATAGCTTTCTAACTTTATTTGTATATCGGATACATTTGGTACGGCAAGTTCTGCTGCTGCAGATGGTGTTGGTGCCCTTAAATCTGCAACAAAATCTGAAATAGAAAAATCGGTTTCATGTCCTACTGCTGATATAACTGGTAGCTCTGATTCATATATTGCTCTTGCAACAATTTCTTCATTAAATGGCCATAGATCTTCTAAGGATCCGCCTCCTCTTGCTAAAATGATAACGTCTGCCAAATTTTTTTCGTTCATTATTTTTATGGCTTTAGCTATCTTTTCGGCAGCACCTTCTCCTTGAACAGGTACTGGCAATAACCTTATGTACACATTTGGATTTCTTCTTGTTGATACATTTATTATATCTCTTATAACTGAGCCCGTATTTGAAGTTAAAACTCCTATGCATTTAGGCATTTTAGGGATCTGCTTTTTGTGTGATATATCAAATAAACCTTCTTTTTCAAGTTTTGATTTAAGCTCTTCATATGCAACATGCAAACTACCCAATCCATCTTCTTGCATTGCTTTACAATAAATTTGATACACTCCATCTCGTTCAAATACAGAAACAGTACCTAATATCATTACTTTCATTCCGTCTTTTGGAATAAATTTTAAATTAGCTGTATATGATTTAAACATAATACATTTTATCAATGATTTTTCATCCTTTAAAGTGAAATACATATGACCGGTGTAATGATGTTTAAAATTTGATATTTCACCTTTTATAAATACATTATTTAAATATTCATCATTTCCTATTTTTTCTTTAATATATTGATTCAATTCTGTAACAGTAATTGGATTATACTCCATTTATAAACCTCTTTCTACTCTGTTATATTATTATCTTTTATGACACTTGCTAATATACCATTTATAAAAGATGGTGATGTTTCTTCTCCATATTTTTTTGCAAGCTCAACGGCTTCATTTATTACAACTTTATATGGTATTTTTATATATATTATTTCATATATAGCAATTTTTAATATTGACATATTTATTTTTGAAATTCTATCAATATTCCATTCTGATTTTAAATTCTTAGAAATTTGCTCTTTTAAATTTGAATCTAATTCAATAATTTTTAGCACAGTATCTTTAATATTTTCTTTATCTTTTTCTGGTATACCACTATTTTCTAAATAAACATTTATTTGTTCTAATTTTTCACATTTTTGAACTTCTAAACTATAAATTAATTTGAATATTTCTTCTCGTAATACAGATTTATTCATAAATACCAACATTCCCTTCTACATTTTGTCTATTAAGTTCTTTAGTTTTTCTTTTACCATTTCTTTATTCTTTTGAATATAATTTCCAGCCCACATTCCTAGAACTATAAATATAATTGCTATTATAAATCTATATAGACTTGTACAAGCTAACACAAGTGCTATAATTCCACCAATAATAGCTCCTCCAAATTTATGAAAGAAATTTCCAAATCCATCCATAGTTTAATTCCACCTCCTAATTAGTTTAAATTAACTGTATTGTTCTCAGTTTCTATTATATCCTGTTTTTTATCTGTTTCTTTATTTATCATATTAATCTCTTTTTTTTCTTCTTTTCTTTCAATATTATCTATTTTTATATTAACTTGTTTTACTTCTAAGTCGAAATTCTCTTTTATTTTATTCTTTATTTTCATTTGTAATCCAATTGTAAAATCTCTTACCTTTACATCTGTTCCTAATAATATTGATATATATACACTTAAATTATTTGCTGGATCTATATCAATAGTTACTTTTGTTTCTGGATTACTAGAAGTTGCATCATTTATTACATTCTTTACAGTATTTTCTATTGCATTTTTTGATATTAATAATCTTCCAGAATCATTTTCTAATAAAATATCTGTTGCATTTGATTTTTTTATTTGTTTACGACTTCTAAAAAATAAACATTTTACGGAAAGTAATATACATATTATAGATATACCTAATACTATAATTGTTACTGATACATCTGTTAATACTAATTCAATCCATTTAGTAATATTTTCTATATCTATTACTCTAAATATAAGTAAACAAATTATTGATGAAATAATTAATATTAAAAGTGAATATATAATTAAAACAAATTTTTCTAATATTTTCATAAAATACCTTCTTTTTAATATATCTTTAATATAAATTCTTAATTATTTGCTAAATTAGATGCAAAAACTAAATTGAGCTGATGTATTAGCTCAATTTAGTTTGCAAATTATTCAGATATTGTATCATTCTTTTTTTCTATATTTGTATTTACTCCTTGAACATGTACATTTATTTCTGTTACTTTTAATCCAGTCATTGTTTCAACAGCTTTTTTTACTTTAGTTTGAATTTCAAAAGCTATTTCTGGAATTCTTACTCCATATTCAACAATTATATTTACATCGATTTTGGCTTCTTTTTCTGTAACTATTACTTTTATACCTTTTGATAGATTTTTCTTTCCACTTAATACTTCACTGATTCCGCCAGCAAATCCACCAGACATTTCATAAACACCTTGAATTTCTGATACTGCTTTTCCAGCAATAACAGCTACAACTTCATCTGCTATTCTTATTTTATTATTATTTTCATTATTTACTACCATTTCATTTGATTGTTCGACATTCATTAATTCATTATTATTTTGTTCTTCCATAAAAATACCTCCTATGATATATTTTGTATTATTAGTATATCAATTTATATTAAATAATACAAGCATTATTTTTAATTTTTAAATAAACTCTTCCCAAACAATATTTGCAAAATCAATTCCTTTTTTGGTCAACATTATATTTTTATCGTTAAGCTCTAATAAATTTGCTTTTTCCATTTTTTCTAGCTCCTTTTGGTATCTTTTTATTGGATTTACATGAAATTTATTTTTGAACTCTTCTATATTAATTCCTTTAAGCATTCTCAATCCTAAAATCATATATTCATTCATCATAGTATTATTATCTTGTTTTTCATGTATTATAACATTTTTATTGTGCTCTTGATTTTGTATATTTTTAATATACTCTTCCAAATTACATATATTAGAAAATCTCATGGCATTTAAATATGAATGCGCAGCAATTCCTATTCCAATATATTCCTTTTGTTTCCAACAATCAATATTATGTTTAGATTCATATGATGGTTTTGAAAAATTAGAAATTTCATATTGTATATAGTTATTTTTTTCTAGTACATCTTTTACTCTCCAATACATTGCTCTTTCAATATCATCATCTAGAGTTTTAAGTTCTCCCTTTTTAATTTTTTTTTGTAATAATGTCCCTTCTTCAATTATTAGTGAATAAACAGAAATATGTTCTGGATTTTTTTCTAATATCTTTTGCAAAGTTTCGTCTACATCACTAATGGTTTGATTTGGTAGTCCTATCATTAAATCTATGTTTATATTTTTAAAACCGCTTTTTTCTTGCTAGTTCATATGCTCTTTCAAATTCCATGTAACTATGTATTCTACCAATTTCTTTTAAAATACTATCATTTGCTGATTGTAAACCTATACTTAATCTATTTATTCCACATTCAATATATTTTTCTATTTTTTCCTCAGTTACCGTTCCTGGATTAGCTTCAATTGTAATTTCTACTTCTTTAGAGAGTTTGAAATCATTTTTTATCTCAAAGATAATTTTAGCAATCTTATCACTATCAACTATTGATGGTGTTCCTCCTCCAATATATATAGTCTTTATCAAATATTTTCCTTTATCTTTAATATTTTTGATTTCTTTTATAATTGAATTTATATATTTCTCTTGCATATTTAGTTTATTAGCATATGAACAAAAATCACAATAATAGCATTTTTGCTTACAAAATGGAATATGTATATATAATCCTATTTCTTTCATTTTATATTCTCCATATTATTTTTTATTCAAAATATAATTTTTAATTTATGGGTATTTTTAATATTTTTTTATTTTCTTAATTCGTCTGCAAATTTTGAAATAGCTGATAATCTATGACTAACTCCGGATTTACTTATCGTATTTCCTAATAAATCTACTAATTCAGTTAATGATGCATCTGGATGCTTTAACCTTATATTAGCAACTATTTTTAAATTTTCTGGTAGTTCTCCAAATTTCTTTTTGGATTTTATAAAATTTATATCTTCAATTTGTTTGTTTCCAGCTTTTATAGTTTTAGTAAAATTAGCAGTTTCACAATTTATTAATCTATTAACATTATTTCTAGTTTCTCTTATTACCCTATTCTCTTCAAATTTTAGTACAGAACTATTTGCTCCTATAAAGGCTAAAAATTTTGATATTTCTTCCCCTTCTTTTATATAAAGAGAATATGAATTTTCTTTTTTCATTTTTTTTGTTGATATATTATATCTAAATAATAATTCACATATATTATTTAAATTTTCTTTTTCACTAAAGTTTATTTCTAAATGGTATTTTTTTTCGGGATTACTAATATATCCGCTTCCTAGAAATACTCCTCTTATTAAAGATTTATCAAGATTTTCATCATTTTTTAATTTTTTGAAAAATATTTTACCTTTATCATAATAAATTTCATCGAACTCTTTTTTTATTTTATATTCTATTGTAAAAATTTTTCCTTTTATTTCAATATTATAATCTTCTATATTACAATTTTTTAATAATTTTCCAAATCGATTAATATTATATTCATTTTCTGTAGAGAATCTAATATTATTTCTATATTTTATCGTATTGTTACCTATTAAATACCCTATAAGTTCTCTTTCTACTTGATCCTTTTTAGCTAAATTATCAATTTTACTTAAATCTTCTTTTGTCTTTGATGAAAAGGACATATCATTACCTCCTTATACTAGCTACTATTATTCTATCATTTTTTCCTAAGTCTTTTTTTGAATAAATATTATCATAATAATTATTTTTATTTAATAATTTTATTACATCTTCTCTTTGGTCATATCCAATCTCTAAAAACAACTTTCCATTATCTGTTAAATATTTATATGAATTCCTGATAATTATTTTATAAAATTTTAAACCATCCTCTCCTCCATCTAAAGCTATATTTGGCTCTTTTTTTACTTGAGCATCCAATTTTTTTATTATTTCTGTTTTTATGTATGGAGGATTTGAAACTATGATATCAAAATTATTATCATTAATTTTAGAAAACATATCTGATTCTATAAACTTTATTTTTCTATGCACAAGATTCTTTTCTGCATTTAATTTAGCAATTTGCAATGCTTTTACACTTATATCAGAAGCAACAATTTCTGCATATTCTAAATATTTTGCAAGTGATACAGCTATAGCTCCACTACCGGTACATAAATCTAATATTTTGCATTTTTTTCCATTATATTGATTTATTATTTCTTCAACTAATATTTCTGTATCAGGTTGAGGTATTAATACATTTTCATCTACATAAAAATTCATTTTCATAAATTCTTGTTTATTTGTTATATATTGTACTGGTGCTCCTAAAACTATTTTCTCTAGTAGATTTTTATAGCTCTTGATACCATTTTCATCTAATTCTTTTTCATAAAATAAAATTATTTTTTCCTTTTCTATATTAAAGACATATTCTATAAGTAACTTTGATATTATACCTGCATCTTCAATTTCATTTTTACATAAATATATTTTTGCATAATTTAATAACTCTTTTAAGTTCATATTCTTTTCAATCCTTAATTATTTTAAACAAAAAAAGCCCCCGCTTTAGCCGTTATGATTAAATGAAATTTTAAGGACCTGCTCTTGCAGGTGGGTATCTTGTTAGATGCTCCTGGGTTTCTTAATACTAGTTAAGCTTACACACCACATCTAAAGGCAGATTCCCTTTTTAAACTTGTTGGTTCTAAAATTCCAGTCTACACGTACTATGCAGGGATTTGTTATTTTTTATTATATACATATTAGCACATCTATATTATTATTTCAAGTACTTTTTCGATTTTTTATTTTTACATAGAAATAGTGCCAGTGTAAATGGGACAAAAAATAAAATTGTTTTAAATTTTAATATTGACAGAAATCTTTGATAACTTTAATTTTCGCCCTTTCTCCACCGAAAAAGACATTTCTTAATTGAAATGTCTTTTTTTATTATAATCCTATATTTGTTAGTCCATATTTTTTAGCAATTAATTTCTTATATTCAGATGAATTTAGAAAATTCTTCAAAATTTGATTACGAGATGTTCCTCTATTTAATGCATCAAGATGATGTGCCTTTCCTCCTGAGTCGCTATTTCTTTGTAAACATCCATTATATAGTCTTTCAACATAGTCACTATTATTGTAATTCTTACTTTTGAATTCTGTACTATTATAAAATCCATTTATTACTTGTGCTGGTGTAAAATTATTTGTAACAAGTCTATTTGTCCAATTTTTTAATCCATTATAATCTGGAGTTCTTCCAAGAATATTTTTATATAAGCTTGTTGCAAAATCTTTTGCATAATAATTTACACATAAATTTTTAAATTCACTTGAATTTACAAAATATGATAAAAGCTTATCACGAGACATTCCGCTATTTAATGAATTAATATGATGTGCTTTTCCTCCTGAATCACTATTTCTTTGTAAACATCCATTATATAATTTTTCAACATAATTGCTATTATTATAATTTTTGTTTTTAAATTCTGCACTATTGTAAAATCCACATACTACCTGAGCTTGAGTATAAGTTCCATTCATAATAGCTTTTACCCATGATGTATCTTGTGTTACATTTGCATTTCTTGATAATACATTTTTATATAAATCTGATACAAAATCTATAGCCATTTGTGTAGTATATATGTATTTTACTGGTCTTATTGTTTCACTCGAATTACTTTCATAATCAAATTTAGTTGTTGTTTTTATATTACTTTTACTTGATAATGGACTTGCTAAGACTGAAGCTGTATTTCTTCTTATTTCAAAATGTAAATGCATATGTCCTGCATCTCCACTGCTTCCCATAGTTCCTATAACTTGTCCTAACTTAACTTTATCTCCTTTTTTTACATTTATTGTATTTGGTGCTAAGTGTGCATATAAAAACACCATATCTGAGTTATTATCTTTTATAAGTACATAGTTTCCATATCCTCCACCATCTTTTGAATGTGAACCTTTTCTTTGATTATTGTTTTGAAAGGAAATTCCTGCTGATGAAGCTCTATTTGCACTAGTACTAATTACTGTACCATTTGATACTGATACTATTTTATATATTGTATTTGGATTTCCTGTTATATCTATACCGTAATGATTTTCTGTTTTACTATAACTACCTTCATTTTTCCATAAACTATTATCTACGTTGTACACCCTTTTTCCATATCCATATTCAATATATGTACTTTTGTAATCAATAGTTCCCTTACTATCTGCTACTGGCCAACAATATGCCTTGCTTTTAGTACAAAATAATAATGCCATAGAAAAAAATATACCTAGCAAAACTAAAATTTTTTTATTTTTTAACATATAAACATCTCCTATTCAAATATATAATTTCAGTATATCATTTTTATGTTAACTTTTCAAGTGATATTACCAAATTTTTCAATAAAAAAAGCTAATTTTATGAACTCATTCAAAGGATTTCCCTTTATAATTTAGAGTTCATTTATTAGCTTTTAATTTTATATAACAAATTTAATTTATCCATTTTACCAAAATTCTTCCATTTTGTACTCTTTTTCTAATTTTTCATTTAAATATAATTTTGTAAGTATATTTAATTCCTTAATTGATTCTTCTGGTATATCAAATGAAAAAATCTTCTTTGCATTTACAGAAGATATGTACTTTATCGCATCATATGTAGTAATATTTATGCTCAATGATGATTTATCTATACGCCCACACTCTTCACATTTTACAGAATTATCTCTAATACTAAAATATTTTATGTTTTCCATTTTTTTACATGAACAACATTTATTTATTTGTGGTTTAAATCCCATTATACATAGTAATCTTAATCTAAATACAGATAATACTAGGTCTAAATTCTTATCTGTTTCAGATATTACATATAAAGTATTTAATAATAACTGTAAAATTCTATATGTATTTTGATTTTCATCTGTAACATCATTTATTATCTTTGAAATATGTACTGAGTATTTCAATTTATCTAAATCTGTTCTAATATTATAAAATACTTCTATTGTTTCACAAGAGTTTATTTTATATGAATTATTTCCTTTATATATCATATAGTCTCCAAAACAAAGATATTGGGTAGCTGACATAAGGGAGCTATTATTTCTTCTAGCTCCTTTTGCCGCACAGCCAATTTTACCTGAAGGAGTTAATAATGTTACCATTTTGTCAAAATCTCCCATATTATTTTCCGATAATATTATTCCCTTTGTTTTGAAACTCCCCATACTCTTTCACCTTAACATCTTTTTGTAATTTTTCTTTGCTTAATTCTTTTTCGATATTTTCAACTTCTATAAGCTCCATAAAAGTATTTATATCTCCTGTATTTTTAAATGTATTCCACGCCATTTGTTTTATCATATGAATCATCTCCCTAATTGATATTCTAAATTATAAATAAATTTATATATCCATATCTTTTGCTTTTTAATTTTTTTTATACATATTACTATTGTAACTTAAATTTTTTAACTAAAGTATCATCATTTAGCCAATCTTCTTTTACTTTCACCCAAACTTTTAAATTTATCTTGATATCTAACATTTTTTCTAAATCTGTTCTTGCATATGATGCTATTCGTTTTAACATATTGCCATCTTTACCTATTATTATACCTTTATGGGATTTTCTTAAGCAATAAATCGTTGCTTCTACATCATATATTGGCTCTCCTGATTTTGTTTTTCTTTCTTTCATTTTTTCAGTTTCTACATATATTCCATGAGGAACTTCATCATCTAATAGTCTTAGCGCCTTCTCTCTTATTGTTTCTTCTACTAATTGCCTTAATGTTTGATCTGTATATTCATCTATATCATAATATGCAGGACCTGGTTTAAGATGCTTCTTTATTTCATCTATTATAACTTCTAAATTAATATTTTTTACAACAGATACTGGAATTATTGATTCAAAATTATACTCGTTTTTATAGATATCTATTAATTTTGCAACATCTTCCTTTTTAACTAAGTCTATTTTATTTATTATTAAAATAGTCTTTTTTCCAGACTGTTTTATTTTATCTAATATTATTCTATCACCTTTTCCAATATTTTTTGAAGTTGCATCTATTACAAACAAAACTAAATCAACATCTGAAACAACTCCAAAAGCAGTTTCTACCATTGTATTTCCTAATTTAGATTTTGGCTTATGTATTCCTGGCGTATCAATAAAAATAATTTGTGAATCAGCTCTATTTACTATAGCCTTTATTGCATTTCTTGTGGTTTGAGGTTTATTTGCAATTGCAGCAACTTTTTCTTTAACAAGACTATTCATTATACTTGATTTACCTACATTTGTCCTTCCCATCATTGACACAAAACCTGATTTAAATTCCTCACTCATTGTTTCACCTACTATCTAGTTATTTTTAGCTTACTTAATATATTTTCTTCTTTCGCTCTCATTATTTTTTTCTCTTCATCATTCATATGATCATATCCCAATAAGTGATAAAATCCGTGAACAATCATATAGGAAAGTTCTCTTTCAAAACTATGTCCATATTCTATAGATTGATTTCTAACTCTGTCTACAGAAACAATTATATCACCTAATATATCCTGTACAATATTATCTTGTTCGGAAATCATTTTATCTATTTCTTCCTTTTCAAACATTGGAAATGATAGAACATCAGTTTCTTTATCTATACTCCTATATTCATTGTTTATTTTTCTTATATATGATGGACAAGTTAAGGTTACACTTACATATAACCCTAACTTGTCCATATTTTCTTCTTGAAAGCATTTTTCTAATACTTGTTCTATTATTTTTTCATATTCACTATTTTCTTCTATGTCATGATAATTTATTTCTACTACTTTATTCATTATTTATTTTTTCACCCTTGCTTTCGCTTTGCTTTTTTTCTTTACTATTTCTTTTATATATATTCCTTCTTCAAGACTTTTACATTTATTACTTAAGTGTTTCATAGCACCTAATTCAACTAATTTTGTTTTATAAAAAGCTATTATTTTACAATATTTATTTTGATTATTTCTTACTTTTGCTAAATCACTTTTTATAAATAAAATTTCTTTCTTTAAAGCTTTTTCATCTTCATCTTGGATTTTTTCAATTTCTTGATATTTCTTCCAAAACTCTCTATATTCTTGTCTATCTTCTGCTTTTTCCCAGTATACTTTTGTTGATAATACTTTTAAATTAAATTCATCTATCAAAGTTAATAATTGTTTATATGCTTTTTCTCTTTTTTTCAAAACCCTAGTATCTACAATAAGTTGTCTTAAATCTTTTATTAATTTTATATAACATTGCTCTGCAACTGTTAATGGTAAACTATGTGTAAATAGGCGTCTACTCATTCCTAATAATAACATATTTTTTTCAATCATTTCATTTTGATCTAATCTATTATTAGAATATTTTTTATATTTATCATATTCGTCTTTTATATCTAAATATATTTCTTTTGTTGAGTCTTTTTCCATCTTTTCAGGCAAAATAGTTAATATATATTCATCTAATGTTGAAAATATTTTATTATATACTTCTACTCTTTCTTTTTCAGTACTGCATTCTGTTAATGTTATAGAATATCTTTTTATAATATTTTTATATAATGTATCCATTTTATCGCAATAAAAATCGCTATATTTATTTATTAGCTTAGTTTTTCCTGATACTTGAATACATTCATTATCTAACTCTATTAAAAATTTTTGTTTTCTATATTTATATTCTGTATAATCTGTATCTTTTAAATGAATAACTAAGTAATATTTTGATAGAGCATTTTTTTCAAATTCTGTTGCTGTATTATTTTTTACTTTTTTATAAATTGATTCTATTATGTTTTTATCTATAGCTTCTAAATATAATGAGTATGATTCTTCATACTTTTTTAATAATATTCCCTTTCTGTCACTATTTTTTTCATTTTGAATATAATTCTCGTAATTTTTTAATAAATTATTTCTTTTTATTGAGATAATAACTCCGTTTATTCCAATCTTTCCTGGAGTCAACAATTTATTTAAAGTGTTTGTAATTTTAGAAAAAAATGTTTTTTCGGTTTCATAAACTTTAAGGCTTTTTTCTTCCATTCTACTCATCCTTTCATAATGCTATTTTTTCTTCAGTTCCAATATTTTCAAGCACTTCATATATAACTTCTACCTCTATATACTCTTCACTTTCATTGGTATTAATATACTTATTAATTATATCCTCTTCATTTTCTATTTCCGAATTTAATTTTTCTGATAATTTATTTATTCCTATTTCTTTTGCTTCTTCTTTTGAATATATTTTTTCTTCTTCAATCATCTCATAATTTTCTTTAACTATTAGTTCAAATGGTAAATAGAAATTTGAAGATACTCTTAATTTTTTTTCTGTACTTATTGTATCATAAATTTCAAATTTTGAAAGCCTTTTATAGAAATTTATTGCAAAATTATTAATGTTTATTGAATATTTCTTTTCGGAATTTCCTGTTTTATTTTTTATTTTTTGCTTATAATAAATTTTTTCTTTTTCTGTATACCAAACTTTTGCAGTTACCTCTCCTGTAGCATGAACATATCTAGTTCCTGTATATTTTCCCTCTAGCCATCCAGAAATTAGTATACTTCCGCTTCTTTATAACATCCCCTTCCTTTACTTGTAAAGTTCCATTTTGAGCATTTGCACTTACTACCATAGCATCCTTTTTAGCAACAATATTACAATAATCGTCTTTATCAATAACTTCAGGTGCCTTATCGGATTCTACAATTTCTATTATAGCATTAGTACCTGAAATTTTTATTCCAACCCAAGATACATCAGCTCTTTCTAATCTTATCTTTTCTACTACCTTTTTAGCATCTATTTTATTTTTTAATTTTCCAATTTCAAGACCTTCTGATTTAACAATTTCTAATATTTCGTCATTTGATATATTTACATTTCCTGTAATTTCTATGTTCCAAATAAATTTAGATAATGCAATTAATGATAATAGCATTACTAATAGCGAGATCACAAATATTTTTCTTTTTCTATATTTATTTAAAAAAAATGGAAGACCTTTTTTTTCTATTATTTTTATTTTACAGTTATTATTTTTTGCAATTTTAGCTGCGCTCTTAAAATCTCTAAGTGGTATATTGGCATTTATTATGGTAGTTTTTTCTCTCTTCAAATTTTCTAAGTATATTCTATTATTTCTGCATATATTTATAAATTTTTCTATATAATATCCTTCTACAATTATATTTACATAACCTGTTATCGTCGTTTGAATTTTTTGTAAATACAAATTAAGAACCTCCTAATCTTCTATTTTCTCAAAATCTATGCTATCAATTTCTCCTTCTATTATGATATCGTCTTTTGTCATTTCTTCCATTTTCATTCCTATTCCATTTATATTTATAATGCCGATACTTGTATTTATTCTTATAAAAAGATCTTGATATTCTAGTATATTTTTGTAATTTTCTATCATCATTTTTTTAAATCCCAAATTTGTTATTTTCGGAACCGATGATGTTATTTCAGATGGCATTTCTAGTATTTTATTTATTTTACTTAATTTATTTTTTTTCATTATAATCCATCATTCCTCTCCTCACTTATCACCTACATATTGTATAAAACACATTAATAGAGCAAAAGGTTTTTATGTTCCTAAAACTTTTTCTGACACAACTTTACAGCTATTACTTATTTTTGAAATTCATCTAAAGTTTTGAACTCATATCCCATTTCTTTTGTCTTTTTTATAACATCATCTAAGATATTACTATTATCTTTTGAATTAGAATGTAATAAAATAATTGCTCCATTATGAATATTATCTAGTATTTTAGATTTACCATACTCTTCTCTTCCCTGTTTATTTTCGTCCCAATCATCATAAGCAAGTGACCACATTACTGTAGTATACCCTAACGAATTTGTATAATTAATAGTTCTTTTGCTAAATTCCCCTTTTGGTGGTCTTATATATTTCATTTCATAACCAAATTTTTCATATACAGCTGTATGTAATTTCATTACCTCGTCTTTTATCGTATTTAAATCTATCTCTGGCATGCTTTTATGGTTCACTGTATGGTTGCCTAAACTTCTAATGTCATTTTTATAAAGTCTACTCAAATTTTAGAAATATGTTATGTTTGCTTGTTTTTGATTAAAAATTATATTATTATATATGCAACCTTTCTTGTCAAAAGGTAGTTTTTACTGAAAAACGGAAAGGAGGGTTACTGATGACTGTCGGTGATGTAATCATCAATATTGTTGATAAACTAATTGCAGAAAAAGAAAAAAACTTTGAATTACAACTTAAGTTAAATAAACAGCAAAATCAGCAAGAAGATGAACAATCAATCAAAGACTAAAGTAACAATACATACAGTCGGTAGAGTAAGTTTCGCGGTCTACTCTATTTTTAAATAAAAAAAAGTATGTGTATTTGCGGGTACACATACGGATTATAAATGACTGTCGGTTTCAATCACTTTTAAATTGTAACTAAATAATAACACAATCTTTAACTTTTGTCAAATTTTAAATGAAAATTTAATCCTTATGTTTTTTTCTTTATCAAATTCTATTTTTTCAATTAGCCCTTCTAACATAATTTTATTAGTCTTTTCTAATTTTAAGAACTCATCTGCTATTTGTTTTATTTTTTTGAAGTCTATTTTAGGGCTTTTCTCATTATTTCGATTTAAAGTATCTTCTGTCTGTTTTATTTCTTTTAAAATTTTATCTCTTTGATTTTGTTTTTTTTCGTAAATTACTTTAAAATCTTCAAATTGTATAACTCTATTTATTTTGTCTTGATAAATTTCTTCGATGTTTTGCTCAACTTTTTTTAGTTCTTCTTTTAAATTTTTCAAAGTGTTTTTTAATAAATTTTCTTTTGATTTTGCTTGCGCTCTTGCTTGTTCATAAATTTGTTTTATTTCTTCTTCAGACAAATTTATCTTCCCTAGTTCGTTCTTTAGCTGTTGTTTTACTGCCTCCTCTATCAAGCTTGCCGATATTTGCTTACAGTCACAAAGCCCACTATAATTATTTCTTTTTGAACAAATAAAATAAGTCGCCCTCCACATGCTTCCATTTTTTCTTTTTTCTTCTCTACATCTTAAAGTTGCTTTGTTACCGCACTCTCCGCAATAAACTAATCCTTTTAGTGGGTGGTCATATTTTCTATCACGCACTTTTGTATAACCATTTAGTTTGTCTTGTGCCTTATTCCAAGTTTCAATATCTATAATAGGTTTATGCATATTTTCTAATACAATATGTTCTTCTTTTTTTGTACATCTTACTTTGGCAATTTTATGGCTTACCTTTTGAAATTTTCTGCCAACTACACTTCCGAAGATAAACTTCATTTCTTAAAATTTTTCCAATTTGTGCCCTTAGCCACACATATTTTCCATTTGGATTTACACTTTTTTTCTTCATATATGTTGGGATTTTTAAGTACACCGCTGGAGGCTCAACCGCTCTTCTATTCAACTCATTTGCAATTTTTATTGTAGACATTCCTTTATTTACATACATATCAAATATTTCTTTTACTACCTGTGAACTATACTCATCTGGTACAAGATGATTTTTTATATCAAGATCTTTTCTATATCCATAAGGTGGAATTCCGGCTTGATATTCGCCTTTTTCAATTTTTCTTTGCTTTACACTTTTTATTTTATTAGAAATGTCTTGTGCATAGTAATCATTAAAACTTAGTTTAAATGTTAAAAACTGTAAGCCATCTGCTTTTAAAGTATCTACATTATCTCCTATTGCAATATATCTAATAGCCTTTGCTGGCAAATACCTTTCCAAATAATATCCAGTATCTATATGATCTCTTCCAAATCTTGATAAGTCTTTTGTTATAATGCAGTCTATTTTTCCATCCTCTATATCTTGCAACATTCTTTGAAATCCGGGTCTATTAAAATTAGTTCCAGTAAATCCATCATCAACGTATTCTTTAGCTTCTATTAATTCTTCGTGTCCTAAAATGTAGTTATCAATTATATCTCTCTGATTTTCAACACTTTCACTTTCACGGTCATCTCCATCTTCACGAGAAAGCCTAATATATTTTGCAACTCTAATACTTTTATAACTATTTACTCTATTCAATAAAATCACCTCTCTTTTTTAGTTCAAACTTATATATTATTTGAACATTTGGAGAGCAAATAGCCTATTTATAGCATAACTAAATTGTACCGTGTACTTAAAAATTTGTCAGCACTAAATAGGCTTTTAATTTTCATTTATACTTATATATTCTATGTAGTGCTGTTTTAATAATTTTATAATTATTTGTTTCAAGTTTTCTTTTCCGTATTCAATATTGACATTCAAATTTTTTTCTTTTTCCATAATCATTATCTCCTTAGCTTTTTTCTAAATTCTATGAATGGAAAAATTTTTTTATGCAAAACAAAAAAAAGCCGTTTGGCTCTTTTCGCTTGCTATATATTTTTTCATATTAGAATAATACTACCTTGAAAATTTTTAGTCAATGAATGGATTTTGCAGAAAAATCGAAATTTGTAATCAGCTTTTCTTGAACATTTTGTTTTTTCATATTTTGATTTTTTTCAAACATTTTTTCTTTTACAATATTGTAATTTTGATATATGTTTTGTGTTTTATGTTGTTTTATGTTTGTGATTTAAAATTTTTTCAAAAAACAAGTACCAACAAAACCACTTACACTATTATAAATTTATTAAATTTGACTTTGGTTATGTAAAGTGTTATAATTAGTTTGGTACTTATAATTGAGCACTTTGAAGAACACCTAAACCTATATGAGTATATTTGCTATATTGGGTAATAGGTAAACTAACAGAGCATAGCTCTAAACAGAAAGGAACGTCTTACAATGAAAGTTGAACAAAAGTCTTTAGGTACTGTAATAGGTATCATTAAGGCCATCCGCAAAATCGCTGCTGAAGATGATTTATTGTCACCTATTACTCAGCCATTCGAGGTTGATGAGGACATCTTTAGACCTAGCCCGTTTGATTTCTTCGAGGAAATTGAGAAGCTGGCTGAAGAACACCAAATAGCAGCAATCGAACCATACAAGATTCTCACGCCATTAACTACCACAAACAGATTGTTATTAATTACACGTCTGTTCGTGGAATTGAAACCTTATATGGAAAAGGATGAATTCGAATCAAAATGGCATCTTTTCGATTTGTATGTTGAAGAGTTCGTGTGCGCGTTTGACCACGACTAATTTCACAGATGTCAAACGACCCAACCCGCTCATGCTGGTTTGGTCGTTTTTATATTTCAATTAAAATTTCTGCTCTAATCTTTAACATAAATTACTATTTTGTTATATGATTATATTATAAAAAACTCAAAAAACATTGCAATAAAATTTTTGTGTTTTTCTTTAACTTTAATTGTAATTTAGAAATAAAAAAAGCTAAAGGCAGGATAGTGATGCAGAGCGCATCACTTTAATACATAGAAAGACAAGCTTCCTAGTTCTCTGCTTTTAGCTTAAAATTTCTGTAAAAATGCAGTACTCTCCACTCTGTAGAGTAGCTATTTCATTTTAAATATTTCGTTATTATGAATCCATAACATTCTGGAATATTAACAATAAAATTTAACATTACCTGAATGAATTGCTTTCCACATTTCAACAATTTGAAAATAATGTAAAGAATTAGAAAATACTCCTAATGTCCCATCAGGATATTTTGCAAATTCAAAAGTCATTATAATTCACTCTCCCTTTCACTTATTAAGCATATCATAGTTTGTATAACATATTATATATTTTTTCATATTAGAATAACACTACTTTGGAAATTTTTAATCAATGAATGAATTTTGAATAACATTTCATTTTATGTGTCATCTATATCACTCAATTATTTTTCAACTTCAATTATTGAATCTTTATATGCTTTTGCAATATTTTCTATATCTTCTTTGCTTCCTTCAAAATCTTTTATTCTAACTATATCTTCTGTTCCATCTTTTACTGTTTTTCCTTCATCATTTACTTTAGTATGATATAAATAAATATATAAATCCTTATCATCAATAATTTCATATCCAATATAAGCATCTTTTAAATCATATAGTTTTACAAAATCATCTTTAATTTCTTTATTTCTATCACCACCATATTGGCTATAATAGTCAACTAAACGACCGTCTAATTCAAGTATAGAACCGCCAGTTAAAAAGCTTCCTGATCTTTCATATATTTTTATTGTATCAAATGATTTAAAAGCATATCCTTCTTGATTTGATACTGTTGAATTAATATACCAATCTATTAAAAAACCATATCCTTTATCTTTAGATATTAATTTTGATATTTCTTCTGCTCCTTGTTTTACCTTATCTTTATCTCTTGTTAATGCAACTGCGTAAAAATGAACATCAATTCCATCTACTTTTTTAACATATTCAAATCTTGACTGTGCTGTGTTTAGATATTCACTATAAAATTTATAATTTTCATTTTCTTCTATTGTTTTTTTAGCTTCAGTCATAAATGGTTTACCATCAATAGTTGTATATTGATCAGTTGAAACATTTATGTATATATTATTTGAACTTGCAAAATCTATATTAGCACCATTTGGATTATATCCAAATGAAGCTCCTGAACATTTTCCAGCATTCAAGATTCTTCTTACTCTTATATGCTTAATATCTGTATCACCTTCTGAGTATGATAATATAGTTTTATGGTCTTCATCTAAATAGAATGAAAACTTATTAACATCAACTTTATCAATATTTCTAGATGAATCAGCATATGTCACACCTTTTTTTAGTATTGTATTGTTTGGTTCATTAGATATCTCAGTGTTTTGCTCTTTTTGAGCATTATCCTCACCATTATCTCCATTTTTTCCACAACCTGTTACAATGATAGTTGTGCACATTAAAATAATTGTTATAATTAATAAATTTAAAAATTTCTTTTTCATTTTTTTCCTCCTAAACTAATTTAATATTTTTTTATTTAATATCCTCATATACTCCTTTTATAACATCATATCTTTGCTCTATAACTTTCTTATAAAACTCTTTTCTTATATCTGACATACATTCTATACTGTTAATAAATTTTTTTATTTCGTCCATATTAATTTCTGTAAATACTCTCTTAATAGCTTTATTGCATTCTTCATTTTTCATTTGCTTTATATATGACATATAATTTATTTTTTTGCCATTTTCTTTTAAACAAGAATAACAATTTATTGCCAAATTTTTTAATTCTGCCTCATTAATTTTTTCAATTTCTTCATCTTCAAGCATTGGATTTAAGCACGAACCACAATCATAAATTGGAGAAAATTCAACCTTTCCTGTATTTTTATTTAATAAAAATCCCCAATTTCCATTATGTCTGTCAGTATTTCCTATCAAGCTATCAATTATAAACATGTCCCAAAATTTTCGTTTTGTTTCTTCTGTATTAATCATTTTGCTTTCTTCCATAACTTCCATTATATCATTCAATTCTGTTTCTATTTTTTTATCGGGGTTAGTACTTAAGGCTAGGTTCTCAAACTCATATAATACATTTTCATTATCTGTAAAATCCTCGCACGCACAAACTATTTTTTCTTTTCCATTATATTCGTATTTTCCTAATACAGTATTTTGTGTTTTAAAACCTACTATTTTAAATACATTGCTTCCGATATATTCAGAAAAAGCATTATTAATATATGATATATTTTTATTTTTTTCTCTAACTGGATCTGGAAATTTTACTAAATATTTCTTCTTATTATATATTAAAGTCTTTTTTTTCTCTGAACCTTTATAATTATTAAATTCTTCTATTGCATTTGTAAAATCAATCATCCTTTTCCTCCACCTCTTTATTAACTACTTATCAGTATATCATAAATTATTTTAATTGACTATATTCCAAGAAAAAACAATTACTAAAATTTTTCATTCTTAAATTTTAGTAATTGTTTTTATTTGTTCTAAATGGGCTATTGCTTTAGCATTTTATTATTATATATTATATTATTTATGGACATTAAGTAATTAGGTGTATGATTTCCTACTGTATTTCCATTTTCTATCATTTTTTGAACCAATTCGGGTTGTGTATTTAAATAGTGACCTGTTATAAAAAATGTAGCTTTCACGTCATTTTGTTTTAAAACTTCTAGGATTTTTTCTGTATATCCTGCTTCATATCCGGCATCAAATGTTAAATATACATATTTTGACTCTGAATTTCCTAAACATAGTCCATTATATTCGTCCATTATTCTTTTGTTTTCTTTTCCAACATCTGGTTGTTCATGATTATCTGATCTTTTTATTCCCCAGCAAATCTTCTTATTACTGACTTTAGATAGGTCTTCTATTACTTGACTCGAAGCATCTATTAACTTTAAATTTTTATTTTGGTATATACAAAAAATTAAAGTACTAAATATTGCAATTATTGACATTGCACTTACAAAAATTGATTTTTTTTTCACAAACTCCTCCATTTTATATTTACAAATCGTCATTTTAAGTATATTATTATTTATAATTATTCTCATTTTACTAGCTCTCAATATTTG
>ENA-UOJD01001461-UOJD01001461.1-human-gut-metagenome-genome-assembly--contig:-P48-NODE-1461-length-23888-cov-9.058490_pt1 | contig 23888 bp, 23 predicted proteins | sample MGYA00242342_ERZ723889 | MGnify/ENA metagenome assembly ERZ723889
ATATAACCAATAATTATATAAGAAATTAATTTAATTATATTTTTAATAATTTTATTTTTTTCCGAAACAGATAATTTTAATGCTATACAAGATATAACTCCTAATACTACAAACAAATAAAAACATATACTTGCAAAATTATACGTATAAAAATTAAATATTAAGTTATATACAGAGCTAACTCTACTTGCAATTTTTCCAACAATTCCATATGTAGCAAATTCTGGGAACTCCACTTCCATTCTAGCCTTATTCCCTGGTGCCAAAACTTCGACTAGGCATCCTATTATTGAAAAAATTATTGTTATTATATATATTTTTTCTATCTTTTCTTTGTTAATAAACTTTTTCCAAAATAGAAATACTATTCCTATTAATACTGTTAATACAGCTGTCTGTGGTCCTGTCCAACCTGAAAAGAATGCAACTATTGGCATAAAAACATAATCATATTTTTTTATTTTACTTTTCATTATTATTTTTGAATACAAATAATAAAAGTATAATAATAATTGAAATGCAGTTAAAACATATGCAAGATGTCCATCTAACCAATATAAAGTTTCTCTTGATATCCATATATTTAATATATATATACAACTCCATAATATTGCAGCAATTGCTCCTTTATTAAATTTATTATTATATGTAATCATCCTAACAGATAGAGCAACCATTAAAAACATTATTAAACAGCTGAAAATTTTCCATACTTTTGGGCTAAATAGTAAAAATAATATTGCAATACAAGGTGTTGGACCACCACCCCAATCCATATAATTAGCTTTTAAATGTATAAAAGCTCCTTTAACTCCTCCAGCGTTTGCAATCGTAGCTAATCTTAAATCATCTGCATATAGTACTACAAATTTCATTTGAATTGCAAAACTGATTATTCCTAAAAACATAATTATAATATACAGTTTGTTATTCTTAATATATTCTTTTATTCTTTTCATAAAACCCCCCTCTTTATAAAGAAAATGTCATTATTCCAACAATAATTAATGCAATACCAATTATATGTTTTTTTTCTATCTTCTCTTTTAAAATAAATAAACTTAAAATTGGTATTAATATGTAACTAATCGTTTCTAATATGACCCCTGTTGATAAATTTAATTTTTGATATGCATATAAAGTCAAAATTGTAGAAACAAATAGCATTCCATATGATACCATAACATATAGATTTAAATATTCTTTTATTTTACTTTTTCTTTTTATGTTAGCACTCTTTTTTAATAATATTTGACTAGTTGATGCTATAACTACAGATAATATATATATACATACATATTTAATCATTATTTTTCTCCCCACTCATCATAACTACAATTCCTGCTATAATAATTAGTGCCCCAATTACCATTCTAACAGATATTGTTTCTTTGAATATTATACAACTCCAAATCATTCCCCATATAACTACGATTCCTTTATTTGAAAATGCAATAGATAGCGATACTTTTTTTAATATTTGTTGCCAAATAATTGCATATACAGCTAACATAATCAAACTCATACTATAGAATAATATAAGATGTTGCATTGTATAATCATTTTGAACTGCAATCTTTGAAAACAAAGAGCTCAAAGAGTATATAAAGAATGCGCATTGTAGTATTATTAAATTTTTAATTATTTTTTTGTTCATTTTTTATTACCTTTCTTACTACATATTGAGGATTATTATTTATTGAAAGATATATTCTCCCAATATATTCTCCTATAAGTCCAAGGATAAATGTTATTGATGCGCCAATCACAAGCATCAACACTACAACAGATGACCATCCTATTGGTACATTCGGATTTTTAATTTTATTTATAATAACTACTACCGTTATTAGCAGTGCTAATATTACAAAAATTGTGGAAAAAACAATTGCAATTCTCAGTGGCTTTGCAGAAAAATTTGTAAAACCATTTACCCATAAGTTTATTAGTTTTTTTAATGTATAATTTGACTTTCCGACTTTTCTCTCTTTATGATTTACTTCTATGTTTTTTATTTTATCTGTAGTTCTTAATACTAGTCCTTCTAAATAAGGATACGGATTTTCATACATTAATATTTCATCTTTAACATATTTTTCATTGCAAAAAAACTTGATATATATAAATTCTTTGGTTTTTTAAGTAATGCTTCTGCCATATGGTCATTTATTTTACTTCCAAAATTTCTGAAAATACTATGTTTCTTTTTTGCATATTTCCCGTATACTACATCAGTTTTATCATCAATTCCATCAATTAATTTTATTACCTCACTAGGTGGTGTTTGTCCATCGTCATCAAGACATATAATTATATCACCTTCTGCAATCTTTAGACCTGACATTATAGCACTATGTTGCCCAAAATTTCTTGCCAAGTCAATTCCTGTTATATTATCATTTTTATTAACGATATCTTTTATCTTATTTATTGTATTATCTTTTGAATTATCATTTATCAAAATTATTTCAGATATATAATTATTTAATTTGTTTTTTATAACATCTTTTAATTCATTAATTGTGTTCTCTATATATAGTTCACAATTATAACATGGTATAATAAATGAAATCTTTTTCATTTTTTCCTCCTATTTGTTTATAATAGACATAAATATTATATCTTGATAATTTCCATTTGGTAATAATATATCTTCTTTAGCAGTGCCTTCATATGTAAAACCAGCTTTCTCGTAAGCCTTTATTCCTGCTAAATTATTTGAAAAAACTCTTAGAAAAATTTTATGTAATCCGTAACTTACAGAATCCATATTCTATTGTTAATTCTGCACTTTTAGTTCCAATTCCTTTTCCCCTAGCAGAGTCTTCTCCAATAAAAATTCCAAATTCTGCCTTTTTATTTTTCATATCTATATCTCTTAAATATGTCGAACCAACTTCTATCCCCAGAGCTTCATCTTTTATTATAAATTGTTTTACCTCTCCTGTTTGAATTTTATTTTTGTACCAATTTAAATGAACTTCTTTTGTTAAATCTTCTTGTATGCAAAAGTTCTTTTTTACCTTAGGATTATTTTTCCATTTTATAATATTTTCTGTATCTTCAATTGTAATTTCTCTGAGTATCAAATTATCTTTTAGCATTGCATTCTCCTTTCTGATTGAGTTTTTCATTTATTATTATCACCATTTAATAATTCATATATTGTCTTACATACATATTCTGTCTCATCTTCTGTCATATCTGCATATAATGGCAATCTTAATAAACGCCCTGCATATTCCTCTGTAACCGGTAAATCTCCTTTTTTGTAACCTAGTTTTATCCCCATAGGTGATGTATGTAATGGAATATAATGAAATACTGCTGAAATGCCTCTTTCTTTTAAATTTTCCATTAGAGTGTTTCTAGTTTCTTCATTAGGTAGTATTATATAATACATATGTGCATTATGCTTTGCATAATTTGGTATGTATGGTCTTATTAATTTTCCTTTTTCCTCTAGTAATTTAAAAGATTCATTATATTTATTCCATATATTCATTCTTTTTTTCATAATTTCATCTGATCTTTCTAACTGTCCATATAACATTGCAGCTAATATATCAGATGGTAGATATGAAGATCCTACTTTATGCCATGTATATTTATCCACAACACCTCTAACAAACTGGCTTCTATTTGTTCCCTTTTCTCTTATAATCTCTGCATCAAGGAATTTATCATTATCTTTTACTATAATGGCTCCGCCTTCACCCATAACATAATTTTTTGTTTCGTGAAAACTAAAACATCCATAATCTCCAATAGTACCTAATGGTCTATCTTTATAATATGCTAATACTCCTTGGGCTGCGTCTTCAACAACAATCAAGTTATATTTTTTAGCAATTTTCATTATTTCATCCATATCGCATGCGACTCCAGCATAATGAACTGGAAATATAGCTTTTGTTTTTGGCGTTATTTTTTCTTCTATTGAGTTAACATCCATATTAAAAGTTCTTTCATCTATATCTACAAAAACAGGTTTTGCTCCTCTTAATAAAATAGCATCAGCTGTAGATACAAATGTATATGAAGGTACTAATACTTCATCACCTTCTTTTAATTCCGATAACAACGCTGCTAATTCTAATGAATGCGTACAAGATGTAGTTAATAAAAGATTATTTATATTACAATTTTCTTTAAACCATTCTGTACATCTTTTTGTGAATTTTCCATCACCACAAATCTTTTCATTTTCTAAAGCTTCTTCTATATATCTTTTTTCTAATTCTGTAATAGATATTTTAGTAAACGGTATCATTTCTATCTTCCCTTCTTAGTAATTAATTTTGTCAATAAATTTAATATGATTATTTTATTATTTCATTTACTAATTTTAGTGATTCATCTATAATTTTATCCATATCAAAATACTTGTATTGTCCTAATCTACCTCCAAAAATTATATTATCTTCTTTATCAGCTAATTTTTTATATTCATTAAATAAATTTGAATTTTTTTCATCATTTACTGGATAATATGCTTCATCTCCAACTTTCCAAGTACTTGGGTATTCTTTTGTAATAACTGTTCCTTTACAATTATTAAATTCAAAATGCTTATGCTCTATAATTCTTGTATATTTTTGTTCATGTGATGTAAAGTTCATTACTGCTACACCCTGATAATTATCTACATCTTCTAATATTTCACTCTCAAACTTTAATGTTCTATATTCTAGTTTTCCTAATTTATAGCCATAAAATTCATCTATCATACCTGTAAATAAAACTTTTTCTGCTATTTCGTTATATTTTTCTCTTTCTTTTAAATAATCTACATTTAAAATTACATCTGATTTTTCTAACATTTTTTCAATTATTACATTATAACCACCAATAGGAATTCCTTGATATCTATCGTTAAAATAATTATTGTCAAATGAAAATCTTACTGGTAATCTTTTTATTATAAATGATGGTAATTCTTTGCAGTCTCTTCCCCATTGTTTTTCTGTATATTCTTTAACTAATTTTCTATATATGTCTTCTCCTACTAGTGATATTGCTTGTTCTTCTAAGTTTTCTGGTTCTTTGCCATTTAACACTTTTTTCTGTGACTCAATTTTTTCTTTTGCTTCTTCTGGAGTAACCACTCCCCATAATTTAGAAAATGTATTCATATTAAACGGCATATTATATAATTCTCCATGATAGTTTGCTATAGGTGAATTTATATAATTATTAAAGTCTGCAAATTGATTTACGTATTCCCATATTTTTTTGTTACTTGTGTGGAATATGTGTGCTCCGTATTTATGTACATTTATATCATTTATATTTTCACAATATATATTTCCTCCAATGTGGTTTCTTCTATCTATAACTAGGCATTTTTTACCTATTTTTGTCATTTCATATGCAAATGTCGCTCCAAATAAACCTGCTCCTACTATTAAATAATCATATTTTTTCATACTATCCTCCTATTTTTTTCTTAATATATCAAAAAAATAATAAAAGTACAAGAGATTTCTTGTACTTTTATATATTACATATAATATTTATTCATATCTACATATCCTTCAATACCGTCTACAGTTCCAGAATTTGTATATTGCCACATAACATACTTTTTATTATATGTACAAGTTACGTTCCATTGTGCAACCCATTTATCATATATATCTAATCTATTATCATTTAATTGATTTTTTAACCAACTTAAACTTGCATATATACCAACATTATATCCTTGCAATTTAATTTTTTCACAAAATGCTACGCAAATATTTACAAGCATTTCATTTGATGGCATTCCGTTTCTTTTTTTATATCCATCTGCATCTTCCATATCAAACCATATTCCAAATTTTGGACTATGCCCTTTTATTAATCGTAAGACATGATCAGCTTCTGATAAAGCTGCTGTTTCATTCAATGCATATGAATATATATATACTCCATATGGTATACCTAATCTTTCACATTCTGAAATATTTCTTAAAAACATTGCATCATCTTGGTTAGCTAAATCCTGACCATATCCACATCTTATTATTACAAAATCAATATCTGATTTTTTTACTTTTTCCCAATTTATATTTCCTTGATGTGCAGAAACATCCATTCCTTTTAAATTCTTTATTTCATTAAATTTAAACTTCTGAGAGTTGCCATTATTTTTAGAATTAACTTCTATATTAGTACAATTTGAATTTCTTCCTCCTTCTACAGTTAAGTATGTATCACTACATTTTGATATTATATTATAATATCCATCTCCTGCATCTTGTATAATCCATTTTTGTGCATCTGATCCATTATATCTACATTGCCATACATTTGTTCCGTCTGCAGTTTCTCCATTTGATACATCTAAATATAACCCTGAATGTTCAAATTTCATTGTATAATATCCTTCTCCTACATATTTTATGGCTACTTTTTGGCATTTAGCATTATTTCTTGAAAATATTTGAACATTTCCTCCTGATTCAGTTGTTGCATTTATTACTTCTATTACCTTATTATTGCTTACCCCTGTTTCTATTTCATATATTCCATCTTCTATTGTCTTTTTTCCAGTTATTTGTGTTGCTTTATTAAATTTAAATTTTTGTGAGTTACTATTTTTGTTTGAATTAATTTCTATATTAGTGCAATTAGCTGTGTTTCCTCCTGATACAGTCAAATATGTATTACTACATTTTGATATTATATTATAATATCCATCTCCCACATCTTTTATGATCCATTTCTGCGCATCTGATCCATTATATCTACATTGCCATACATTTGTACCATCTGCAGTTTCTCCATTTGCTACGTCTAAATATAAACTTGAATGTTCAAATTTCATTGTATAATATCCATTTCCTATATATTTTATATTTACTTTCTGACATTTGGCATTATTTTTTGAGAATATTTGAACATTTCCTCCTGAACATAGTGTTGCATTTTTTACTTCTATTGCTTTATTTTGATCAATTGCAGTTTCTATTTCGTATATTCCATCTTCTATCGTTTTTTCACCTTTTATATTGCAAATCTCATTAAATTTAAACTTTTGGGAATTATCATTTTTATTTGAATTTATTTCTATATTAGTACAATTGGCTGTGTTTCCTCCTGATACAGTCAAATATGTATTACTGCATTTTGATATTATATTATAATACCCATTTCCTGCATCCTGTATTATCCATTTTTGCGCATCTGATCCATTATATCTACATTGCCATACATTTGTCTTGTCCATAGTATTTCCATTTGCTACATCTAAGTATAGCCCTGAATGTTCAAAATTCATTGTATAATATCCATTTCCTATATATTTTACATTTACTCTTTGACATTTTGCATTATTTCTTGAAAATATTTGAACATTTCCTCCTGATATAGTTGACGCATTTATTACTTCTACTACTCTATTTGGATGCAAAGCCGTTTCTATTTCATATGTTCCATCTTTTATTATTTGAGTACCTACAAATTCTTCTATTTTGTTAAATTTAAATTTTTGCGAATTGTTATTTTTATATGAATTTATTTCTATGTTAGTACAATTAGCAATGCTTCCTTCTGATACTGTCAAATATGTACTACTACATTTCGATATTATATTATAATACCCATCTCCTACATCTTTTATAATCCATTTTTGTGCATCTGATCCATTATATCTACATTGCCATACATTTGTACCATTAGCATTTTTTCCATTTGCTACATCTAAATACATGTTTGAGTGTTCAAATTTCATTGTATAATATCCGTCTCCTATATATTGAACATTTACTTTTTGACATTTTGCGTTATTTTTTGAAAATATTTGAACATTTCCTCCTGACATAGTCGAAGCATTTATTACTTCTACTACTTTATTCGAATCCAAGGCTGTTTCTATCTCATATGTTCCATCCTTTATTGTTTGAGTACCTACAACTTCTTCTATTTTGTTAAATTTAAATTTTTGAGAATTATCATTCCTTAATGTACTTATTTCAATATTTGTATTATTTGAAGTATTCCCACCTGTTACTGTGAGGTATGTCTCACTACATTTTGATATTATATTATAATATCCATTTCCTAAATTTTTTATTATCCATTTTTGTGCATCTGAGCCATTTTTATTACATTGCCATACATTGGTTCCATCTGCCGTTTTTCCATTTGCTACATCTAAATATTTATTTGAGTGATAAAAACTTAGTGAATAGTATCCGTTTCCTTCATATTTCACATTTACTTTTTGGCAGTTATTATTATTTTTTGTATATATTTGAACATTTCCTCCTGATATGGTTGAAGCATTAAAAACTTCAATAACTTTAGTACTGCTTACTCCGGTTTCAATTTGGTATAAGCCATCTTGAATTGTTTGCTCTCCTACTATAGGAGTTACTTTATTAAATTTAAATCTTTGTGAATCATCGTTCCTTTGTGCATTAATTTCTATATTTGTGCAATCAGATTTTTTCCCATTTTTTACTGTTAAATAAGTTCCACTACATTTTGAAATTATATTGTAATATCCATTACCATCGTCTTTTATCATCCATTTTTGTGCATCTGAACCATTATAATTACATTGCCATACATTTGTACCATTAGCATTTTTTCCATTTGCCACATCCATATATAAATTAGAATGAGCAAATCTTAATGTATAATATCCTTCTCCCACATATTTTACATTTACTCTTTGACACATAGCTTTATTTCTAGTATATATTTGAATATTTGCTCCTGAATATGTCTCTGCACCTATTACTTCTAGAACTTTACTGCTACTAATACCTGTTTCTATCTCATATGTACCATCTTTTAAAATCTGTGTATCTGCTTTGTCATTATTACTATATGTAGAAATATTGTTATCTGGATTATCTGAATTTTCAGGTTTTTCAGAGTTTTCAGGATTAGAAAACACTTCATTACTTTTATCTTTTATACTATTATCAGTTATTTCTTCTACTATATTGATTTCATCATTTATAGGTTGTTCCTTGTTTTCTTTATCTTCAATATCATCCTTTTCAAGAATTTCTTTATCTTTAGTGGTATCTTCATTAATATTATTTTCTTCAATAGTATTTTCAGTATCATCTTTTGTAGTAACATTTCCGTCTATTATTACATTTTCAAGGACTTTATATTCATCAGCAACATTCATTGCTAGTGAATATAAGTTACTATTAGCCATACAAATTAAACTTAATAATATTATTATAGCTATTCTTTTTAAATTCTTCATTTTATACCTCTCATTTCTATTTTATATTCTCTCAATAGGTGGATTAAACTTCTTTCCTTCTTTCGTTGCACTAATTATTATTTTAATTCTATTATTTTTACCTTTGGCTTTTGAGAATAAGATTCTTATAATATTATAACAGTTTCTTAGTATAACATATAACCATCCTTTTATACCTTCTCTTCTATATAGGTAAACATCGTTTCTATATATATATTTATATCTGTTTAATCTATCTTCAGAGTCATTTATAATATCTGCTCCCATATTACTTTTTGATTTATGTGTGACTATACTATTATTTACTAAATAACATTTGTATTTTCTTGAAATTCTTCTAGTGTATTCCCAATCATCAGTCCATATAAAAAATTCTTTTATTGGTAATCCCATTTCTTCTACTATTGAAGCTTTTAAAAATAAAGATACAAATGAGCCCATTGCAATTGGTTGTATATCTTGTTCGAATTTTTTTACATCTTTAGTCAATGTTCTTCTTTGAATATTCATCTTGCAAATATTTCCATCTTTCCAAAGAACTTTACTTGATAAGTATCCATAATTTCCACTAAGTACTTTATCGGCTTTAATAAATTCATCTAAGGTATCATTATGCGCAATGCAATCATCGTCCATTACCCATATATAATCACAACCTATTTCATATGCCTTCTTTATTCCATAATTAAAACCACCTGCACCACCAAGATTTTCACCTGTGTTTTCATATATAATTTTTCTATTATTTATATATTCTGATATATATTCCTTGGTTCCATCTGTACTATTATTATCTATTATTAAAATATCACATTTTTTGTAATGCTGATTCATTAATGCTTCAATACATTCTTTAAGTAATTCTTTTCTATTATATGTTACAACTACAGCAATAACTTTCTTTTCATTTTCCATGTTTATCTCCCTCATTAAGAAGCAATCCTATATTTTGATTATTAAATACTTCTTCTTTCTTTAATTTATTAAAATTATATATAAAAACTATTAACATTCCTAACATTAGAAATAACATTATTATAACACTAGATAATGTCGCTCCTAAAATCTTATATTTTGATACTAACATATCCGATATAAAAAAACCCAGAATAGTAGTTATTGCATAAACTACAGTTGAACTTTTTTGTTTTCTCATTGTTCCTAATGCATAAAATATTACAGTAGCAATTGCGTAAAGCAATCCTGATAGTACTAATATTAATAATTCTAATCTATATTCCGTTAAATTAACACCATATAATAAATTCAATATTTGTATTCCTACAACAGCACAAATAATTTCTATTATTATTGAGCATCCGAATAAAAGCACTACCATATATACAATAATTTTTACAAAACTATTGTATTCTTTATTGTTCCAATAGTCCCCAAATTGTTTTAAAAATGATTTGATAGCTAATACACTTACTAAGTTTATTGCAAAAGTAGGCATATATAAAATATTAAAGAATGTTTGCATTGTATTATTACCATGTATATCAATTGCATATTTTACAGCATTTATAACATACATATTTACTATTGTAGATATAGCTAGTGGCAAGCATTCTTTTAATATTTTTTTTATAGCTAATTTATTAAATTTCCAACTAATTTTTACAAACTTTTTTATTTGTTTTATATCTGTTATTAGAATCATAACTATGCTTGACAGTAGTAGCATTCCAAAAGATATGTATATATTTTTAGTAACATAATCGGCTATAGCAAAAACTATAATCTCAACTAGATTTCTATATAATAAGACTTTACCAGCTATATCTAATCGATTGTTCAACTGAAATTCAGCTTGAAAACTTTCGCTGAAGTCATCAACAATTCTTAAAATTATTATAACTATACATATATACATTTTTTCGTTTGTATATCCACTTACTAATACAAAGATTATCCCTATTATAAACATTAACATTACAACAACTAATCTAGAAAACAAATAATCAATAAATTTAAAATTTCTATTAGTATCAGTTACTTGAAAAATTCTTATTCCCCAATCACCAATTGCATTTAATATACACCCTGTTGCATAACTAATTGAAAACATTCCTGCTATTTCAGTGCCATTTAATCTCGTACAAACAATCAAAATTATTGCATTAAATAAAGAATATACTAAACTACCTATCGTATTCCATATAACATCTGTTTTCTTTAACATAAAAAACCTCTTCTTACCACTTAATATCAATTTTAAATACTCTTAATATAAACTTATAGATTGATAAAAACATTCTGTACATATGCATAACATATACTTTTTTTACAACAGCAACCTTTAAATTGGATTTATGTGAGATTGCATATGTAATATTTAAAAATTTTGATTTTCTCCATAATGGAAATTCTTTATTTAAATATTCTCTATTCTCTTTTAATACATTTTTAAAATTCTTTTTATCAGATGACATTCTAAACATAAGTGAAATACCAAAGTGTAAAAATGCCATAGTATCAATAACTTCTAATAACTTTTTTCCGTTTTCGTCATCTTTGTATATTCTTTTTATTTCAACCATAGCTTTTTCTGTTGAGTCAATTTGCTCTTTTTTTATTTGTCCCATAATTGAATCCTGTCTAACCATATAATAATAAAGCGGATCATTTATAAAAGATATTGTTTTAGTATTTAAATATACTAATAATAAAAACATCATATCATCTAATATTCTAGGAGGATTTTCTAAATTTTTCATGTTTTTTAATATTTCTGCTTTATATAATTTATTCCACAAAGCTGTATTTATAGATAATATGTCTTCAGGATTTTCATCCAAATTTATTAATTTGCCCTCATATCCAGTCATTTCAGTTGAATAAATATGCTCGGTATCAGTATCTACTCTATAAAATCCAGATACTGATATATCAGAATTATTCTTTTTAGCTGCATTATATAGCTTTTCTGCATAATCTAATGTAATATAATCATCTGAATCAGTAAATCCTATATATTCTCCATTTGCAGCTTTTATTCCATCAAATCTTCCTTTCCATACACCTTCATTTTTTTTATCTATAATTACTATATTTTTGTTAGGATATTTTTCTTTATATTCTTTTAAAATAGATAAACAATTATCTGGTGATCCATCATTTATACAAATTATTTCAACTTCATCTAATGTTTGGTTAACTAGTGAATCCATACTTCTTCTTAAATATTTTTCAACTTTGTAAACTGGTACAATAATACTTACCTTTGGTTTATTTTCCATCTTTACCTCCATTATTATTTTTTTCATATTCCTTAATTGCAATATAATGATTTAAATTTTTTATTTTTTCATTCAATTCAGTTAATTTTAAATTATTCATATATGCTTCTATTAATAGAAATGCAATAATTATTAAAAATACAAAATTTACCGGTGCCATAAATCCTAACTTTTCGGAAATCCACTCTACAGCACTAGAAAATATACTCATTAATATCAATAACATACTACCTATCATCCATATAATTGAGTTTTCAACCTTTAGTTTTGCTTGCTTAATTTTTCTTATACATAATATAAAAGATATAATGGAACAAACAATTAATATTGCTCTTAATGTTACTGTCATTTTTCTCACCCTTTTCTATTTTTTCTAGTTATAGTTCTTATAAATACTATTGAAAAAACCATATTCATCATATATTTTATTGATCTTATTGGATTTAAATATGATTCACCAAATTCTCTATCTTTCATTTGAACTTGTATTTCTTTTATTTTCATTTTTTTCTTCAACATATACACTATAGTATCTGGCTCAGGTGTAAGACTTGCATTATTATTGAATTCAATTATTGCTTTCTTTCCATACGCTCTCATTCCAGATGTAGGATCTGTAATTTTTTTCCATGTTATTAATTTTATAAAGTAACTTATTATTCTACTTCCCATCATTCTCATAGAAAAGGGCTTTTTTTCGTTAATAAATCTAGAACCTATTGCTACATCAGCATTATTGTCTTCTATTTCTTTGACTAATTCTTTAAGATATTTTGCTTGATGTTGCCCATCCCCATCAAATTGTATTACTATGTCATATCCATTTTTATATGCATATTTCATTCCTAATTGAATTCCGCTTGTTAATCCACAATTTACTGGTAATGACATTACATTAAAATTATTTTTCTCACAAACTTCTTGTGTATTATCTCTAGAACAGTCATTTATAACAATGTAATCATAATCGGTATTTTCTACTACGTCCTTTACTGTCTTTTCTATGTTCTTTGCCTCATTGTATGCTGGTATTATTATTAAAACCTTCACAACATTTCCTCCTTGTAAAAATTATTTAATTCTATATTATACCAAATATGCTCTTACTGTAAATCCAAATATTATAATGTACAATATAATCATCAATAAAATAAATTTTACTCCTTTATTTTTTATATTGTATTGTAATTTATTGCTACTTAATATTAAAAATAATAATGGAATTATTGGTAGGAAATATCTACCTTGTACACCCTCTATTACAGTTTGTCTAGCTTGAGTCCAGCCTAAATACATTGCTGCTAATACACCTAGTATTTCTATAACAATAATAACAGTACATATGATTTTATCTTTTAGATTAAATTTATAATTTTCATTTTCTTCATATTTTCCAAATGTTACTAATAATAAAACAATAAATATTATTATTGAGATGATATTTATTGTATTCCAACCACCTATCATTTCAAAAAAATATTTAGATATCTCCCCATAAAATGTATTTATACCTGTTTTTACCAATCCACTTAAACTAGAAGCTGCAAATAAAATTTGCTCAGTCATATTTGTCCTGATAGCTATTGCATAATCTCCAAATGAAACTAATTTATTAAGTATTAGATATGGTATAAATACTATTCCTAACATTCCCAAAAAACTTATTAGTCTATTAGTCTTAGTAGTGAATTTTTCCTTAGGTAATATGAAAAACAATAAAAATAGTGGAAAATAGACAATTTTACATACAGTTGGAACCATAAATAATATACTTAATAAAAATATATGCTTTAATTTTATAGTCTTCACATTAAACTTTAAATATAATACATAAGCTATTGCAAGTAAAGTCACTCCTAATATAGTAGTATCTGGGGAAAGCGTAGTTGCTAAATTTAAGCTCATTGGAAATAATGCGATTATCATAATTACAGATTTCCACTTTTCTGTAGGAATTATCTTTATTGCTAAGAAAACTAAAATAATATACATTAATAAATTGGCTAGTCTTCCCATCCATAATATTACAATAGGACTTGCTCTCAATACTTTACCTACTATAACACCAAATACTTGTGGAATATAACTGATTGGAGTTAATGAGCCTGTAGCCCCCACAGGAAATATCTGCACATCATCTGCATTTAGATTATCTTTAATTTTTTGTGATATTGTTTGATAATTAAATTCTCTATTTGGATAACTTCCATCATCTCTCCTAAATAAATCAATAACACTAGTAGGTAATTCATTTGTTGTCCTTGATATTATATTTCCACAAGATATTTCATAAGCTCTCCAAAAATGTGCATGTTCATCATATCTTACTTGAGGTGCACTTATAAATACGAGAATTATTCCAATCACTAAAGATAAAGCTAAAAATATAAATTCTTTTTTTATTTTTATATCTCTTTCATTTGATATCTTATATATCTTTATAACTGCGTATACAAATAATAAACAACCAAAAATAATTGCTGTTTTTATTATCGAAAATTTTATTGTTGGCATATAATCAATATTATCATTTATTACAATTTTTTGAATATTATCTAAGTCAATTTGAGTTTTAGGAAAAGTTATTGAAAATTCATTAGATTCTATTCCAGACATAAAATATACCTTAAACTTTGTTGCATTTGCATTCTCTTTTGGTATAAACTTTGCATCATTATTTATAATTACTCTCATATATACATCTTGATTTTTATCATTCATAACCAATGAAATATTATAAATTTTCTGCTCAATTCCTCTAACATTCAAATAATATGAACTTTCATCATCGGTAATCTCAAGATTGCTCTTTTCAATTTCTATTGATTGATTTTCAATAAAATGAAACTTCTTATATAATTTACTAATTACAAAATTGTATAATACAATTGTTCCTTCTAAAGCTATGCTTACAATTAAAATTATGAGAATAACCTTAAATATATTTTTTAGTACATTTTTTTTCATTTTGCCCCCCAAAAAAACATTTTTATAATTGTTCTGCAAATCCTTTCTGCAATTTATTAAATATCATATATCCAATAATACATATTACAATTGCAATGCAAAATATTATTGCTAGTCCATGTAAGTCTGGCATTGTTTGATTATAAAAAATATCTCTATAGCCATTTATTATGTATGTCATGGGATTTAAATTTAAAATCCATTTGAAATTTTCTGGTATTGCCTCTGGAGCATAAACTACTGGTGCTGCGTAAAATAGTAATTGTAGTAACACTCCTATAAAATGCTGAATATCTCTTAAATATACTGTAATACTAGATACTATAAATGATATTCCTAATACTAAAAGATATTGTACTATTAATATTAACGGATAAAAAATAATATATCTAGTTATTCCTAATCCTCCAAATATAACAAATGTTAAAATTATTATAGTTGATATTACAAAATTAACAGCTTCACTCGTTATAACAGATATTGGTAAAATTTCTCTTGGGAAGAAAACCTTCTTTACAATATTTCCGATTTTCTATAATATTAAATGCTGCTCTATTTATTCCAGTTGCGAAAAAAGTCCATGGTATTAATCCACAACATAAAAATATAACATAGTTTTCCTGTGTGTTTCTTAGTATTAAAGGAAAAACTATTGCATATACTGCTATTTGTAATAATGGATTTAAGAATGACCATACTACACCCAAAAATGAATTTTTGTATCTTCCCCTTATTTCTTTTTTTACACTAGTTTTTAAAAGTTCTCTATATGCATATATTTGTTTTAATACTTTTATCATTCAAATTTTCCTTTCTTATTGTAAATTATAAATTTTCAAAATCATTACACTCAAATGATATTGGTTTCTTTTTTAAAATTTTTCTAAAAATATTTAATATTCTAATACAAAGCAATTTTAAGAAAATTAATATATATTTAACAAACTTTATAGTAGTTTTACATATACCTAATATTAGGTCAATTAACATTTTTACTGCTTTATAGATTATCATTGATTCGTTATATATATGCAATTTTATGATAATTTTTTTTATTTTCCCTCTAAATGTAGTATTTTCACTATTTTTAGTTTTTTCTTCTTTAAAATTATTTACGCTCTTATCTACTTCATAATCAATTTTTCTATTAAATTCCTTAACTAGCCAATTATATTCATTAGAAAATGCTATAAAATATTTTGTTATTAATTCTAAACATATATTTTCGTTATTTGCTAATTTTTCACCATTTAAAGTTTTTTCTTTATTAGGATTTCGAATTAAATTTTCAAATTCTTTTGACATATTTTCTATCATTTGATTAATTGTAAATCCATTTAGTATATTATTTCTTGCATTATCTTTATAATAATCTAAATTAGCTAATATTTTTTCTATTCCAGTTACATATGAATCTACTTCTTCATCAGTATAATTTAGATTCATAACATCATCTTCGTTTTGTAGACACTTTACAATAACACCTACATTGTCATTTATTATTTCTGATTGACCTCCAACATCAGCAGAAATGACTGGTACTCCCATTGATAAAGATTCATATGTTGTTAATGCTAAGCCCTCTTTAATAGAACAATTTACCGTTAAATCACTTATTGCATATATATCTGTTGTTTCTTTTATTGCACCCAAAAATTTTATTTTATCATCTATTTTAGCTTTCTTTGCCATTTTTTTCATCTTAGTTAATAATGGTCCATCTCCTGCTACTATTATAATTGTATCATCAATTTTCTTTAACAACTTCTCTAATATTTTCATAAACAGAATCGGTCTTTTTTGATAATCAATTCTTGCTATGAAACTTATTACTTTTAGATTTTTATTTATTGCATACTTTTCTTTTAACTTATTTTTATCATATTTGCTAGGATTAAATTTTTGTTCATCAACACCTATATATATAGTTTTTATTTCGTCTTCTTTTCTTTTAAAATGATTTACTAATATTTTTTTACTGTTTTCATTACATACGAAAGTTTTATCAATAACTGAATCTACGAAAGATGAATCCCTTGAAAATCCACCATTACGATTATACCATTCTTCCATATGTATATAGTCCATAATTGGTATATTAGGATATGTAGCTTTTAAAATAGGTAATATACTATATCCATAAGTGCTGTTCGAATTGAATATTATATCTATATTATTCTTTTTTATAATATAATTTATAAAACTAAGCCAATATTTTCTGTCTAAAAATGAAGTTAAATCATAAATTGCTTTTGTATCATTTTCATATCTTTCTCTCCATACATTATAATTTGGCTCTGTTGTTATTAATGTTATTTCAAATTTGTCCTTATTTAAACCTTTTATTAAATCTATATTAAATTTATCTGCTCCACCTATTACCATCCATGGTATTATCATTAATATTTTTATTTTGTTATTTTTCTTATATTTTGGTATTATTACATCATCAAAATTTTTATGAATTATGTCCCAATTATAATCTTGCTTTGGATATTCTATGCCATCTTTTAGATTTTTAATATTTTTAACAGTTTCACTAATTATTTCTTGTGTTTTTTCTTTATTTTTTGATGCTCTATATAATTCACTTTCAGCACTTACTTTTCTTCTGTACCAAAATCCAAAGAAACTCATTCTAACAGGATACATACCTGCTGCAATCATTTTTAACCACAAGTTCCAATCCTCATTAATAGCTTTTTCTTTCAGCTCATAACCACCAACTTTTTCAAAGTCTGATTTTTTTATTAGAGCTGTTGCTACTAATACATTTTGTTTTATTTCGTTTCTAGGATTATATCTGGTTGTTGCTAAAGCTTCATACTCTCCAAAATGAATTACATCTGTAAAAGCCCAACTAGCACCTTTATTTGTTTCTAATGTCCAATATGCACATTCTAAATATGTATTAGCGATTATGTCATCATCATCTAAAAAGAATAAATATTTGGCTGATTTTGCTGATTGTTTTGCTCCATAATCTCTTGTGTTTGCCAAACCAGTATTTTCTTTATGGTATATTTTTATTCTATCATCTGTTTTTGCTATTTCTTCGATTTTTTTTAGACCTTCTTCATCTTTCGAACCATCATCAATAATCAACCATTCAAAAAATGGAAATGTCTGATTTAAAACTGCTTTCGCTGTATCTTCAATGTATTTTCCACCATTAAAAAAAGGTGTTACTATTGTAATTATAGGCTCTTCTTTTTTTAATAATATATCACTTTTATTGATATTTTTTTCTGTTATATAGCTATAATCAAATTTCATTTCTACCTCCTAAGTACTTCTATTCAGTTACTTCTATATATTTTTTTACAACCTCTTCTGAATTTCCATCCATTTGTATAACTCCTTTATGAAGCCATACTGCTCTATCACATAATCTAGTAACAGATTGTAGACTATGAGTAACTAAAACCATCGTCTTACCTTCTTTTCTTAACTCTTCTATTTTTTTATAGCACTTTTCTTGAAAATGTTGATCACCTACAGATAAAATTTCATCTATTAATAGAATGTCTGCATCAACATTTATTGCAACAGAAAAAGCTAATCTCATGTACATACCTGATGAATATGTTCTAACTGGATTATCAATATAGTCCTTAAGCTCTGAGAATTCTATTATTTTATCTAGCCTTTGGTCAATTTCTTTTTTTGTTAAACCGAATATTGAAGCATTAAAATATATATTTTCCCTTCCAGAAAAATCTGGGTGAAAACCAGCGCCTAATTCTAACAATGATGTTAGTTTTCCATTTGTTACAATTTTTCCTTTATTTGGATATATAATTTTTGTCATTAATTTTAATAAAGTTGATTTTCCTCCTCCATTAACACCAATTAGTGCGACAGTTTCACCTTTCTTTATTTTTAAATTAACACCTTTTAAAACTTCTCTTTTTTCTTTTCTATTCCTTGAAAATATAAATAACAACTTTTCTTTTATTGTATTTGCTTTATCTAAATATACATTAAATGTTTTATGAACATTATCTGCAATTATAGCGTATTCCTCATTATTATCTTCTGCCATTTAATCCACCTTTCCATTTTTTTAATTTTACTTTTTAGATTTTTCTTTACATCTCTATATTTTTCTAACAATTTCCAAGACCTTGAATTATAAATATTATCTAAAATTTCTTTCTATATTTTATTTTCTACTTCTAATTTTTTTATTTGTACTAATTGAATTTTTTTCTCTCTATTTTTCTCGTCAATTGCTAATACTAACTTACCATTCTCAATTTTTTGATTATCTATTATATCTTTAAGATTTTTTATTATTTCATCATATCTGTCATATTCTCTCTTATATTCTCTGTTATATTCATATATATTTTCTTTAGCTTTTTTTCTTAAATTTTCATGTAAATTTTTGTAGCATTCAATCTTACTAATATAATTTTTTGAGTAATCTAAAACTTCCGGTAAATCTGCTAAATTCAAATTATCCTTTTCACATTCTTCTATAAAATTATTGCATCTTTTTATTAAACTATTTCTTATTTCTAAATAATCTTCATTATTTTTATTTGGATTATCTAACATATTTTCTATTTTTTCATTACTTAAGTTACAAAATTCGTTATAAAAATAATATGCTCCTGGATATTTTAAAAATGTTTCTAGTCTATCTTTTTCATAATCTTCTTTTATTACTAATATTACAGGTGTTCCTAATGCTATGCATGGTAATGCCACATGTAGCCTAGATGTTATTACAAGATGAGCAGCTTGATATGTTTTTAATAAATTTTCTACATCATTCATTCTTCGTTCAAAGCTTTTCTTTTTTATTTCATCTGGATTTACAGAATGAGTTATTTTTTTTATCTCTCTTTTTGTGGATTCTTGTATTTTTTTATATACTTTATCTGCTACATCTACAACACATATATATTCTTGTTTTTTTATATTTTCAAATTTTTCTGTTGTTAATGTCATACATACAGAGAAATAATTATCTATATTATTTCTGCCTAATCTTTTTTGAGTTTCTATATCTCGGCATCCCACAATTCCCTTTTTCTTTAGATACTCTCCGTCCAAAACCTTTAAGATATTCTTCTCCTACATCAATTTTTTCTAATGATGTGAAGTGAATTGATATAAGTAATGGGTTTATATATAGTGATGGTGGCCAGGCAAGCTTATTGTACAAGAACCAACCATTCATAATAACAGATACATATTCCTTTTCTTCAGGAATAAAGCAATTTAAACTTTCTCTATCTATATAATAATCAACATGTGGTAAAAATCTTTTGACCACATATGTTTGTACATCATCTCCTATATTATCAGTTTCTTTATAGTAGATTAGTCCATATTTCATTGTATCTCACCTCTATTATCTAAATTTATAAATTAAGCTTATTTTTTTCTATATCCTGAATAAATATCTTACTTTTTATTCTTCCCGGAATATACAATAGTATTATAAGAAGTTTATTTTTTAATCCTTTTATCTTTTTCAATTCTATATTTCTATTTGTTATAAATGCGAATAAAATTAAATGTTTTATTGCATATATTCTTTTATTAAATTTTACCCCTCTCATATCATGCTCAAATATTTCCTTAAAATATTCATAATGCCCTTTTGTACTTTTAAAAAATATTTTTTGTATATTTTTTGTATATCCATCAGACTGATATTCACCTTCTATTACAACTTGATTATAGCATCTAACACTATATTTTAAATCGATTTGATGATACATCCTCGCTTCAGTGCAAAATTTTTCTCCGGGTTCTATTATATATTGATATTTTTTCCTTATTTCAGAATTAAATACTATTATCTTTTCACCTATGACTCCATGTTTAAAATATAAGTCAAACATAGTAGTATCTTTATCTTCAAATGGAAATTTATTTCCACTTAATTTACTACTATTTTCATTCTTCAAAAATACCAATGCATATAAATTTTTATTTTCTTGCAACATTGTACTCTTTTTATATATTATTTTCAAGACATTTTTTACAAAATAATCATCAGAATCACATTCAATCCACAACTCTCCACTTACATATTTGGCTAGATTATTGATAGCTTGCATCTTTCCTTGATTTTCTTGTTTATAATATTTAACTACTAAATTTTTCTCATTCACGAAATTTTTACAAACTTCCTCTGTATTATCAGTAGAGCCATCATCCATTATTAGCCATTCTATCTCATAATCCTCGTCAATATTATCCACTATACTTTCATACAACTTTGGCAAATATTTTGCTCTGTTATATGTTGCAGTTAATATAGAAAATTTCATTTACTCACCTACTAAATCTATAATTTTTTGAATTTTATCGTTATTATCATATTTATACTCATCATCTATATCTTCATCTTTGTTTTCATCTAGTTTTATTATTTTTAATAAACCATTATATATTCCCTCATCATTATTATCTAAAATAATACCTTTTTTATATCCCTCTAGACTTTCTCTTGCAGCAGTATCTGTAATAATAATTTTTTTGTTTAATATTTTTGCTTCTTCTAAAACCATTCCATATCCTTCAAAATATGAAAGTAGGCAAAAATAATCTGCTTGTTTTATATATGGATATGGATTTTCTTTTTTTCCTAATAATACAAATGTTTCTTTTACATTTTCTTGCTCTATTGAACTTTTTAAATTCTCTTTTTCTGGTCCATCTCCAATAATGTAGAATTTATGCTTATACCCATTTTTAATAAGCTTACTATGAATTTTTATTAACCTATCTAATGCTTTTTGTTTTACTAATCTGCATACTGTAACAAACATCTTTTCATCTGATTTACCGAAATGATGGTCCAAAATTAATATAATCTTTCGATTTTTTTATTACTAATTCACTATCTATATAATTATAAATTACATGCATATTTTCTGTATTTATATCATTATATATTTCTTGGAATTTTTCCATATTATCATTACTTACAAATACTAGGTCATTATATTTTGTGTATATTTTTTTATCTATATTTCTTTTTAATTTAGATTTTATTCCTGAACCAAAAACTCTTTTTATATCATTATGAATCCAGGCTATTTTTTTTGTTTTATTATTTTTGGTAGCAAATAATCTGGTTATTGGACCTTCTAAAAAAGAAATTTCTACATCATAATCTTGTTTTATTTTTTTATTATATATGAATTTACTAAATAATAATATTTTGATTGGAATCCACATTTTTTGTATTTTTGATAATTCATCATATCTGCAATCATATAATGATTTAAATTTTATATTTTTATTTAGCTCTTTTTTTAATTCACCTTTATCATAAATCGAAAAAATTGTTATATCATATTTTTCGCATAATTTATTTGATATATCTACTAATACTCTTTCTGCTCCACCTAAGCCTAAACTTGTTATTCCAAATAAAATTTTCTTTTTTATTAGTCTCACCTCTTATTTTACAATATTAAAATATCTTTTTCATTTTATCATTTTTGATTTTTTTCTTATTATTTCATAATTAGTTTTATTTGTAAATACTTATGATAATGTTAATTTAGGATAATTTAACTTTTTAACATAAAAGTAAAAAGCAGGAAAACTACTATAATATGCTAGTATAATAATTTTCCTGCTTTTTATAAAAATTGATTTCATTTTTTTGTTATTTTTTATTTTTATTTCTTTCCCTTATGAATTATTTTTATTATTTTTTATATTCTCAATTTCTTCTTTTGTTAATTCTGTTATTTTTGATATTATTTCAATATCCATATTTTCTGCTAACATTTTTTTTGCTACTTTAATTATTCCTTCACTAATCCCCTCGTCCTTTGCTTGTGCTATTGCTGCTAGTTCATCTCTTATTGCTTTTTCTCTTAAGTAAGCTAATCTTCTTGTTTCTTCATCTCCGCTTAAATATTCTAGCTCTTTTTCTGCTTTTTTTATATATTTATTGTTAACCATTTTTATTTCCTCCATGTTTTCGTTAATAATAAATGTTAACCATTGCTCTAGTTTTGTTGATATTCTTTTGCATTTTTCTTTAAATTTTGATAATTGAATATAATGTAGCTCATATTTATCTGTTAATATTATATTTTCGTAATCTCTTTTTAATCGTGCTATTTCATGAAATGGCCCTTCTTTAAATACATCATAATTTGTTATCCATATTCCTATCGTTTTGAAAACTTGTATGTATTGCATCCCTTTTGTTAAGCTTTCCTGATATAATCCTGACTGATAAAATATTGATCTTTCTATTGTATTATGAAAATTTTCTACTTGCATTTCTATATTTATTCTTGTGTTATTATTTAATGTTGCTACTATATCCAATATTCCTAGTTTATCTGTTAACAATTTTCTTTCCAGACTTACATCTTTATTCACTATTACTTCTGCAATTTTCATTTCTGGTAATATTGCCTGTATCAAGTCTTTTAAAATATCAACATTTTTTTCTTCTCCAAATAATTTTT
>ENA-UOJD01001475-UOJD01001475.1-human-gut-metagenome-genome-assembly--contig:-P48-NODE-1475-length-23718-cov-7.760090_pt1 | contig 23718 bp, 16 predicted proteins | sample MGYA00242342_ERZ723889 | MGnify/ENA metagenome assembly ERZ723889
GGGGAGTGTGGGATGTTGGGCGCGCCGCTGCGGGGAGGGCTGCCCGTCTGGGTCAGAACTACATAATCGTAGGGGCGCCCGCCGTGGTGCGCGGATAGAAAGACTCTGAAAAGAGCCGGCCGGGGGAGAAAAAACGCGGTCAATAAGAGTGAAGTACTTCAACCCAAACGAAAGGAGGCAGGAGCATGAAGGACGAGGAAATTCTGCGGCTGTACAGGGAACGAAGCGAAACAGCTTTAACCGAAACCGAGCGGCAGTACGGCGCCTTGTGCGGCACCATCGCCCGAAATATCCTGCGGAACAGGCAGGACGCCGAAGAATGTGTGAACGATACATGGCACCGCGCATGGAACAGTATCCCGCCGGAGGAGCCGAGAAGTTTGGCGGCTTATCTGGGACGCATTACCCGCAATTTGGCGCTGAACCGGCTGCAAAAACAGAACCGCTTGAAACGGGGCGGCGGAGAAATGACGCTGATCTGGGAGGAGCTGGGCGAGATGCTGCCCGACCGGGACACCCCGGAGCAGCATTGGGAGCGCAGGGCCATAGCGGCAGCGCTGGAGCGCTTTTTGCGGGGGCTGACCCCGGAGGAACGGATACTGTTCCTCCGGCGGTACTGGTGGGCGGAGCCGGTAAAAACGGCGGCTGCACACAGCGGCATTTCCCCGCGGCGGGCCAGGAGCATACTGGAGCGGCTGCGGCGCGACCTGCGCAACGAGCTGGAAAAGGAGGAGATTACGCTATGAAGCGAAAGGAACTGTGGGAGCTGCTGGGCGAGGTCCCGGCAGATATGATAGAGGAAGCGAGCATTCCCCGCAAGGGAAACAGGGTGCTGTGGCTGCGGCGGGTACTGCCTCTGGCGGCCGCTGTGGTGCTGCTGACCGCTACGGCGGTGGCGGCGGGGAAATACTTTGGCTGGAAAGACATACTGGGTACCCCGACCAAGGGAGTGGAGGAAAACACCGAGCCGCTGGCGGTGCAGGTGGATGCCGGGGACATCACCTTTACGGTGACGGAGGCGCTGGCGGATGAACGGGTGCTGTACCTGCTGTGGGAGATGCAGGCGCCTGCGGCGATCTTCGGGGAGAGGAGCACCGTGGATGGCCGGCTGGACTTCGGGGAGGCGAGTGTGGATACCGGCGGCGGGTATATTTTTTCGGCGCAGCCCCCCAAGGAAAAGAGCAATATTCTGTGCGGCTATCTGGTGGCGGACTGGAACGACGCCATGCGGGGCAGCACTGCCCACCTGCGGGTAAGCGGGCTGGGACATCTGGAACGGACGGGAGATACCTTTATTGCGAAGGTGGATATGAAAGCGCTGTGTGACAGCGCCGTGCGCAAGGGGGTAGATCTTGACGAGTGGATCTCAAACTACCCGCAGACGATAGGTGACGGTGAGGACGGCTATGAGGTGCGTAATACCGATGGTGAAGTGGTGCAAACCATTGATATGGCGTACTATGAAGATGGAAGACTGTATGTTTTTTCGCGCAGTAGGGAGGACTGTACTGAACCGGACAGCCCGCCCCATGGAGTCCTTTGCGACAGCACAGGGGAGAGAGTGGAGAATGTCGGCGGGTCTGGCGGTATTTACCATCATGTGATTTATTATGATGTGGCGGAGGAGGAGCTGCCGAACCTGCAATATATCCAGCCGGGAAGATGGCAGCGGGTGCCGGAGTATGACGCCGAATGGGAGGTCAGCTTTGATATCCCGCAGACGGTGGAGAGTGTGGAGCTGGATGCAGCGGAGGGCGTAACGGTGAAATGCTCTCCGGTCTCGATGGAGATTACGGTAGACCGACTGATAGACCTGTCGCAGGGCTGGGCTGTGTATTTGAAAGACGGTACGGAGGTCGAGTTGAGAAGCAGAGACGGGAATCAAACGGCAAGAAAAACAGAAATGAAGATGATATTCTGCAGGGCCATAGCGCCGGAGGAGATCGAGGCGATCTACTGCGGCGGAGTCAACCTTTTGCGGCAATCCCCCGCAGCGGAGGACGAACCGGCTTTTGAGGAGATATTTGACCGATATTATTACAGGGAGCCGTTTGCCGGATACAGACTTGAGGAACCGGTTCAGGGTGTGACGGCATTCTACAGCCGACAGAAAGGGACCCCGTTTACTGCACTGCAGGCCGGAACGGTCGTATATACTGCGGAGAAGGGCTGGAACCAGGGAATGGGCCGGTGCATCCTAATACGGCAGGAAAACGGACTGTATGCGGTATATGCCCATTGCGAGGAGATTTATGTGCAGGCGGGCGATGAAGTGATCGCTTATACGCAGCTGGGAACAACGGGAGACAGCGGAAATTTCGGAAACGGTTCTTCGGGAGTTTTCGGCATTGAGTTCAGTCTGGTGCGGGAGGAGGATATAACGCTGAAGACCGCCCGGGACGGAACCGTGACGGGCTTTACGGTAGGCCGCAACGCATACGATACCCCCATTCTGCCCATGGAAACCGAGGAATGGACAGAGGACAGCGCATATATTGCCCCGGTGAAAAACAGAACAATGACCCAAGGAGTAATAGGGACAAGCTGTCCTACCTACCGCCTTTTTGAAGCGCCGGCCGGGACTGCGGCGGTGGCCATGCGGGACGGCGTGGTGGAACAGACTCCGCCGGAGTACAAGGAGCGATGGATCGGTCTTATGGGCAGGCAGCCGGTATTGATCCGGCATGAGGACGGCAGCGCGATCCTGTACGGACACCTGAAAAATGTGACACTGAAGCCCGGCGATACGGTAAAGCAGGGGGAAAAGCTTGGTGAGTGCAGCGACAGCGGCGATACATGGGTAGCAGGGGTCGGTGTGATATATTACTCTGCTTCTACCGCAAAATAAATAAAAGCGTGGAAAATACCCCCGGCCAAAACGGCCGGGGGTGATTTTATGGCGTTATGGGGGTCAGCACTGGCTCATCAGGCGGATGTAGAACTCCACCGCACGGCCGATGACTTCGGTGCGGATGCGCTCATTGTTGCCGTGGATGGTGCTGCGCTCCTCGGCGGTGAGATCCATGGCGGAGAAGCGGTAAACATGGTTGCTGACGGGGCCGTAATGACGGCTGTCGCTGCACTGTACCATCAGGTAGGGGGAAACAAGAGAGCCCTGCCAGGTGCCCGCTACGGCGGAGGCGACCTTATCCCATGCGGGGCAGTCGGTCTCGCTGATGGGGCTGGGATTCATGCCCTCGACGCAGCGCAGCGTTACGGCGTCATTGCCGATGACCCCGCGGATGTATTCCATGGCGCTCTCCATGGTATCGGCGGGATTGAGCCGCATGTTGCTGACCATGGAGGCGCTGGGCGGGATGACATTGCTGGCCTTGCTGCCCTGCATCTGGGTAAAGGCGACGGTGGTGCGCATCAGGGCGTTCAGCTCGCCGCCCTGCTTTTTGCACAGGTTATCCAGAATACCGCCGAACAGCCACAGGTTGGCGAAGATCATGCGGTAAAGGAAGGTGGAGTGGCGACCGAGGGTATCAAACATCTTGGCGGCCGGGGCGGTGATGTGCATGGGGAAGGGGTGATTTTCCACCTTGCAGCAGGCATCCGCCAGTACTCCCACGGGGGTGTGGGGCTTGGGCGCGGAGGCGTGACCGCCGGCGGAGGAAACGCTGTATTCCAGGTTCATCATGCCCTTTTCGGCAATACCGATGAGGGCGCAGGGCTGCTTGACGCCGGGGAAGACATCTTCGACCACCGCGCCGCCTTCATCCACCACCAGCTGGATATTGATATTGTGCTCCTGGAACCAGTGGACGATATTGACGGCGCCGGGGCCGTTGATCTCCTCCTGACCGGAGAAGGCAAAGTAAATGTCCTGCTCCGGCTGGAAGCCTTGCGCAATCAGATGATCGGCGGCAGTCAGCACGCCGTTAAAGGTGACCTTGGTATCAAGGGTGCCGCGTCCCCACAGCACGCCGTCCTCAATGATGCCCTCGAAGGGGGGCTTTTTCCAGTTCTCCTCCTCCACCGGGACAACATCAAAGTGCGCCATCATGACCGAAGCCTCATCGTGGGCCTTGCCCGCCCAGTAGAACAGCAGGCCGCGGTCCGGCAGGCGGGTGAGGGTGCATTTTTCGTAGACATGGGGGTACAGCTCCGGCAAAAGGGCGATGAGCTTTTCGAATTCCGCCGGGTCCTCCTTGGAGGCATCGGTGTAGCTGACGGTGCGGCAGCGGATGAGCCGCTGAAGATTGGTTACAGCGGCTTCGCGGTCAAACTCAACGGGGGCATAGGTCCTGAAGGCTTCGGCCTTGGGGTGGAACGCCGCGGTGTGCAGCAGCACCACAGCCAGCAGCAGGACGAGAACGGCCAATATGATATACAGAACGATCATGACAGAAAACCTCCTTGCAGTATTTTATGGGATCACAGGATCCCCTTTTTATACAGGATGCGGGCCACCCCCACGGTAAACAGCACGCTGACCGGCACCATAATGCCGACGGTGCTGGAATTGAGGGCGGGAACGAAGATGAAGAGAACCAGCATCAGGCAGATGGGGGCGATGGAGAGCTTGGCGTTCTTTGAGATGAACACCACACCCAGGCCGCCGAACAGGGCGGGCAGGATCTGCGCGAAGGCGGGGGCTAGGGCGGGGCTTTCCAGCACCGGGGTGAGCGGGATGATGAGAATGACGCCCAGAATGATGATGACGGTGGTGACGATGCTGGAAACGGCAATGGCCACGGTGGAAACGATCTCGCCTTCCTCGCTGTTGGCTTTCACATCGGCCTGCTCCAGGGCGTTGAGGGCACAGGGGAGCTTGAGATTACTGATATTGCCGGTGACGAAGGAGAGGTAGCTGCCGCCTGCGCCCAGCATGGGCACATAGGTCAGCGTTTCAATAAATCCGACCGCCCAGTACATGGGGGCGGTGGCGATGAGGCCCATCAGGAGGCCCTTGCCATCGGCAGGGGCGTGGAAGATGATAGAGACGGCGGCGGGGAACATCAGCAGCAGAACCATCATCGAAAGGTTCCAGACGCGGCCGTAGTGATGGACGGAATCCATATAAGTCATATTTGCTTTTTTCATGGTGTGATCCTCCTTTCCCTTAGGACAGCCAGCCGGTGATGGGAATGGCGGAGGCCATGCCGAGAATAAGACTCATCGGCAGGGCGTAATCGCCCACCCAGTGCCAGCCGGTTTTTTTCATGATAAGGCCGCACAGCGCCATAATAACGGCGGAAACGATCATGACGCATACCGGGATAAGGCCGGAGGGATCGCCGTGGAAGATGGTGCCGAAATCGCAGAACACATAGCCGAGGAAAGCGGCGATCATACCGATGAACAGGGCGGAGGAGAGAATATCGCCCCAGCGCTTATCACGGTTTTCTATCTTGGTCATGCCGCCCTGCAGCTTTTTACCGATGAGCGGTACCAGCCAGATGCCCAGCATGATGCTGATGGTCATGACCCAGGCGATGGTGACATACTGGGAAGCGGTAAGGGCGGAAACCTGCCCAAAGGTGAGGCCCATGGCGCTTTCGGCGTTGGTGGCGGCAATGGTCTCGTAGGAGAGGGAGCCGACCACCGAAAGGCGCAGCCAGGGCAGCGGCAGGCCGAGGTCCTTGGAGAGGGTGATGACGCTGATGACGATGGCGACGGCCGGGGCGATGGTGAAAACGCCGGCGGTGACCATGGTCTTGCGCAGCTTCTGCTGGTCCATGCCGATCTCCTTGCTGCGGTGGATGGCACGCACCAGGAAAAAGACCGACTGCAGCAGCACGGCCAGAATGATAACACCGGCCAGTACGAACAGGATGGGGCTATTGACGGAAAAATTCACACACTGTCACTCCTTTTGCAGAGATTTGGCAGGGGCGTACCGGAGCGGGGGAGGGCTGCCCGGAAGGGCTGGCCCGACCGTATCGGTGGAACGCTCCTTATAATGCAATATTTTAGCACATAAAAGGGCGAAAGGAAAGACAATGTTTACAGGGGATTGGCATTTGTTTTTGGAGGAGGTACACAAATGGAGGCGAGATAGGGTGCGGGCGCCCGCCATGCCCCCTGCAAAAAGCCCTAAATGGAAAAGCCGTGCCCGCCCCACAGGGGGGAAGGACACGGCTCTGCAAGAAAAATCAGATGTATTTCCACTGTTCCACATCAAAGACCCCGTGGGTGGTGATCTTGAGGGCGGGAATGACCGGCAGGCTCATAAAGGAGAGGGTCATAAAGGGATCGATGCCCGGGGAAACACCCATGTGGTGGGCGGCGGCCTTGGCCTGCTCCAGCAGGTCGTTTACCTCCTCCAGCGGGGCGTCACTCATTAGGCCAGCCACCGGCAGCGGCAGCTCAGCGATGACCTTGCCCTCGTGCACGACTACGGTGCCGCCCTGCATTTCGGCAATGCGGTTGATGGCAAAGGCCAGGTTGGCGTCATCAGCGCCCACGGCGATGATATTATGGGAATCGTGGGCAAAGCTGGTGGCCACAGCGCCCTGCCGCAGGCCGTAACCTTTAATGTATCCCAGGCCAATGTGCCCGGTGCCATGGTGGCGCTCCGCTACGGCGATCTTTAGGATATCATGGGTGGGATCGGGGGCAGCCGCCCGGCCAAGGTTCTGGGTGATGATTTCGCCCGGGACGATGCCGATGACCGGCAGATCTCCGGCGGCCAGCTGCTGCGGCGTGACTGGCGCGATGCGGAAGGTCTCGTGCGCGCGGCGGGAAAGGCTGGGCTCCACCGCGGGCGCGTCAAAGGGTAGAACCTCGCCATCCGCAAAGATGCAGCGGCCGCGCTTATACACCTCCTGGATATTGAAGTGACGGAAGTTATCGAAGACCACCAGGTCGGCCAGGTAGCCGGGGGCGATGGCGCCTTTGTTGTTCATCAGGAAATAGCGGGCTGCCTGATGGCTGGCCACCTTGATGGCAATGATGGGATCAACGCCGCAGGCAATGGCTTCCCTGATGATATAATCGATGTGGCCGCCCTGCAAAAGATCCAGGGGGTGTTTATCATCGGTGGCAAACATGCACCGGGAGTAGTACTGCTGATTGAGCAGCGGCAGGAGTGCCCGCAGATTCTGGGCGGCGGTGCCCTCCCGTATCATGATGAACTGGCCGAGCTGCAGCTTTTCCAGCGCATTCTGGCAGGTGCTGCACTCGTGATCGGAATAGACGCCGGCGGCGATATAGGCGTTGAGATCGGCGCCGGAGAGATCGGGTGCGTGGCCATCGATTTTTTTGTGGTGGGCCTGACTGGCCAGGATTTTGCTGATGACTGCTGGGTCGCCATTGATGACACCGACATAGTTCATCATTTCCGCCAGGCCAAGAACTCTAGGGTGGTCATACAGGTCATCGATGGCCTGATAATCCAGCGTGCAGCCGCTTTCATCCAACGGCGTGGCGGGCACGCAGCTGGGCAGCATAAAGTGGACATCCACCGGCAGGCCCTCGGTGGCCTCCAGCATATAGCGGATGCCATCCACTCCCATGACATTGGCGATCTCGTGCGGATCGGTGATGACAGTGGTGGTGCCGTGGCGGATGACCGCTCGGGCAAACTCGGCAGGGGAGACCAGGCTGCTTTCCAGGTGGATGTGGGCATCGATGAGGCCGGGGCAGACAAAGCTGCCGGAGACATCCACCTCTTTGCTGCCGTGGTAGCTGCCGATGCCGGCGATGAGACCATCGGAAACAGCGATATCCCCATGACAGAAGTCATTGCTGAATACATTGAGATAGGTGGCGTTTTTGAATACGATATCGGCCGGTTCCTCCCCGCGCGCCACGCGGATGAGGCGGAGCTTGCGCCCCAGCTTGCGCTCCACGCACTGGGCGGTGGTTTCATGCGGCTTCATGACAGTCCCTCCTTTTATTTATACTGGGTGTTTTTTTCGATGAGCTTTTGGTAGATACGGTCGCGCATCCAGGGTTCGGTGCAGGCGGCCAGCGCCTCTCGCGGGGCGAACCACCGCACACCGCTGTTTTCATCGGGCTTTACCCGCAGCGGCTCGGTATCATCGGCTTCGATGAGATAGGTGCAATTGAGATGCAGGTGGGAGGGGACATACCTCCCTCGTTTTTCGTGTCCATCCACGGTAAGGATCTCGACCGAGAACAGTTCACGACTGACGGGGCGGAGCGTTTGCAGCCCGGTTTCCTCGGTTACCTCCCGCAATGCGACCGCCAAAAGGTCGGTCTCTCCATCGGCATGGCCGCCGGTCCAACTCCAGCTATTGTAGATATTGTGATAGATCATCAGCACCTTATCCCGCGCGGGGTTCACCACCCAGGCTGATGCAGTAAAATGGGCGGTTTCATTCTGCCGGGTAAAGCTATCCGGCTGCTTTAGCGCGGCCAGCAGCAGCGGCAGATCGTGCTGCTCCTGCTCATTGTAGGGCCGATAGGCGGCAAGGCTGGCTTGCAGATCGTGTGGCATGGTGTTTCCCTCCTTGGCAGAGTGGATGCAGCGGGCAGGTATGGGGAGCGCGGGGCAGGCCGCCCTGCGGGCGGCCTTACACGGCCCTACGGGCCGTGGCTCCGGCCTCCGTCCGGAGCGCCCCGCGCCCTGTGCCGCCCAGTCCGGTTCTGTCTCAAATTATAACACGGGCGGCACTAAGAGAAAAGCCCCCGAAGGGGCTGGTTCATTGCAGTAGGTTTAGTCGTGCCGAATGGCCTCCAAAGCGGAGATCTTAACAGCGCGGTTGGCAGGGATAAAACCGAAAACAACGCCGACCATCATCGAAAAGACCATTGCCAGCAGCACCAGCCACCACGGAATGATGGAAACCGCCCCGCCGTTGCCGAAGCTGAGCCCCAGCGATGCCAGAAGGTTTGCTACGATCGGCACATTGTTTAACAGATAGCTGATCAGGAAGCTGAGCCCAACGCCCACCACGCCGCCGATCAGACCGATCATAGCGGATTCGGTGAGGAACATGGCGCGAATGGCGCCCAGCTCGGCGCCCAGCACCTTCATGACGCCGATCTCCTTGGTGCGCTCATAGATGGACATGACCATGGTATTGGCAATGCCGATGGCGGCGACAAACAGAGAGATAGCCGCCAGACCGCCCAGCATGGTCTGGATCATGGTGAGTTGTTCATCGAACATCTTACGAGTATCCTCCATCGAGGAGCACTGGAAGCCCATATCGGTGATGGACTGCTGCACTGCGGCAACCGATGCAGCGTCTACGCACTTGACCCGTACCTCATCATAGTTGGTGGTGTCTGGAGCCTTTTCACCGCTGATCTTATAGTATTTCTGCTCCAGCGCCTTCAGCTGGTTGATGTCCATCAGGATGCATTCGCTGGTCTCCCAGCCCTTGTTCCAGTCCTCCACCATCACGCCGGTCACATTGGGGGTGACCTCCAGGCCTTTTTTCAGGTTGCCGTTGTTGTCATAGCTTTCACTGTACAAAACCAGCTTATCCTTCATCATATCCACAAAGGGCTTTTTGGGGTTGCCCATGGCGTCGGTCTGGTTGCGATCCACATAGTTATTGCGTTTTTTCTTGGTATCCCGGAAGGAATACGCCACATTGGCGCCCGCCACCATGCCGTAATCCTTTTTGCTGTCCGCAAAAGAGGTGCCGTCGCTCAATTTATAGCCGAGAGCGTCAAACGCCTCGGGGTAGATGCCGATGATATTGGTATAGGCCGCATAGCGCCCGTTGCGGGATTTCAGCCGGAAGCTGACCCGGCTGCTGTAAAACGGGGTCGCGATCTGTACATGATCCATCGCCTGTATTTTGGAGAGGGCTTTATCGTCCAGCTTGGTCTCGCCTCCGCCGTAATTGTAGACATTGATGATGGTAAGATCGCCCCACTCTTGCAGCATCTGCATCATGGATTCCCGCGCACCGATGCCGAGTGAGACCATCAAGATGATGGCGCACACGCCGATGACAACGCCGATAACGGTCAGGGCGGTACGCACCCGGCGGCGGGTCAGGTTTCGCAGGCAGACGCTCAGAAGGTCAGATATCCTCATCTTCTTCTACGCTCTCCTTTTTATTTTTACGCAGCTTCAGGTACACGAATACGCCGGCAGCCACTACCACCACACCACCGATGACCCAGAACCACGGGAAACCCGCAGGCTCTTCCATACCGGGGTCGACGCTGGGATTGCTGGGACCCCATACATCCTCGTAGCTGGTCACCTGCGTGGTAAAGGGCACCGAAACGGTGCGCTGGTTCATGTTGGTATCCTCGTAGGTGATGATGACCTCACCCACCAGCTCGCACTTTTCATTCCCGGTGATGTAGAAATCGGCGCTGGAGGTGGTGCCGGAGGCCAGGTTGCCCAGATACTGCTCCTCGCCGTTATTGGAAAGCCCCTCGCAGTTCAGCTTGGCGGAAAGATTGTAGATATCGGTACGGCTCTTATTGACGAAGTTGACGGAGAGGTTATTTTCCTCGCCTATGAAGATCTGTTGGGGCAGGTCGATGCCGGTCACGGTAAAGCGGTCCACCTGCAGCACCGGCATGCTGATGGTCTCGGTGGTCTTGGCATTGCGGCGCACGCCGTTATCCAGGTAGTCATAGGTAAAATCAACGGTCATGGAATGGGACTGGGCCGCCGCAGTGGGCTCCACGGTCACATTCACGGTCTTGGTGATGGTGCCCTCGGCTGCCAGCGATTCGATGTAGAAGGAATTGGAGCTGCTGGTCAGCATCATGGCATCGGGCAGGGTCATGGTCACCATCATGTTTTCCACGGCCATGGTCTTGCTGGTATTGCGGAAGGTCATGGTGATATTGCGGGTCTCACCGGCCACCAGGTCGCCCTTGCCGTAGCTGTAGCTGCTGATGATGACATAGGGCCGCGCTGCGGTAGTCTCCTCATCCGGCTTTTTGTCGTTTTCCTTTTCCGGCACGATGGTGGCGTTATCGATCTTGCAGGTTACAATAGCATTGTAGTTGCCCTGGGTAATGATAAGCTTCAGGGTGTTATCGCTGCCGCCCACATAGTATACGCCGGTCAGCTGGATTACCATACCTTTATCGGTGCTGCCTACTGTCCATTTTCCAATTTCAGCACCGGCGCCGGAGCCAGCCAGGAAGCTGCTGTCGCCAGGGGTGGTAACCGAGAAATTATCCTTGCTGTAGCCGGTGGAGCTGCAAAGATTCAAAAAGTCATTGTCAGTAACATACAGGGTCAAATCAACATAGTTGCCCTTTACGATCTCGGAGCTGGGATTGACCTTATCCGCAGGGGAACCGGGATATTTGGTGTACTTCTTGTTATTGGCCATGTCCTTGTGGTACATCTGCCAGTAGTAGCTGCCGCTGCAAATAGCATCCAGCCGGAAACTGTCAGCGGTCTTTTCGCCGCCCAGGGTGCTCTTGGCCTGGAATACAGGGGTAATGGTTGCATCACCGGTCAGGGTGAATTTGCCGACTGTTTTAATATCGGTTGTAGTTTCACCAATAGTGTAATTAAGGGCAACCAATTCATATCCGGCTTTGGGTTCAGCCAGAATAGTAACCTCGGTGCCTTTTGCAATGGCTTTAGATGTGGCACCGGCGGTGAGAGGGGATTGGGTAGAATCGTACTTGATGGTCAGTGTTCCATTTTCAAAGCTTCCGGCTGTAATGGTATATGTATCATTTGTGGTATTGCCAGTATTGGTGCCATCAGACTGGTCTGCCATCGCCACGGTGCCCAGCACCATGGCCAGCACCAGAATAAATGTCAGGATCTTGCTCATCTTTTTCACAGTCATACTCCTCCTTGGCCGGCGGCCAGTGTGTTATCGGTAAATTGCAGGGTCTCCGGCAGCTCCTCGGCAGGGGCGGCAGGAGGGTCTTGGATCGCCTTGGCATGGCGGTGGTCCTCATTGGAAATGATGCGTCCATCGGAGATGGTCACGATGCGGTCGCAGTATTCTGCCAGGCTGCGGTCGTGTGTCACCAGTATGATCGTGGTGCCCTTTTCCCGGGCAAACCGCAGGAACATCTCCATGACCTCTTTGGTCGTTTTGGTATCCAGGTTGCCGGTGGGTTCATCGGCAAATACCACCTCGGGATTGGTAACAAAGGCGCGGGCAATGCCCACGCGCTGCTGCTGGCCGCCGCTCATTTCATTGGGACGGTGGTCCATGCGCTCGCCCAGTCCCACCTGCTTTAGCATTTCACGGGCGGCTTCCTCACGCTTTTTGCGGGACACCCGGCGGAACATCAGCGGCATGGCCACATTTTCCACAGCGGTCATCCCCTGAATGAGATTGTAGGACTGGAACACAAATCCGATGTGCTTCTGCCGGAACACCGCCAGCTGCTTTTCGCTCATCTTGGAGATCAGCTCTCCCTTGATTTTTACCGTGCCGCGGGTGGGCTTTTCCAGCCCGGCCAGCTGGTTCAGCAGGGTGGATTTACCACTGCCGGAGGTACCCAGTATACAGCACACCTGCCCCTGCTCGATGGTCAGGTCGATATTATCCAGAGCGACTACCTTTTCATCGCCGGTCCGGTACACCTTGCGGAGATTTTTGGTCTCCACCATGTATTGCACATTTTTTCCCCCTCTCGCAGAAAAATCATATTTCACTAAAATAAGTGTACAGTTTGATGGATTTTATTGCATCCAAAAACAAAAAATGCAAAAAAACTTTGCAGCAAACTGTACTACTGGAGCTAATACAGTCAGCATACCATTTTGCCTCTATATAGTCAACGCAGTTCACGGTGAATTCATAAAATATTAAAGAACGCAAAAAAGCTCCCGCACCTGTTACAGTGCGGGAGCTCCTGGTAAAACTGTTTCCTGCGGCCGTTTGCAGCCGGCGCAGGAGCTTGGGGAATGAGCCGAAGGGAAAAGAAAATGAGGACAAAACGAAAAAGTATAAAGAAGGATGAAGATAAGGAGGAGAAAGAAAAACCTTCGGCCGGGCTGTGCGCCCTTATTTATTCCACACCTTTATCATATACGGCCAATGTGATGGCTGTGTGAAGAAATCAGGAAAAATCGGAATGATTTTCTTCACTTTCGGCGGTTAAAGCGGCATCGGGCGGCAGCAGCGGCAGCCGGAACCAGAAATCGCTGCCCTCGCCCAGGGTGCTGGCTACGCCGTATTCGGCGCCGTGGGCCTCCAGCACGCCCTTTACAATGGAAAGTCCCAGCCCGGCCCCCACGGTGGAGCGGCGGTGGTTTTTATCCACCTTGTAGTAGCGGTCCCACACATAGGGCAGGCTCTCGGCCGGAATGCCTTCGCCGTGGTCGATGACCTCCACCTTCACAGTCCCATTCTCGATGGTCTGGCGCACCAGTACGGCCCGGTCGGCCCCGGCATAGTTGATGGCGTTATTGATGAGATTATACAGCACTTGGGTCATGCGCAGCCGGTCGGCCATCACCATGGCGTCGCCGTCCGCTTCCAGCGTGATGGCGTAGCCGTCATGCAGCACCAGCTTGGCGTACCGCCCCATAATGCCGCGGATCATCTTGGTGAGATTGAGCGGCTCCGGTTCGGGGGTCTGCGCGCCACTTTGTAGCCGGGAAAGATTCAGCAAATCATTGACCAAATCAGTCAGCCGGCGGGCCTCATCTATGATGATCTGCACATTTTCCGGGGTATTTTCACCCGGCAGATCGCGCATTACCTCGGCATAGCCGGTGATCATGGTCAGCGGGGTGCGCAGGTCGTGGCTCACATTGGCGATGAACTCCTGCCGCAGATGTTCCACCTTGCTCAGCTCCCGGCTGGCATAGTTTAGGGTGTCGGCCAGCTCGGTGACCTCCCGGTAGGTGCCGCCGGTAAACTGCGTGCCGTAATCGCCGGTGGCCAGCTGCTTGGCGCTTTTGGTAATGCGGGTGATGGGACGGGAGATCATGGAGGAAAGCAGCAGCACCAGCAGGATGGAAAACGCCGTCATGATGACCGTGATGATGACCAGCTGGGCCCGCAGTGTTTCCACCGTGGTATTGATGGGCGTGATGGTGGCATCCACCATGACCATGACCGGCTCGGCGCCCTCGTCCTCTCCGCGCGTGGTCAGAATGCCGTACAGCAGCTGCTCGGTGGAGGCGGCCTGGGCGGTTGCTTTGCTCTGCATGGCGGGGGAAAGCTCCAGGAGCTGATAGTTTTCCAGCACGGTGCCGCCGTTTTCCTGCGCCTGCCGGAACAGCAGCGCCGCCTGATCGGTAAGCAGCATGTGCAGGATGCAGGAGGGCTGGTTGCCGGAGGTCAGTACCGGGGTGCCGTCCTCCCGCACGATGTGGACACAGATGAGATCCTGGCGGGTCAGGCGGTTCACCTCGGTGTAGAAGTTCTCATCATTGATGCTGGCGGCTACTTCCTCGGCGGTATTTTTAATGGAGCTGGTCTTGATGGATTTGTAGAAGCTCTCCAAAAAGACGATCTGCAAAAGCCACAGCAGCATCAGCAGCAGCGCCACAAACATAGCAAAGCTGCCCACCAGTCTCCAGCGGATGCCCAGGTGGGAAAAACGGCTTTGCTTATGCTGCGGGGCAGGGGAGGACTCAGTTGGCGTCTCCGTCTGCATCGCTTTCCGGCTCTGCCACAGTTTCAAAGCGGTACCCAACTCCTCTTAGCGTGATAATGCACCGGCTGTACCGGCCCAGGCTCTTGCGCAGCAGCTTTACATGGGTATCCAGCGTGCGGTCGTCGCCGTAAAAATCATAGCCCCACACATCGTGGATCAGCCGCTCGCGGGTCAGGGCCACGCCGCGGTTGCGCACCATATAGAAAAACAGGTCGTACTCCTTGGGAGACATCTCTATGCGCTGCTCGTCAATGAAAACCAGCCGCGCGGTAAAATCCACCGTCAGCCCCTCAAAAACAAAACGGTTGTTTTCCTCGCCGCCGCTGCGCTTGATGATGGCGGCCACCCGCATCATCAGCTCCTTGGGGGAAAAGGGCTTGACCACATAGTCATCGATCCCCAGCTCGAAGCCGTGGATGCGGTCATATTCTTCGCCGCGGGCGGAAAGCATGATGATGGGCGTGCGGTTGTATTTGCGGATTTCGCGGCAGGCGGAAAAGCCGTCCAGCTCTGGCATCATCACATCCATGATGATGAGATCGAACGGCTCGGTGCGGCACAGGTCGATGGCCTCCATGCCATTGGCGGCCTCGGTGACCCGATAGCCCTCGAATACTGCGTATTTTTTAATGATCTCGCGGATCTTGGCTTCGTCATCCACGACCAGGATGTGATACATGGCGGTTACCTCCTTTGGGGGTGCAGGCTGGCATTCGGGCGGCCCCGTGCCTGGCTCCGCCGGGCTGGGGCGCCCCCCTGTGGGGGGCGCCCAAAGTGTGCAAACGCGAGCCCCCCGGGGCCGCCCGCTCCCGGCTTCCTGCAATGTCCATGGTTATTATAGCATACTCTCCCGCGCCGATGCTATAACCTTTACGAAATGTTAATATCTTTCCTCTTGCGTTCGTCCCGTTTTGCGCTAAAATAAGATTAGAAATCCCCGACCGACCGGTCGGTCGGAACATCTATCCCCCGGAAATGGAGAATCCTCTATGCTGTCTCGTCTCAGTGTCAAAAAGCCCATGACCGTATTCGTCTGCGTGATGCTGGTGCTTATCCTCGGTGTCATGTCCTTCATCAATATGACCACCGACCTCCTGCCGAATATGGATCTGCCCTATGCCATCGCCTATACCACCTACATCGGCGCCAGTCCGGAGCAGGTGGAGCAAAGCGTGACCAAAACGCTGGAAAGCGCCCTGGCTACCACCAGCGGCGTCAAGAATATCACCAGTATCTCGCAGGAAAATGTCAGTATCGTGGTGCTGGAATTTGAGGAAGGCACCGGCATGGATTCCGCCATGATCGAAATGAACGCCAGCCTTGATCAGATCGCCGACTCCCTGCCCGAGGCCGCCGGCAGCCCGGTGCTCATGAAGATCAATCCCGATATGCTGCCCATCATGGTATTGGCGGTGGATAGCGATAATATGGCCCGGGAGGAGCTTTCTCAGTTTACCTCCTCCACCGTCATCCCGGCACTGGAGCGGGTGGATGGCGTGGCGTCCGTTTCCGGCAGCGGTCTGGTGGAAAGCCAGATCCGTGTGGAGCTGGATCAAGCCAAAATCGATGAGCTGAATGACAAGGTGCTGGCGGCCATTGATAGCTCCCTGGCCGATGCCGAAAAGCAGCTCAAGGATTCTCGCAGGCAGATCAACGACGCCAAAAAGAAGCTGGAGGAGCAAAGCGGCACCGCCTATGCCCAGCTGGTGGCCGCTGCCCAGCAGCTGGCCGATGCCAAGGATCAGGCCTCCCTCGGCTCCACCCTCACCTCGGCGGAGGTCAAGGCCATTCAGGCCGTGCTGGCCCAGTACGATAACATGGTAAATCTGCGCGATAGCTACAATGCCAGTGAAGATTACGCCCGTACCCATCTTTCCCCTGTAAAATATGCCGAGCTGCAATCTCTGCAGCTTACCCGCACCCAGCTGCGTGCCCAGCTGAAAGCCGCCCAAGCCTCGCTGGAGACCGCCGAAGCCGCCCTCAAGGAGATCGGCAGCAGTGAAGCCGCCCTGCAGCAGGATGTGACCAATGCCAAGGATGCGCAGGAAGCCGCACAAACCGCCTACGATGAAGCGCTGGCCGGCGCACCGGAGCGTCTCAAGGACGATCCCGGCTGGCAGGACCTGTTGCGGCAGGAGCAGGAAAAGCAGGCGGAGGTGGACGACCTCCAGGCACAGCTGGAGAAGGACCCCGATAATACCGGGCTGCAAGCCCAGCTCAATACCGCCGAAGCCGAGCTTACCGCCATCCAGGCGGCGCAGACCGCCTACCTTACCCGCAATGATCCCCAAACCGTTGCCGCCGCGGAAAAGCTCTCGGCTGCCGAGGAGGAGGTGACCCGCGCCAACGCCCGGCTGGAGACCTTCCAGCAGGCCACCGAGGCGAAGGCGGAGGCCGAGAAGGCCATCGCCGACGCTACCAAAGCCATCGAGGAAAACGCCGCCGCCATCAAACTCATGCTGGGCGAGGCCGAGGGCAAGAAGTGGATCGAAAGCCACGATAAGGTGCAGGATGACTACGGCACCATTACCGAGCTGAACGCCGCCATCGATGCGCTGGCGCCCCGCATCCCGCAGCTAAAAAAGGAGCTGGAAACCGCTCAGTCCAGCCAAAAGGAGCTGGACGCCGCCCTTTCGCAGCTGGATAAGGCGCAGAGCCAGCTGGAGACCGGCAAGCTGGAGCTTTCTCAGCAGCTCATTCTGGCCACCCTGCAATTACAGCAGGCCGAACAGGCCCTGGATGAAGCCGAGGAGCAGTTCCGCCAGCAGCGGGATGCCGCCTACAAGGCCGCCGGGCTGGACGGCATTCTCACCCAGTCCGCCGTTTCGCAGCTGCTCATGGCGCAGAACTTCTCGATGCCCGCCGGCTATATCCAAAGCGCCGATGGGCAGAATGCCCTCAAGGTCGGCGATAAATTTACCAGCCTGGAGGAGCTACAGAACTGGGTGCTCTTCCAATACGATGTCGGCGATGTGGGGGAGATCCGCCTGACCGATATCGCCACTGTCCGTCTGGCGGATAACGCCGAGGAGCTGTACGCCAAAATAAACGGCAATGACGGTGTGCTGCTCACGGTACAAAAGTCCTCCATCGCTTCCACCTCCGGTGCCTGCGATAATCTCTATGCCGCCATGGCCCAGCTGGAGGAAAAATACGAGGGTCTGCACCTCACCGCCCTCAGCGATCAGGGCCAGTACATCGATCTGGTCATCAGCTCGGTGCTGGAAAACCTGCTGTTCGGCGCGCTGCTGGCCGTCATTGTCCTCATGCTGTTCCTGCGGGACTTCCGCCCCACTATCATTGTGGCGCTCAGTATCCCCATCAGTCTGCTTTTGGCGGTGGTGATTATGCACTTCACCGGCGTCACTCTCAATATCATCTCTCTTTCAGGCCTTGCCCTTGGCGTCGGCATGCTGGTGGATAACAGCATCGTTGCCATCGAGAATATCTACCGTCTGCGCCAGCTGGGCTACAATGCCGCCACGGCGGCGGTTCACGGCTGCCGCCAGATTGCCGGGGCTATCACCGCCAGCACCCTTACCACTGTCTGCGTATTTGTGCCCATCCTGTTCACCAGCGGCCTTACCCGGCAGATCTTCGCCGATATGGGCCTGACCATCGCCTATTCACTGGGTGCCAGTCTGCTGGTCGCCCTTACCTTGGTGCCCGCCCTTTCGGGCAAAATATTGACCCGCGATACCGCAGGGGAAAAGCCCAACCGTCTCCTGAACCGCATGATAGCGGGCTACGAAAACCTTCTGCGGAAAGTACTGCGGCACAAGGCTCCTGTTCTGCTGGGCGCGGTGGCGCTGCTTATTGCCAGCGCGGTGCTGGCGGTCAGCATGGGCACCGCCTTTATGCCGGAAATGGATAGCCCACAGGTGTCGGTCTCCATCGAGATGCCGGAGGACGCCACCCAAAGCGAAACATGGGCCATGTGCGATACCGTCCTGGAGCGGATCCTTACCGTGGATGGGGTGGATACCGTCGGCGCCATGGAGGGCCAGAGCATGATGAGCATGGGCGGCAGCAGCCTGTCCATCTATGTGCTGCTGGGTGATGACCGCAGCGATTCCAGCCAGGAGATCGCCAAAAAGATCGAGGAAGCCTGCGCCGATCTGGACTGCACCGTTTCCGCCAACGGCTCCACCATGGATATGAGTATGATGACCGGCGGCAGCGGTATTCAGCTGGCCGTCACCGGCGATGATATGGATGCCCTGCGGGCCGCCGCCACCGACCTGGCCAAAACCCTTTCCGCCGTGGAAGGGGTCGCTTCGGTCAGTGATGGGCAGGAGGACAGCAGCACCGAGGTGCGCATCACCGTGGATAAAGCCAAAGCCGCCGAGTACAACCTGACGGTCGCGCAGGTCTACCAGCAGGTGGCCGCCGCCGTTCTCTCCCAAACCACCGCCACCAATATCACCGTAAACGGCAGTGACCTGCCGGTTGTGGTCGTCCCCGATAGCGCCGGTATCACCACCCGGGAAACGCTGGAGGAGCTCCGCCTGACCGGTACCAAAAACCAGGAGGAATGCGAGGTCCGCCTTTCCGAGATCGCCGCAGTGACCGAGGCCGCGTCCGCTTCCGCCATCCACCGTGAAAATCAGGCCCGTACCGTCACCGTCACCGCCCAGATCGCCGATGGCTACAACATCGGCCTGGTGAGCCGTGAGGTGGAAAAGCTGCTGGCCGATTATGAGATGCCGGAGGGCTGCTCCTATGCCATTGAGGGCGAAAATGAGATGATCCAATCCACCATGAGCGACCTCATCCTGATGATCGCCCTGGCCATCGCCTTCATCTACCTCATCATGGTGGCGCAGTTCCAGTCGCTGCTCTCGCCGTTTATCGTGCTGTTCACCATTCCGTTGGCCTTCACCGGCGGCCTTTTGGCCCTGTGGATCACCGGCAAGGAGCTCTCAGTCATTGCCATGCTGGGCTTCCTTATGCTCGCGGGTGTCGTTGTGAATAACGGCATCGTCTTTGTGGATTACGCCAACGGGCTGCGGCTGGAGGGGATGGAACGCGCCGAAGCGCTGGTACAGACCGGCCGCGACCGCATCCGCCCCATCCTCATGACTGCCATGACCACCATTTTCGGCCTGGCTACCATGGCGCTGGGCCTGGGCGCCGGCGGCGATATGCTGCAGCCCTTGGCCATCGTTACCATCGGCGGCCTGGCCTACGCCACCCTGCTTACTCTGTTCATTGTCCCCGCCATTTACGATATTTTCCTAAAGAAAGACCCCAAGAAAGTTGTCATCGAGGAGGTAGAAGAGGTATGAACTTGCCGGAGAAAAAGGCCGCGGTGTTCCGTGCGGTATTAAAGCTGCTGCGGCAGGGCCGTCCGCTGGGAGATTTGAAGGTTTCTGAGATCGCCGAAGCCGCTGGCATCGGCAAAGGCACTGTGTACGAGTATTTCCCCTCCCGGGAGGAGCTGCTGCGGGATGCCATGCAGTACAGCAGGGCCCAGGGCTTCCAGGAACTGTACGCCGCCATTTCCGGCGCCGAGGGCTTTGAAGCCCGCTGGAAGGTCATCGAGATCACCGCCCGCCAGCTGCTGGAGTGCAGCTCCGTTTTCTTTTCACAGGTGCCCTCCATGGGGTTTCCGCAGGCCGCCCTGTATGATATCTGCGGCGGTCCGCAGGAGCGTGCCGATACCCGCCGCATGATCGGGGAGATCATGAACTGCCTGACCACTGCCGCGGTGGAGGAGGGCCTGGCCCCCCGTATGCCGGAGCCGGAATACCTTTCCATGGTCGGAGAGGGCTGTATTTCCGGCTTTCTGCTGCGCTGTGCCCTCTCGGAGGGCCGGCAGGAGGAAATAGCCGCGGCTCTGGCCGATACCTGCAAGCTCTATATTGCCGCCCTGCAGTGATTTTGGTTTCTGCAGGGGGCCGGCTCGGGGCGCAGTCCGACCCATCCTGCGGATGGGTCCAGCGGACAAATGTCCGCTGCGGCGATGCTTTGCATCGCCGGGGCTGCGCCCCGCCCGCCTGCGGCCCGTACCGCCTTAGGCGCCCCACCCGCAAAGAGATTTGCACTCTTTCTCATTTTGCGGTATGATAGGGCCAGAATAAGCATGTGAACCCCAAGCCCCCAAAAAGAGAAGGGAGGACGCCCCCGATGAAACGCTGTCTAATGCTTCTGCTGCCGGTAATTTTGCTGCTGGCGGGCTGCGGCCATGCCCCGCAGGAAAACGAATCGCTGGAATCCATGACCGCACCCATGACGGCGGATCATTCCCAGTGGCAGCAGGAGCCGTATTATATCCTGCAGTTCAATGTCGATTCCGTCATCAGCAATGCCCCCAATGTCACCGCCACCGCTTCCCGGGTCATCATCTCCCAGGGGGGCACCTACCTGCTCAGCGGTACTTTGCAGGATGCCCAGCTCACCGTGGAAATCCCCGCGGGGGAAACGGCCCGGCTGGTGCTGTGCGGGGTGGATATGCACTGTGAACGGGGCCCGGTCATCTACTCCAATGGCGGCGGCACCGTGGTGCTGCTGCTGGAGAACGGCACCGAAAATACCCTCTCCGATGGCAAAAGCTATCTCTATTCCGGCAGCAAGGTGCGGGAAGCCGCCATCAGCGTGGAGGGCGACCTGCTCATCACCGGCGGGGGCAGCCTTTCGGTGGAGGCCATCCACAATGACGCCCTGCGCAGCGAAAGCACCCTGGTCGTTGCGGAGGGCACTTTGGAGATCACCGCCTGGCGGGACGGACTGGTTGCCGGGCAGGAGCTGCAGATCAGCGGCGGACAGCTTTCCATCGCCTGCGGCCGCACCGGCCTTTCGGCCAGTTCCGCCAAATCCGGGCAGGGCAGCGTGACGCTGGCAGGGGGCACAGTGGCCCTCATCTGCGGCGGGGACGGCATCACGGCGGCCGGGAGCCTTTCGGCCACGGCAGGGGAGTACCACATCACCACCGGCGGCGGCAGCGGCAACGCCAGTTATGGCGAGACCGCCGAAAAATGGGGCCTGTGGGGCGGTCTGCCCCAGCAGCAGCCCACCGAAAAACAGCCCATCATCAACCGGGAGCAGATCGTGAGCGATAGCGCGCGGGGCCTTTCCGCCGGCAAATCCCTGGCGCTTTCCGGCGGTACCTTTACGCTGGATTGCAGCGATGCCGCCCTCTATTCCGTGGGAAGCACCAAGCTGTCCGGCAGCCGTGTCACCATTTCCGGCGGCGATACTGCCATCACCACCCAGCAGCTCACCCTTTCCGCCGGAGATGTTTCCATTCTCACCGCCCGCCGCGGTGCTGTGGCGGAGGATATGACCCTTTCCGGCGGCAGCCTGTCCATTACCGCCGCGGAGGAGGGCATGACCCTCTCCGGCGGGTATGATAAATCCGAGAGCGACCCCGCCGCTGACCTGCGCAAAATGACCGTGACCGGCGGCAGCCTTTCCATCTGCGCCGGGACCCATGCATTGGATATCGGCGGATCACTGTTCCAGTCGGGCGGCAGTCTGCTGCTCGGCTCCGGCCGGGAGCAGAACCCCCTGCGGGCTGCCACGGCCCATATTAGCGGCGGCACCCTGCTGGCGGCCGGCCCCCTCCCGGAGGAGCCGCAGCTGTATACCAGCCTGCCCCGCATCAGCGTGGAGCTGTGGCTGACCGGCGGCCGGCCCCTGACCGTCACGGCGGCGGAAGAGAGTACCCCCATGCTCTCCTTCACACCGGAAACCTCGGTCGGTTATGTTACTCTCATCAGCGATGCCCTGGAGAAAGATACCACCTACTATCTCGTCTCCGGCAGCGCCCGTATCGGCCTTTCCCCGGTCTGAACGGCGTGCCAGACACCACAAGACCTGCAAAATTCCCTCCATAAATTTTAGTACGCAAAACACGGCAAAAATCCCTGCTTCCCGGCAGGGATTTTTGAGATTTTTATTTAACTGACTAAATTGTCATTTCAATATGCGACAATAATTGTATGAAAACACAACGAAATAAACGGCTATTGGTGTAGAGACGGCATCATTCGCCAAAGACGGTTTCCACCACCCGGCTGCATTCCGGCGGGGAATACCGCCAGCGCCGCAGCACCCCCTCGGTGAGGAAATACTGCACCGGCTGCGGGGCGTAGGGCGCGTCAAAGGCATCCACGATGATGAGCTTGATCTTCATTTTTTCCGGCAGGATGCTTTTAATATACACGCCCGCGTGCTGGCCGGCGCGCACGCCCTCGCAGGGCTCCGCCAGGCCGGCCAGGTTGGGGGTCAGCTCCACAAAGACGCCATAGTCCTCCACGCTGCGGATGACGCCCGCCACCGTTTCTCCCGGCAGGTACAGCTCGGCGTTTTGGGCCCAGGTGCCCAGCAGCTCCTTGTGAGAAAGCTGCACCCGACCCTCCGGCTCCACCGCCTTTACCACGGCGTAGATGCTCTCTCCCACAGCAAAGCGGTCCCGCGGGTGGCTGATGCGGGAGATCGAGATCTGATCGATGCTGATGAGGGAGGGCAGCCCGCAGCCGATATCCACAAAGCAGCCGAAGCTTTCCAGGTGCGTTACCCGCGCGGGGATGATCTCCCCAGGGGTCAGATGGTCTATGTATTCGGAACGGCAGCGCAGCTGGGCTGCCCGCCGGGATAAAATGGGCCGCGGTGCTCCGGCCTCATCGTGCTCTATCGCCGTGATGAGAAAGCAGACCGACTTATTCACCCGGGAGATGATGGCGATATCCCGCACCGTCTGCTCTTTTATTCCCAGGGCGCCCTCCTCCCGGGGGATGATCCCGCGGCAGCAGCCCATATCCACCACCAGGTTGTGGTCATAATCACACAGCAGCGCCCGTCCCTCCAGGATTTGACCGATGCGCATGGCGCTTTGCAGTGTTTCCTCATTTTGCAGATAATATCGGTTTTCCTCAGTTTCCAGCAGCATGCCCTCCGGCCAGTAATATCCCATGCTTTACCCTCCTGTTTTGCCTATTGCTTTATCTATATTCGGCGGCAGGCGGGACTATACCGGGGGGGAACTTGGGCCGCCCGCGGTGGGGTGGCTTTTCTGAGATGAAAAGTGAGTAAAAGAATTTTTGGATCAAGATTGTAGTCGCCTTAGGCGGCGCGGAGCCTTTTGCAAAGGCATAAACTGCACGCATGTCCCTAAAGCCTCCCTTGTGTAAAGGGAGGTGGTGAGCGGAGCGAACCGGAGGGATTGCCGACACAAACTATGCCCAGCTTTATTTCGCCTTCGGCGGCGCGGAGTTTTACAAAAGGTATTCA
>ENA-UOJD01001486-UOJD01001486.1-human-gut-metagenome-genome-assembly--contig:-P48-NODE-1486-length-23609-cov-5.831918_pt1 | contig 23609 bp, 19 predicted proteins | sample MGYA00242342_ERZ723889 | MGnify/ENA metagenome assembly ERZ723889
CATTTATTCGCGGTGAGAAAGATTCAGAAGTGAAGAGTTGGAATCATATAGTAGCAGAGTGGTTATCAATAGAATTAAAAAATACCAAAAAAGGGAGTCTCTTTTCGTGAGCGAGAGACTCCCTTTTTGGCACCTATAGTCGGGTTATAATTTGATTTTGATGAAATCATTAGCAATGCGCCGGTTTATTCATTTCAGATCTTTTATCGTTTTCTGTCTTCGAAGCAGTCGATTTCGAAAACAGTACTTTACCGGAATGAACCACAATAATGACACCCAGAACCATCAGCAGAACCGCGATAATAAGCTGCAGTCCTTCTACCATAAAGACAGCGGTTCCGGCATTGTAAGCCTTTACCAGTGCGATGCAGCGCTCAACGAGTGCGGTGAAGGTAACGCACAGCATAACAACCAGCGGAACCAGCAGCGTGCGGTTTTCACGGCCGGTGACGCGTAAGAAGACGCACAGGGTGATGAGAACCAGGGCGCTTAACAGCTGGTTGGCGCTGCCAAACAGCGGCCAGATGTTGGAATAGCCAATCTGGGTTAAAATGTAGCCGCATACCAAGGTGATAACAGTAGCAAAATATTTGTTGCAGAGAAGTTTTCTCCATCCTTCGGCGTGTTCCATATCATCGACAATGAACAGCTCCTGGAAGGACATACGTCCGATACGTGCAACGGAATCCAGGCTTGTCAGGGCAAGTGCGGAGACGCACATCGTCATAAAGCACTGGGCAGCGTAAACCGGGATGCCGAACATCTCCAGGAATCCGGCAACACCGGAGGAGAAGATAGCAAACGGAGTACCGGTTGCAGGCGTGCCATCAGCGGAAGCGGCAGCACCGGCAACGCACAGAGCCAGGACAGCCAGTAAACTTTCCAAAAGCATAGCGCCGAAGCCAACCTTCGGCATATCCTTTTCATTGGTGATTGCCTTGGAGGAAGTACCCGAGGAAACTAGGCTGTGGAAACCGGATACGGCGCCGCAGGCAACGGTTACAAACAAAATCGGGAACAGGTCACCGGATTTCTCATTGTGGAAACCAGTGTAAGGCGCCAGGTTCATTGCCGGATGTGCGACAAGCAGTCCAACGACGGCACCGATAATCATACCGGCAAACATAAAGGTTGTCATCAGGTCACGCGGTTCCATCAAAAGCCACATAGGAAGAACGGCTGCGAGGAAAATGTAAGCGAATACCATGTAGGACCAGTTTGCCTTGGTGGTAATGAGCGGGCAGTTCATGCCGATGACGAAAGCAGCTACCGTGCAGACAAGTCCGAGCATGGTCTGTTTCCAGCCATGGAACTGAGCCTTTTTCTGAATCAGTCCAAATACAACGGCAAAGGCAATGAACAGAAGGGAAATGCTTCCGGCTGCGCCGTTGACAGTTGCGGCGGCGGATAAGCTGGTCACGCCGTCTACCGTCTCATATGCATTGAATGTACCGGCAACCATGTCGGCAAATGCGGCGGTTACAATTAAAGTAAAGAGCCAGCAGAACAGAAGGAACAGCTTTTTACCGGTTTTGCCGATGTACTGTTCAATCAGAAGTCCCATCGATTTGCCTTCATTTTTAACGCTGGCGTACAGGGCACCAAAATCGGTAACAGCGCCGAAGAAAATGCCGCCGAGGATGATCCAGAGAAAGACCGGAACCCATCCAAAGACAGCTGCCTGAATAGCACCGGTGACAGGACCGGCACCGGCGATGGATGAAAACTGGTGGGCAAATACAACCCAGCCATCGGTCGGAACATAGTCCTGACCATCTTCTTTTGTGACAGCCGGTGTTTTGGCGTTTGGATCAATGCCCCATTTATGGGCGAGCCATCTGCCGTAGAGCAGATAACCAGCCGCCAGACAACAGGCTGCGATAACTACGATAACTAATGTGTTCATAAAGATACCTCCATTCCCATAGGTCAAATGGTTTTTAGTGTCCCGGCAGTTTGCCGGAGTTTCGGGAGCGGGGAAACAAAAAAGCCTCCGTCCTCCTGAAACTTTTAAAAGTTCAAGAAGACGGAGGCATAAGCATCCGCGGTACCACTTCTTTTACCGGCTGTAAAGCCGATCTCTCAGCCATATCCATCATTCTGAATATGTTCCTCTTTAACGGTAGGAATCCGGACCGGACTACTGGTATCCTGCATGCGTTTGTCCGATCAGCTCACAGGGGATAATTTCCATCGGCGTTACTGTCTTTCATCGCCCGGCAGCTCTCTGAAAACGTGGAGAATTGGAAATCGTGTCCTGCTCAATGCTTTTTACAAGTACGAATTATAGACTTTTTTAAAGGAAAGTCAATCGAAAAAATAGCCGGAAGTTTGTGACAGAAATTTTACAAATCCGTCATTTTGACAAAAAAATCACAACTAATAAATTTAACAACTGCTTATCTAGAAGCCTGAGTTACTGTTTACGCATACGTGCTCAGTAACAAGTCGGAAGCATTACTGTGTTAAAACTTCGAAAAAACTGGACACACCCTTAGTTTGCTGTATAATAGGTAATTGTCGGTCCTTTTTAGGGCTGGTAATTACTTTTTATTTAAATTGGGAAGAAAAAGGGAGAGTTTGAGGTATGGAAAAAATACGTCCAATGTTGTTTACAACATTGAAGAAGTATTCCGGCGCACAGCTGATGTCAGATGTGGTAGCGGGTATCATCGTAGCGATCATCGCGCTGCCGCTTTCGATCGCGCTGGCGCTGGCTTCGGGGGTAGGTCCGGAACAGGGTATCTACACGGCGATTGCAGCCGGATTTGTGATTTCATTTTTAGGGGGCAGCCAGGTACAGATTGCAGGTCCAACGGCGGCATTTGCAACGATCGTGGCAGGTATTGTGGCGAAGAGCGGCGTGGAAGGGCTGGCAATTGCAACGATCATGGCAGGTATCATCCTGGTTATCATGGGATTCTGCCATTTTGGTTCACTGATTAAGTTTATTCCGTTTACAATCACGACCGGCTTTACCTCCGGTATCGCGGTGACGATCGTCATCGGTCAGTTGAAGGATTTCTTTGGCGTAACCTATCCGGCAGGCATGGAGACGATCGAGACGATGCAGAAGCTGAAAGCGTTCGCAGCTGGATTCGGAAGTGTCAACCTGCACGCGATTATCGTCGGCGTGGTGTGTCTGGCGATTCTGATTGTGATGCCGATGATCACGGAAAAAATTCCGGGATCGCTGGTAGCGGTTATTGCAGGTATTTTAATGGTAAAATTCCTGCCGCTGCATGTGAATACGATCGGCGACCTTTACACGGTCAGTAACAAGCTTCCGGCGTTCCGTCTGCCGGTGTTTAGCTACGATGTGATTCAGGGTTCCCTGTCGGATGCGTTTACGATTGCAGTTCTGGCGGCGATTGAGTCTCTGCTTTCCTGCGTGGTAGCGGACGGCATGATCGGCGGAAAACACCGTTCCAACACGGAGCTGGTGGCACAGGGTGCGGGTAATATTATTTCCGCCCTGTTTGGCGGTATTCCGGCGACGGGCGCGATCGCGCGTACCGCAGCCAATGTCAAAAATGGCGGCCGTACCCCGGTTGCAGGCATGGTTCATGCGGTTGTCCTGCTTCTGATTCTGGTAGTTCTGATGCCGTGTGCAAGCTGGATCCCGATGCCGACCATCGCGGCAATCCTGTTTATGGTTGCCTACAATATGTGTCAGTGGAGAACCTTCGTCCGTCTGACCAAGACGGCTCCGAAGAGTGATATTGCGGTTCTGGTGCTGACCTTCTTCTTAACCGTTATCTTCGATCTGGTTGTAGCGATCGAGATCGGTATGCTGTTATCCTGCCTGCTGTTTATGAAGCGGATGAGCGATGAGACGGGCGTCAGAAGCTGGCTCTATGTCGAAGAAGTAGAGGAGCAGAAGCGCAAAGAGCAGGAAGTAAGAAAAGCGAAAAAAGCCGGAAAAGAGCTTTCAGTGGAAGAGGCACAGCTCTTAGCGGCAGCTGCAGAAGATGAAGAAGCAGCCATGAAAGAACAGGCACGTCTGCGGGAGATCCCGAGAGAACTGGCTGTTTATGAGATTACAGGACCTCTGTTCTTCGGTGCAGCAGACCGCATCAACCAGATTGAAACCCGCGAGGAGACGAAATGCCTGGTTCTTCGTATGCGTGCTGTTCCGGCAGTTGACAGTACAGCGATGAATTCGATGGTTGCCCTCTATGAGCGTTGCCAGAAGAACGGCGTCACATTGATTTTGTCTCATGTCAACGAGCAGCCGATGCATGTGATGGAGAAGGCAGGATTTGTGGATATGATCGGACGCGATCATTTCTGCCCGAATATCGAGGCAGCACTTGATCATGCGGACGAGGTGCTGAGAAAATAAAGCGGAATGGTGGATTCAGAGCGGCGGGAGAGGACAGAGATGGACATCTATCGGAGAATGGAAGAAGTATTTAGGCGCATTCCGGACGGCTGCGTGACGACCTACGGTCAGGTCGCGCTCCTGTGCGGTGCACCGCGCCATTCCCGTCAGGTGGGATATGCGCTCCGCACCAACCGCCTGGGCGATGTCCCGGCATTCAGGGTGATTAATTCCAAGGGCTTTCTAAGCGGCGCAGCGGCGTTCGACTATCCGGGACAGCAGAAAAAACTGCTGGAACAGGATGGAATACGGGTGGACTCCACCGAGGACGGTGACCGCGTCGATTTAAAACAATATGGATGGAAACCTTCGATGGACGAGGCAGAAGAATTGTATGCGTTGTTTCGGAAGTTGGGGATCTGAGTGGGAATCAAGGAAAATGCATCTGAATGAGATGTTGGTAAGCGAAAGAAGTGAAATGAGATGGATAAGATGGCAGACGATAGGGGCTGCATCTTATCCATTTTTAATAGACATTTCTGACCGTTTATTATTAAATTGCCTCCGCGATCTGCCGTGCCACATAGACACCGCTGGCAGATGCATGGGAAAGGGAATGGGTAATACCGCTGCCGTCACCGATGACGTAGAGTCCATCATGACAGGTCATCAGGTTGTGATCCACTTCCACCTCCATGTTGTAGAATTTTACCTCCACTCCATAGAGAAGAGTGTCATCATTCGCCGTACCCGGTGCCACCTTATCCAGGGCATAAATCATCTCGATAATACCGTCCAGAATCCGTTTTGGGAGAACCAGGCTCAGATCACCGGCAGCCGCATTGAGGGTTGGAACCGTAAAAGATTCATTGATTCGCTGCTGCGTGCTTCTTTTTCCGCGGATCAGGTCTCCAAAACGCTGCACAATTACACCACCGCCCAGCATGTTGCTGAGTTTTGCAATACTCTCTCCATATTCATTGGAATTCTTGAAGGGCTCTGAAAAATGTTTCGCTACCAGAAGGGCAAAGTTCGTGTTATGGGTCTGCTTTGCAGGATCCTCGTAGCTGTGACCATTTACCGTTACGATGCCGTTGGTATTCTCATTTACCACAGCTCCCTTGGGATTCATACAGAAGGTGCGCACGTAATCCTCGTATTTTTCCGTACGATACACGATCTTGCTCTCATAGAGTTCATCTGTAAGATCCGAAAAGATCTCAGCCGGCAGTTCGACCCGGACCCCCAGATCCACACGGTTGGAATTCGTATGGATATCCAGGTCCTTGCATACCTTCTGCATCCACTTACTGCCGCTTCGGCCGGCGGAAATGATACATTTCGTACCCTCAAAGGTTGTATCATTGCTGTAAACCTTGTAACCCTTCTCCGTTTTCTCCACGGTTTCGATGGCACAGTCAAAATAGAAATCCACCTTATTCTTCAGATGATCATAGAGGTGCTCCAGAACAACATAATTAATATCCGTACCCAGATGGCGGACCGAAGCATCCAGAAGATGCAGGCCGTGCTGCATACAGGTTTTCTTGAATTTTGTTCCCGCAGTGGAATACAGCTTCGTGCCCTCCCCGCCAAAACGGAGGTTGATTCCATCCACATATTCCATCAGTTCAATGGCTGTCTTTTTTCCGATATACTCATAGAGAGTGCCGCCGAAATCATTGGTAATGTTGTATTTTCCATCAGAAAATGCACCGGCTCCGCCGAATCCACTCATGATGGAGCAGCATTTGCAGTGAATACAGGACTTGATTTTATCACCATCAATGGGACATTTACGGTGCTCCAGCGGATGTCCTACCTCAAAAACAGCGATCTTTAAATCCGGTTTACGTTCCATCAGCTCATAGGCAGAAAAGATACCGCCGGGACCGGCACCGATAATTAACACATCATACATATTGAAATTCTCCTTGTTTTCCTAAAATTTTATTCCCTCTTTCTGTATTATAGCATAAATTCGAAAAAAGAGGCAGCACGTCATGCATCCTGATATCCCGGTCAATACATCATCATGGCATCTTCCGTTATCATATCATCACCTCAGAATAAAGATTCTTTTATGGCTGTAACCAGGTTTCTACAAAAAATGCGAATGTTGTGAATCTAACTGGTTTATTTAGTTAATGTTAGTTGGTTTTTGTGCAATTTGCTTGGGTTTCTGATACGTACAAGTAAAACTTAAAGTTAATGTAAAGGTTTAGTCAGAATGTAAGAAGTTGTTTAATTTTAATGGATATTGATTACTATAGTCGAATGTTTTTGCTGTTGATTTTGAAGCGAAATTGCCAAAATGCCCATTAAATATTCTGTATCTTGAAATTGCTTTGGCAATCTTTCACTACTATTTTTCGTTTGTTTATGCAATATTACAAGTGATATTTTTTATGTTATATTATATTATTGCACTATAGTTAATGCTTCACACAAACTAAAAGGGATTGCAGATTCCCCAAAACGCACATTCACTAAGAAAGAGGAGGTAAAGGGATATTACTCCCGTAATGTATTATGAAGAAAAGAAAAATATTACTACTATTGGGAGCTCTGCTCTTAACTTCATGTGTACAACGCGGAAATGCAACGATAGAAACACAGGAAACTCAATTAACAAAAAGCTAAGCAGTTCAGAAAATTTTAATCGAATTATTGAAAATCGATGATTCTGGTAAAATTATATTGTTATACAATATAGAAAACTATGATGCAGCTGCTAAGATAGGAATCCTATATAATAACAACTTAATAGTTACTTTAGAATAAAATCTATTAGTAAACGTGGCGGAGGTATATGTTATGTGGATAGTAACTGGAATTATGAGCATGATTTTTTGTATAATTGGATGGGAATGGCGTCTAAGAGAAATAAGATAGCAGACTGGGCATCTGTGGGGTCCCTGTCGTTTGTGGCGGTTACATTACTTATGGAGTACCGAATGATTTTAAATTGGGTAAATAAAGAAGATTGGAGTGCATTGATGGATGTGGTTCCGTCTATGTTTTCGATCTTGTGTGGTTATGTGGTTATTATGCTTTTGGCGAATGCCGGGATAATTATGAAAAACAGGAAATAAGCGGACTGAAATGACCGGATTCCGGATACGGCAGTTGCACCGTTTTGGAACCTGCTTATATCTGATAAATAAAAAAAATAAACTAAAAAGACTTGCAAATGTGGGGCAGTGGACATATAATAAATCCAATTCGCAGATGCCGTTCAAGTTGTAAACAGAAACATAACCATGAAGGTATGAAACGGTGAAAAAGACAGCTGTCGGGGATGAAGGTTAAGATCGGAAAGGCGATTGGATGAAAATAGAGGAAGGAAAAAGGGGAGAAAATGAATATAAGGCAGCAGGAGAAATTCTGGCTGCCGGTTTTGGATGGGGAATCATCGGTGTGTTTTCCCGTCCTCTTTCAGAGGCAGGGCTGTCGGTTGTGCAGATTACAGCACTTAGGTGCGTGATCGTAGCGACCAGTATGGCGCTGCTTCTTTTTTGCACGGATCGGGACCGTTTCCGCATTCAGATAAAGGATGGCTGGATTTTTTTAGGAATGGGGATATTAAGCCTTGTCTGCTTTAATGTCTGCTATTTTATTACGATCGAACATGCGACTCTGGCGGCAGCTTCCATTTTGCTGTATACAGCCCCATTTTTTGTCCTTTTGATGTCAGCGATCCTATTTCATGAAAAAATGACGAAGCGGAAGATAGCGGCACTGCTGCTGGCGTTTGCGGGATGTATGCTGGTCAGCGGTTTTACTGGAGGCCAGATGAGCCGCCTGGCAGTGGTGTCGGGAATTGGCTCAGGCATCTGCTATGCGTTGTATTCGATTTTTGGAACGGCAGCCCTTCGCAGGTATCACCCGTTTACAGTTGTGTTTTATGCGTTTTTGGCGGCAGCCATCAGCCTGATTCCCTTTGTAAAATTACCGGAGGTGTTTTCGAGCCTGATGACCTCTCCGGCGCTTTTTGGCAAAGGGCTGGCGCTGGGACTTGTATCTACCTTTTTTCCGTTTGTAAGCTACACACTGGGACTCCGCCAGATGGAGGCAGGAAAAGCCTCGGTTCTGGCGTTCTCTGAGCCGATGGTGGCAGCTGTGGCTGGAATTGTGGTATTTGGAGAAATGCTGCGGGTTGAAAATGTGCTGGGCATTCTTTTGATTTTTACGGCATTGGTGGTGTTGAACAGCCGGAACGTAAAACGGTAAAATCAGGGGCTAATCGATAATGGAACTGTGACGAAAACACGGATCACAAATCTTAAACGGATATCCAACCGGCAGAATCCGTCCGCAGCGCTGGCAGCGGGCGATGTAGCTTTTTTTGCCCTTGGACAAATACTGCATGATCGTGCCTTCAGTGCGGCTGCGTTCCTGTTCGAGCCAGTCCTCGTCGATGATCTTGTCAAAACGGTGGGAGAACTGGTAGTAGAGGTCGAGCTTGCGGTAATACGTTTCGTATTTCTGCAGCCCCAGCTTGGAGCCGGCGCCTTTGTCCGGGTGTTTCAGGCGTTTGTCCGCCGGGTAATCCTTGCAGTAGCGCAGCCATTGCAGGACAACCTGATGATCCTTGATATCGATCGGACAGCTGATCATGCGGTAGAGAATCCGTTTGTCATCGAATCCGTAGATATCGTCTCTGTAGCGTTCTGCCTGCGCATAAAGGCTTAAAATCTCATCGACGCTGACCTTTTCAAACGGAGGCGTAGGCTCAACGGATTTCCAGACTTTGATGATAACGTCCAGCGGCTCGTCCAGATCGAGGAGAATCTGTGGGAAACCGAGGCTGACTTTTTCGATTGGTTCTTCCTCCTGAGTAAGCTGTTCCCGGATATAATCAAGGGATTCCTGCCCCATCGCGTTGACGTAGCCGGTGTCAAAGAGTCCGAAGCGTCCGGCGCGCCCGGCGATCTGCTTGACCTCCGGTACGGTCAGACCGCGCCGGGTGGTACCGTCAAATTTCTGGGTCTGGACAAATACGATACGCCGGACAGGCAGGTTGAGTCCCATGCCGATCGCGTCGGTGGCGACGACCACCTTGGTTTTACCGCTGGTAAAGAGCTGCATCTGGCGGCGGCGGATCTCCGGCGGCAGGCTTCCGTATATAACACTTGCCTTGATACCTTCTTCTTCCAGACGTCCTGCTACATCCAGCACAGATTTTTTGGAAAATACGACGAGTGCATCGCCGGGAAGAACACTTTCCGGGAAGGAAAATGGCGTGTCCTCACAGATGAGCGCAGTTTTGCGCTGATACCGGCAGATGGCAAGGCTGTCGCCGCACAGATGGATCAGATGTGTGACAGCAGATTCAGCGGCGGGACTCATGCAGACATGGATTTCGTGAGCTTTCAGTCCCAGAATCGCCTTTGTCCAGCAATGCCCGCGGTCTGGATCGGCGGTCAGCTGTGCCTCATCAATCACGGCAATATCGTATTCCTCGGAAAAATCTGCCATCTCGATCGTCGAAGCTGTGATCCGGCTGTCATCGTCGGCGATACACTCCTGACCGGTCAGCATGGTGCTGGGAACGCCGCAGTCGTGCATTTTTTCATATACCTCAAGCGCCAGAAGGCGCAGTGGACCGAGGTAGGTGCCCTTTTTCGCTGTTTTTAAGCGTTCCAGCGCGTGAAATGTTTTGCCGCTGTTGGTCGGTCCGATGTGGAGAATGAAACGGCGGTTCATCGCCATAGTCTCCGGAAATTCCAGCTCTGGGCGGGATGGGACGAGATCCATGATTTTATACTGGATGACGTAGCGCTTATAGATCTGGTAAAGCTCCAGAAGTGTCTGCGTGCAGAGCTGACCATCCAATTCTGTTTCTAGATAATTCAGAAAATCCACGGAAATATCATCGCGCTGGGCGGGCAGAAACATTGCCTCATCCAGGCGGATGAGCTGTGGCAGCAGGCTGGTTTCAATGAGCTTTGTGACAGCATCGTTGTGCGAACGGTACGCAAAATAAGCCAGATTTTTGATCTGGCGGTGCCATTCCTCCAGCGAGAGGCTGGTGACCTGTGTCGGTTTGGTGCGTTTCAGGGTTTTAAACAGCCGGTTGGTCCGCTCGCTCAGATCGCGGGGGCGGGAACTGGTCTTTCTTTTTTTCTTGCTTGCCGCCTGATACTGGCGGATATATGTCTGAAGAAGCTGGTTTGGCTCGATCATTTGAAAGTCTCCTCTTTATGTAAATATCCTGTCCGATAAATCTTCTGGTTTAAAGCTTCATTTGATATAGGAATGTTTCTATTATCGCAGAAGTTGCATGGATGTGCAAGAACGGGAAATCAGATTGCAGAAAAATATAAAAATATCTGATATAATAAGAACACTTAGTTAAAACAGAAAGGTCAACATCTATATGGCATCAAACTATAAAACGGGCGCCAGCCTGAATTTAACTTCCTTCGAAATGCAGCTTCTAAGCCGCAGCCCCCTGTTTCGAGGCGCGGGCGAATCCGGAATTGGGGAGATGCTGTCCTGTCTGGGGGCGGAGGAACGCAGTTATGAAAAAGAAGAAATGATTTATCGCGCGGGGAATACGGTCACATCTCTGGGTGTGGTGATGCACGGAAGTGTGATGATTGTCAACGATGATCTGTGGGGCAACCGCAGCATTCTAGACCGGGTAGAACCAGGACAGATTTTTGCGGAGACATATGCGTGCGTGCCGGGGGAAAAGCTGCTGGTCGATGTGTTTGCAGCGGAGGTGACGGAAGTGCTGTTTTTAAATGTTGGAAAAATGCTGTCGCAGTGTCCCAATTCTTGCGGACATCACACGCAGCTTATCCGCAACCTGCTTGCAATCTCGGCGCAGAAAAACTTGCAGCTGTCCCGCCGGATCTTCAATACATCGTCGAAATCCATCCGGGGACGGCTTCTGTCGTACCTCTCCGATCAGGCGGTAAAAAATGAGAGCGAGAGATTTGATATCCCATTCAACCGCCAGCAGCTCGCCGACTATCTGGGTGTGGACCGGTCGGCGCTGTCGGCAGAGCTGGGGAAAATGCAGCGGGAAGGGCTTCTGGAATTTAGAAAAAATCACTTTCATTTATATGAAGAGGTTAGAAGCTTGTAGATTACAAACAAAAACACCCTGTCAGGAGCATTAAAATCCGACCGACAGGGTATTTTTAGTGAAAATCCCTATGGGTGTAACAAGACCGGCTGTCCATTCCCTATACTTTCCTGCACCGGCTGTTTCAGCATATCCAGAAATGCCTGTGCCGCCGGCGTCAGCGGGCGCATCGGGTTTTGAAGGACGAGGATCTGGCGCTTCGGGATAGGGATATTTAGGTGAAGCTGGAACACGCGGTAGTTGAGCAGGTAGTTCCGGGCAAATTCCGAGGGAACAAAGCCGATTCCCAGATTGTGGGAGACGGTCGGGGCGATCAGGTCGTTGGAAGAAACTTCGATGCTCGGGCGCAGATCCAGCCCCTGTTCCTCAAAGAGATTGTCCCAAAAAAGCCGCGTCGTCGTGCCGGACTCCATGCTGACAAGTGGGTGCATACAAAGCTCTTCGAGAGAGAGTGTGCGGTTTTGCAGCTCGGAAAAACGGTTTCCGGCGATGACGATGTCCTGGAACTCGGCAACCGGCATCACATGAACCAGATCCAGATCCTTCATGATCTCGTGGATCGGAGAAATGATGACGGCAAAGTCATTTTCCCCGGCCTTTAAGGAAGAAGCGGTGAACGGCGCAGAGTTGGAATGAATCTGCACGGTCACATTCGGAAAACGCTGCTGGAATTGTTCAATATAAGGAAGCAGAAAGAAGCGCATTGTCAGCTCGCTCGCACCGATCGAAACCTTGCCGCTCTGACTGTTCATGTATTCTTTTAAAAGCTCTTCCGCTCGTCCCATCTGCTGGCAGGGACGGTTGATCTGGCGGAACAGGATCCGCCCTTCATCGGTCAGGGTCACACCTTTTTGGGAGCGGTTGAAAAGTTTGCACTGAAGCATATCTTCTAAATTATGAATGTATTTTGTTACGGTTGGCTGCGTGAGGCAGAGATTCAAAGCCGCCTGGGTAATATTCTGGCATCGAGCCACCTCATAGAAAACCTTGTAGTAGTCGAAACTGATGTCCATGTATGTAGTTGAAATCCTTTCTGTATGTCGGACTGTTTCTGCCTGATTGAAACAGTGTTTATCTGATTTTATATCTGTACGTGTATTTACCAAATATAGTCACACTTTATCGTATTTTTCCAGAAATGTCCAGCCACAATAACGATTACCAATAACTATCACCATTCATTTTATCTATGGATATAGGAAAAAAATATAATTTTACCATTTGTATTTTCGGGAGTAAGATTGGGAACAGACGGGAAGAATGTGGAGACACAGGAGAAAACGTTACTGGGCACGTATGCGTGAACAGTAACTAGAACACGTGGCGGCATCGGGAAATGAAAAAAAATAGCCGGGGCAGCCGCGGGAGAACAACCCGGAGAGAGGAAGTGACAGTATGGGAGATCTGGGTGCGACCCTGATCAAGGAATTGAACTGTGAGACAGCCTTTACAATTGGCGGGATCGGCATATCAGAATCCGTTGTGGTTACATGGATCATGATGGCAGTGGTGCTCGTGGTTTCACTGATTGTGACGCACGGTCTGAAAGTTGAACATCCCGGACGCGGACAGCTCCTTCTGGAGAACGCTGTTACGTGGCTGCAGGGCATTGGCGAGGGAATCCTCGGAGAGGAAGGAAAAGGCTATGCGCCGTATCTGACATCCGTGCTGATGTACCTGGGCGTGGCGAACCTGCTTGGTATACTGGGGTTCAAGCCGCCAACCAAGGATTTGAACGTCACGGCAGCACTGGCGCTGATGAGTATTCTGCTGATTGAGACAGCAGGGATTCGGGTCAAAGGTTTAAAAGGATGGTTAAAGAGCTTTACAGAGCCGATCGCCATCGTGACACCGATCAATATCATGGAGGTATTTATCAAACCGTTGTCGCTGTGTATGCGACTGTTCGGAAACGTGCTGGGCGCGTTCGTCATCATGAAATTGATTGAATACATCCTTCCGGTAGGGCTTCCGGTATTGTTCAGCGCTTACTTTGATATCTTTGACGGTCTGATTCAGGCGTATGTATTTGTCTTTCTGACAGGGCTTTTTATCAAGGAATCAATCGAGTAATAGAAGAGAAATAGAAAATTACAAAAAGGAGACTTTATTATGGGTACAATCATTGCAATTGGAGCAGGTCTGGCAGTTCTTGCAGGCGCAGGAGCCGGAATTGGTATCGGAATCGCCACATCTAAGGCGACTGAGGCAGTCGCAAGACAGCCGGAGGCAGAGGGAAAAATCACAAAGATTCTATTGTTAGGTGCGGCACTTGCCGAGGCAACTGCTATTTATGGTTTCGTTATTGCCCTTTTGATTATTATTCTTTTAAGCTGATACGATAGAAAACGAAAGGTGGGGCAAGGCTATGTTACGGTTGGACGTCAACCTGGTTTTTACGATCATCAACCTTTTAATCTGGTATGCAATTATCCGTATTTTCCTCTTTAAGCCGATCAACAAAGTGATCGATAAACGGAATGCAGCCATTCAGGAAAAGTATGATGAGGCAAAAAAGATGCAGGAAGAAGCGCAGGCGGAGAAAGAGAAATACGCAGCCTGCCAGGATGAAATAGAAGTAGAGAAAAACAAGGTGCTGGATGCGGCGCGTGCGAGTGCACGTGAGGAAGGACGCCAGCTGATTGAAAACGCCCAGAAAGAGGCAGATAAAGTCATCCGTAAGGCGGGCGAGGATGCACGCCGGGAGAAGGATAAGATGCTCGAACAGGCGAAGCATGAAATTTTGTCGCTGGTTCTGGACGCGGCGGCTGGTTCGATGAACAAGAAGTCGGATGACAGCGCTCTTTATGATGAGTTTTTGAAGAAAGCGGGTACGACGGAGAATGAAGAAACTTGATGTCTATTTACAAGAAATAAAGAGGCAGAAGATTTCTGTCGATGATCTGCAGCATGCGGCTGAGATACTGGCTGCGACACCGCAGCTTCCGGCAGAGCTTGAAAATCCGGATTTGACCCGTGAGAAGCGGGAAGATCTGGTTCGTAGCCTGTTTCCGCTGGCAGTCCGGGGAATCATCGAGGTGCTGGCACAGGATCAGACAATGAAAATGATGCCGGATCTGATTAAGGAAGCGGAGACGTTTGAAAAGCCGGATAAATATCTGCGCTGTGTGCTGGAATATGTCAAAGAGCCGGATGAAAAACAGGCAGCCGGAATCCGGAAATTTCTCTCGGAGAAATATCCGGGACGGGAACTCCGGATTGTGAAGGAAGAAAAGCCGGAGCTTGGAAGTGGTTTTATCCTCCGGGTCGGAAGTGAGGAATATGACTGGAGCACGGAGGGAAGAAAACGGGCGCTGGCAGATAAATTAAAGAATCTGGCAAAAGAGCCGGATTCGGGTGATTTCCTTACACAGAAGGGAATCATCGGGATTCTGAAAGGAAATCTGGATGGAATCGACATTTCGGTCCGTGAGATCGGTACGGTCAGCCGGGTGGGCGACGGCATCGCCTATGTGGATGGAATCGACCATGCGATGTACGGTGAGATTGTGGCGTTTGACGGCGATGTGAGAGGCATGGTACAGGATATCCGGTCGAAGGAGATCGGCTGCATCCTCTTTGGGCATGCGAACACCATCGGAGAAGGAAGCCGCGCGATGCGGACCGGCAAGATGGCAGGTATCCCGGTTGGCGAGGGATTCTTAGGGCGTGTTGTAGATGCGCTGGGCAATCCGATCGACAATAAAGGGGAGATTGAGGCAGCCGGATACCGTCCGGTGGAGTCACCGGCGCCGGGTATTATCGAGCGTCAGTCAGTTGATACCCCGATGGAGACAGGTATCCTCTCGATCGATTCGATGTTCCCGATCGGACGCGGACAGCGTGAGCTGATCATTGGCGACCGCCAGACCGGTAAGACCTCGATCGCGGTGGATACGATGCTGAACCAAAAGGGAAAAGATGTGATCTGCATCTATGTGGCGATCGGTCAGAAGGCTTCAACGGTATCGAGACTGGTTCATACACTGGAAAAACACGGGGCGATGGAGTACAGCATCGTGCTGGCAGCGACGGCGAGTGATCCGGCGTCCTTACAGTATATCGCGCCGTATGCAGGAACGGCGCTGGCAGAATATTTCATGCATCAGGGAAAAGATGTTCTGATTGTCTATGACGATTTATCGAAACACGCGGTTGCGGACCGTGCACTGTCTCTTCTGATGGAACGTTCCCCGGGACGTGAGGCCTATCCGGGCGATGTATTCTATCTGCACTCCCGTCTGCTGGAGCGCTCGGCGCGGCTTTCGGATGAGCAGGGCGGTGGTTCAATCACAGCGCTGCCGATTGTCGAGACACAGGCGGGCGATGTGTCGGCGTATATCCCGACCAACGTTATTTCCATCACAGATGGACAGATTTTCCTGGAAAGTTCGCTGTTCTTCGAGGGCATGCGCCCGGCGGTCAATGTAGGGCTTTCGGTATCGCGTGTCGGCGGCGCAGCGCAGACTAAGGCGATGAAGAAGGCAGCCGGAAGCGTACGTATCGACCTGGCACAGTACCGCGAGATGGAAGTATTTACACAGTTTAGCTCCGATCTGGATCCGGCAACTAAGGCACAGCTTACCTACGGCAGCGGTCTGATGGAGCTGTTAAAACAGCCGCTTGAGCATCCGCTTTCGATGGAAGAACAGGTTGTGATTCTGTATGCGGCGACGAGCCATCTGCTGGTAGATATTCCGAAGGAAAAGCTGAAGACATTCCAGGGCGGTCTTTACGAATATATGAGAAGCTCCTACCCGCAGGTGGGCGATGCACTCCGCACGACGAAGACACTCAGCGAGGATATCCAGCGCGAGATTGCGAAGGCGGTGGGCGAGTACAAGGCAAAATTCCTGAAAGCACAGGGAAATGCGCTGGAGGCAGCCACAGCGGATGCAAAACTGGATAAGCAGTAAGGCGGTGATGGAAGATGGCAGGACTCAGAGAGATCCAGAACCGGATCCGGAGTATTCAGGATACGCGCAAGATCACGAACGCGATGTACCTGATATCTTCGACGAAATTAAAGAAGGCCAGAAAAGAACTGGCAGAGACGGAGCCGTATTTCTATGCATTGCAAAATGTCATCCGGCGTATCCAGAGGCATCTGCCGAACATGGAAAGTCCCTATTTTGAAAAAGAAGGGCACCAGTCGAAGAAAACGGGGCTGCTGGTTATTTCCGGCGATAAAGGGCTGGCGGGTGCTTATAACCATAACATCATGAAGATGGCGGATACATTTTTAAAGGATCCTTCCCGCGAGGTACATCTGTTTGTCATCGGTGAGACGGGGCGGCAGTTTTTTGCCTCCCAGCACATCCCGATTGAAGAAAATTTCCAGTATACGGCGCAGGATCCGACGTTTAACCGGGCAAGGTGGATTGCTGGAATGCTTCTGGAACGATATTTGTCGGGTGATTTGGATGAGATCCATGTCCTGTATACAAGAATGGAAAATGTGATGCAGAGTGTGGCGAAGGATAAAAGGGTGCTTCCGATTACCAAGCCGGATATGCACGGAATGGCGATTCCGGTCGATGTGCGGCTGGAGGAGTTTTCCCTCCGGCCAACGCCGGAGGAAGCGATGAATGCGATCGTTCCGAACTATGTAGCCGGATTTATCTACGGCGCGCTGGTTGAGTCGTTCTGCAGCGAGCAGAATGCCCGTATGATGGCGATGGATGCGGCGACGGATAATGCGGATGCACTTTTAAAAGATTTGAATACGATGTACAACCGGGCGCGGCAGGCGGCGATCACACAGGAGATCACCGAAGTATGCGGCGGCGCGGCTGCACAGAGACGAGAACGAGAAGAGGAGATGAGAGTGTGATGGGAGAACAGGCGGCAGAGACAAAAAAGACTGAAACCAGCCTGCCGGAAGGCAAGATTGTCCAGGTTTCCGGTCCGGTTGTCGATGTGAAATTTGAGAGCGGTCCCCTTCCGGAGATCCGGGACGCGCTCACAGTAGAAAATCAGGGAAAGACGTGTGTGATGGAAGCTGCCAAGCACATGGGAAATAATATCGTCCGCTGCATCATGCTGTCGGCAAGCGAGGGCTTGAGACGTGACATGAAGGTAACACCGACGGGAGAAGGCATTTCCGTTCCGGTTGGCGAAAAGACGCTTGGACGTTTGTTTAATGTTTTAGGTGAGACGGTAGATGGAGGACAAAAGCTGGATGGTGAGGAGCACTGGTGTATTCACCGGGATCCGCCGCCATTTGAGGATCAGAGCCCGGTCGCGGAGATTCTGGAGACGGGCATCAAGGTTATTGATCTTCTGGCGCCGTATTCCAAGGGCGGAAAAGTCGGTCTGTTTGGCGGCGCGGGCGTCGGAAAAACAGTCCTGATTCAGGAGCTGATCCGGAATATTGCGATGGAGCAGGGCGGTTATTCTATCTTTACGGGTGTCGGTGAGCGTTCCCGTGAGGGCAATGACCTCTGGAGTGAGATGAAGGCATCCGGTGTTCTGGAAAAGACAGCGCTCGTGTTTGGACAGATGAACGAGCCGCCGGGAGCCCGTATGAGAGTTGCAGAGACCGGGCTTACGATGGCAGAATATTTCCGTGACAAAATGCACCGGAATGTGTTACTATTTATCGATAATATTTTCCGTTATGTACAGGCAGGTTCGGAGGTTTCAGCGCTGCTTGGGCGTATGCCGTCGGCGGTTGGTTATCAGCCAACGTTAGCGAATGAGATGGGCGAGCTGCAGGAGCGGATTGCCTCGACGAAAGATGGGTCGGTCACTTCAATCCAGGCAGTCTATGTACCGGCGGATGACTTAACCGATCCGGCACCGGCGACTACCTTTACCCATCTGGATGCGACTACGGTTCTTTCCAGAAAGATCGTAGAACAGGGTATCTACCCGGCGGTCGATCCGCTGGAATCCTCGTCCCGTATTCTGGAACCGGATGTGGTCGGAGAAGAACACTATGAGACGGCCAGACGGGTGCAGGAGATTTTGCAGAAATACAAGGAATTGCAGGATATCATTGCAATTCTGGGTATGGACGAGTTGTCTGAGGAAGATAAGCTGACCGTCGGCCGCGCAAGAAAGATACAGCGTTTCTTATCCCAGCCGTTCCACGTGGCGGAGAACTTTACCGGTGTACCGGGCAAGTATGTGCCGTTAAAGGATACCGTCAAGGGCTTTAAGGCAATTCTGGATGGTGAGATGGATGCGTACCCGGAGGCAGCATTCTTCAATGTCGGAACGATCGAGGATGTAGTGGCAAAGGCGAAGGCGTTAGAGAAACAGGAGGCGTAGGAACGGATGGCAGATTTTCATGTAAAAATCATATCCAGCAACCGGACATTCTATGAGGGAGTCTGCCACTGTCTGATCCTTCCGGCGGTGGACGGTGAGATGGCTGTCATGGCGCACCATGAGAGCGAGATCGTGGCAGTCAAAGCGGGAGAAATGCGTTTCCAGGCGACAGAGGACGGTCCGTGGGAGGCAGCAGTCGTCGGGCAGGGCTTCTGTGAGATCGCCAACAACCGTGTTATGTTGCTGGCAGATACGATCGAGAAACCGGAGGAGATCGACCGGATCCGGGCGCAGGAGGCATTAGAGCGTGCGAAAGAGCGGCTGCGCCAGAAACAGAGCATTTCCGAGTATTACAGCACCCGCGCGGCGATGGCGAGAGCACTGGTTCGTCTGAAAGAGACGGAAAAATTTGTGGACTAGGTGCGTTAGAGGCGGATTTGAGCCTGATGTAGTTCTGTGGCAGATACGGTTCAGAAAGAAATGACAGAAAATCAGTAAGAATGGAGAACAGGGCATGACATTACTTCAGTTGAAATACGTGGTGGAGGTGGCGGCAGCCGGAACCATTAGCGGGGCGGCAAAAAAACTTTATATTGCACAGCCGAGCCTCACGGCGGCGATCAAGGAACTGGAGCATGAGATTGGATTTTCCCTGTTTACCCGCACGAACAAGGGCGTAGTGATTTCCCCGGACGGGGAAGAATTTCTGGGGTATGCGAGACAGGTGATCGAGCAGGCAAACCTGATCGAGGAGCGCTATTTTGGCGCTGTGCCGCAGAAACGCCAGTTCTGTGTCTCCACCCAGCACTATTCCTTTGCCGTTGAGGCGTTTGTCGATCTGATCCGCGAGTACGGCGGAGAAGAGTACGATTTCCGTATCCGCGAGACGCAGACGTATGAGCTGATTGAGGATGTGGCGAAGCTTAGGAGCGAGGTTGGCGTGCTGTATCTGAACCGTTTTAACGAGACGGTGATCCGCAAGACGCTGCGGGAACACGACCTCAAATTTACGCGGCTTTTTATGGCAAAACCGCATGTATTTATCGGTGCGGCCAATCCGCTTGCAAGCCGCAGTTCTATCACCCTGTCGGATTTGGAACCTTATCCGCGTCTGTCCTATGAGCAGGGCGAGCACAATTCTTTTTATTTCTCCGAGGAGATCCTCAGCACGCTGGACAGCCGCAAGGACATCCTGGTGTCCGACCGCGCGACCCTGTTTAATCTTCTGATCGGGCTGAATGGGTATACGATCTGCAGCGGTGTCATCAATGAGGAACTGAACGGACCGAATATTGTAGCGATTCCGCTTGATGTGGACGATTATATGGAGATCGGTTACATTACCCACAATCGCGTGACACCGGGACGGTTTGCGGGGCTGTATATTGAGGCGTTGAAGCGGAGAGTGGGAGTGCCGGTTCCCAAAGTGTCTACCCGTGAACCAATAACCAGAATTCCTGTTTCCGACAGGTGATTTTTTGGTTTGACTTTTTTTAAAACAGGAAATATAATAATACCGAAACGAGTAGCAAACGAGCGTAAATCCAGTTTTTGCTACTCTTTTTTTATTATTTCATAAAGAATGTGCCAAGGTGCATTTTTTATTAAATTTTATAAAAATGCCATTAAAAAGTGTGTTGCCTATCAGCGTAAGTCCAGCTTATGAGATAGGTGCACACTTTTTTATGTGGAAAAAAGGAGGATTTATTTAAAATGGCAGAAAGCAACAAGATGAAGGATATGCCGGTAAATCAGCTCATGATCCAGATGGGCATACCGATGATTTTATCGATGGCATTGCAGGCAGTCTACAATATTGTGGACAGCGCCTTTGTGGGAAATATGAGGGTAGGAAGCGAAGCCGCCCTGAATGCGCTGACACTGGTGTTCCCGATCCAGATGCTGATGGTGGCAGTGGGAATCGGAACCGGCGTGGGAACGAATGCGCTTCTTGCGAGGATGCTGGGACAGGGAAATAATAAAAAAGCTGCAAAGGCAGCCGGAAACAGCCTGTTTCTGGGTGTAATTATTTATGTGGTATGTCTGTTATTCGGACTCTTTGGAGTAAACGCATATATCACGTCGCAGACGGTCGATCCGGAGGTTATTTCGATGGGAACGGAGTACCTTCGGATCTGCTGCGTGATTTCGTTTGGAATCGTATTTTTCTCTTTGTTTGAAAAATTATTGCAGGCAACAGGGCGTTCGTTTTATTCGACCATCGGTCAGGTTGTGGGAGCAGTGGTAAATATCATTCTGGACCCGATTATGATCTATGGAATTGGACCTGTCCCGGAGATGGGAGTTGCGGGCGCTGCCTATGCAACGGTGATCGGGCAGGTCATATCGGCGGTTTTATTATTTGTTTTTCATATGAAGTTAAACAAAGAGTTTGAGCATGATTTCACATATATGAAGCCGGATGTCGGAATTATAAGGGAAATCTACGCGATCGGACTTCCGGCGATCATCGCGCAGGCGCTCATGTCTATTATGGTGTATGTGATGAACCTGATTTTGAAATTCAATCCTTCCGCCCAGACGGCGTATGGACTCTTCTACAAAGTACAGCAGTTTGTATTGTTCCTTGCGTTTGGTCTGCGCGACGCCATCACACCGATCATCGCATTTGCATACGGAATGCATAGCAGAAGGCGGTTTCTGGATGGAAGCAAATATGGACTGTTCTATACGGTTGTTCTGATGATTGTGGGCATGGCAATCACAGAGGTTTTCCCAGGGGTGTTTGCCGGATTATTTAATGCCGGATCGTCCAGAGAATACTTTATCGGGGCAATGAGAATCATTTCCATCAGCTTTATTTTTGCCGGAATCAATGTGGCATATCAGGGCATTTATCAGGCGCTTAACAGTGGCATCCAGTCGCTGGTGATTTCACTGCTCAGACAGTTTGTGATTATTCTGCCGTTGGCAGGCATCTTTTCAATCTTTGTGAGAAACGGTCAGGCAGGTGTTTCGCTTATCTGGTGGGCGTTTCCGATCACAGAGCTCGCCGCCTGCCTGGTGGGATATGGTTTTTTGAAGAAAATCAGAACGAATAAAGTGGAACATTTGGAGTAAGGAGAGAGGATAGGATGATGGGAAAAAGAATTATTACGATCAGCCGGGAGTTTGGAAGCGGCGGACGTTTTATCGGTATGGAAGTGGCGCAGAAACTGGGTGTGAAATACTACGATAAGGAGATGATCGGACAGATTGCGGAGCAGTCCGGATTTTCACCGAAGTATATCCAGGAGAATGCGGAATTGTCACCCAAGAAGGGGTTATTTGCCTATGCGTTTTCAGGGCGCGACCAGATGGGACGATCCGTCGAAGACATGATCTATGAAGCGCAGAGAAAGATCATTTTGGATATTGCGGAAAGAGAAGAGTGTGTGATAATAGGTAGAAATGCGGATTTTATTCTGAAAGATCGGGATGACGTCCTGAACGTATTTATACACGGAAATATGCCGGAGAAGGTAAAGCGGATTTGCGGCTTATACAATGTTACGGAACAGGAAGCGATCAAAATGACAGAAGACATTGATAAGCGCCGTATGAGCAATTATCGCTTTTACACGGATCAGAAGTGGGGGATGGCAAGTAATTATACACTGTCGCTGAACAGTTCAGTGCTGGGGTATGAGATGTGTGAGAGGATTATTATGGAGTGTGCGGGGCGCTAGGAGAGGGCTGACAATAGTCTTTTGTTCTTATAAGTAACAGAAAAACCAGAACTGTGTAGCTGATTTAGTCGACAGTTCTGGTTTTTTGTTTTGGAAGTCCCACATAGATGTGTCAGAACCCATTTTTTATTTCTGAACTTTGTGTGAAATCTTTGCCCAGATGATTGACATAAAGCGGGGGTTCAGCGTTATGATAGGCGGTATGGAAAACAGGGATGAAAAAGTCAAATCTTTTGCCGAAGATAGATTTACACGGAAATAGGAACGAAATCGGAAAGAGGATGATAGAATGCGCAGAATAGAGGAATGATTTCATGTCAGCGTCCATAATCGGCACTTCCTTTTTGTAAGAAATGTGGTATACTCGATAGAACATGAAAACCATATTAAAAAAGGTGAAAAGCAGAATGAATCATATTTCAATTACAACCCTGGAAGCGCCGGAGCTGGATATCTACGCCCGGCTGAGCGAGGGGCAGTTATTTCATTATAATGAACCAAAGGAAGGTCTTTTCATTGCGGAAAGCCCGAAGGTCATCGGGCGGGCGCTCGACGCGGGATATGAGCCGGTTTCTTTTCTGATGGAAGAACGCCATATCGAGACAGAGGGGCGGGAGATTCTGGAACGCCCGGTGTGTGCGGGAGTGCCTGTGTTTACGGCACCATTTGATGTGCTGACGCGCCTGACCGGCTTTAAACTGACGCGCGGGATGCTGTGTGCGGTGAAACGGAAGAAAATGCCGGGGATCGAGGAAATCTGTGCAGGTGCCAGACGGATCGCGATTCTTGAGAATGTAGAAAATCCTACGAATGTGGGGGCGATTTTCCGGTCAGCGGCGGCGCTTTTTATGGATGCGGTGCTTCTGACACCGGGATGCAGTGACCCGCTGTACCGCCGCGCAAGCCGTGTCAGTATGGGAACAGTGTTTCAGGTGCCGTGGACGTACATTCCGAAGGGCGACTGGGCGGAGAACAGTATGGAAACGCTTAAGAAGCTGGGATTTTGCACGGCGGCGATGGCGCTCAGTGACCGTTCTGTGAGTATCGCGGATCCGGCGCTTTCGCAGGAAGAAAAATTAGCGATCATTCTCGGAACCGAGGGTGACGGGTTGGCGGCATCGACGATCGCGGCGTGCGATTACACCGTGAAAATCCCGATGTCACACGGCGTGGATTCGCTCAACGTGGCAGCAGCGAGTGCAGTGGCGTTCTGGCAGCTGGG
>ENA-UOJD01001488-UOJD01001488.1-human-gut-metagenome-genome-assembly--contig:-P48-NODE-1488-length-23589-cov-4.711056_pt1 | contig 23589 bp, 17 predicted proteins | sample MGYA00242342_ERZ723889 | MGnify/ENA metagenome assembly ERZ723889
ATAACAGCAAACAAGACAACAATAATAATCAAAATAATAAGGAGATGCAGACAATGAAGAAAACAATGAAAATCGAAGGTATGATGTGTGGACACTGTGAGGCAACTGTAAAGAAGGCACTTGAGGGCCTCGAAGGCGTGGCATCAGCAGAAGTCAGCCATGAAGCAGGTACAGCAGTTGTAGAACTCTCTGCAGATGTAGCAGACGATATTTTAAAGAAAACAGTTGAAGATAAAGACTATAAAGTAACAGCAATTAACTAATCAAAATTTCAAAGACATCAGAAAATGAGGTTCCAATGAAAAATCATCACAAGTTCCTTTGCAATGCCAACGGGCTTGTGGTGAATCAGTTCATTTGGAACCTCAGTTGGATACATGGGGTATATAATTTTCTGGTAACTGTTCAGAGCCAACCTCCAAAATGCTACGCATTTCGTCGATTGTCTAAGGGCCGCATTCACTATATTTATCTCAAAATGATTACAAATTATGTAATATTTGTGAAATAATATTGCAATATTTATGATTTTCTGGTATAGTGTACAGGAACTGTTCTTTGAAAAGCAATTGTGATTATAGACAAAAAACAATAGTAAAATTGGTGATTTTCATGGTTCACTCATTTAAATCGTAATATTATTGTAATTCAATGAGAAAATAACATAGGTTTCAAAGAAAAATATATGAAAAATATATAAAAACACTTTATTTTTTGGTTGTTGTGCTTTATTATAATAATAAGAGTTCATTACAATAGATTACGGGAAGGCAGGGAGAAGTGCATTATGATTTCAAACCAGATTTTACAGAATACGATTGAGGGACTGAAAGCGATTACTAGAATAGATTTATGTGTGATGGATATTGAAGGAAAGGTATTAGCCTCCACATTTTCCAATGCAGAAGATTATGAGAAGTTTGTACTGGAATTTGTCAATTCACCGGCAGATAGTCAGGTTCTTCAGGGATTTCAGTTTTTCAAGGTTTTTGATGAACATCAGCTGGAATTTATCATTCTGGCAAGGGGAGACAGTGATGATGTCTACATGATCGGCAAGGTAGCCTCATTCCAGATCCAGAATCTGCTGGTTGCTTACAAGGAGCGTTTTGATAAGGATAATTTTATCAAGAATCTTCTGCTTGATAATCTGCTTCTTGTTGATATTTATAATCGTTCCAAGAAGCTGCACATTGATACAGATGTACGAAGAATCGTACTGCTCATTGAGGTGAACAATGATCGGGATATGAACAGCCTTGAGACTGTCCGTTCACTTTACACAGGCCGTCCGAAGGACTTCATTACAGCGGTTGATGAGAAGAATGTCATTGTCGTCAGAGAAGTGAAGGAGAATGAGACCTATGATGATCTCTGTAAGGCTGCCAAAGTCATCTATGAGATGCTTTGCGGTGAGAATCTGCCGAAGGCTAGAATTGCCCTTGGTACGATCGTGCAGGAGATCAAGGATGTATCCAGATCTTACAAGGAAGCAAGAATGGCACTGGATGTAGGCAAGATCTTCTACAATGAGCGCAATGTAGTTGCATACAGCAACCTCGGTATCGGCCGTCTGATCTATCAGCTTCCGATCCCGTTGTGCAAGATGTTTATCAAAGAGATTTTCGACAGCAAGTCACCGGAAGATTTCGATGAAGAAACATTGATGACCATCAATAAGTTTTTCGAGAACAGCCTGAATGTTTCAGAGACATCCAGACAGCTGTACATTCACAGAAACACACTGGTTTACCGTCTGGATAAGCTTCAGAAGAGTACAGGACTTGACCTGCGTGTTTTTGAGGACGCCATCACATTTAAGATTGCACTGATGGTTGTCAAGTATATGAATTATATGGAAACTTTTGATTACTAAAAGATTCCTTCTTGAAGGAGGGGAAGCAATTGATAGCCTTAGATCAGGTGACTAAAACCTATCCGGGAGATGTGAAAGCTTTAAAGGGCATCAGTCTCCGGATTAAAAAAGGCGAATTTGTATTTGTCGTGGGCCAGAGTGGTTCCGGCAAGACAACATTATTTAAGCTACTTTTAAAAGAAATGGAGCCGACATCCGGCACCATTTATATCAACAACAAGAATCTCGGACGACTCCGCAGGAGAAGAGTACCGAAGCTACGTCGAGGCATCGGCGTTGTATTCCAGGATTTCCGTCTTCTGAAAGACAGGAATGTTTATGAGAATATCGCATTTGCCCAGCAGGTAGTCGGTGCACCGAACCGTCTGATCAAGAAGAATGTTATGGCCATGCTGAAGCTGGTCGGTCTTCCTGACAAGGCCAAGTCCTACCCGAATGAGCTGTCCGGCGGTGAGCAGCAGCGAGTTGCCCTGGCCCGTGCTCTTGTGAATAATCCGCCGTTGCTTTTGGCAGATGAGCCGACAGGTAATCTGGATCCGAAGAATTCATGGGAGATTATGAAACTGCTTGAAGCCATCAATATGCGTGGTACAACAGTTGTTGTTGTTACGCATAACAAAGAAATCGTCGAGAGAATGCAGAAGCGTGTCATCACCATGAGTGAGGGCGAGATCATCAGCGACGAGAGAAAAGGCGGGTATATCTATGAGTAGTTTTTTATATGGCATTAAACAGGGTATTAAAAATGTATTCAGAAACCGTCTGTTCTCACTGGCATCGATTGGTACCATCACAGCCTGTCTGTTTATCTTCGGTATTTTCTATTGCATGGTGATGAACTTTCAGCATATCTTTTCCGAAGTAGAAACAACGGTGGGTGTTACGGTATTCTTTGATGAGGGCGTTGAGGAAGATCAGATTCTTGATATCAAGTCTCAGATTGAGAAGCAGGATGAAGTGGACAATGTTCATTATACTTCTGCTGATGAAGCATGGAAAGAATACAAAGAGAAAGCATTCCCGGATACAGATCAGAACATTCTGACGAATCTGGACAATGATAATCCACTGGCATCTTCTGCCAGCTTGGAAGTTTATCTGAAAGATGCTGCTATGCAGCAGGATCTTGTAGATTATATCAAAGGCATTGATGGTGTACGTTCCGTCAATGCATCCAAGAGCGTGGCAGACAGCTTTGCAAGTTTTGGACGTCTCCTGAGCTATGTATCACTGGCAATTATCGTTATCCTTGTAGGTGTCGCTGTCTTCCTGATCAGCAATACTGTTATGATCGGTATTACAGTCAGACATGAAGAGATTGCCATCATGAAATATCTCGGAGCGACAGACTTTTTCGTAAGAGCACCATTCCTGATCGAAGGTATGCTCATCGGTTTGATCGGTTCCCTGATTCCGGTATGTGTGCTGAAGGTATTGTATGAGAAGGTTGTTTCATTTATGACAACTGAATTTACAAGTCTCAGCAGATTTATGACATTCCTTCCATCCGGTGAGATTTTCAGAGTACTGATTCCGATCTCATTGATTATCGGTCTTGGTATCGGTTTTATCGGAAGTTATGTGACATTGATCAAGCATATCCGTGTCTGATAGAATGAGACAAACTTTGAACATCATTTTGTTTTGTTCTAAAATTAAAATTGAAAAAAGTGTGAACTTTAAGAAAGCTGGCTTCAGACAATTGTCTGGGCCAGCTCTTTGTGTTACTATAAAATAAAATTCAGCAATTTTTAAACAGATGATTGCAGACTGCGATATTTTCTATCATCTTGAATCAATGGCAGTGGGCAATTGTCTGTTTTCAGAAGGAGACAGACTATGGAGAACAGAAATGACAGAAAGAGCTATTATAAAGGCCTGCTGACAGGGGCTATTCTGTGCGTATTGATGATTGGCGTATTGGCGCTGTCGGGATGTTTTACGAAGACATCAGCTGCGTTATCAGGCAGCCAGACAACGGGCACAGGGGATGCGGTGGAAGCATCAGGTTCTGGTTCGTCTGATGATATGACGGATATTTCGAACCGGTATAGTGAGATTGAGCAGAAGCTGAATAAGCTGCATGCGGTACTTGATAAGTACTATCTGGATGTTTCAGATGATTCAGATATCACTCAGGATGATATGGCGGAAGGTATTTACAAAGGCTATGTGGATGCACTGAATGAGCCATATACTGTTTATTATACTAAGGATGAGTATGAACAGCTGCAGGAGTCCACATCCGGCAAATATTCCGGTATCGGTGTGGTTGTCAGCCAGAACAAGGAGACAGGCGTGATTACGGTTGTACGTCCTTTTGAGGGGTCACCGGGTGCTGAAGCCGGTATTCTCAAGGATGATATCCTTTACAAAGTAGCAGGCAAGGAAGTGACTGGTGTCGATGTGACAGAGGTTGTCACATGGATCAAGGGCGAAGAAGGCTCAACCGTCAGCATCGAAGTGTACAGACCATCAGAGGATAAATATCTGACATTTGAGGTGGAACGCAAGACAATTGAGATCCCGATGGTAACGTCCAAGATGCTGGACAGCAATATCGGTTACGTCGCTGTCTATGAATTTGAAGAAACAACCGCAGACCAGTTTAATCAGGCCATAGATGAGCTGACAGCTCAGGGAATGAAGGGGCTGATCATTGATCTGAGAGATAATCCGGGCGGTCTGGTGAATTCTGCAACAGCCATTCTTGACAGGATCCTTCCGAAGGATCAGCTGCTTGTTTATACCGTTGACAAGAATGATAAGAAACAGGAAGAATATACAAAGGATGACGATACTATTGATGCACCAATCAGCGTTCTGATTAACGGCAATAGTGCCAGTGCCTCAGAGATTGTCAGCGGCTGCCTTCAGGATTATGGCAAAGCAAAGCTTGTGGGTACCACATCCTTTGGCAAAGGCATCGTTCAGTATGTATTGCCGTTAGGAGACGGTTCAGCCATCAAGCTGACTAGTGCCAAGTACTATACGCCAAACGGACGCAATATCCATGGTACAGGTATTGATCCGGATGAAGAGGTTGAATTGGATTCCGACAGCAAGACAGATACACAGCTTGAGAAAGCCCAGGAAGTCGTACTGGAGCAGATTCAGGCGGAATAAAAAGGGCATCAAAAAGAGCGGTTTAATCCGCTTTTTTTGATGCCCTTTGTTGTGTCTGTTTCTGATCAAGTTGAAATTATATATACGATTCAAAAAAAGATTAAAATAGAACAAATATTCGAAAACGTATGTACTTTTTATAAGAGGAATGATATAATAGGCGTAGTATATTAAAGTGCAGAAATGAATTAGGAGAATACAGATGGACCATTTTGAGTTACACAGTGAATATGCTCCCACCGGCGATCAGCCACAGGCCATAGAGAAGCTGGTGCAGGGTTTTAAGGAAGGCAATCAGTTTGAGACATTATTGGGTGTTACCGGTTCAGGTAAGACCTTTACCATGGCCAATGTGATTCAGCAGCTGAATAAACCGACGCTGATTCTGGCCCACAATAAGACGCTGGCGGCACAGCTTTACGGCGAGATGAAGGAATTTTTCCCGAACAATGCAGTAGAATATTTTGTCTCCTATTATGATTATTATCAGCCGGAGGCTTATGTACCGTCTTCAGATACGTATATAGAGAAGGATTCTGCGATTAACGATGAGATTGATAAGCTGCGCCATTCTGCAACAGCAGCATTATCTGAGCGCAGCGACGTGATCATTGTTTCTTCGGTTTCATGTATTTATGGTCTGGGCAGTCCGATTGACTATCAGGAGATGGTGATTTCTCTGCGCCCGGGTATGTTGAAAGACAGGGATGAAGTGATCCGCAAGCTGATTGACATTCAGTATGTGCGCAATGACATGGATTTTAAGCGCGGTACCTTCAGAGTGCGTGGTGATGTGGTGGAGATTTTTCCGGCTAATGCAACAGATACAGCGGTTAGAGTAGAATTTTTTGGAGATGAGATTGACAGAATTACGGAATTTGATGCATTAACAGGCAGTGCGAAGGCAAAACTGGAACATGTAGCTATTTTCCCGGCATCTCATTATGTTGTTGCACCGGAGAAGATGGAGAAGGCGATTTGTGCGATTGAAGAAGAATTGAAAGAACGGGTGGAATGGTTTAAGCGAGAAGATAAGCTTCTGGAGGCACAGCGTATTGCAGAGAGAACGAAGTTTGATATAGAGATGATGCGTGAAACGGGTTTTTGTTCCGGAATAGAGAATTATTCCAGACATTTGTCGGGATTGAAGCCGGGAGAGCCGCCGCATACACTGTTGGATTATTTTCCGGATGATTTTCTGATGATCGTAGATGAGTCGCATATTACGATTCCGCAGGTGCGGGGCATGTATGCCGGTGACCAGTCACGAAAGACAACATTGGTAGATTATGGTTTCAGACTGCCATCTGCCAAAGATAACCGACCATTGAATTTTGATGAGTTTGAGTCGCATATCAGCCAGATGCTTTTTGTATCTGCAACTCCGAATGTTTATGAGGGTGAGCATGAACTGTTAAGGGCTGAGCAGGTGATTCGACCAACCGGATTGCTGGATCCTGAGATTGGTGTACGCCCTGTGGAGGGGCAGATTGATGATCTGATTTCCGAGGTCAATAAAGAGATTGAGCATGGCCATAAGGTGTTGATCACCACATTAACGAAGCGAATGGCAGAGGATTTGACGGATTATATGAAAGAACTGGGCATCCGTGTCCGGTATCTGCATTCGGATATTGATACGTTGGAGCGGTCAGAAATTGTGAGAAATCTTCGATTGAATGTATTTGATGTACTTGTGGGGATTAATCTTTTGCGAGAAGGTCTGGATATTCCGGAGATTACGCTGGTGGCGATTCTTGATGCAGATAAGGAAGGATTTCTGCGTTCCGAGACATCACTTATTCAGACCATTGGCCGTGCAGCCCGTAATACAGAGGGGCATGTGATCATGTATGCGGATAGGATTACAGATTCCATGAATAAGGCCATTACCGAGACAAATCGAAGGCGTGCCATTCAGCAGGCTTATAATGAGGCCCATGGCATTACGCCGAAGACCATACAGAAGGCTGTCAGAGATTTGATCAGCATTTCTGAGGCGGCAGACAAGTCAGAAGAAAGCTTTATTAAAGATGCAGAATCCATGAGTTATAAGGAACTGAACACGACCATTCGCAAGCTGACGAAACAGATGCATTCTGCTGCGGCAGAGCTTGACTTTGAGAAGGCGGCTATGCTGAGAGATAAGATTATGGAACTGAAGAAAATGCTTCATGAAATAGAAGAAGATTGAGAAAGGAAACGACAATGTCAGAATTGACACAGAAGGATTATATAGATATAAAGGGTGCCAGAGAACATAACTTAAAAGGCATTGATGTGAAGATACCGCGCAATAAGATGGTGGTATTGACGGGGCTCAGTGGTTCTGGTAAGTCTTCATTGGCTTTTGATACGATTTATGCGGAAGGACAGCGAAGGTATATGGAGTCGTTGTCTTCCTATGCGAGACAGTTCCTTGGGCAGATGGAGAAGCCAAACGTGGAGAGTATTTCAGGACTTTCCCCTGCTATTTCCATTGATCAGAAGTCTACCAACCGCAATCCGCGTTCAACGGTGGGAACAGTGACAGAGATTTATGATTATTATCGATTGTTATATGCCAGAATCGGTACGCCCCATTGTCCGAAATGCGGCAAGGAGATTAAAAAACAAACGGTTGATCAGATGGTGGATGCTGTTATGGCATTACCTGAGAGGACGAAGATCCAGCTGTTGGCACCGGTTGTCCGGGGCCGAAAAGGCGAGCATGTGAAGATTTTTGATCAGGCAAGGAAGAGTGGGTATGTGCGTGTGATGGTGGATGGCCATCAGTATGAATTGTCGGAAGAGATTAAGCTTGAGAAGAATAAGAAGCACAATATTTCCATTGTTGTAGACCGACTGATGGTGCGGGAAGGTATCGAGAAGCGTTTGACAGATTCTCTCGAGACAACGCTGAAACTGGCCGAGGGACTGGCAGTTGTGGATTTGCCGGATCAGGAAGAATCTATGACTTTCAGTCAGAGCTTTTCCTGCCCGGACTGTGGGATCAGTTTTGAGGAGATTGAACCGAGAAGCTTTTCATTTAATAATCCTTTTGGTGCATGTCCGGTGTGTCATGGTCTTGGGTATAAGATGGAATTTTCACCGGAATTGATGATTCCGGATACGTCATTGAGCATTTCCCAGGGAGCGATTGCGGTGATGGGATGGCAGTCTGCGGCAGATGCGTCCAGTTTTACTCACGCTATTCTTGTGGCTTTGGCGGAGGCTTATCATTTTGATCTGGATACACCCTTCAGGGATTATCCACAGGAGATTCAAGATGTGATTCTTCATGGTACCGGTGGACGGGAAGTACGTGTTCATTATCGCGGTCAGCGCGGTGAAGGAGTTTATGATGTGGCATTCGAAGGCCTGATTAAGAATGTGGAGCGACGATACAGAGAAACCGGTTCAGAGCTGACGAAGCAGGAGTATGAGAATTTCATGATTATTACCCCGTGTAAAGAGTGCGGCGGCAGACGTTTGAAGAAAGAATCGCTGGCCGTGACGATCGGCGGCAAGAATATCAGTGAGTTGACAGAGATGTCCATTACCGATCTGAATACTTTTATGGAACAGTTGAAATTGACGAAACAGCAGCATTTGATCGGTGATCAGGTCATCAAGGAAATACGGTCAAGGCTTGGTTTTTTGATTGATGTTGGTCTGGATTATCTGATGCTTTCAAGAGCAACAGCGACACTGTCCGGTGGTGAAGCACAGCGCATTCGATTGGCAACACAGATAGGATCTGGGCTTGTTGGAGTGGCCTACATTCTGGATGAACCAAGTATCGGCCTGCATCAGAGAGATAATGATAAGCTGCTGAAGACCCTGAAGAATCTGAGAGATCTAGGTAATACGCTGATCGTCGTTGAGCATGATGAAGATACGATGTTGGAAGCGGACTGGATTGTGGATATTGGTCCGGGAGCCGGTGAGCATGGCGGATATCTTGTTGCAGAAGGTACAGCACAGGATATTATGAAATGCGAGAAGTCTGTGACGGGCGCTTATTTAAGCGGTCGCATTCGAATTCCGGTGCCATCGCAGAGGCGACAGCCAACTGGATTTTTGCATATTATCGGTGCAGCAGAGAATAATCTGAAGCATATTAATGTAGATATTCCATTGGGAGTGATGACTTGTGTGACAGGTGTATCCGGTTCGGGAAAGAGTTCCATAGTAAATGAAATCCTTTACAAGCGTCTGGCGAGAGATCTGAATCATGCGCGAACCATTCATCCGGGCAAGCATGATGATATTATGGGGATGGAGCAGCTGGACAAGGTGATCAATATTGATCAGTCCCCGATTGGACGTACACCGCGTTCTAATCCGGCAACTTATACCGGCGTGTTTGACTTGATCCGTGATTTATTTGCATCATCTGTAGATGCCAAAGAGCGAGGTTACAAGAAAGGACGTTTCAGCTTTAACGTGAAGGGTGGAAGGTGTGAAGCCTGTGCCGGTGACGGTATTATCAAGATTGAGATGCATTTCCTGGCAGATATTTATGTACCGTGCGAGGTTTGCCATGGTAAGCGTTACAATAGAGAAACACTGGAAGTGAAATACAAAGGCAAGAATATTTATGAAGTGTTGGATATGACGGTTGAAGAAGCTGTGAAGTTCTTTGAAAATGTACCGTCTATTCGAAGAAAACTGGAAACGCTGAATGACGTGGGACTTTCCTATATCAAACTGGGCCAGCCATCCACCACATTATCCGGCGGTGAGGCACAGCGCATCAAACTGGCAACAGAGCTCAGCAAGCGCAGCACAGGACGTACTATTTACATTCTGGATGAGCCGACAACCGGTCTTCATTTTGCCGATGTTCACAAACTGACAGAAATCCTCAGAAGACTGGCTGAAGGCGGCAACACCGTCGTTGTCATTGAGCACAATCTGGATGTCATCAAAACAGCAGATTATATTATAGATGTTGGCCCTGAGGGCGGTGCAAGAGGCGGAACAATCGTTGCCTGCGGTACACCGGAAGAAATCGCTGAGAATCCGAACTCCTATACAGGTATTTACATCAGGAAATTCCTAGAAAGAGATAAGTAAAAATCTTCGATTTTCTAGGAGCAGTCGTGTAGTACTGGGAATTTCTATAAATTTAAATGAAGTACTGCTGCGATACTCCGGATAAATAAAAAAAATAAGAGAAACCCCGAGTTTTTAACGAGCCTGATTTCACATAATGTTCTGAAAACGTTTGGCGATGAGCCTGTTTGCAGAACATTATGTGAAATCAGGTGACTCAAAACTCGGGGTTTTTTCATTTTAATTTTGGAGAAGCTTCAGCAGTTCCTCTTTTGTCAGCTGGCTGGCAGTGACGCCTTCTTCTGACAGTATCTGATCTGACAGAGCCTTTTTGTTTTCCTGCAGTTCCAGAATCTTTTCTTCAATGGTATGTCGGGCAATCAGCTTGTAGACAGTGACTGTATGTGTTTGACCGATACGGTGTGCCCGGTCTGTTGCCTGATTTTGGGCAGCTGCGTTCCACCATGGGTCATAGTGGATGACGATATCTGCTCCGGTAAGATTGAGACCTGTTCCACCGGCTTTTAGAGAAATCAGGAACACGGGAACTTTGTTATCATTAAAAGCATTGACAAGGCGGGTGCGCTGCTCGCTCTTTGTACTGCCGTCCAGCCGATAGTAGAGAATGCGTTCTGTTTTCAGACGGCGTTCAATCACATCCAACATAGATGTGAACTGTGAAAAAAGAAGAATTTTGTGGCCGCCAGCCATGGCATTTTCAATGAGCTGGATACAGGTGTCCAGTTTCGCTGAGCCGCCATGGTAATTCTGATAGATTAAGGACGGGTCGCAGCAGAGTTGGCGCAGTTTGGTTAATTCAGCCAAAATTTGGATTTTACTCGTCTTAAACATACTGTCGCTCTGTTGTTCCAGATTTTTCTGGAGCTTCAGTGCATTGGCAGTGTATAGCTTCTTCTGTTCATCCGTCATCTGAGCATAAACCGCATGTTCCAGTTTGTCCGGCAGTTCCTTTAAGACATCTGTTTTTAGACGCCGCATAATAAAAGGACGGACAAGCTGCTGAAGCCTCGTGGCAGCGATTTTATCCTTATTTTCTACAATCGGCTGTTCCAGTTCTGAGCGGAAATAAGCATAAGGATATAAGAATCCCGGCATCAGATATTCAAAAATACTCCACAATTCACTGAGACGGTTTTCAATAGGTGTACCTGTCAGTGCAAAGCGGGTAACAGAATGAATGCTGCAGACAGAGCGTGCAGCCTGGGTGCGGTGATTTTTGATATATTGCGCTTCATCGATGATCTGATAATGAAAATGGAGATTTTCATAGCTGGCAATGTCACGTTTCAGCATGTCGTATGAAGTGATGAGAATATCATAATCTGCATAGTGTGTCAATAATTCCTGCCGTTCTTGAGCGGTACCGGTGATGAGCAAGGTTTTCAGATTGGGCGCGAAATGCTCGATTTCACTGTCCCAGTTGTAAACAAGTGACGAAGGGCAGACGATCAGACTAACAGGAGGCGGACATACTGTATGAGAAGCAGTTTCTGCCAAATCGACAGTTTTGGATATCGCTTCAAGCCTAGCATGTTCCAACAGTGTGATGATCTGCAAAGTTTTTCCAAGTCCCATATCGTCAGCAAGGATACCGCCAAATCCAAGCTGTGCAATGGTACAGAGCCAGCGATAGCCGGTTTTCTGATAGTCACGCAGAATGGGTTTCATGGCATCAGGAACTTCATAATCGCTGTCAGCCACAGATTTCATATCACGAATCAGTGATTTGAAATAACGGTCTCTGTGGGACTGTATATCACTGTTGTGGCTGGTAAGAACGGCATCAATATAGGATGCGCGATATAAAGGCACAGAAATCCTGCCACCACGGATAGCCTGTTCAGAGAGCCGAAGCCCGTCAGCTAATTCAGACAAAACGCTGAGAGAATTATTCTCCAATTTGAGAAATTCTCCGGATTTCAATTTGTAGTATTTCTGTCGGCGTCTGTAACTGTTCAGAATGCCGGCCAGCTCTTCATAAGGAAGACTGTCAGACTGAATATCTATTTCAAGAAGACCCTTGGATACGGATACACCAACGGCAGTCTTTGGTGCAGACAGAATGCGGATCCGTTTCATATTGGAGGAAATGAAAACCTCAGCCAGTTCATAAAAATGCGGCAGTCCCTGTTCCAGAAAGAGGAAAGCAGCCTGATCATCATGACTGATGATAAAATCAGCATCAGCAACAGGGGAATCTTCATTTCCGGATACTGCGGCAGGCTGAAAATAAGTCTGAATAGCCGTCAGGATTCTGTTCTCCATAGAGGCATCACGGAAACCATCTTCACAGGAGATAGGCGTGGCAAGAGAAAATGTTTCTTCGCCATAACGAGCATAAGCTGTACAACTGATGATATTCTCAGCCGGATTGTCAAGGTAAATACTGAAATGCGCTTCAGGCGGTTCATAATCGGTCAGATCAACACCTTCAGTGTGAAAATCCGTATGGGCTTCCAGATGCTTCAGTACACTGCCGTAAAAAGGTCGAAGTTGTTTCTCGGAAAGTGTGATTTCACGGACCTTCTGACGATTTAACTCTGTCAGATAGGGCTGCATGTCCTTTTTGAAGGCTTCTGAGCAGCGATACAGGATTTTACCTTTTAGAATCCAGAATGTCCGGGCACCGGAGAATATCAGACAATCTTCAATGGTCAGATGGTAGGTGTCACTATCTTCGGCTTTGAGTTCAAGTGTAAGTTCCGGGTCTCCGTCTGTAACATAAATGGGCCGGATATGATCATCGAGATCAAACTGAAGCGTATGTCCGATCATCATATTCAGAAACATGTCGACAGCGGTTGGAGATAGCGGAAGGTAACGCAGTGCTTTCATTGTCTGGAAACGATAAGTGCTGTCCTGAACACAGTGGAAATGGTATTCGTACTCTTCAATCCGCTGCATAATAAACGCCAGCATGTTGCGGCTCTCAGTAGTGAAAGCCTCAGGTTCATGGAAAAATTTCAGATTCTTTCCATATTGAAATAATGCACCTTGACGAATAAGGCGGGCAAACTCCAGCAAGTCTTTGATGACGTATTTCTTGCCGGTGCCGATCTTGAAGTCGACGGAAAGTTTATGATATTGTTTATGAAGAATTGGCTCCAATTCAATCAGAACTTTGGTTTCAGATGTTTCAGCAGGATAGTGGCTGCCGGAAGATTGATGAATATAAGATTCAATCAATGTCTGGCCAATCCGATTTTGTTTTTTTGACGGAAAGCTTGTTTGAATATGTCGTCTGGAGATATATTTCAAAAGAATAGCGACGCAGTGGCAGCAGAGCCCTTCTGCTTGGTAAAAATCGGAGCAGGAACATAAGCTGCCGACAATCTGGCTCTCATCTTCATCGATGGATACCTGGGTTTCATGTTCACTGCCGTCTGCATCAAGGACAGTAGCGGTGATCATAGGGGTATCTGTCAGTGTGTTAATATCCGTTTCAAAGTTTTTAATGCGCTTATCGATCAAAAAAATATCCTGACCTTTTCGATAATCTGCATCAGAGGAGGCTTTGATAACAGTCATTCTGGTAATTGCCATGAAAACTCCTTTCAGCTGTGAATGCGTGTTCGTGCTACACAGCGTATAGCAGGCCGGAATAGCCGCAACCTGCTGTAATCGTAAACTTCATTATAGCATATTTGACAAATTCTGTCCGCAGTTTGAAACGAATAAGAAAAAATATGCAGATATCACGGCAACATTTAAAGGATGTCTGGAAAGCCATGATTTTATTGGATTTTTTGAGGATTAAGCAATAATTTACACCTTATTTACAACTTTGGAAGAGCGAATCGGTAATCAAGATGTAGGGGAACTGAAAGAGATATGTTTTGAAAATTAGAAAATGATAAATGCAGGCATAATCTCAAAGAACAATGGGAAGTTGCCGATTTTTTACAAAAGAAATCTTGACAGTAACATCGGAAACTGTATAATAATATTAACAGAACCCACCACGCCTTTGATTTTTCATGCGCAACTCGGTGGGATTTTTATTTATGGGGTGTTTTACGTATCAGTATCCAAAACAAATATTAACAATAGAACAACAAGTGCAATCTTATGCAGATGCAGGAATGGAGATTACATCTCGTGAAGATGTAGAGAAAGTATTAAAGACAATTGGGTTTTATCGTTTGAGAGGCTACTCGTTTCATTTATATGATAATGCCACAAAGAAGTTCTAATGATGTGTTTATCAAACATAATTTTGACAATCATGATGGCGAGGTGCCTGTATGGGCAACTGTTGAAGTTCTTTCATTTGGAATGCTATCGAAGATAATTAAGAATTTGAAAACGGGTACGGGAAGTTCATACTTTATCTTGGCATCAAACTACCAGTATAAATCGAAAAAAGGAAATTTGGTAAAACCATCACAGAAAATGCTTACTTCATGGATACAGGGCGTTTCGGTATTGCGTAATATGTGTGTTCATAATTCCAGAATTTATAATCGCACAATACATACAACACCAGAAATTTTGGATGTAGATAAGATTACGCCACCACCAGCACATAATGGTCTGTATCAAATTTTACTGGTAATGAAGTATCTGCGTTCATCCGATGAGGAGTGGATAGTATTTGTAGATGCTTTCGACAAGCTGATTCAAAATAATAGTGATGTGGTCGGTCTAACAGCAATGAATCTTCCAACAGATTGGAAAGACCATTTAAGTGTATAAATGCAGTGGGACTGCATAAAATAGTAAAACAGACCTAACCAAGCATTTCGCTCAAATCGGTTAGGCCTTCGGCGGAGTGTTGCGATAAGCGCTTCGCCATTTTTATTTTGATGAAGAACATTCATAATACAGAGTGATGGAAAACGCTACAGTACAGTCAAGACTGTGTGAGGAGTACCGCATCTGGAATTTCAGATGGGATGATGCGTATAAGGATATGATGAAATATTCTGTTTGTAACATGAAGAAATAAGGAATATACTTAAGATATATAACCAAAGAGAGGCTAACGAGAATGTGTAGTGTGGCAACACCAATTATTAAACAAATTAGAGATAATCGAGCAGCGTTGGATTTTTTTGAAACAGTATCATTGCCTGCAGAGGATGAGAAAACGCAGGCTATTATAATGAATTTTCCTACAGTTTATATTCATAATTGGCAGGATTCTGGAGCGTTTGAGGTATATGTTGGGGAGACAAATAATATTTTTAAGAGAACACGGCAGCATTATGATGCTGCTTTAAATCAACCAGGATGGCAGAGTAAATTGTCGAAAAAAGATGCAAGCCTTTTTATTATAGGTCATGAACATTTCAATAAATCGTTAACGCTCGATATAGAGAATCGCTTAATGCATTATATGATGAGCGTAGAGCGTGTGAAACGTGTATATAATTTAAGAGATAATCCGCAGACAAGTTATTATCCAATGGGAGAATTTGACGAAATATTCGGCAAAATTTGGAGAGGACTCAGAAAAGAAAATAAGAATTTATTTCCGACAGAAAGTGCAATAAAAGATTCAGCAATATATAAAGCGTCACCACTTCATAAACTAACTAAAGAACAGGAAAAGGCAAGGGAACTTATTATTCAAAAAGTTTCTGAGGCACTTGAAAAAGAAGAAACGAAGCAACTAATTTTTATTGATGGTGAAGCTGGAACGGGGAAGACTGTTTTAACTAGCAGTACATTTTATGAATTATATTGTCAGGCAGAGGAGAGTAATAAAGCATTAAAATGTCAGTTGTTGGTTAATAATGATGAACAGATTATAGTATATGAGCAAATAGCAGAGAAGCTTGGGTTGAAAGAAAAATATGGGAAGGTTGTCAGTAAACCTACGACTTTTATCAATAATCATTCAGAAAACGCTCCTATCGATGTGGCATTTGTTGATGAAGCACATTTGCTTCTTACACAAGGCAAACAGTCATATCGAGGTGAAAATCAGTTGAAAGACATTATAGATAGAGCTCGTGTGACGGTGGTAATGTTTGATGAAAATCAGATTCTCACAACAGAGCAGTTTTGGGAATCTCAGATTCTTGAGAAGTACAGAAACCAAGCAAAAGCGGAAAATAATCATATTGCATTATATAAGCAACTTCGTATGCAGGTAGATTCTGCAACAATGGATTGGATTGATTCCTTTACAAAAGAGAGATGCTTAAAGAAAATTCCAGATACATTTGGAGGATATGATATCAAGGTATTTGATAAGCCTGAATTACTTGATGTGGAGATTCAGAAAAGAGCAAAAGAAAGTGATTCGATGTTATCAAGGGTGATTGCAACTTATGATTGGGAATATAGCTCCAATCATAAACCAGAGGACAGGCTTATGAGATATTGGGAAGTAATGATTGGAAAATGGCACAAGCCTTGGAATAGGGAGTTGGAGTCCGAACTTACAAGAAAAGAAAAAAGAGCTATCAAAGGATTAGCGTGGGCTGAACAACCGCAAACGATAAATGAAGTTGGTTCAACATTTACAATTCAAGGATTTGATCTTAATTACGCTGGAGTTATTCTTGGACCATCTGTAAAATATCGTAATGGAAAGGTAATATTTGATCCTTCGGAAAGCTGTAATGAGAAGGCAATTCGAAATAGAACATTATCTGATGGAACAAAACAGAAATTTGGTGAAATATTGATTCAGCATGAAGTGAGAGTCTTAATGACACGAGGAGTTAATGGAATGTATATTTATGCCTGTGATCCAGAACTTCGGAAAGCATTATTAGAAGCAGCAAAATAAAGGAGTAAGTTTAATTATGAAGCAGGAAACGATAGATAGAATTAGAAAATTTACATAGGACAGAGACTGGGAGCAGTTTCATTCGCCAACAAATCTTGTAAAATCAATCGTAATTGAGGAGGCCGAGTTATTGGAGCGCTTCCAGTGGTCTGATGAAGAATATGATCTTCAGCATGTCAAGGAGGAGCTGGCGGATGTTTTGGTTTATAGCCAGAATCTGTTAGATAAGTTGGAGCTGGATGCGGATGAGATCATAAGTATGAAGATGTCGCAGAATGAAGCAAAGTATCCGGTAGAAAAGGCAAAAGGGAGCGCGGTCAAGTACGATCAGCTATAATAGTGGAGAAAGAAGAGGAGTTATAAGAATATGATAAAAATTTTATTTTTGTGTCATGGTGACATCTGCATATAGTTTCATGATCGCCGTATTGCCTGTAAGAATCGCTGTTTCCATATCTTCAACATGTTTGCCGTGAAGCAGAGACTGTCGGATAATATTTCTCAGCGAAAGATACGGCTTTGTCGTAAGTTCGGTTGCAGACACCGTACAATGTACGGCCCATATTGTGGAGGGCCTGTGCCATTTCATTGGCAATCACGCCTGTGCCCAGTACTGCCCATTTCAATTCGTTCATTGTTGGAAGCTCCTTTGCTTATATTTAAGGAAAGCAAGCACCGTCCGGAAAAGACGATGCCTGTATGTATTTCAAGATTATTATACAATTTTTTGTCATGATGACAAGGGGTAATGGACTATTTAAGTCTTTTTGCTGTTCCCAGAATAACATTCATGACATAGTCATAACCAAGCGATGTATCCAAAGACAGATGGTAATTGGCGGAAGCACCCCATATCTGTCTTGTATAATAATGATAATTATCTGCCCTGCGGCGTTCCTCTTTGAGAATCAAACTCTTTGCCTCTTTTTCACTAAGATTTTTCTTGTCCATCACACGCTCAATTCTGTTTTTTAAAGGTGCATGCAGGAAAATATTCAGGCAATCTGTGCGGCCTTTCAGAATCTGGTCGGCACATCGTCCAACGATGACGCAATGACCTTTGGCTGCAATTTCCTGAATCACTTTGGACTGGGCATCAAAAATCTTATCCTTTGGTGCTTCTGTCTCAGGGAAAGTGTACATATGATTAACTAAATCATAAAGCAGGCTGTTAGTCAGGGATTCCTGATGTTCACCGACGTAATTGGAAGAGTATCCGGTGGTTCCGGCAGTCATTTCAATGATTTCCTTATCATAAAAATTATAGCCAAGCTTGTCGGCAAGAATCTGTCCGAGCTCGCTGCCGCCGCTGCCGTACTGTCGGCCGATGGTAATAACAGAGGCGTATTCAGAGGGATTGGCTGCTTTTTTTGCATTTTTATCAGAAGATTCTTCTTCAGAGGATTTGGCATAATCTTCCGGGAACAGAAGCGGTTTGACGAAAGCCAGAGCTTTGCCGAACTGTCTGGCAATAAAACCAACTAACAGCGCGGCGATAACAGTACCTTCGCGGACGCCATCCAGACGATGAGCCAGTACAAATGAAAGCACAGCGGCAATTACAGCCATGGAAACATCAAAACAGACTTTTGTGCTGCCGAATTCACGGTTCCATGTCTGAACGATGGCACGGACAAAGGATTCGCCGGGCAGCATGACGACATCTGCCAGAACTTCAATATATACGCCGAATCCCAGAATGACACATCCTATCAGCAGATAAATAATTTTAGATGGATAAGATTCCGGCTGAACAAAAGTCAGCAGAATCATAGTGAAGTCAATGAAATAGCCGAATAAAATGGAAACAGGAATCTGAAGATAGTATTCCGGTTTGAAATTTTTGCGGAGGATCAGCAGCTGCAGAAAAATCAGCAAAAGACTGAAAATAATGGTGAAATTACCGAGGGTCAACGGAAAATTCAGGCTCAGTACATATGGAATAGAAGAAATAGGGGATGTACCGAGATTAGCTTTGGTAATTAGACTTACGCCAAGGGAATTGACGAACAATCCGATAAGAAAGATAATATAACGTTTGAGCTTATTCATGGGTGGTGTCTCCTTTGTTCATTAGATTTTCATATATTTTTGAGAATGTTTCCATAAAAGCGGCTTGCTCTTCAGAGCTGATATTTCTGAAGGCTTTTTTTTCAATAGAAGCAAAATTATCTTCGACCAGATTTTTCAGACGACTGCCTTCATCTGTCATAAAGATATAAAACGTCCTGCGATTGCCGTCCAGCATCCGACGTTCAATCAGGCCATTTTCTTCCATGCGATTAAGTACAGAGGTGAGTGAGCCAGGCTCTATATGGCAGGCAGCGGCAATTTCTTTCTGATTGGCGCAGTTGTGATCCCGAAGATAATCCAGAACTTTAGGCTGACCGGAGGTCAGACCGGATGCCTTAACCTGTTCCATGAAATTTTTCTGTATCATGGAATGAACGGCCATGGAAAGATAATGAAAAGATAAAGATGACATAAAATAATCCTTTCTTGCGGTAAATCAAAATGAAATCATAAGATTCTGTTTCAAAATGTTATAATTCAAACAATTAGAATTATAACATTCAAAGGCGAGATGTCAATAGAAAATGAAAAAAGACAAGCCGGATAGCTTGAAATTCGTAATTAACAGGTCTATAATACTAGAGCAGCTCATCGTTTGGGCTGCTTTTTGTACGCCGAATTTTAAGGCCTGTATAGCCTAGAATGAAAATACAAAGAAAATACAGATGAGATAAAGCATTTTATCTATAGAGAAGGAGTGTGAATAAATGAGTCAGTCTTATGAAATTGATATGTGTCACGGACCGTTATTTGGGAAGATTATTCGCTTTTCAATTCCGCTGATGCTGTCCGGCATTTTACAGCTGCTGTTTAATGCAGCAGATATTATTGTGGTTGGCCGATTTGTCGGCAGTACGGCATTAGCAGCAGTGGGTTCCACCAGCTCATTGATCAACCTGCTGATTAATCTTTTTATCGGATTTTCTGTGGGTGCCAATGTTCTTGTGGCCCGTTTTCATGGTGCCGGAAGAGATGATGAAGTGAATGAAACGGTACATACAGCTATTACCCTGAGTATGGTTAGTGGTATTTTTCTGTTGATTCTTGGTGTGACTGTGACAAGAACACTTCTGATCTGGATGGGGTCACCGGATGATGTTCTGGATCAGTCCAGTTTGTATCTGAAGATTTATTTTCTGGCCATGCCGGCGACACTGCTGTATAATTTCGGCAGTTCTATTCTTCGTGCAGTGGGAGATACGAAAAGGCCGCTGTTCTATCTGGTGACGGCAGGAGTTATTAATGTTTGCTTTAATCTGTTTTTTGTTATTGTTTGCCATCTGAGTGTAGCAGGTGTCGGACTGGCAACGGTGATTGCGGAATATATTTCTGCGGTACTGATCATTCGCTGCCTGATGAGAAGCCAGGGGTGCTGTCATCTGGATCTGCATCAGCTGGGAATTGTAAAAAATAAATTGCGTCAGATCATGCAGATCGGTCTGCCGGCGGGAATGCAGGGTGTCGTTTTTTCACTGTCCAATGTATTGATCCAGTCATCCATTAATTCCTTTGGTTCCACAGCCATGGCAGGCAATACCGCCTCTATGAATATCGAAAACTTTATTTATATATCCATGAATACTTTTCAGCAGACCGCTATGAGTTTTACAAGCCAGAATTATGGTGCCGGCGAGGAAAAACGGATTCACAAGGTGCTGTTTATATGTCAGGGACTGGTGATATCTGTAGGTCTTATTTTCGGTGTGGGTGCATGGCTTGCCGGAGACACGCTGTTGTCTATTTATTCATCGGATCCCAATGTGATTCAATTTGGAAAGGATCGAATGTCTGTAATCTGTACGACTTACTTCTTATGCGGCATTATGGATACAATGGTTGGTGCACTCCGAGGTGTCGGTTATTCGCTGCTGCCAATGATTGTTTCGCTGATTGGTGCCTGCGGACTGCGGATTGTGTGGATTTTTACTGCATTTCAGGTTCACAGAAGTCTTTGGATGCTGTATATTTCCTATCCAATTACCTGGATTATTACTGGTGGTGTCCATATTTTTTGTTATCTTCTTGTCAGAAAAAAGCAATTACAGGCGGTAAAGAATCGATAAAAATCTCAAAATGATGTGCGTATGAGAAAAAAGTCAGTACATATAAAAAAATTGAAAATAAATTATGTATCAAAAATGACACGATATTGGAAATAAAAACACATAAGTGCAAGAAAAACAAGAGATGAAATGGCTGAAAATCCTCATTTAACAGCATGTTAAAAAGTTGGCATACTATTTGCTTAATAATTGGTATAAGAAACTATTTCACAGGTGAAGGGCAGGCATTATGTGAGATAGGGAAAGTGGTTATTCAAAAGAGAGTGGATAATCATAATCAGAAAAATAAAAGGGGGATTGCTATTATGAATTTTGGTATTCTTGTGTTATTAATTGCCATTATTCTCTTTGCGTTGCTGGCGTTTAAGCAGTTAAGCGCATTGATTCTTGCTCCGGTAGTGACGATTTTCGTATTAATCTGTTCAGGTATTCCGATCATGGAAGGCTTGCAGGATATGTTCATGCCGGCGGCAGCAGATTACGTTTCTAAGTATTTTCTGACATTCTTTGTCGGTGCATTGTTTGGTGCGGTTTACCAGTTTACAGGTGCTGCAGAATCTATTGCACGATTTATCGGCGGCTTATGTCATGGTAAGTTTGTAGCTCCTATTATTATGTGTATCACAGGTATTCTTACTTTTGGTGGTGTCAGCGGTTTCGTTGTATTCTTCGTTATTTATCCGATTGCACTGAACCTTTTCAAGGAATCCAATCTGACAAGACGGCTGATTCCGGCTGCAATTTCAGCAGGCTGCTGGACATGGTCCATGTCAGCACCGGGTTCTCCGTCCATTCAGAATGTTATTGCGATCAAGAGTCTTGGTACTTTATCAACAGCTGCATTTGTACCATCTCTGATTGTATCCATTATTGAATTCCTGTTAATCTTTGTATGGCTGGAATATCGTGCCCGAAAGTTCACAAAGAACGGTTATTATTTTGATGATGCAAGATTAAAGACACAGCTGTCAGCAGAAGATTTGAACATTCAGGGACGTGAAGATTTGCCGCACTGGGTAATCGCATTCATTCCTATTATTCTGATTCTTGTTCTGTTTAATGGCTTTCATCTTGATGTTGTGCCATCTGTATTTTCAGGGGTTGCATTAGCAGCTATTCTGATGTTCAAATTCGTCAAGGGCGGTATTGAACAGTGGGTGAAAGTTTTCAATAAAGGTGCAGCAGACTCTGGTGTTGCCATTTTGAATACAGCCATCGTTGTTGGTTTCGGTGGTGTTGTTAAGAATACACAGGGATTTGCAGATCTTGTTACAGCATTAAAGGGTATGTCAATGCCTCCACTTGTATTCGTTATGATTACAGTTGCTATCTGTGCCGGTGCCTGCGGTTCTGCTTCAGGTGGTATGGGTGTTGCGTTTAACGCACTGACAGATACATATCTTTCACTTGGTGCAAAATTACCTTACATTCATCGTATCGCTACAATTGCAGCAGGCACACTGGATACTCTGCCTCACCAGGGTGCTCAGATTACATTGCTTGGTATCTGCAAGCTGACACATAAGGAAGCCTACTTTGATATTGCGATTACACAGATTATTATCCCATTTATCACATGTGGTATTTTCATCCTTCTTGCTCAGATGGGATTATAAGAAGTGTTTAGATGCCTGATTTTAGGTGGATTTGAATTGAATAAACAAGCGAATAATTAAAATGTGGTAACTGTTCAGAGCCAAGCAAAATTTCAAAAAAAGGTATAAAATGCTTGCATTTTTAAGACTGTTTTTGAAATTTTATTTGGCGGATACGCCACACCGACGAAATGCGTAGCATTTTGGAGGTTAGCTCTGAACAGTTACAAAAATCTATTCTGATACCCTGCCTGTGCATATAAAATCATACAAATCCTTGACATTTCTGATGCCAATAACCCGAATACCGGCATTATTCCTGATGTACTTCATATTGCTCTGAGGAATGCAGCATACTTTAAATCCCAGCTTTTCTGCTTCCCGTACTCTTTGTTCTGCCTGACTGACAGCTCTTACCTCTCCTGTCAATCCCACCTCACCAAAAATCATCGTATCTGATTCAACGGCTGCATTGCGATAACTTGAGATAACAGCTGCTACAATCGCCAGATCAATAGCCGGTTCATTCAGGCGCATGCCGCCGGCCAGATTAATATAGGCATCACAGCCGGCCAGTTTGAGTCCTAAACGTTTCTCCAGCACTGCCAGCAAAAGATTCACTCTGTTATAGTCCGTACCCGCAGCTGTACGCCTCGGAATCTGAAAATTCGTCTGACAGACAAGGGCCTGTACTTCCAGCATCAGCGGTCTTGTGCCCTCCATGGCACAGGCCACAACCGAACCCGCTGTACCTTCCGGTCGGCCGCTGAGCATAAATTCCGACGGATTCTTCACTTCTGCCAATCCCTCACTGCACATCTCAAACACACCGATCTCATTGGTAGAACCAAATCGATTCTTCACAGCCCGAAGCAGTCGATACGAAGCATGTCGGTCACCTTCAAAATACAGAACCGTATCCACCATATGTTCAAGCACACGCGGTCCGGCAACCACCCCCTCCTTTGTCACATGTCCGACAATAAAAATCGCAATATTCTCCCGCTTGGCCAGCTGCATCAGCACACTGGTGGCTTCTCGTACCTGACTGAC
>ENA-UOJD01001491-UOJD01001491.1-human-gut-metagenome-genome-assembly--contig:-P48-NODE-1491-length-23583-cov-11.799090_pt1 | contig 23583 bp, 2 predicted proteins | sample MGYA00242342_ERZ723889 | MGnify/ENA metagenome assembly ERZ723889
GAAAAAATAGCAATAATTAAATATACTAGATAAAATTTTTGTATGTTTACTTTAAAATGATAACAAAGATACCAAATGAATTGCTCATATTTTTAAGTTTGAAATAGTACGTAGCAGTGCTATTCCAAACAATTTAAAATAATTCACCATTATGGTTTTGTTAATGTCAATATGACTTTCCTATTATATAAAACAAATCTGAAAAAATTAAAAATTTCTTCAGATTTGTTAGTGCACCTAAAATTATAACTATAATTTTTATGCAGTATATTTTTTTACCTATCAACATCTTCATGTTCTGTTTTACTTATTTTATAGCTTAATATATTTTGTTGGGTCTACATCATTTCTATATCCGCTGGCGTTTCTAATTTCAAAGTGTAAGTGATGTCCTGTTGAGTTGCCTGGGTTAGGGTCGGTTTCCGGATCTCCCCCCTCTAATCCAATTACTTTTCCTTGTGTTACTTTATCTCCGGATTTTACATTTATTTTTGAAAGATGTGCATAGAAGCTATATATTGTTTCCCCATTAACAACATGTTTTATTTCTATACAATTTCCAAATCCATTTTGTACTCCGGCAAATGTTACTTCTCCGTCAGATACTGCTAATATTTCCGTATGATGTATTCCAGATATGTCTATACCAGTATGTTTATCTACAATCCCTGTTATTGGATCTGTTCTTGTTCCATAATTTGATGTTATTGTGTAGTTACATGAAATTGGTAATATAAAATCTTGTTTTCCTGTTGTTGTTGATGAACTTTCCTTTAATTTTGCAGTTGCAATGTTTGGATTAATCCATTCTATTGTTTCTGCTTTTTTACCATAATTTTTCTTTAAGATATCTCTATCTAATTTATTTACTACTCCATCCTCATTTAAATCATAAATTGCTCTAGTTACTTTATCTTCATCTGTAATAATTTCCCCATAATTATTATTCAATGCTACTAAATCATCTATTTCAATTTGTTCTTCAAGTGCTGAATTTTCGCCATTTTTAACTACGTTTCCGGCTAATAATTTATGTTCATCTAATATAGTTTCTTCTCCTTTTATAACCTCAATTCCTGTAACTTTATAATTTAGATATCCGTCTTTGCATGCTACTAAATCATATATTCCACTTTCTTCTATTGTAATATTGAATGTTCCATCTTCTTCTGTTTCCATCTGTTTTACAGGGTTAATTGTATCTGTTGATTTGTATAATTTAATTGTTGATTTATATTTTTCTTTTGTATTTTCTGTTAGTATTTTTCCTGATATACTTGCTACTTTTCCTATTTTTACAGTGTATTGTTTTTCTTCTCCTGCTTCTGAAGTTATAGTGTAATTTACATATGTTATATCTCCTGTAAGTGTTACTACTGTTGTTAATTCTCCTGTTGATGTTTGGTCACCCAATTTTACAGTTGAATATTGGCTTTCTGGAGTTATTTTTAATGTAACTTCACTAGTATCTTCTTTTGCCATTATAAAGTAGTTTCCATTTTCGTCTATTACTGCTTCTTTTGTTATTTGTTTATTATTATCTTCATATGTTCCTTCAACTTTTGCAGTATTATTATTTGTAGAAAGTCTTGTAATTACCAAAGTACTATTTTCAACAGTTTCATCTGCTGAAACAACTGATATTGGTACCTCTATAGTTTTTCCTGCTGATTTTGTGTCAATATCAAGATTATATTCTTTTCCACCTAATTCATATTCTAATGTGTTATTTATATCTACAGTTGCATTAGCATCATTTGTTACTACTTTTATTGTTCCTGATGTAGCGGTGTCCAAAATACTTACATTATATTTTCCATTTTCGTCTTTACTTAATGGTTCTCCATCATAACTTACAATTGCACTTGTATCATTTGATAGTCTTTGTAATATAATATTGTATGTTTCTACTGTCTTACCATCTGTTGCTGTTACTACTACTGGAACCGTTATTTCATCTTGTTCTAGTTTTAAATCTACCCATGCTTCTGATTCATTCATAAAAGTATCATTGTCACCTATTTTTACACTAGCATATGGATATTCTGTTGTAACTTTTATTTTTGCTTTATTCGCTAATTTTTTGATATTTTTTCTATATATGTCTGGTCTATCTTGGTCTGGAAGAATTTTTACATCATTTACTACCACTTGTGTTACGTTAACATTTGATGATTTTTTAATTAATAGTAATTGATATTTTTGTGTTATACCAGTTTCTGATGTTATAGTAAATGGTATTGTTTTTCCATCTTGTCCTTCTTCTAATGTTGAATATGTTGTTATACTGCCAACTGCTGTATTTTCGTTTATTTCTATAGTTGAGTTTGTATTTCCAGCCATTATAAATATTTCATGTTGATCTATGTCTTTGTCTACTACTGCTTTGTATGTATTTGTTTCTTTGTCATAGTCTGTTATTTCTACATCGTCTACTATTAAAGAATCTACTGCTGTTGATTTATCGATTTTTTCAAGTTCTATATATTCAACATTTGTTATTCCTGTTTGACTTCTTATTGTTATTGGTATTACTGTTATTTTGTCACTTCCAAGTTCTACTGCTTTTTCACTTTGTGTTTGTTCCTCTTCATTTAATGCTATTCTTACATAAGCATATTGATTATTTGAAATAACCTTAATTACTGGCTGTTTATTTTCGTCTACAGTTGTTTTGTATCTTCCTGTTTTTTTATCTTTTTTAAGTTCATTTCCATTTACATATACATTCTTTAAAGAATTATCACTTGATTCTTTTATAATTTCTAGTGTATATTGTTTATCCTCTCCAGCCTCCGAACCAATTGTTATTGTAACATTTGTTTTTTCTTCTGGTAGTGGTTGGATAAAGTTTAATGGATTTCCAGTTTTTTGGCTATCTCCTAGGGTTACTTTAATATTTGATAATTCACTTTTTGCTGTAACATCAACAGTTGCTTGAACTGCAGATTCCTGTACAAAGCTTCTATATGTGTTATCATCTATTTTGGTAGCCTCTAAGTTGTTTACTTTTATAGTTTTAACATTGTTGTCTCCAGATTTTACAGTTATGTATAATTGGTATTCATATTCTGTTCCATCTGCTGCTGTTAATTTAACAGGGACTTCTAAGTATTTTCCTTCTTCAAGGTTTTGTATTGTTGAGTTTTGTTCTCCTACTGATGATGTTCCTCCATTTATCTCTATTTTTGTTGTTTCTTCTTGTGCTTTTGCATAAATATCTGCAGATGTTGGTATATCACTTATTGTTATTTCGTAGTTACCATCATCACGTTTTTTAGCGTCTTTTCCTCTTACTTGTAATTTTGCCAGTTCAATATCTGATGAAAATTGTGAAATTGTAATTGTTCTTGTTTCTTTTTTGCCTTCTTCAGAAGTTACTGTAAATGTAATTATCTTTTTACCTACCCCTGGTAAACTAATATTATCAACTGTTACTGTTTTTTGTTCATTATGTTCAACTTCATCAATTATTGTATTAATTTCAGTCTTTTCACTTTCTGTTACAATTTCCAATGCAGTTGTGTCTAGTGTATTTTCTAATGTAATATTGTAGTTTTTATGTTTTTCGTCATATGTTGATGTAATATCAGTTCCATTTACTTTTATTGCCTCTACATTCAAGTTATTATCTTTTCTGTAAATTTTAACTGTTTTTGTTAGTTCTTCCCCATTTTGAGACTTAACTGTAACTTTAACTTCTTTTATTTCTCCTGGATTGATTCCATATTCCTGAGTTTGTGTATTTTCTACACTATATTCACCATCATCAAATTTAATAGTTGCATATTCATTTTCTGCTTTAACCTGTAATTCATATTTTTCTGTATCTACTGTAATTACTTGTGTTTCGTAAGTTTGTGTATCTGTATTTTCTGTTAAAGTTTCCCCATTTACTTTAACATATTCAATGTTGTTGTTTGTAGATTTTTTTGTTAGATTTAATATGTATGTACTTGTTTGTGCTTCATTATTTGGATTGCTTACTATTATTTTATATGAATCTGTTTCATATTTCATTCTTTGTGTAATAGAGATTGTTCCTGTTTGTGACAATATTAGTTCATTATCTTTGTATACACTTACTTTTGCAAGAGTATTATCTGGTGTTATTTCTATATTTGCTGTGTCGTCTGCGTCTACCCATCCATTGTAAATAATTTCACTATTGTCTTGTAATTTTGCAACATCTCCGTCTGTCTTTATTTCTGATAGTTCTGTGCTAAATTTCTTTGTTATTTCAATAGTGTATGTTTTAGTAGTTTCCCCATCTTCTGCTAAAACATCTATTGTAAATGAATTTATTTGGCTTATATCTATAGATTTATTTTCTATTTTATTTGGTGTATACTCATCTTCTGTTCCTAATTTTATCTTAGCATTTTCATTTTTTGTTATTGCATCAAATGTAAGTGTTTGTAGTCTATCATCAACTTGTACTTCGTATTTAGATGATGTTATTTTTGAAACTTTTTTAATGTCTTTTCCTTTTATTTCTGCTATATCTGTGTTATTAGATTCTTTTTCTATTTTAAGTATTTCTGCTTTTGTTGTTCCATCTTCAGCTTCTATTAATATGTTTACTTCTGTAATTTCATCTAATAGTGTTACTGTTGATGTATTATTTCCAACATTTTTTTCTCCACCTGCAATTGATATTTTTGCTTTTTCGTCTTCTGATGTTATAGTGATATTTGCAGTTCCTGTTCTTTTTGTTTTGACATAATATGTTCCATCTTCTTGTACAGTTGGTACATATTCTTTTTTGTCTTCTGTTTCTACTTTTATGCCTGAGATATTAGTGTTTCCACTTAATCTGTTTACTGTTAATATTTTTTCTTCTGTATTTTTTCCATCTTCTGATACAACTTTTATTGTATATTCAGTTTTATCTTCTGTTATTTTTCTTTTTATTGTTAATTGATTTGTATCTTGTGTTTGATTATCAACAGTTACTTTAGCATTATCATTTTGTGATTCAACCTTTATTTGTGCATCTGTAATTGTTGATTTAACATTTGCTGTATAGTTTCCATTTTCGTCTGGTTCTATTTCTTGACCATTTACTTGAACTGTTCCTATATTTGCAATGCTTGATTTTTCTATAATAGCAAGATCATATGTACTACTTTCAATTCCATTTTGTGCTGTTACGGTAATTGGTACAATTGTTTCTTTTCCTGATTTATTTTCTGTTGCTTCTACTGTTCCTACTTTTGTAACATCTCCAGCTTTTATTCCTAGTGTTATATTTGCTAAATCATCTGTTGACTTTGCAATTATATCATATGAAGATAATTCATTGTCGACTTTTATTTCATATCTTCCTTTTATTGAATTATAACTTGCTGTCTCATTTCCTACTGTAATTTCTTTTATTCCTGTCTCTGCTGGTAATGTGTTTATTTTTAATGTATATTGTTTTTCTGTTCCATATTCAGTTTTTACAGTTATTATAGCTTCTGTTAAACTTGAATCTAATGTTATTTCTTTTGTTGCTTCTTTCAATGAATACTCGTCTTCTCCTATTTTTACATTAGTGTTCTCGTTTACTGCTGTTGCCTTTATTTTTAAAGATGTTACTGCATTTTGTAATTGTACTTCATACGTGTTTTCTTCTGTTTTTGAAATTTCTGCTGGAATATCATCATTTCCTAATAATTCATTTATTGCAACTTCGTTTAATTCTGCATCATCTGAACTTCTAATAATATTTACAGTGTATTCTTTTTCCTTTCCACCGTCTGCAGTAATTACTTTTATTGGGACTGTAGTTTCTTTTTCTGCTAATGATATTGTTTGTGTAATTGTTCCAATTTGGTAATTTTGTGCATCTATATTATCTTGTCCTACAGCTATTTTACTTTCAGCATTTATACAGTTTATTGTCAAATTTGTAGATGTATACTTGCTTAAAACTTTTATTTCATATTTTGAATTCTCGACATTTGTTGCTTCTTTTATTGTTGATTCGTTTACTGCAAAAATATTTTTTAATCCTACTTCTGTGTCTCCACGTTTTATGATTAAAGTATATTTTTCAACTTTTCCTGTTTCCTTGTCTTTTATATGTATTTTATATGTATTTGTTTCTGCATTTACTTCTACACTTTTTTCTAATGTTGATTTTTCTTCTGTAAAGTCTGCAAGAGAAATCGTGTCTTCTGCATTTTTGGTTGATATTTTTACCATTGCATTGTTTACACCTGTACTCACATATGCTGTATATACATTATTTATTTCTTTTATAGTTTTTCCTTCTACTTGTAATTCTTGTATTTTGCTATTTGTTCTTTGTTTTTTTATTGTTAATGTATATTCATTTTGCTTTGTGCCATCTTCGCTTTCTACTTGTATTGTTGCTGATGTTACATCAGATACTGTTTGTATGTTTCCTTTTATTGCATTTTGTTGCTTTTCTCCATTATTAATTCCAATTTTTGAAGTAGTAAAGTTTGTTGTTGCTTCTATAGATGCTAAATCTATTTCGTCTGTTATAACTGCTTCATAGTTTTTATCATCTATCTTTTTTGCTTCTTTTCCATTTACCATTACTTTATTTAATGTTGCAAGATATTCTTTTTTATATACCTTTAATGTATATGTTTCATCTCTACCAGATTCAGATGTTATTTTTATTGGTATTTCTTTAATTGGTTCTTCCATTTCAAATGTATATGTTTGTTCATGTTCTTCTTTTGCTTGTCCGTCTATACTTACATATGCTTTCTCGTGATTTGTTGTTACTTTTACAACATTTTCACCAGTGCTTGGAACTATAGTTTCATATATACCATTTTCATTTTTTATTATTTGTTCTTCTGTTTCAACACCTGATTTTTTTATTGTTAAATTTTTTATACTATTATCATTGCTAACTCTTACTATTGTTAGTGTATAATTTACTTCATTGCCTGCTTCTGTTTTAACAATAAATGGTATTTGCGTTTCATTACTTGAAATATCTATTTCTTTTTTTATAATTCCTTTTTCCCATGTCGTTCCATTCTCTATACTAATTTGATCTGTTCCTAGTTTTGTTTTTATTTGTACTTGTGAATTTTTAGTATCATCATCTACTGGAATTTTTACTTTATATTTGAATGCTTCTGTAACTTCTGCTTCTGCTCCTGTTACTGTTATACTTTCTATTCTGTCTGTATCTACAGGTACAACTGCTCTTGTTCCCTTTTTTTCTTCTCCTGTTACTTTATCTGTAACTATAAGTTGTGTTGTTCCAAGACTTGCGCCTTGAACTTTTCCATTTTCTAGGATTGACAAGATAGCAGTATTTTCTGCATTCCATTTATATTCATCCAATTCTTTATTCTTGTCTCCAAATACATTAAATGTTTTTGCTTTTATATTAATATCTTCTATTTCATTAATTTCTAAAGTATTATTTTCTGGATCTATTTCAAAATTTCTGTCTCCAACCAATGTATGTACAATACTATTGTATTTTGTTGTACTTTGATCGTTATCATTTGTACCATTGCCAAGCTCTCCACGTTTGTTATCACCTGCAGAATATATAAATCCAGTGTTTGAGATTATAAATGTGTTGTTATATCCTGCTCCTATTCTAAATACATTAGTTCCATTTTCTAAAACTTGTGTAGGATTTGAAACTTCTTCTGTAGAGTTTAATCCTAATTGTCCATTTATATTTTCTCCCCATGTGTATGCTTTTTCGTCTACACTTTGATACATATTTACGTTATTTTGAACAGATATATCAATTGCATTTTTGACGTTTGAAACCTGTGATAGTTTTCCGTCTTGATATTTATAAATAGTTCCATCTGCTCTTAAAATCAATAAATAGTTTGTTCCTATTTCTACTTTTACTGCATTAGATATTTCTGGGATATATCCATTTAATATTTTACCCATTCCATATACTTGTCCGTTTGATGTTACAAATGCTGACTCACCTTTTCCTGCAGATACTTGTATAATAGTGTCTCGTGGCATAGATATTACTACTGGTTTGCTTGTGTCTTTTCCTATGTATTTTGATGATAGTTCTCCATTTGCATTTGAACCCCATCCATATACAGTTCCATAACTATCTAGTGCTATAGAGTGTGTCTCTCCTGCTGAAATTGCTGTTATATCTGTTAAACCTTCTATTTGGACTAATTTTGCTTTGTTTTCATAGTTTCCTAATCCTAATTGTCCATAATTATTACTACCTATTGCCCATGCTGTACCATCTTTTCTTGTAGCTAATGCATAGTTCTTTCCTGCACTTACTGAGTTATATGTTGATATAACATTTGTACTTACTGGTACATTAGAATCTGCAAGTCCACTTGCATCATATCCCCATGTCCATATTGTTCCATCTTCTTTTAACCCTAGTGCATAGTTCTTTCCTGAAACCGTGTTAGGAGCTACATGTGTACTATATTCTGTGTTGTTGTCCACAACTCTTATTATTGCTACACTTTCTTTTCCTGTCTTTTTATCTTTAACTTTTGCCCATGTTGTTCCTTCACGTATACCTAACACATTTCCTTCTTCGTCAATTTTTGCTATGTCATTATTATAACTTGTGTATTCAAAATCACTCTTATCATTTTGTTCTATATAAATCAAGTTGAACTTAAATTTTGCATTTGCTAATATTGATTGTATTTCACTTTTTACTAATACAATTTCCATTGTATCTAGTGATGATGTGTCACTTCCTACTAAAACTGGTTCTTCTGATCTTGTTCTGCTCTTCTTTTCTTTATTTCCATGATTGTAATCCCCACATGCCCATACTGAACCATCTTCTTTTAGGAATACTGTGTATGTGTCTCCTGAAGATACTCTTATTACATTATTTATTAAAGTGTTTTGTTCAAATGTAGTTTTGTTTTCTGTTGTTCCTAAGCCTAATTGACCATTAGAGTTTGTTCCTGTTACATATACATTATTGTTTCCATCTCTTAAGATTGTATGTGTTTTTCCTATTGATGCTTGTCTTATATTTTTAACATCTTTTAGCTTTGTTGGAACATTCTTATTTTCTTTGTCTTCTGTTCCTAATGTTGAATATGTATTACCTCCCCAAGTATATACGTATCCATCTACTGTTGTTGCTATATTTGAGATGTCTCCTGCATCTATTGTTCCTATTTTGTCTTTTATTTCTACTTTTTGGAATTCATTTATTTTGCCTATTTCGTTGTTTCCAATTCCTAATTGTCCATATAGATTTGATCCTGTAGCAAATACTTCTCCTGCTCTGTTAAGAACAATATAATGGCTCTTTCCACCTGATATGTCAATTATGTCATGTACTCCTTTTACTTTTTTTGGCAACACTTTATTTGTATATGTTCCTAATCCTAAGTCTCCATATGCATTTAATCCCCATGCATATAGTTCGTTATTTTCTGTAATTACCATTGTATTGTTGTTACCTGCAGCTATTTTTATAACCTTTGGTAAATTACTTACTTTGTATGGTGTGTATTGATTTTCTCTAGTATTTCCTATTTGATAATTATTATTTCTACCCCATGTCCATACATTTCCATTACTGTCTAATGCTACATTGTGATTTTCTCCTGCTGCTATTTGTGTAATAATAGTTCCCTCTGGAAATGTTACTTCTACTGGTTCATCACTTGTTATGACTGTCCCATTTCCTAATTGTCCATATGTATTATCTCCCCATGTAAATACTTTTCCATCTTCTCTTAAACTTATAGAGTGACTTCCATTTGTAATTACATTTGGTGATATTGTAATTTCATTTTCTGTTTCTGGTACAACTTCTACTTGGATTACTCCTATATTATCTGTATTTTCTTGATTTGCAGTAACTATTGTAGTTCCTGTCTTTTTACCAGATAATTTTATTTTGAATTTTTTTCTTTCGTTTTGTGTTTCATCATTATTGTCATTTTCTTGTATGTCTTCTAATGTTGCTACTGATGTATCTTTAGATGTGTAATTTATATTTTTAATATCATTATTAAAAATATTAAAGTAGTCTACATATCCTTCTATTGTTGTTTGTTGATTTACTTTTAGTACAACATTATTCGTATTTGTTCTTATTATGTCATTTCCTACCATTACTGGCGTTATGCTATTATTGTCATTTCTGTTTCCTAACTCACCATTTTTTCCATATCCAAATGCATATACTTCACCATTTTCTTTTATTGCTACAACATGGTTTACTCCTATGTTTGCTGAAATTACATTTTCGATATTTTTATTTTCTTGTGGTGTGTTTACATCTAGTATTTCTTTGTTTTCTATTCCTAACTCATTGTTGTCATTCATTCCACAGGCATATACTTTTCCATCTGTTGTAACTATTACAGTTGTTTTGTCTCCTGCTTTAATTTCTTTTATTCCTGTAAATATATTTTCGCTATCTTTTCTAACTGCTACAGGAGATGTCTCACTTGGTACATTATTTCCATTTGAAAGTTGTCCATACGTATTATCTCCTATTGCATATGCTCTGCCATCATTTGTAAGCATTACAGTATGATTTGTTCCTTCGTCTAAGTCTACTATTTTTCCAACTATTGATAATTGTTCCTTTGTTGAAATATCGTATACTTTTCCGTCTCCTGTTAATACATATTTTGATGTTATATCCACAGCATTTTCTGGTAAGTCTAACAATTGTGCTCTTGATGAGTATCCGTTTCCCCAAGCGTATACTTTTCCTTTTGATGTTATTGCAAAACTTACATTTTCTCCTGCTTCAACTTTTACAATGTCTTGTAATTGCTTTTTATATATATCTGTTACAACTACTGGAGATTCATGGTTATATCCACTTCCTATTCCTAGTTGTCCATTTTCTCCATATCCCCATGCATATACTTTTCCTGTTTGGCCTAATGCTAATACTTGATAGTTTCCTACTGATATATCTTTTATTGTGTCTTCAATATCAGTTTTACTTCCATCTTCATTTTTTATTGTATTTTTTATAATTTTTACTTTTTGTGGTTCATTATATGAGTTTGTATCCCCTACTCCTAGTTGTCCATATTGATTTTGTCCATGGCTCCATACTGTTCCGTCTGCTTTTAATTCAACTGTAAAGCCATCTCCTGCTTCAACTTTTGGTGTTACTTTTCCGTTTTTTGGTAATACTTCTACTTCCACATTTTTGTTAAATTTTTGTATTTGTGTATTTAGTGTTCCTATTATTCCCTCATATGTAGCATTTAACATCGTTTTTCCTATTGCATTTCCTGTTACTGTGTTTCCTGCAAGCGATGCTATTGTTTCATTTTCTATTGTTTTATTCACTTCTCCTGATGCTTGTTTGTTATTTTTTAAATTAAATGAACTACTTAATGCTAGACTTATATCTTTGCTTTCTCCAACATTTAATGTTATTCTTGCTGGTTCACATGATATTTCTAGTTCACCTATTTTTTCAAATTTACTTCTTGTTGTTGTGTCTTTTAGTCCTAGTTGTCCATAATCATTTAATCCAACGGTGTATACGTTTCCATCCCAGTCTACTATTGCAGTGTGTCCACCTTCTGATGCAGCTACAAGTTCTGTTTTGTATAAGTCTTGTATCTCTACTGGTTTATTTGAATGTACTGTATTTGCAGTTCTGTAGTCACCATAGTTTCCAAATGTGTATACTTTACCGTCTTTGTCTGTAATTATTGAATAACTATCCCCTGCTGATATATCTACTATATTAGTCATATTTGATTTTCCATCTGGTGTTACTACTTTTACCGCAGTCGATGATGATGTGTTATTTCCATTTCCTAGTTGACCATATGAGTTACTTCCCCATGCATACACTTCTCCATCTGAAGTTAATCCTAAATAATGATTATATCCTGCTACTACTTTTATTAAGTCTTTTCCATATGATTTTGTTTCATCTAGGTTATATGCTTTTCTATTTTCTGCTAATACTAAGTTACCAGAAACATCTATAATTTTTCTAGAGAAGTTTAGTTTTACAGGTGTTTTTCCATATCCTCTACCCCAAACATATACTTCTCCATTTTGTGTTGATACTATTGTCATGTATTTATATGCGTCTATTTTCGCTACATTTTTTAATCCTGTAACTTTTACTGGTGTAGTTGAATTTTCGCTTGTTCCATTTCCTAGTTGTCCATATCCATTATATCCCCATGTGTATACTTCACCTTTTTCTGTTAAAGCAATACTGTGGTAATATCCTGTTTTTACATCTGTTATTTTTTCTGTTATTTCTGTTATTTGTTGTGGTTCATCGTATTCTGTTGTGTTTCCTAAACCTAGTTCTCCATCATTATTTTGTCCCCAACTCCATACTGTTCCGTCTTGTTTTAGTGCTACAGAAAATTTATATCCTAAACTTATTTGTATATTACTATCGTTTACAACTTTTACCCAGATGCTTGTTGTTCTTTTTGTTGATGTGTCTGTTACTTTTATTTTTGTAATTCCTTGTTGTTTTCCTGTTATCATTCCTAGAGTTGTCAATTCTGCAACGTTAGAGTCTTCTATTTCGTAATTTAGTGTTCCAACTTTTGTTGTACTATCCGTATATACATTCATATCGTCTTGAATATTGAATAATAGTGGATTTATTTTTTGGCTCTTATCTACTCCTACTGTTATCACTTTTTCTGGATAGTTTAGGAATCCATCTCCCATTTTGCTCAAATATGTTGCACTTGTATTTCCTGAGTTTCCTATTTGTCCATATGTGTTATCACCTGATACCCATACAGTTCCATCTTTTCTTACTATACCAGTGTTTCTATCCGTATCAGACATTTCGCCAGTTTTAATTAATATTGCATCTGTTACTTCTGTTCCATCTTCATTTAGCATTGGTTTTAATTTTGATGCGTTTGTTGTTGTTCCATTACTTAATTGTCCATATCCATTATATCCTGTTGTATATACTTTTCCGTCTTTACCTAATATTGTAGTTATACTTGAATTTAATTCTCCATATTTTGCTTTTATTTCTGTTCCATCTTCTAATGTTAATTTTGTATACGTTGTTCTGTTTGATGTGTCTCCTACACCTAATTCACCATATTGATTTCTACCAGATGTCCACACCGTTCCATCTTCTTTGATTATTAATGTTGAATCATTTCCTGCACATATTTTGTTTATGTCATTTCCAACTATGCATGTTCCTGTTGGAGTATCTGCTGTAGTTCCATTTCCTCGTTGTCCATACCTATTATATCCTCTAACACAAGAATTTGAGTTTGCTTGTATAAATGCCATAAAACAATCCCCTGCACTTACTGATATAGCATCTGTGCAATCACTCATTTGTGTTGGAGTTGTTCTTGATGTTGTTGTATCATCTATTTGATGATAGTTTCCATCTCCCCATCCATATACGTTTCCATTTTTGTCTATTGCGTATGAGTTTTCATCTCCATTTGCAACGTCTATAATGTTTTCTAAATATCCGTTTCCATCAATTCCTTTTACTCTTGTTGCATAACTTCTATATGTTCTATCTCCTAAGCCTAATTCACCGAATTCATTTTTTCCCCATGCATATACTTCACCTGTTTTTGTTAGTGCAATTGTTGTATTGTCTGTTACATCTATTTTCATTACATTTTCCAAATAAGTGTTTTCATCTATTTTTACTTGTACTGATGTATTTCTATTTGTTGTATCTCCAACTCCTAATTGTCCATAATCATTTTTTCCTGTTGCCCATACTGTTCCATCTTCTTTTAGTGTTATTGTATTTCCATATCCTTGTCCTACTACTGGAACTGTAATTGCTCCTTCTTGATTTCTGTATACATTTACTATTGCTTTTGCTTTTAGTCCATTTTTTGAGTTGTATCCTGTTATTGTAGTATAACCTAATGTCTTACCTGTTACAACGCCATTTTCATCTATTGTAGCTACGTCTTCATTTGATGAAGTCCATTTCCAATCACTTTGAACTGGCTTTTCTTTTACAAATACATTGAAATTTGCTGCACTTATGACATCTATATCAAATTTTTCTCCTATTTTAATGTACTCGTTTTTGGCATTTAATTCTACATTTGTTGTTCCTGTTTGTGTTAAATATTTTGAATTTATATTTGTGCTATTTCCTAATTGTCCATATGAATTATTTCCTGACGTCCATACTGTTCCATCTTTTTTTATTATTGAAAATATAGTTGGGTAAAAATCTGTTGATGAGTCTATTATTTTTTCTGGTATTATAAATCCATCTGTTACACTGCTTCCATCGTTATTAAGAAGTGGCATAAATTTTGAAGAGTTTGTTGTTGTTCCATTACTTAATACACCATAATAATTATATCCTGTTTCATATACTGTTCCATCTGATGTCATTACTGCAGATGTGTCTCCACCTGGTGCTATATATTTTATTTTAGAATTTGTATCTATACTTATTTGTGTTAATGTAGATGTATTTGTTGTATTTCCTATTCCTAATTGTCCATATGAATTTTTTCCGGCTGCATATGCCTTTCCATCTTCTTTTAATACAATACTTCCATAGCACGCTATTTTAAAGTCATTTACATCATATGCAACTATTGTCTCTTTGGTACTTGTATTTCCTGCTCCAAATGTTCCGTAATCATTTTGACCCCAAGCTACTGCTTTTCCAGTTGTAGTTATTAATCCTACATTGATATATCCTCCAGTAATTTTTATTGCATTTTTTTGTCCTAAATATGTAACGCCTTTTGTACTTGGTGTTTTTTCTAAAAATATTCCATTACTTGAGTATCCACAAATATACAAGCCTCCGTTTTTATCTAAGTATACAGTATTTGAATTATTTGCAATAACATCTATAATATTTTGTATATATCCTGTTCCATCTTCAGTTTTTACTTTTTTAGCATAAAGACAATTTGTTGTATCTCCTTGTCCTAATTGTCTATAATTATTTCTTCCCCATGCATATACTTCACCATTAGTTGCTAATGCAACTACACATGTATCAGTGGCAGATATTTTTCTTATATTTGTTAAATATGTATTTTCATCTATTTTTACTTGTACTGGTTTGTTACTATTTGTTGTTGTTCCGTTTCCCAATTGTCCATAATTATTTCTTCCAGTTGTCCATACAGTTCCATCTTCTTTTAATATAACTGAATAATCAGGTCCAACTTCAATTTGTGGTTTTGTAATAGCTCCTTCTTTATTCCTATATACATTTATTATTGCTTTTGCTTTTACTCCTGTTTTTGAATTATATCCTGTAATTGTTGTATATCCTATTTCTCTACCTGTAACACTTCCTTTGTTGTCCACTGTTGCAACATCTTCATTTGAAGATGTCCATGTCCAATCATTTTTGTCTGTTTTTTCTGCAATAAATACGTTGAAAGTTTCTTCACTTAGTACACTAATATCTAATGTTTCCCCAGTTTTTATATATTCATTTCTTATATTTAATTCAGCATTTATTGTTCCTGTTTGTGTTAAATAATTTGAACTTACATTTGTTTCATTTCCTAATTGTCCATATTCATTGTTTCCTGATGTCCATACTGTTCCATCTTTTTTTATTATTGAAAATATAGTTGGGTAAAAATCTGTTGATGAGTCTATTATTTTTTCTGGTATTATAAATCCATCTGTTACACTGCTTCCATCGTTATTAAGAAGTGGCATAAATTTTGAAGAGTTTGTTGTTGTTCCATTACTTAATACACCATAATAATTATATCCTGTTTCATATACTGTTCCATCTGATGTCATTACTGCAGATGTGTCTCCACCTGGTGCTATATATTTTATTTTAGAATTTGTATCTATACTTATTTGTGTTAATGTAGATGTATTTGTTGTATTTCCTATTCCTAATTGTCCATATGAATTTTTTCCGGCTGCATATGCCTTTCCATCTTCTTTTAATACAATACTTCCATAGCACGCTATTTTAAAGTCATTTACATCATATGCAACTATTGTCTCTTTGGTACTTGTATTTCCTGCTCCAAATGTTCCGTAATCATTTTGACCCCAAGCTACTGCTTTTCCAGTTGTAGTTATTAATCCTACATTGATATATCCTCCAGTAATTTTTATTGCATTTTTTTGTCCTAAATATGTAACGCCTTTTGTACTTGGTGTTTTTTCTAAAAATATTCCATTACTTGAGTATCCACAAATATACAAGCCTCCGTTTTTATCTAAGTATACAGTATTTGAATTATTTGCAATAACATCTATAATATTTTGTATATATCCTGTTCCATCTTCAGTTTTTACTTTTTTAGCATAAAGACAATTTGTTGTATCTCCTTGTCCTAATTGTCTATAATTATTTCTTCCCCATGCATATACTTCACCATTAGTTGCTAATGCAACTACACATGTATCAGTGGCAGATATTTTTCTTATATTTGTTAAATATGTATTTTCATCTATTTTTACTTGTACTGGTTTGTTACTATTTGTTGTTGTTCCGTTTCCCAATTGTCCATAATTATTTCTTCCAGTTGTCCATACAGTTCCATCTTCTTTTAATATAACTGAATAATCAGGTCCAACTTCAATTTGTGGTTTTGTAATAGCTCCTTCTTTATTCCTATATACATTTATTATTGCTTTTGCTTTTACTCCTGTTTTTGAATTATATCCTGTAATTGTTGTATATCCTATTTCTTTACCTGTAACAATTCCTTGATTGTCAACTGTTGCAACGTCTTCATTTGAAGATGTCCACGTCCAATTGCTTTGACTTGGCTTTTCAGAAATAAACACATTAAAGCATGACTCATTAAGTACATCAATGTCTAGTGTTTCTCCAATTTTTATATATTCATTTCTTGCATTTAATAAAACCTCTGTCTCTCCAGTTTGCGTAAAATAATTTGCATTTGTTGTTGTTCCATTTCCAAATTGACCATAAGAATTTTGACCTATAATCCAAATTGAACCATCTTTTCTAAGTATTGCATGATTTCTTGGAGTTGAATCTGCGTAACATGTTCCTGGAGCTATTGCAATTGCATCTGTTACTTCTGTACCATCTGCATTTACCATTGCTTTTGGATATACTGCATTTGTTGTCGTTTTGTCTCCTACTTGTCCATATCCATTATATCCAGTTACATATACTTTTCCGTCTTCTCCTATAAATTGAAGGCTTCTAACTCCTGCCTTTATTGTTTTTGCTTTATATGCATTTCCTTCCTTGTCTTTTATTTGTGTAAATGTTGTTCTATTTGTTGTATCTCCTAAGCCTAATTGTCCATAATTGTTTAATCCTGATGACCATATTGTTCCATCTTCTTTTAAGATATATCCTGAATATCCTTTAAGATTAATTTCATTTATCTCATTTGATATACATCTTTCTGTTGATTTATTTTCTTCTTTTCCATATCCCATGGCTCCATATCCATTATATCCCCATGTCCATGTTTCGCCATTTGATTTTATAGCACTTACTTCTCCATATCCAACACTAGCACATATAACATCTGTCATACTTTTTAATTTTACTGGTGTATATGTTGTACTATTTTCCATCAATTCATAGTCAGCACTATTTCCCCATCCATATACATTACCATTTTTATCAACAGCAATTGATGTTGTGTGTCCTATAGAAATATCCATAATATTTTCTAAATAGCCATTTCCACCTACACCTTTAACCCTTGTTGCATATGTTCTTGTTGTAGTATCTCCAAGTCCTAGTACTCCAGTATCATTATATCCCCATGTGTATACTTCTCCGTCTTTTGTTAAAGCCATCACCATTGAACGCATTGCTGATATTTTTATAACATTTGTTAAATACGTATTTGCATCTATTTTTACTTGTACTGGTTTTGTTCTGTTAGTTGTATCTCCTTGAGCACATATTCCTACGTCATTTCTACCTGATATCCATACTGTTCCGTTTTCTTTTAGTACTACCTCAAATCCTTCTCCAACTTCTATTTGAGGCGTTGTAATAGCTCCTTCTTTGTTTCTGTATACGTTTACTATTGCTTTTGCTTTTAATTCTTCTGCCGAATTGTATGCTGTTATTGTAGCGTGTCCTATTCCTTTTCCCATTACATTTCCGTTTTTATCAACTGTTGCAACATCTTCATTTGATGATGTCCATGTCCAATCACTTATGTTTATTGTTCCTCCATCTTCTGGACCAATTATTTGTGATTTTATTGTTTCACCTATTTTTATAAATGTATTTCTGTAATTTAACTGATAACTTTTTATAAAAAATATTTTATTTGTTTTACTCCAAGAGTGTTCGCCATAAAATACTCCTGCAGAATTTTCTACAAAATTTGTGTTTGTTTTACTATTGTCTATTAATTCTGTTAGTGAATTATCTTTAGTTCCAAAATTATCTACAATAACATTTGTTCTTGTTTCACTTGTATTTACATTAGTTGCAATATTTGTAAACTTACAATTTCCTGAATAATTACTTTCAACACTTCCTAAATCATGGAAAAATGTACAATTATTAACTCTAAGGCTTCCACCATCATTATTATATAAATATGATGCAGAATTTGGACCACATATTCTAAAGAATACATTTTCTACAGTACCATTACACCATCTGAATATTGACCTTTGATAATTACTTCCTGATTTTGGATAATATACACACGTTAAATTTCTTACAATTGTATTTGAATTTTCAATTTCCATTACTGCTCCATCTCTTCTGTCAGTTTTAGATCCATCAAATACTAAAATTGTTTTTTCATTTTCACCAAATATTTCTATATTTTTGCCCATATCATATATTCCTGATTGTGAATAGCTAGTACATGGCATTGGTGTCAATGTATATGTTCCTGCCATAACATAAATTTTTTGCCCATTTGTTGCCTCATTTATTGCTTTTGAAAGTGTTGCATATGGTTTTTCTTTTGTTCCATCTCCAGTTTCGTCATTTCCTGTTGTTGAAACGCAAATATTGTAACCAGATTTTATTATATTACTGTCTGTTGCAGAGGTTCCTGAGCCTGAAGTACTTGTTGTACTTATACTATTTGCAATGTATTGAAATATGCTATTTTGCTTGTTTATAACTTTGTCTGTTGCTAATATTGCACATATTGCTGTTATTGCACAAAGTAATACTACTGCTTTGCTTTTTATTTTTTTGCTAAATTTTTTGCTTAACTTCACGGCTCTTCTTTCTCCTTCCTTATTTTTCTAATTTATATTTTCTTAAATATATACTATATCTTACCATTATTGTATTTCATTTACAACTTTGAATTTGACCGTTTTGTCTTATATATATACATATAATAAAAAGACTTTTACTATTTATTACATTTATATTTCTTTTTTGTTATTTTTTTATTACTTTAAAACACACCATGTATATATTTCATAAAATATTATTTTTACCTTGTTTTTTACCGATTTTTAACATTTATTTTCTTTGCTCAACTTTTTTACGCAAAAAAATGAGTGAAAATTTCACTCATTTTTCATTCGGATTTTTAACAACCACTAAACATATTATATTTGTTTTTTAATTATTCGACTGCAACACTATTTACTCTTGTAATGTTACCACTATCAATTTTTATTTCCAATGTGTTTTTTTCTGAAGTAATATAATAATATTCTTCACCTTTTCTTTGAATTTTTTCAACATTTAGCTCTTTTTCTTTTATATTTTTTTCGCCTAGTTTTTTGAATTGTTTTTTGGCTAATTTTCTTGCGTTTTCTTCTGTAATTTCTTTTTCCTCAGTTTTTATAATTTCTGTTTTTGTGTTAGATTTTTCTGTAGTCGTATTCTTGGTATCTGGTTTAAATATTACAAACATTGATGCTAAAATAACTATAATGCATCCAAATATTGCTAAATTGTATGGTCTGAATATTTTTTTTATTATTTTTCTAAATTTTTTATTTACCTTCATTTATTTTTCTCCTCTTTTGTTTTTTATTTTATCATTTTTAAAAATAAAAGTAAATATATTTTAAAGCAATTTTTTTCTTTTATCCTTTTTGTACTTTTTAGCCCTATTCTCTTAAGCATGCTAAGCTAATAAAATTATTTGGGCATGCTTAGCAAGCCCTTTTTGGGGGCTTTTTTAAATTTGGGTATGCTTAGCAAGCCCTTTTTGGGGCTTTTTTTTTTGATATGCTTAATAAGTTCTTTTTTTGGACTTTTTTATTTTGGGTATATATACCTTTTTAATATTTTTTTATTTATATACATATAATATACATAGTTATTTTATATTCATAATAGATTGACTACAAATTTTCCTTTTCTCCATTATGTGCTCTTAAATGGAGAGTTCGGAAATTTTGTATGCGCACTGACAATCTATTTTAATATAATTTCATATGGTTTATCTTCATAAACTACTTTTATTTTTATTATTTTTCCTCTATGTTTTATTTTAATCTCTTTTCCGTCTAGTTTTTCACTTATCTTGTCACTTAAATGTATTTTTACTTTATTAGGATAAGTTTCTCCATCTAAATATTCGTCAATATTTAATTCTGGATGTTTTTTTGTTAACTTATCTATTCCACCTAATACAAATTCTCCATTTTCTTCTACATAAATTTTAACATTACGTTTAAAGAATAGTAATAGTAGTAAAAGTATTAATCCTGCTATTCCAATAGCTGCTGCTATTTGTTTATTTCTGTTTATTTTTTCATCTTTTACCTCTGGTGTTACCCTCTCTTTTTCTTTTGTTGAATCAGTATTAAGGTTTTGATTTTTGTCTTCATTGATTGGGGTTTCAACTTTTTCTTCAGGTAATTGTTCTTGTTTATCTTCTTTTATGTTATTATTAATTATTACTGTTTTATTCATTATTACTGCTTTTGAGTCTTCTTGTTTTATTTCTTCTTGTTTTTGTTCTTGTTTTTCTTTTTCTGCTACTGATACTAGGAACTTGGTTTTAAATCCTTCGTATGTTACTGTAACAACTTGTAATCCAGAATTTTGGGGATTATATCCTGAAATCATGTCGTATGTTACTGGAATAGTTTTTATTCCACTTGATTTAACTATATTAATTGTTGCTCCTGTTATATCTATTGCCTCACCATTTTTGTAATTAATTTTGTTTGGCTCATTATTTAATGCTATTGCTTTTATTTTATCTTTAACACTTACTTGGAATTCTCCTTGTAATCCTTTATATTTTACTGTTATTGTTTGTATGCCTTCTTTTATTTTGTCATATCCCGATACCATAGCTAATGTTATGTCGATTTTTTCATCTACTTTTCCACTTGCTGTTATTATTGATAGCTTTCCTCCTGTTAAGTCTAAATTTTCTCCATATTCATAATCTATTTTTTTCGGTTTTTCAATTTCTAATTTTGCTATGTAATCTTTTACATTAACTATGAATTCTTGAGTAAGACCTTGGTATGTTACTGTTAATGTCTGATTTCCAATCTCTTTTGAATTGTATCCTGTAATCATATCTTGTGTTATATTTATTATTTGAGTTTCATTACCTTTTTTAAATTCAAGTGTTCCTCCTGTTAAATCTAATGATTCTCCATATTTGTATTCTAATTTATTTGGTAATGTTTTTATTGTCATACTCTTTGTTTGATCAATTACTGTAATTCCAAATGTTTTTGTATATCCTTTATATGTTACTTTAATTGTTTTGGCACCTTCTGTACTTGTATCAAATCCTTCTATTTGTACTTCAGGATTTGTCATTGCTACTGGGGTTGTAGCTGTTTTACTTGCCATTATTGGTTTTACTTTTCCGTCTGTTAAATCAATTTTTTCACCTATTTTATATACTAGTTTATTTGGTTTTACAATATCAATATCTTCAATATAGTCTTTTACCTCTACTTCATATGAAGTTGTTTTATCTTTATATGTAACTGTTATTTTTTGTTTTCCTATTTTATTAGGATTATATCCTGTTACCATACTTGAAGTTATATTTATTGTTTCTTTTGCTCCATTACTTCTTATTGTTTCTATTGTTCCTCCAGCTATATTTAATGGTTCTCCATATCTATATTCTGTTTTTGGAGTGGTTTTCATTATAATTGATTGTATATTGTTTTCTACTATAACACCAAATTGTTCTTTTTGTCCTTTGTATGTAACATCTATAGTTTGTGCTCCTTCTTGTTTTGGGTTATATCCACTTATTGTTATTTGGCTGTCTGTAAGTGCTACCTTGGAAGTAGTTACTCCACTAGCCATAACTTCTTGAACATTTCCTCCTGTTAAGTCTAGAGCCTCACCATATTCGTATTTTACTTTTGTTGGTGGTGTTAGTATAATTCCAGTTATATAATCTTTTACATTTACTTTATATTTTAACTCTTGTCCGCCATATGTTATTGTTAACTCTTGTGCTCCTATTTTTGTAGGTTCATATCCTGTTACCATTTCTTCTGTAATTTGTTTTTCTTCTGTTCCACTTGGCCTTACAACTGTTATTACTCCTGTACTTAAATCTAATGGTTCTCCATATTTATATTCAGTTTTTGGGGTTGTTTTCATTACCATAGAAGTTATTGGATCTTCTACTGATACAGTAAATGTTGTTGTTTTAGTAATTCCATTTTCTGTATAACTTATTGTTAGTGGTAATTTTGTATTTTCTTTGCTTGAATCAAATCCACTTATCATTTCTTTTGTAATATCTATTATTTCTGTAGTTCCTGTTGCTCTTGTTATTTTTAATTTTCCACCTGTTGTGTCTAATGTTTCTTTAACATTATATTTTACTTTTGTTGGTAATGTCTCTATAGCAACTGATTGTATTGTGTTTGTTATTGTTATAGGATAACTAGTTGTTCCTATTATTCCGTTGTTTGCAGTATATTTTAAAGTTAATGTTTTACTTACTTTATTGTCTTTTCCATATTCTGAGATTGTTGGGTTCATATTTAATGCCCCACCATCTTTTTCAGTTATTGTTGCTGATGTTATTGGCTCTTCTTTTGTTGTTCCATCTGTATATGTTAGTGTTATTTTTCCTCCTGTTAGATCTATTTGGTCTCCATGATTATATTCTGTTTTTGTTGGTTTTGTTATTGTAACTTTTGATATCTCATTTTCTAGTTTTACACTTAAATTTGTTGTGAATGTTTTTCCATTTGTATAACTATTTGTATCTTGGTCTGTGTATGTTACTGTTAAATTTTGATCTGTTAATGATGTTTTATTATATCCAGTTACCATGCTTTCTGCTAGAGCTACTGGGGATTTTGCTCCTGCCTTTGCATATGTTACTGTGTATGAAATATCATTATCATTAATTAACTTTTCTATTTCGTCATTATATGTTCCAGTTATTGCATTTGGGGTAATGCTTATTCCTGTTACATAGTCTTTCACATTAACAGTATATTTTTGTGTTTTTCCTCCATATGTTACTGTTAATTCTTGATCTCCTAATTTTGTTTTGTCATACCCTGTAACCATGTTTGATGTAATTGGTATTGTTGTTGTTCCACTTCCCTTTGTTATCTCTAATTGACCTGTAGTTACATCTAAATTTTCATTGTATTTATATTTTGTTTTTGGAGTTTTATTTATTCTTATTGCTGTTACTTGATCTTCTACTGATACAGTAAATGTTGTTGTTTTAGTAATTCCATTTTCTGTATAACTTA
>ENA-UOJD01001498-UOJD01001498.1-human-gut-metagenome-genome-assembly--contig:-P48-NODE-1498-length-23492-cov-13.451551_pt1 | contig 23492 bp, 20 predicted proteins | sample MGYA00242342_ERZ723889 | MGnify/ENA metagenome assembly ERZ723889
TGTCGGTGGTCAGCGCGGCCAGCCCCATGGGGCCGCGGGCGTGGAGCTTCTGGGTCGAGATTCCCACCTCGGCGCCGAAGCCGAACTGGCCGCCGTCGGTGAAGGCCGTCGAGACGTTGACGTAGACGCAGGCGGCGTCCACGGCGCGTGTGAACTGCGTGGCGGTCTGTTTGTTCTCGGTGACGATGGCTTCGCTGTGGCGCGACGAGTAGCGGGCGATGTGCGCGAGGGCCTCTTCGGGCGATGCGACGGTCCTGACGGCGAGTTTGTAGTCGAGGAATTCCGTGCCGAAATGCTCTTCGGACGCGTGTTCCAGCAGGTCGGCGGGGTAGTGTCCGCCGAGGGCCGCGAAAGCCTCGGCGTCGGCGTAGACCGTGACGCGGGCGGCGGCCAGCGGGGCACAAAGCTCCGGCAGGTCGGCGAGCCGGTCGCGGTGGACGACGAGGCAGTCGAGGGCGTTGCAGACGCTGACGCGCCGGGTTTTGGCGTTGCAGACCACGGCGCGGCCTTTTGCGAGGTCGCCGTCGCGGTCGAAGTAGGTGTGGACGATGCCGGCGCCGGTTTCGATGACCGGAACGCGGGCGTTTTCGCGCACGAAGCGGATCAGGCCCGCGCCGCCGCGCGGAATGACGACGTCGACGTAACCCACGGCGTTCAGCAGCGCTCCGACGGAGGCGTGGTCCGAAGGAAGCAGGGTGAAGGCGTGTTCGTCGATGCCTTCGCTGCGCAGGGCTTCGTGCAGCAGGGCGGCGATGGCTTCGTTGGAGTGACGGGCGTCGCCGCCGCCCTTCAGCACGCAGGCGTTGCCCGTTTTGATACAGAGCGAGAAGATGTCGGCCGTGACGTTGGGCCGCGCTTCGCAGATCATGCCGACCACGCCGAACGGAACCCGCCGTTTGACGATGGTCATTCCGTTGGGCCGGGTGCGCCGCTCCAGCTCTTCGCCCTGCGGCGAGGGCAGGTGCGCGACGGCTTCCATGTCGTCGGCGATGGCGGCGATGCGCTCCGGAGTCAGCCGCAGACGGTCGCGCAGCGGCGAGTCGGGGGCCATGGCTTCGAGGTCGCGGGCGTTGGCTTCGAGCAGGCGGGGCGTATGCGTGCGCAGCAGTTGTGCGGCGTGCATCAGCGTGCGTCCGAGTCGTTCGGTTTCGGTCTCGGCCAGAAGCGTTCCGGCCTGACGGGCGGCTTTGAACAGGGATTCGTATTCCATAGTCGTCTTATTCGAGGTAGAGGTAATCGCAGTGGACGAGGGGTTTCAGCCCTTTGCGCCCGATGTTGCGGCGTGCGGTTTCGCTGTCGCACGAGATGCGGCCCACGGCCAGCTGCGTTCCGTCGGGCGAGAGGATGCGCACCAAATCGTCGCGTTCGAAATCGCCCTCGACGGCCGTGACGCCCACGGCGAGGATGCTGGCGGCCTTGCTGGCCCGGACGGCCGCTGCGGCGCCTTCGTCGATGCGCAGGACGCCTTTGGCGAAGCCTTCGCTGCTGGCGATCCACATTTTGACGCCCGACGCCGTGTGCGGGGCGGGTTCGAAACGGGTGCAGAGCACCTCCTCGCCGGTCAGCGCCAGAGCGGTCAGGATGTTGTCGCGGCGGCCGTTGGCGATGATGACTTCGATGCCCTCGCCGGCCACGCGCGACGAAATGCGGCTCTTGGTCGCCATGCCGCCCCGGCCCCGCGACGAGCGCGCCGGGTCGATGTACCGCGAGAGGTCTTCGGAGGGTTTCACGCGGCGGATCACCTGCGACGAGGGGTCGGAGGGCGAGCCGTCGTAGATGCCGTCGATGTTGCTCAGGATAATCAGCGCTTCGGCCTGCATCATGGCCGCCACGAGTCCCGAAAGCTCGTCGTTGTCGGTGAACATCAGCTCGGTGACCGAGATGGTGTCGTTCTCGTTGACGATCGGGATCACGCCGTTGGCGAGCATGACCTCCATGCAGTTGCGCTGGTTGAGATACTGCCGCCGCGTGGAGAGGCTCTCCTTGGTGGTGAGCACCTGCCCGCAGACGATGCCGTATTCGTTGAAGAGGTCGTAGTAGCGGTTCAGCAGCTTCACCTGACCTACGGCCGAGAAGAGCTGGCGGGCCGATACGGTGTCGATGCGGCCCGTGCGCTGTTCGAGGACGCTGCGGCCCGAAGCCACGGCGCCCGACGAGACGAGGATCACCTCGATGCCGGCGCGGTGCAGCCGGGCGATCTGGTCCACGAGGGACGAAATGCGCGTGGTGTCGGGGCGTCCGTCGTCGCGGGTCAGCACGTTGCTGCCAGCCTTGATGACGATGCGGCGGTATTTGCTGGTTCTGTCCATGTCTTTGCGGTCCGGGCGTCGCCCGGCGTTACGGTTCGTATTTGTAGCCCACGCCCTTGACGGTGACGATCTTTTCGTCGCCGATCTTCTGGCGCAGCTTGCGGATGTGTACGTCGATGGTGCGGTCGCCCACGACCACCTCCGAACCCCAGATCCGGGCATATATCTCTTCGCGCGAGAAGAGTTTGCCCGGCGACGAGTAGAGCAGGTCCAAGAGGGCGAACTCCTTGCGGGGCAGGCTGATTTCGCGGCCGTCGCGCGTGACGGTGTAGCGCTCGCGGTCCATGGCGACGCCCTCCTCCGCCGGAGCGGGGGCCTTTCCGGCGTCGATGCGCTTGAGGATGGCCTGCACGCGGCTGACCAGCAGTTTCATCTTGATCGGCTTGGTCAGGTAGTCGTCGGCCCCCACGCCGAAGCCGGCCAGCTGCTGCTCCTCTTCGCCCAAGGCCGAGAGGAAGACGACCATCGTGTCGCGCAGCTGCGGGTCCTCGCGGATGGCGCGGCAGGTCTGCGCCCCGTCCATCACGGGCATCATCATGTCCAGCAGGATCAGGTGGGGGCGGTGCTGCGCCGCGGCTTTCAGCGCTTCGGCTCCGTTCTGGGCCGTGAATACCTCGTAACCCTCCTTGACGAGGGTGTATTTCACGAATTCGAGGATGTCGGGTTCGTCGTCGACGAGCAGGATGCGGTGGCTCATAATTTCGGTCAATGCGTTTTCGGCGGCGCACCGGCGACCGGTTGGCCGTGTGCCGCGCATATCTTGTGCGAAGTTAGCAAATTTCCGGCGAAATCGTTCGGCGGCACGGGAAAAATGGTTATATTTGCGAGATTTATATACTTCCGTATATATGGAACTCAAAAACGTGTATTGAGATGGCTACTGAAAATCCGATTCTTCCTGCTCCTGAGGAGCAAGTCAGCAAGGCTGCTGAAGATGTGCAGAAGGCAACTTCCGAAGTGACTCCCGAAGTCCCTGATTCCGAAACGGCTGCGATTGCAGAACCCGAAACGCCCGCTGTCGCGCAGGGCGAACCCGCAGCGTCCGCCGCCGAGGCGCCCGTAAGCGAAGCGCTGGCCGAAGAGACCGTCGCCGAAACGGCTGCGGAAGCTCCTGCTGCCGGCGAGGTTGCCGCAGATGCGCCTGCTGCCGGCGAGGTTGCCGCAGATGCGCCTGCAGACGGGGAGGGAGCGCCTGCGGAGATGCCTGCGGCTGAAGTCCCCGCCGCAGAGGTCGTTGCCGAAGCTCCTGCCGCCGAAACGGCTGCGGAAGCGGCTCCCGCAGAAGAGACGGCGCGTGCGAAGCGCGCCCGGATCAAGCCTGCGGCCGAAGCGGTCGTAACTGAGACGGAAGAGGAGGCTGCGGCGTCCGACGTGCAGGTGGATTTCGCGGACGAGGAGGCCGCGCTGGCGGCGCAGGACGCCGGACTCGAACTAGAGGGCGAGACCGCCGAGGAGGCCGAGGCCGAGCAGATGGCGGGAAGCGCCGCCGATACCGAAGACAAATTCACGGGCCGGGGCAAGGAGGAGCTGGTGGCTTTATTCACGCGCATGCTCGAAGAGCAGCCCGTGCAGTCGATCCGCCGGGATGTGGAGGCGCTGAAGATCGCCTTCTACCGCATCCGCCGTGCCGAGGTCGAAGCCGCACGCCGCAAATTCATCGAGGAGGGCGGCGCCGAAGAGGATTTCGCGCCGGCAGTGGACGGGGTCGAAGTGCAGCTCAAGGAGCTGTTCAAGGAGTACCGCCGTCGCCGCGACGAGTTCATCGCCAATCTCGAAGCCGAGAAGGAGAAGAACCTGCAGGTCAAGCTGGGAATTATCGAAGAACTGAAGGAGCTGGTCAATTCGGACGAGACGCTCAACCATACCTTTACCAAATTCCGCGAGTTGCAGCAGCGCTGGAAGGAGACCGGCATCGTGCCCCTGCAGAACGTCAAGGATTTGTGGGAGACCTATAACCTGCACGTCGAGAATTTCTACAGCTTCATCAAGATCAACAAGGAGCTGCGCGACCTCGACCTGAAGAAGAACTACGAGCAGAAGGTAGCCCTCTGCGAGCAGGCCGAGGCGCTGGTGCTGGAGCCTTCCGTCGTCGAGGCGTTCCACAAGCTGCAAAAACTCCATGACGAGTGGCGCGAGACGGGTCCCGTCGCCAATGAGTACAAGGAGGCGCTCTGGGAGCGTTTCAAAGCCGCGTCGAGCCGTATCAACAAACAGCATCAGGAGCATTTCGAAACGCTGAAGGGCGAGCAGGTGAAGAACCTCGAACTCAAGACCGGGCTGTGCGTCGCCACGGAGGAACTTTCGTCCCAGCCGCTCACCACCCGCAAGGAGTGGAACCGCGCGAGCGACCGTCTGCTGGAGATTCAGAAGACCTGGAAGACCATCGGTTTCGCGCCGAAGAAAGATAACAACCGCATCTACGAACGTTTCCGCACGGCGTGCGACCGTTTCTTCGAGGCCAAGCGGCAGTTCTATGCCGGGGTGAAGGCCGAGATGGAGCACAACCTGCAGCTGAAGACCGAGATATGTGAGGCCGCCGAGTCGCTGATGAACAGCGAGGAGTGGAAGAAGGCCACCGACGAGCTGATCGCCCTGCAGGCCCGCTGGAAGGAGATCGGTGCCGTGTCGCGCCGCCATTCGGATGCGATCTGGAAGCGTTTCCGTGCCGCATGCGACAAGTTCTTCGAGCGCAAGGCTTCGCATTTCGCCAGTGTGGACGGCGAGCACGAGGAGAACCTCCGGCAGAAACTCGCCTTGCTCGATGAGATGGCCGCGGCCGACGTCAAGGCCGGCGGATACGACGTGATCCGCGAGTTCCAGCGCCGCTGGGGCGAGATCGGGTTCGTGCCCATCAAGCAGAAGGATGCCGTCCAGAAGAAATACAAGGCCGCCGTCGATGCGCTGTTCAACACGCTGCGCGGTTCGGAGCGCGACCGTTCGATGAACCGTTTCCGCGAGAAGGTCTCGACGCTCAAATCGGCGGGCAGCAACCGCCTGCGTTCGGAGCGCGAGCGCCTTTACAATAAGGTACGCCAGCTCGAACAGGAGATCGGCCTGCTGGAGAACAACATCGGTTTCTTCGCCAAGTCGAAGAACGCCGAGGCGCTCGTCGCCGATGTGAAGGCCAAGATCGACCGCGCCCGCGAAGAGATGGCCGCCGCGATCGAGAAGGTGAAGCTCATCGACCGCCAGGCACAGGAGGAGAACCAGGAGCACAACGAAAATAAATAGATATAGTCAGTAATGAAACTTTCCAAACCCAAGTACATATTTGTTACGGGCGGTGTCGCATCGTCGCTCGGCAAGGGTATTATTTCGGCCTCGATCGCCCGCCTGCTGCAGGCCCGAGGCTATTCGGTGACCATCCAGAAACTTGACCCCTACATCAACGTCGACCCCGGCACGCTGAACCCCTATGAACACGGCGAATGCTACGTGACCGAGGACGGCGCCGAGACCGACCTCGACCTGGGGCACTACGAGCGTTTCACGAACCAGCCCACGTCGAAGGCCAACAACGTCACGACGGGAAAGATCTACAAGAGCGTGATCGAGAAGGAGCGCAAGGGCGAGTACCTGGGCAAGACCGTGCAGGTCATCCCCCATATCACCGACGAGATCAAGCGCCGTATCCAGATGCTGGCGCAGAAGAAAGTTTACGACGTGATCATCACCGAGATCGGCGGTACGGTGGGCGACATCGAGTCGCTGCCGTTCATCGAATCGGTACGCCAGCTGCGCTATTCGCTGGGCTACAAGAGCACGGCCCTCGTGCACCTGACGCTGATCCCCTATATGGCCGCTTCGGGCGAACTGAAGACCAAGCCCACGCAGCATTCGGTCAAGGCCCTGCTCGAAAACGGGTTGCAGCCCGACATCCTCGTGCTGCGCACGGAGCATCCGCTGTCGACCAACCTGCGCCGCAAAGTGGCGTTATTCTGCAATGTCGACGCCAACGCCGTGATGGAGTCGATCGACGTGCCGACGATCTACGAAGTGCCGCTGAAAATGCACGAACAGCATCTGGACGAGGTCGTGCTGGACAAACTGAACCTGACGGCCGACAAAGAGCCGGACATGGCCGCGTGGAGCGCATTCGTCGAGAAGGTGAAACACCCCTCGAAGAAGATCGAGATCGCGCTGGTCGGCAAGTACACCGAACTGCCCGACGCCTACAAGTCGATCTGCGAATCGTTCGTGCATGCGGGCGCCGTGAACGACTGCAAGGTGAAACTGCGCTATGTCAATTCAGAGAAGATCACGCCCGAAACCGTGGCCGAGAAGCTGGGCAAGATGTCGGGCATTCTGGTGGCTCCGGGCTTCGGAAACCGCGGCATCGAGGGCAAGATCGTGGCCGTGCGTTATGCCCGCGAAAACAACATTCCGTTCCTCGGCATCTGTCTGGGCATGCAGTGCGCCGTGATCGAGTTCGCCCGCAACGTGCTGGGCATCGCCGACGCCAATTCGAGCGAAATGGAATCGACGCCGCATCCGGTCATCGACCTGATGGAGGAGCAGAAGGGCGTGACGGCCAAGGGCGGCACGATGCGTCTGGGCGCCTATCCGTGTGCGCTGAAGAAGGGTTCGAAAGTCGCCGCGGCGTACGGCAAGCTCAATATTTCGGAGCGTCACCGTCACCGCTACGAGTTCAACAACGACTATCTGGAGCAGTTCGAAGCCGCCGGCATGCAGGCCGTGGGCATCAACCCCGATACGGGGCTGGTCGAGGTGGTCGAAGTGGCGAACCATCCGTGGTTCGTCGGCACGCAGTATCATCCCGAATACAAAAGTACGGTGCTGAAGCCTTCGCCGCTGTTCGTGGCGTTCGTCGGAGCGGCGCTCAAATACGCCGGGGAAAAGAAGTAATAACCGCACAAAGTAAGAAGCAAACACGTTTAGATGGATAAAAAAACAATTTTGGGTATTGTCGTCGTGGCGGTCCTTTTTCTGGGATTCGCCTATGTCAATACCAAACAGCAGGAGAAATATCAGCAGGAAATGGCCGCGTGGCAGGCCTATCAGGATTCGGTAGCCGCCGCTTCGCGTCCCGCGGTTCCCGCGGCGGACAGCGTGGCAGGCGGCGCTGCGGAGAGTGCGGTTGCGGCGTCCGGTGAGACGACGGCGCCCGAAGCGGAGGCGGATTTGGCCCAGACCGTGCGTCAGCGTCGGATCGCCGCGATGGGCGAGTATCTGACCGCGGCGCAGGAGGCAGAGCCTGAAGAGTTTACGGTGGAGAACGAGGTGATGACGGTGCGTTTCTCGACGCGCGGCGGACAGATCACGGGCGTGACGCTCAAGGACTACACCAAGTACGCACCCCGCGGTCAGCGCGACCAACTGATCGAGCTGATGGACCCTGCGAGCGCCCGGTTCGACATGTCGTTCTATGTGAAGAACGGCCTGAACAACGTCAAGGTCAATACGATGGATTACGTCTTCCGCGCTGAACCCGTGGAGACGGCAGGCGATGCCCGGCGTGTGACGATGCGTCTTGCGGTGGCGGAGAACGCATGGCTCGAATACGAGTACCTTATATATAATAAGCAGGCTCCGGAGCGCGATTACCTCGTGGATTTCAACGTCCGGCTGGTGAACATGGCCCCGCAGATGGCCAACCAGACTTCGATCGGCATCGACTGGTCGAATGTCTCGTACCAGAACGAGAAGGGGTTCCAGAACGAAAACATGTACACGACGCTGGCCTACCGTTTTCCGGGCGAAAGTTCGATCGAGGAGCTGGGTATGAGCGACGGCGCCAAGTCGAAGAGCGTATCGACGGCGGTGAACTGGGTGGCTTTCAAGCAGCAGTTCTTCTCGTCGGTCTTCATCGCGCCGCAGAACGTCTCCAGCGCCAACATGGCCTTCGATACGGCGGCTCCCGGCTCGGAGCTGCTCAAGAGTTTCTCCGTGCAGATGGCTGTGCCCTACTCGGCGCAGGTCGAAGGATATGATTTCGCATTCTACTTCGGTCCCAACAAATATGCGATCCTGAAGAAAGTCACCGACAACAACGGTGCGGACCTCCATATGGAGCGTCTGATTCCGCTGGGATGGGGTATCTTCGGCTGGGTGAACCGCTGGTGTGTGATTCCGGTCTTCGACTTCCTGCGCAACTACATCGGCAGTTTCGGCATCATCATCCTGATTCTGGTGATTCTCGTGAAGCTCGTCATCTCGCCGCTCACCTACAAGAGCTACGTGTCGATGGCCAAGATGCGCCTGATAAAACCGCAGGTGGACGAGCTTAACAAGAAGTATCCCAAGAAGGAGGATGCCATGAAAAAGCAGCAGGCGACGATGGAACTTTACAAAAAGGCCGGCATCAACCCCATGGGCGGCTGTATTCCGATGCTGATCCAGCTGCCGATCCTGATCGCCATGTTCCGCTTCTTCCCGGCGTCGATCGAGCTGCGTGAGCAGCCGTTCCTCTGGGCCGACGACCTCTCGTCGTACGACAGCATCGTGAACCTGCCGTTCTCGATCCCGTTCTACGGCGACCATGTCAGCCTGTTCGCGCTGCTGATGGCCGTGTCGCTGTTCGGCTACTCCTACTTCAATTACCAGCAGACCGCTTCGTCGCAGCCCCAGATGGCCGGCATGAAGTTTATGATGGTCTACATGATGCCGATCATGATGCTGTTGTGGTTCAACAGCTATTCGAGCGGCTTATGCTACTATTACCTGCTGTCAAACCTCTTCACGATCGGGCAGACGCTCGTCATCCGCCGCATCGTGGACGACGAGAAGATTCATGCCGTGATGCAGGCCAATGCCGCGAGGAAGTCGAAAGGCAAGAAATCGAAATTCCAGCAGCGCTACGAGGAGCTGATGCGTCAGCAGGAGGCCCAGCAGCGGGCCAAACGCAAGTAGTTCCCGGACCGGAAGCCTTCGGGAAGAGACCGGACCCGACTGGAATTGACCGGGAGCGGTCAGAACCGGCCCGAAGCGTTCGGGCTGTTGAATGGACTGCAGAGAACAGGCCGGAGACGAAACCTTTGAACCGGGTGTGCGTCTCCGGCCTTGTTTTTGCTCTGGTGCGGATGTGTAAAATCGTACGACTATGATGAAACGAATTTTTTTTGTGCTGGCGCTCATGGCGGCCGGCACGGCGCTCCGGGCGCAGAGTCTCGGCGGGGAGTATCGGCTCAAACGGATCGTTCCGGTCGAAGGACGGCAGGGAATCGCCGCCGACTCGAACTATTATTACGTTTCGGGCAGCACGGCGCTCTACAAGTATGACAAGCAGGGGCGGCTGGTCGCCGAAAACGAACACCCGTTCGAAGGACTGCCGCTCGAAGCCAATCACTTGGGCGATATCGACGTGTGGAACGGCGAGCTGTATGCCGGTATCGAGACTTTCGAAGACGGCAAGGGCGAGAACATTCAGGTCGCCGTTTACGATGCGGACAACCTGAAATGGAAGCGTTCGATCGACTGGGACCCCGAATCGGGGCAGGTCGAGGTGAGCGGACTGGCCGTGGACCGGGACAACGACATGGTCTGGATGTCGGACTGGGTGGACGGCCGCTATCTGTACGGCTATGATCTCAAGACGGGGAAGTATGTCCGCAAGGTGCATCTGCGTCCGGTTCCGCAGTGGCAGCAGGGGATCTTCATGGTGGACGGCCGGATGCTGATCTCGGCCGATGACGGCGATGCGGACCTCGACGAGCCGGATACGATCTATATCGCCGACATGCGCGACGGGAAGAGTTATGCGACGGCGCTGCCGTTTCGCGCGATGACCGATTTCCTGCGTGCGGGCGAAATCGAAGGATTGGCGATAGATCCGCAGACCGACGAATTGCTGGTGCTGGCCAACCGCGGTTCGCGGATCGTGTTGGGGATGGTCAAGGGCTTTTATCCCGGCTACGACAAGGAACTGCACGAGGTTTATGTTTTCGAAAAGGTAAAATAGAAAAAGTCCCGGAAGGGACTTTTTCTATTTGGAGCGGACATGGCGCCGCCGGGTGCATTTGCTGGATGTGTTTGCCGGGCGCATTTGCCGGGCGCATTTGCCGGGCGTATTTGCCGGGTGCATTTGTCGGATGTGTTTGTCGGGGCTGGAACGGAAGTCTGTCCGGGACGATTGCAGGAACCGATTGCCGTGGCATCTGAGAGGGCGGACGATGGGGCGGGCTGAGTTGCGGGGACCGCGATGGTCCGAAGCCTGCTGCTTGGCGGTTTCGGGTGCGTGATTTATAGATCCGGTCCGGTTGCTTGCAGGGAGTTGCGGTCGCTGACGATCGCGTCGAAATTTTCCAGCGCCCAGCCGATGAGCGAGACGAGATGGGGCATGAGCGATTCGCCGCGGGGCGTGAGGGCGTATTCGACGCGCGGCGGTACTTCGGGGTAGACCGTGCGCGAAAGCAGGCCGTCCTGTTCGAGCCGCCGCAGGGTCGAGGCGAGCATCTTCTGCGAGATGTCGGTCATCCGGCGGTGTATCTCCGAAAAGCGCAGACGCCCGCCCGTGTGCAGGTTGTAGAGCACCAGCAGGGACCATTTGTCGCCGAAGCGGTCCACGATATTGCGGATGGGACAGGCGGCGTACCCCGGATCGGTTGCGGTTTTCGCCATCTTATTCGACGTAGAGTACGAGGCCTTTGAGGTATTCGCCTTCGGGGTGGTAAATGCTGATCGGGTGGTCGGCGGGCTGCGTCATCTGGTGCAGGATGCGTACGTTGCGGCCTGCGATGGCTGCGGCCGAGAAGACCGTCGTGCGGAACAGTTCCTTCGATACGGCCTGCGAGCAGGAGAACGTGAAGAGGATGCCGCCGGGTTTGATCTGCGAAATGGCGCGGGCGTTGAGCCGCTTGTAGCCTTGCAGGGCGTTGCCCAGCACCTTGTGGTGTTTGGCGAAGGCCGGAGGGTCGAGGATGATCAGGTCGTATTTGTCGCCGATGTCCTTGAGATACTCCACGGCGTCGGCCGCAATCTCGCAGAAATCGGCCTCCCGGCCGAAGTTGAGCACCATGTTTTCGGTGGCGAGTGTCACGGCGCGTTCGGAGGAGTCCACCGAGCATACCTTTCGGGCGCCGCCCGCCATGGCGTAGACCGAGAATCCGCCCGTGTAACAGAAGGTGTTGAGCACCGTGCGGCCTTTGGCGTAGCGTTTCACCAGTTCGCGGTTTTCGCGCTGGTCGAGGAAAAAGCCCGTCTTCTGGCCTTTCTCCCAGTTTACGAGGAATTTCTCGCCGTTTTCCGTCACGATGTGCGATTCGTGGTCGGAGCTGCCCCACAGATAACCGTCCACGGCGCCCAGCCGGGCGTTGAACGGCACCGTCTGCGAACTTTTGTCGTAGATGGCCGTGATTTTGTCGCCGTAAGTCGCCCGTATCGCCTTGGCGATCTCCATGCGGGCGTGGTACATGCCGACCGAGTGGCACTGGACCACGGCCGCCGTGCCGTAGATGTCCACGACCAGTCCCGGCAGGGCGTCGCCCTCGCCGTGCACCAGCCGGTAGCAGTTCGTGTCGGGATTGTCCGTAAGTCCCAGCGTGCGGCGAACGTCGTGCGCCACGGCGATGCGGCGGTTCCACCACTCCTGATCGATCGTCTCCCGGCAGAACGACAGCACGCGCACGGCGATCGAACCGATCTGGTAGTGTCCCTGCGCGATGAATTCGCCCGAACGGGTGTATACTTCGACCAGAGCGCCTTCGGCGATTTCCGATTCGTCTTCGGCCTTGATGTAGTCGATGGCCCCCGAAAAAATCCACGGGTGGCGGCGCATAAGAGACTCTTCCTTGCCTTTGCGCAGGTAGATTTGAGGTGTCATGCTTTGGGACGTTTTATTTTGGGTGTGTGCAGCAGTTTGTCGTAGATCGCCGTGCAGACCCACGCATCGGTCGCGGCGTAGAGTTTCTGTTTGTCGGTGAGCGTCGCGGCCTCCCAGTTGCTCAGACGCTGGGCTTTGGAGACGCGCTGCCGGAGGACGATGGCCGAGAGTTTACGCAGGCTCTTGTCCTCGATGCCCCATTCGGGGGCGATGGACTGCAGGTCCACGAATCCGCCGTCGCGGAAGTGGCGGATCTGGCGCAGCGAGCGGAGGTCGCCCGCCACGTCGGCGCCGATTTTGAGGATGGAGTCGGTTTCGAGCACCTGAAGGATCGGCTTGGCCAGCGGAATCTTGTTCAGCCGGAACAGAAAGCAGAGTTGCGGAGTCGAGAGCTGAAGCAGCGAAACCCGGTAGCTTATGCCCGGACGGAACGAGGGGCGCGTCTCGGTGTCGAAGCCCACGACGGCCTGTTTCATCAGAAACTTGCAGGCCGGCACGATGTCGCGCTCATGCTCGATGATGCGGATTTCGCCCTTGAATTCGATGGCGGGAAGCGCGGCGGTCTCCTCGTTGCTTATTTTATCGGTAAAATTATTTGTCGTAGTCATGCGATGGAACGTTCCCACAAAATTACGGAATTATTTCCGGAAAACGACATGTTCGCAGACCTTTTTGCGATCAGGCGTCGGGGCGCCGGGTTATTTCAGCCTGATTTTCCCGTCCTTGCCGGTGGCGAGCAGACCCTCGTCGAGCAGTTGCCGGATCACTTCGCCGGTCCGCTGCACGCCGCCCGGAAATCCGTCGGCCAGTTCGCGCGGGTCGGCGGGGCCTTGGGCCAGCCGTTCGAGCACCTCTTTGCGCAGGCTTTCCGCCGCATTGCCGGCGGCGTCCGCGGATTTTTGTTTTGCGGCGCGCCGGCGGGCCAGACAGATGTCGCAGACGCCGCACGGCGCGGGATCGCCCTCGCCGAAGTAGGCTTCCAGCACGGCGCTCCGGCAGCGGGTTTCGTTGGCGGCGTAGTCGAGCATGTGTTCGAAACGTTCGCGCATCAGCTCCTGACGCCGTTTGTAGGTGTCGGGAGAGATGTAGAGGTCGGCGCGGGGAAGCCGCTCCTCGTTCATGAAGAGGATCGGCGAGCGGTTGGAGGGGACGTAGCGGATCACGCGCAGCTGCCAGAGCCGTTTGAGCAGCTCCTTGACCCGCTCGACGGTGTAGCCGCTCCACGTGGCGATCTCGCCCTCGTCGATCTGGCGGAATTCGGTGAAGACGCCGTTGTAAAGGCGCAGCAGCGTGCGGATGAAGTGGTCGAGTTCGTCACGCTGGACGCGGATGCGGTAGAGATCGTCGCGGCTTACGCAGAACATGATTCGCGCCGGGTTTTCCTGCGCGTCGGTCAGCGTCATGTAGCCGTTCTGCTGCAGGAGTTTGAGCGCGCTCTGCACCGTGCCGGAGTAGAGGTGCTCGCGGGCGCAGAAGTCGTGGATGTTGAACAGAAACGAAGCTTCGGCGCCGTCGCCGATGCCGATCTGCAGGTAGGAGCAGACCTTTTCGTAGATGTCCTTGATCTTTTCGAGCGGCGGAAATTCCTGCTCGAAACGCTTTATGATGCGCCCTCCGTCGTCGGGGGAGGTCAGCAGCAGGGCGTAGCTGCGCACGCCGTCGCGGCCTGCGCGGCCGGCCTCTTGATAGTAGCTTTCGAGCGAATCGCACATGGCGTAGTGGGCGACGAACCGCACGTCGGGTTTGTCGATGCCCATGCCGAAGGCGTTGGTGGCGACCATGACGCGCGTCCTGCCCGCGACCCACTCCTCCTGCCGCAGCGAACGCTCGGCGTGTCCCATGCCGCCGTGGTAGGCCGCAGCCGTCACGCCCTGCCGGCGCAGCATGTCGGCGACCTGCTCGGTGCCTTCGCGCGTGCGGACGTAGACGATGCCCGAACCGGGAACGTTCTGGACCAGCCGGAGCAGCTGCCCGTTTTTGTCGTCGGTGCGGCGGACGCTGTACGAGAGGTTGGGGCGCGCGAAACTGCTGCGCAGGATATGCGGCTCGGCGAAGTGCAGGTGGCGCATGATGTCCTCGGCCACGAGCTTGGTCGCCGAGGCCGTGAGTGCCAGCACGGGAACGCCCGGCAGTTTTTCGCGCAGTTCGGCGATGCGCAGGTACGAAGGGCGGAAGTCGTAGCCCCACTGCGAGATGCAGTGGGCTTCGTCCACGGCCAGCAGCGAGACCTTCATGCGCTCCACGCGCAGACGGAAGGCTTCGGTGGCGAGCCGTTCGGGAGCCACATAGAGGAATTTGACGTCGCCGTAGACGCAGTTGTCCAGTGCTATGTCGATCTGCCGCGGCGAGAGTCCCGAATGGATGGCGACGGCCGGAATGCGCCGCGCCCGCAGGCGGTCCACCTGATCCTTCATCAGGGCGATCAGGGGCGTGACGACGATGCACAGTCCCGGCTGCGCGAGTCCCGGAACCTGATAGGTCAGCGACTTGCCACCGCCCGTGGGCATGAGGGCCAGCGTATCGCGCCCGGCCATCGCCGAGCGGATGATCCGCTCCTGTACGGGACGGAATTCGGTGAAGCCCCAGTAGCGCTTCAGCACCTCGAAAATCTTGTCTGCGGACCCTTCCATGCACACAAAGGTAGGAAAAATTAGGCGGTTTGAGGAATTTTTCATACTTTTGCATTCGGTTAAACGTTCGACAAATGAAGATAAGCGAAAAGTTCAAAGTGCGCGAGATGGCGGGGGAGCATGTGATTATCATGCCGGGCCGCGTCGGTGCCGATATGACCCGGATTCTTGCGCTCAACGACTCGTCGCTCTATCTTTGGGAGACGCTCCGCGGCCGCGACTTCACCACCGAAGAGGCCGCCGGCCTGCTTACCGAACGTTACGAGGTGGACGAGGCTACCGCCCTGCGCGACGCGCAGGCGTGGACCGGGAAACTCGCCGAATGCGGCGTGCTGGAGTAGCCGGAACCTAATATTATTGCATGAAACTGAAAAGACTCATATCGCTGTTACTGCTCTCCGTCTACCTGCTGGCGACGGGCGGACCCGCGTATGTGTCGCTTTCATGCAAGTGCGTCGCGATGAAGGCCCGTGCCGCGCACGTATGCTGTCATCACTGCCAGCACGGTGCGGATACTTCCGACGGAACCGCGTCGCTGAAGGCCACCTGCTGCGGCAATCACCATTCGACGGAAATCAATCTCTATACATTCTCGCAGGACAGCGAAAAATCGACCCGTTGTACGGTTACCGACCTGCCGCCCGCGCTGGTGGCCGAGGCTCCGGAGCCTGCCGACATCTCGCTCGGCGGGGAGAAAACCGTCGGACGCTGCGCCCCCTTCGTCGAACGGGGCCATGTCCGCTGCGCGGGACTCCGCGCCCCTCCCGTATTGGCTTAAAACCCTTTTGGGGCGGATGCTGCGTGCATCCGTCCGGAATCAGTTTTAACCAATAACGGAATGTAAATGAAAATCAACAAAATTTTAGTTTTATCTGTTTCAGCCCTCGCTGTGTGCGGCACCCTCAGCGCGCAGGATTTGCGGGGCGTGGTCCGCGACGCCGACAACCAGCCGCTGGTGGGCGCTTCGGTCTACTGGGAGGGTACCACGATCGGCGCCAGCACTGACGCCGAGGGAGCTTTTCTGCTCCACCGCGTGAAAGGTTACGATAACTTGGTGGCTTCGTATCTGGGCTTCGTGAACGACACGCTGCACGTCGCGAACGGCGCGGAGCGGATCGAATTCGCACTTAGGGCGGACGGCGTGGAGCTGGAGGACGTTGTGGTCGAGGGCAACCTCAGCGGCAACTTCGTCAAGCGCGACGGCATCGTCAAGAACGAGATGATTTCGTTCGCGGGTCTCTGCAAGATGGCCTGCTGCAACCTCGCCGAGAGCTTCGAGAATTCGGCTTCGGTGACCGTGGGGTACAGCGACGCCATTTCGGGCGCGCGCCAGATCAAGATGCTGGGCCTTGCGGGCACCTATACGCAGATTCTCGACGAGAACCGTCCGATCATGCGCGGCCTGAGCGCCCCCTACGGCCTGAGCTACACGCCGGGCATGTGGCTCAATTCGATTCAGGTTTCCAAAGGCGTGGCCTCGGTTACGGCCGGCCATGAAGCCATCACGGGCCAGATCAACCTCGAACACCGCAAGCCTACCGACGACGAGCGGCTGTTCGTGAACCTCTACCTCGACGACGAGCTGCGTCCCGAAGCCAATGTCTCGACGGCGTTTCCCGTCTCCAAGAACAAGAAACTGTCGAGCGTGATCCTGTTGCACGGTTCGATGGACACCGACGTGCGCAAGATGGACCACAACGACGACGGGTTCCGCGACCTGCCGCTGGCCGACCAGCTCAACATCGCCAACAAGTGGCTCTATGCCGCCGACAACGGCACGCAGATTCGCTGGGGCTGGAAGTTCGTGCAGGAGAACCGGCTGGGCGGCATGCTCGACTATAAGAATTCGATGCGCGACCAGATGCGCGAGAAATGGGACCAGCCGGGCACGCTTTACGGATCGAAGATCCGCAACCGCGGCGCGAACGGCTATTTTAAAATAGGTACGCCCGTCGGACCCTCGGTATACGATCCCGACGAGAAGGACGAGATGCGTTCGAACCTCGCGTTCGTGGCCGACTTCGACCATTTCAACGAAAACGCCTACTTCGGTCTGAACGACTACAAGGGCAACGAGAATGCGCTGGCGATGAACCTGATGTACAATCACTACTTCACCTACCGTTCGTCGCTGATCGTCGGCGCGCAGGCGCAGCTGCAGTATTACCGCGAGAGTCTGGCCAACAACACGCCGTGGATCGAGGCCGCGAAGTCGCGTTTCTACGATTTCGACCGCAGCGAGCAGGAGGTGGGCGCCTATGCCGAGTACACCTATGCCGTCAAGGACAAGTTCTCGATCGTTGCCGGCGTTCGCGGCGATTACAACGCTTTCTACGACAAGTTTTTCGTAACGCCCCGCGGCCATATCCGCTGGAACATCACCCCTTCGACGACCCTGCGCGGTTCGGCCGGACTGGGGTACCGTTCGACCAATGTCATCACCGACAATATCGGTATTTTGGCGACGGGCCGCGAGATCGTAATTCCCGATTTCGACGGGTTCAACCGGTTGGAAAAGGCCCTGACCGTGGGCGGAAGCCTGACGCAGACCTTCGGGCTGGTGAGCGCCGACGACGCGACGCTGAGCTTCGACTATTTCCGCACGCAGTTCTACAACTCGGTGATCGCGGATCAGGAGTATAACGCCGACCAGATACTTCTCTACAACTCGGACAAACGCTCCTATACGGATACCTACCAGATCGACTTTTCGTGGACGCCGGTCGAGCGGCTCGATATTTTCGCGACGTTCCGCTATACGAACAGTGAAATGACGATCGACCGTCCCGACGGAACGACGGCCCGCGTGGAGCGTCCGCTGGTGAGCAAGTACAAGACGCTGCTCAATATCCAGTATGCCACGAAGTTCCGCCGCTGGGTGTTCGACGCCACGGCGCAGCTGAACGGTCCCGCGCGCATCCCGACGCAGATCGGAGATCTGGCCGACGACAAATATTCGCCCCGTTACCCGATGTTCTTCGCGCAGGTGAGCCGCAAGATCGGCAAGTTCGATATTTATGTCGGCTGCGAGAATATCGCCGACTACCGTCAGCACGACCCGATTCTGAATGCGGACAATCCCTTTTCGACGGGATTCAACTCGATGAACGTCTGGGGACCGCTCATGGGACGTAAGTTTTACGCGGGTCTGCGCTTCAACCTCTATTGATGCGCTCTGCGGAAAAAAGAGATTCAAACCTTAAAATAACACGAAGATGAAAAAGATTTTAATGCTTTGCCTTGCCCTTGTGATGGGTGTCGGCATGTGCGCGGCGGAGAAGCCTGCCAACAAGAAAACGGTGACGACGGTGTTTACGACCGACATCGACTGCGAGCACTGCGTCAAGAAGATCATGAACAACGTTCCGTCGCTGGGCAAGGGCGTGAAGGACGTGCAGGTCGATCTGCCGAAAAAAGAGGTGACCGTGGTATACGACGGCACGAAGAACAACGACGAGAATATCGTCAAGGGCTTCGCTTCGCTCAAGGTGAAGGCCGAGCCGAAGAAAGCCGACGCGAAGAAATAGCGGCGGCCGGGTTTTGTTATTGAAAAGGGAGGACTTGCGGTCCTCCCTTTTTTGTCAGCCGTTCGTGTGATTGCGCGGCCTATTCCATCGGCCGTATGCGGACTTCGGTGACGCCTTCCAGCTCGCGGACGAGACGGGCGGTGTCGGTTTTCTCTTCGACTTCGCCGTAGTGGTAGGGATAGAAGACCGCCGGGCGGATCGCCTTGACCGCTTCGACGGCCTGATCCACGGTCATCGTGTAGGGCTGATTGACCGGAAGGAACGCGATGTCGATATTCTTGAGGGCTTTCATTTCGGGCGTAGGCTCCGTATCGCCTGCGATGTAGATGCGCGTGCCGCCGACGGTAAGGATATAGCCGCAGTCCTCGCGGTCTTTGGGGTGGAATTGCAGGTGCCCGTCGGTGGTGTTGTAGGCGGCTACGGCCTCGACCTTGAGGTAGTCGCGCGGTGCGGCGACGCTGCCCGGCCGCATCGTGTAGCAGTTCATTTCGAACGCTTCGGCCGAGGTGCGGTCGCAGAGGATTTCGGTTTGCGGCGTCTGGATCGCTTCGACGGCCGCAACGTCCAGATGGTCGTAATGCGAATGGGTGATCAGGATCACGTCGGCCTTCGGCAACGCCGCGTATCGGGCGTAGCCGCTGACGGGATCGACATAGACGTATTTGCCGCCGACCTCGATCGAAAGCGAGGCGTGCCGGAAGAAGGTGATCGTGATTTGCGTGCCGTCGCGTGTGGTCAGCGTGTCGGCGGGGTATTCGGGCGCTGCTTTCTTTCCGCAGCCGAGCAGTGAAAGGAGGGACATAAGTAACAAGAGTTTTGGGTTCATTCCTCAAATATTGTACATAACAAGGGCAATATAGTGAAAAAAAGTGAAATATTCGTACCTTTGGCCTGCATTCGAAAAGGTCGAGGTGTCGTTCGAGGACGACCGGACGCTGCGCGTCAAAGGATCGCTGCTGGGGTTCAGCCGTTCGGTCTATTGGCAAAAAATCGAATAAATGTGCATTTTTTTGCGCCGGGGCGCAGTATTTTTCGAATTTGTACGTTTATATCGCATAATTTAGTATTGAAATTCTTATGATGAAAAAAGTTTTATTTGTAGCGGCCGTGGCTATGTCGCTGGTTTTTAGCGGGTGTATGAAGGAAGACGACACCTACAAGAAATTGAAGCCCGTACAACCGGGGCTTAACATCTACACCGGTGCCATGAACCAGAATATCGTGTCGATGCAGCAGGCCAACTTCGGCTTGCGGCTTGCGATGCTGGTGGCCGAGGCCGACAAACAGCAGAAAACGATCGACGAAGTGACGGTCGGCAGCAGCAATACACTGCTGAAAAGGCAGTTGCTGGGCAATGCCAAAGTCGAGACTACGGCGAACGGTTACAAAATTACGTTCGATGCCGATTATGCCGACCTCGACACTTATGTCCGCAAGGGCACGCTGCTGATCAACACCAACGAGACGGCGCTGCTGAAAGATGCTACGGAAAGCAAGCCGTGGACCGTTACTTTCGAGGATAAACTGACGATGGGCTATTCGGGCGGCGACATGCAGGCCATCACGCTGACGGGCGGTCTGACGAAACTCTATTTCGCCGAGTCGTCGGGCGCTTACGGAATCGGGCTGGAGGCTCAGCAGTCCTATGTCGGCAAGACCGAGGAGCTGACTTCCAACTGGAACGGCAAATTTACGGTGAAGCCTGAGAACGTGAATTTCACCTATACGGCCTGCGCCGGCAAGAAGTTCATGCTGAACGGCACGGCTACGGGCCGCACGTTCAACACCTATGACGGCATTTCGGCGACGACGATGAGTCTCAGGATGACCAACGGCGAGTCGCCGCGGAGGGGCGGGCTTTCCGGCGGCGGGAAGCACGGGGGCTTGTGTCTGCTGCGGCGCCGGCATATTCATCGGTTTGACGTAGGTCGGCTTCAGCTCCTTCCCCAGCCGTGAGACGACGGCTCTCTGATCGGCGGTGAGTGCGTTTACCGGGCGGGCCTTGACTTTTGTCGGGACCAGTTTCCCCGAAGCCGACAGTTCGGCGTAATAGAGATCGCCGTCGGGACCTCCGGTCAGCGTGTAGCCCTCCGGGGAGAGCATGTAGTGGCGGCGCTCGTCACCGACGAGGCGGACGGTGAGCTGCGTGCCGTCGCTCTGGGTTACTTGGATGAGACCCGGCTTGGCGGGAACGGCGTGCGCAGTTCCGATACCGCAGAGAAGCGCTGCGGACGCGGCGGCAAGCGAAAGGAAAAAGTGTCGCATATGGTTTGTTTTAAATATAAGTGTATAAATGTACGATAAAATCCGGAAATTACTGCCGGTTTTATCGAAAACCGCTTCGTTCGGTTATATATCGGAACCAAAAAAAGGCGGATACCGAGGTATCCGCCGCTATAAACCTTTCCGCAGAGAGGTTATTTAACTGCTTTAACTATTGCCTCGAATGCTTTCGGCTCGTTCATCGCCAGATCGGCCATAACCTTGCGGTTGAGGGCGATGCCCTTGGCGTTGACTTTGCCGATAAATTGCGAATAGGTCATTCCCTGCGCGCGGACTGCGGCGTTGATACGCGTGATCCACAGCGAACGGAACGTCCGCTTCTTGAGTTGACGGTGTGCATAAGCATAGCACAGACCTTTTTCGACCGTGTTTTTCGCAACGGTCCAAACGTTTCCCCTTGAACCAAAGTTACCTTTGGCAAGTTTCAAAACTTTCTTTCTTCTTGCGCGTGACGCAACAACGTTGACTGAACGTGGCATACTGTAAAGTTTTTGAAGAGCTGTCAGCGATGCGGTTCTCCCGCATTCTTTGGGGCTGTTTCGCTCCGATTAATAAAATGTCCGCCCGGAAATTACTTGACGAGCAGGTTCTTGATTTTGGCTTCGTCAGCCGCAGAAACGGTACCCGAATAGCAGAGGTTGCGCTTCTGTTTCGTCGTCTTTTTGGTCAGGATGTGACTGTGATAAGCGTGTTTGCGCTTGATCTTTCCTGTGCCGGTGAAGGTAAAACGCTTCTTCGCAGCGGCATTGGTTTTCATTTTCGGCATTGTCGTAAATAGTTAATTAGTTAAACATAGCCTACAAAGATACGAAAATTTCGGCACTCTGCAACCTTGAGACGGAAAATTCTCCTCTTTTTGACCGGAAAACGTTTCCCGGCGCGAGGGGTGTCCGCTCCGTGCGGAAGGCTTCTCCGTGGCGGCCTGTCGTTCCGTCCGGCCGTTCCGGCATATACGCACGCCGGCATCCGGTTTGCCCGTCCCGATAATTTGTATTATATTTGATAGGGAATAAAAACCGCGGAACTATGGAGATGGAGTGGGATTTGATATTGAGATTGTGTGTGGCGGGCCTTTGCGGCACGGTGATCGGACTTGACCGCGAGTACCGGGTCAAGGATGCGGGATTCCGCACCCATTTTCTGGTCGCGCTGGGCAGCGCCCTGATGATGATCGTGTCGCAGTATGGGTTCGAGGGCTTTCTGGCCACGCACGACGGACTGCGGCTCGACCCCAGTCGTATCGCGGCGCAGGTAGTGAGCGGCATCGGCTTCATCGGTGCCGGTACGATCATCATTCACCGGCAGCTGGTGCGGGGACTTACGACGGCGGCCAGTTTGTGGGCCACGGCGGGAATCGGACTTGCGGCCGGAGGACATATGTATATCGTGGCCGGAGCGGCCACGCTGCTTACGCTCTTTGCGCTGGAGGTGCTCACGCTGTTCTTCGGCAGGCTGGGGCGCCGCCGGATCATGGTCGTCTTTTCGGCCGCCGACCGCAAGGCGATCGACGCCATGTTCAACGAGCTGCAAAGCGGGGAATACGCCGTGATCTCCTATGAGGTCGAGGCGCAGCGCAGTCCCGACGGCGTCGTATACCGTGCGACGCTGGTTATCCGGGCCAAGGGGAATGCCGACGAAGAACGCTATGTCGATCTGCTGCGCGAGAATCCCGATGTGACTGTCGAGCGGATCGTTTAGAACCAGCGGTATACTTCGCGGAGCGTTCTCTCCTGCGACATGTCGTTGGGGTTGGTGCCCGGAACGCCTTCCGGGACGGACTCACCCCGGCGGGCGAAAAGCTCGGTCCAGAATTGCGGCAGCGTGCCGTCTTCCGCCCGGAAATTCATTGGATGGGCCGTGAAGATCGGCGAACCGTCGCTTGTCCGGTAACATTCCCAGACCAGTTCGCTGCAATAGAATTTTCCGTTGTCGGGCCGGAAGGAGTAGTCGTAGGGGAGTCCGAGATGGCTTCGTGCCCGCCTGACCGCTTCGCAAACTCCCGCAGTATCCTTCAATCGCATGGCGACGACCGCCGGACGTCCGCCGATTTTTGCCGACCGGGCGAGGAATTCCGGCAGTGCCGTAAGCCGGACCCCGCCGTTCGTCGTAGCTTCGAGTACCGAATCCGCTCCGTTTTTCACCACGGCGATTCCCACGTGCGAGAAGTTCAACCGTCCGTTTTCACCCGTCGCCGCGGTGATCGCTCCGGTCATATCCGAACTTTCTCCGGCCTGAAAGAGCAGGTCGCCCGATTGCAGTGCATGGTCGTTCCGGCCGCACGAAACAGCCGAAAAAAGTATACCTATATATAATAAGCTTCGTTTCATTCTGTCCGATCTCTTGTGGGGACAAATATATTAAAAATTTTTCACAACTAACTCGCTGATGGATAGCGGGGTGTGAAAATGGCTTCGAAAATGTTGAAAAAAAGTCTCCGAAATATTTGGAAATAGCGATCAAATGCCCTTATCTTTGCACCCGCTTCGAGAGAGAAACACTACTCCGAGACACAAAAACAGGTTCTGAAAAATTTTGAAAAAAGTTCCGAAATCCTTTGGAGATTCAGAAAAATGACTTACCTTTGCACCCGCTTCGAATAAGAAATACGGTTCGAAACGATAAAAGAAAAGGTTCTGAAAATTTCTGAAAAAATTCTTTCAAAAAGATTTGGTGGTTCAAAAAATATGACTTATCTTTGCACCACTTTCCGCTGAAAAATCGCGGTCAGAACAACGGGGAAAGCCGAAAGGCGAAACCCGGCAAAAAGAAAGAAATTGTTCTTTATAGCAATATAATCGAACAGCGTTCTTTGAAGTATTTGAGCAGCTAAAAGTTTTTTCCACTCTCGCAAGAGAGTGATTTCAAACAATACCTTTGAGATTAGAGCGAAAGATTTAAAACAAAACATTATTTATACAATGGAGAGTTTGATCCTGGCTCAGGATGAACGCTAGCGGCAGGCTTA
>ENA-UOJD01001505-UOJD01001505.1-human-gut-metagenome-genome-assembly--contig:-P48-NODE-1505-length-23394-cov-5.794250_pt1 | contig 23394 bp, 22 predicted proteins | sample MGYA00242342_ERZ723889 | MGnify/ENA metagenome assembly ERZ723889
ACTGTCATATGTCAACTGCTCGGATAATTATTTTTTGATAAATCTCAGACAAATCATACGTAAAATCAGACGTATCATGTCAATCATAACCGAGCGGGAAGAAGCTATTTCCTATCGGGTATAGTATATAGAAAACTAATTTTTAAAATTTAAACCATTCGGAGCTCTTTCCGAAAAAACGACGGCAAAGCACGATGCAATGCCGCCGTATAATATTATATCCGGCTGTTATGCCGACGCTGCGGCAGCTTGGCTTCGCGTGCTGCATTCCGCCGTTACGCCTTGCTTTTGTCTGCGAATACCTTCAGAAGATCGTATATGCCGCCTACCGGGTATAGCTCAGCGCCGTCGCACGCATGCGTTTTTTTCATGCTCAGACGCGGAAGTACGACCTTATCAAAGCCGAGCCGGCGAGCCTCGCCCACCCTTGCGTCGACATCGGAAATTCCGCGGCACTCGCCGCTCAGTCCTATCTCGCCCATTGCGATAAGACGGTCGTCTACCGGGATATCGCGCATACACGATATTAGCGCAAGACAGATGGCGGTATCGGCGGACGGCTCATCTATATGCAGACCGCCGACTACATTTATATAAACATCATATTTTGAGAACGGTATTCCGAGCCGCTTTTCCAGTACTGCGAGCAACAGATACAGCCGCGAATAGTCGATACCGTTGCTCGTTCTGCGTGGCACCGAAAAAACGGTCGGAGCGGCAAGCGCCTGCACCTCTGCTATTATCGGGCGAGTACCCTCTATTATGCACACAGCACAGTTTCCCGGCATTCCTGTAGGTCTGCCCTCGAGCATGGCGGCGGATGGATTCGGCACTTCGAGGAGCCCCTGCGCGGTCATTTCAAATACGCCTATCTCATTCGTAGAACCGAAGCGATTCTTTGCCGCACGAATGACGCGGTATGCCATCTGCTTTTCGCCCTCAAAGCAGAGCACGGCATCCACCATGTGTTCGAGAACCTTAGGGCCTGCTATACTTCCCTCTTTATTTACGTGACCGACAAGAATTATCGAGGTATCGCTCGACTTTGCATTTGCGATAAGCGCCGCGGCAGTCTCGCGCACCTGCGTTACACTGGCCGAGGAGGAGCTTACGCGATCGGAATACACCGTCTGAATAGAGTCTACTATCAGAATATCCGGCTTTATCTTCATGGATTCCTCGATAATCTTCTCAACGCAAGGATCGGTATAAATATACAGCTCGTCGCCGACCGTGCCGAGCCGCTGTGCGCGCAGCTTTATCTGTCCGCGCGATTCCTCACCCGAGATATACAGCACTCGTCTGTTGCGGCAAAGTATGTCGGATATCTGAAGCAGCAGCGTCGACTTGCCTATACCCGGCTCGCCGGTAAGCAGCACGACCGAGCCGCTGACTATTCCTCCGCCGAGCACACGGTCAAGCTCGCCCATTCCGGTAGCCGTGCGCATAAAATCGGGAACGGTAAGCTCGGAGAGGCGCTCCGCGCCGCGCTCGTCGGCAGCGAGCAAACCGACCCTACGACGCGGCGAAGCGGTCGGAGCGGCAGCAGCAGCCTCGACAGTCTCCTCCATGGTGTTCCACGAGCCGCAGCCGGGACATTTGCCGAGCCATTTCGCGCTTTTATATGAGCATTCGGAGCAGATATATATCGTTTTCGGACCTTTCATTTATACTTCCTCTTTTATCAAGTATCATAGTTGGATACGGTGCGTCACCGTTTTTCATCAAGGAATATGATAATACATTCATCCCGCTTTGTCAAGATAATCAAGCAGCGAGGAGCATATTACGAGCGCAAGCGCCTGACGGTACTCGGCGTGTGACAGCATTGCAGCCTCGCCGGCATTGGAGAGAAAGCCGCACTCGACAAGCACGGCGGGAGAGCGGATTCGGTCAAGCACATAGATATTGCTGCCCGCCTCCTTGAGCGGGCGCTCGTTCCACGGCTGAAGCTGCGCGCGCACACCGTCGCGTATTGCGGATGCGATGCTCTTGCTCGCCGGGTGATTCGGCGAATAATAGAGCTGAACTCCGTGAACGGATGCCGAAGGAAACTTATTCATATGAATACTGACAAACAGTGCATCCGGGTTTGCGCTCGCTATCTCGGTGCGTGCGCGCAGATCGCCTGATTTTGCGCTCGGCGCGCCCTCCCACGTCAGCATGCTGTCGTCGCTGCGTGTCATTATTACATCATAACCCGCAGCGCACAGCATGTCGCGCAGTGTAAGCGACAGCTCGAGGTTCAGATTCTTTTCGAGCAGACCGCTGTCAGACACCGCACCGCCGTCGCCTCCGCCGTGTCCGGCATCGACTATTATCTTCTGCCGCCCGGGATTATACGCCGCGCGGCTTTCCGTGCTGACCTTTACGAACTGAAAAACAGCGCTGAGTACCGCCGCAACAACCATAAGAATAATTATGAACACAAAATATTTCACGGCATACCATACCGCTTGCCTTGTGGAACTGACTGACATTAAAATCACCCGCCGTTTTCTGTTATATTGCGGCGACAGCAATCGCCGGAGCATGCGATAACGATATGTTTATCACACATAATCCGACTATCGCACATGAAGGCCGAACCTGCACCGACAGCCGAAAGGAATATGCCGCGCGGATATTATCACCGCATACCGATTATCAGATATATATGAGTCAGGCGGCAAAACTATGACGCGCGGCGGCGCCGAACGGGAATGTTTCACGATTTGGCATATTTTTTCTCGAAAAATCGAAAAAAATATCTTTACCCCCTTGACTTTGAGTAAACTCCAAGGTATATAATATACTAAGTAAAGGAGTGACATGTATGACGATAAAGGATGTCGCCGATAAATTCGACATAAGCTGCGACATCCTGCGGAACTACGAGCGCGTCGGCATGATACCTCCGGCAGCCCGCACACCGTCCGGCATCCGCGGCTTCGGCGAGCAGTATCTCGGCCGGGTCGAGCTCGTGCTGTGCATGCGCGGCGCGGGACTGCCGATATAGGTCATAATAGAGTATGTCAAGCTCTTCCGTATGGGAGACGGCGCCCTCGGCGCACGTTCCGAGCTGCTGCGCGAGCAGCGTGAGGAGCTTTTTGAGAAAAAATCTGCGATAGAGTCGACCATCGACCGCCTCAGCTGCAAGATAGAGCGTTACGAGCGCGCACTTGGAACCGATCTCCTCTCGTGAGACGACGGAAAGTGCGATGTCAGCCATCTCACAGTATCGGACAAAAAGAAGTAATATAGATATCGCCCGCGCGAACATATGCTGCCGCAGACAGAAAACATTCAAATGTAAAGCAAAAAAAATATAAGTAAGGAGAAAAAGTCATGAGAAAAAATTTCGGAGCTAAGCCTTTATCCTATCCGCAGCCGGTATTTATCCTTGCCGCATACGGCGAGGACGGTACGCCCTGCGCTATGAATGCTGCATGGGGCGGAATCAGCGAGGAAAACGAGCTGTCTATGTGCATCAGCGCCGGACACCGCACGACTAAGGACATTCTTGCGCGCCGCGCTCTCACCGTCAGCATGGCTGATGCAGAGCATATGGAGTCATGCGACTATGTGGGCATCGTTTCCGGCAATAATGTCCCCGACAAATTCGCCCGCGCGGGCTTTCACGCACAGCGCTCTGAGTTTGTAGACGCACCGCTGATCGAGGAGCTGCCTATCGCGCTCGAGTGCCGACTCAAGAGCTATGACCCTCAGACGTGCCGCATGGTATGCGAGATAGTCAACGTATCGGTAGACGAGCGTGTGTTTGATGAAAACGGTGCGGTCGATGTCTCTAAGGCACGCCCGATAACCTTTGACCCGTTCAACAATAAATATGTTGTACTCGGCGATACCGTCGGTACGGCATTCCGCGACGGAAAGGCGCTCAAATAGTTATGCAGCACCACGCCCGACCGGAGAGCGGGGATAAGATCCGCCGCCGAAAAAAACTTCCGACACGGAGACAGCCAATGAATAAGATTTTTGTTGCATTTGCAATTATCGCCGCAATGCTGCTCGCTCTTACCGCCTGCTCAGGGAAAGGCGCAGAAGAAACAAACGCCGAAAGAACAGCGCCTCTGTCGACATCAAGCGTTATCGCAGAGCCGGAGAACGGAGCGGAGAGTTCGACGGAGGCAGAGCTTGTACCGGAGAACAGCGCAGTACCCGTATACATCCGCATAGGCGATACGGTGCTGACGGTATTGCCGTCCGGAAACAGCTCCGCAGATGCGCTCATCGCATTGCTCGAGCGCGGAGACATTGCTCTCGATATGCGGGATAACGGCGGCTTTGAAAAAATCGCGGAGCTTGAGCGCAGTCTGCCGACAAACAACATACCGCTTGCCGCAGGACCCGGCGACCTAATACTGTACAACGGAAATACAGTATGCCTGTATTACGGAGAAAACATGTACAGCCTGACACGCCTCGGAAAGATACAGAACACCGACGAGGAGACTCTGCGCTCGCTGCTCGGAGACGGGGATGTAAGCATCACGTTTTCGCTGAAAAAATAACTGTGCGGAGCGGCAACTGCCGTGCGATACCGTTGCACCGAGACGGTTATACCCGAGATGCCTATGATACCGCGCGGTACTTTTATGCCATGGGGATAAGCGGACGATCACATCATATAGGAGAGACAACGTGACCGGATTTGAAAGCATAAAGCGCAATTTCGGCTTCGGCTGTATGCGTCTGCCGATGAAAGGCGCAGAGGCGGACTACGATGAGTTCACACGGATGGTCGATATGTATATGGATGCGGGCTTCAACTACTTTGATACCGCACGCGTCTTCCTTGAGGGGCAGAGCGAAACTGCCATCCGCGACTGCATCGACGGATGTCCGAAGCACATCAGCATTCCGGACCTCTTCTCCTGCCTGAATGCAACGGAGATACATCACAGCCATAACAGTAAGTACTACTATTATGAGGTCTACACAAAACGCAACGGAAAGGCGAGCGACTGCATCAAATGCGGTCGCTGCGAACGCTCCTGCCCGCAGCATCTGCATATACGCGAGCTGCTGCAAAAGGTTGCTGCTGAATTTGAAAAGCAGCAGTAAGACCGCAAAGCCTAAGTTAAACCTTCTATCGAATAACTAAAAGCCTATCGGCTGTCGCGCTGCGACGGTCGGTAGGCTTTGGCTTTTCTGATACGTGCGCCGTTTTACGGCAGCCGAGAATTATAACCGGTACATCGGCTTTTGATTTTCGGATGTTGCGCCGCTTTCTTTAGTTTTAGGCGCATTATGCGAGCAAGTACTCCTGCAAGCAAACGCGTTTACGCATTTGCTGCCTTCAGTGCTTTCCGCTATCGCGCTTGGTCTTGATGCCGAGCATTCCCAAGATGCTCTTTCCCTTGATAGCGATATAATATCCGAGACCGGATATTGCGATTATCGGAAGCGGGAGAAACGCAAGCACTATCGGATTATAGGGAGAAAAGTTATATACGATACCCATAAACATCGGCTGAAGCGCACGGCAGACAGCGTTCGGCACAGCGTAGAGATTTGCTGCCCATGAAGCCGGGTGGTCGTAGGCGACGATAGTATGCGGTATGCGGTCGGCTGCCGCGATGCAGAAATAACCGATAACGGTGAGCAGTCCCGAAAGGATGTTGAGTATGTTAGCACAGAGCGAGACGAGCAATCCCTTGTACGGCTGATACTCTATTCTGCCGCCGTCGAGCTTTATCTTGTCGTGCGCGCCGAGATCCCATCCTACCGTATACTCAAGAAACATATAAAACAGCACCGAGAATATACTTGCCGCGAGGAAAAGGCTGTTATTCTGGTTCGTTGCCATCGAGAGCATGAGACCGAAGAATATCATACCTATCTGATTCACGATCATCTTTACTATCACGGAGCGGTTGTCTTTTATAAAATGCAGCATAATTTCCTATCCCATTTCATTTCTGTACCGCTATCTTATACCGCATTTATTAACTGCATAAGAAAAATAAAAAAAGTTTACACTTTATATACCAAATAGACGCTCTGACACGAAAAAATGAGCATAATAAGTCTCCCTGCATAGACCGGCGAGGAAATGAAGTGCTTCCGAAGATAGCGATTCGGCAGTCTCGTGCCGAAAATCGTAATCGGATTCATATTCCGCCATATGCAGGGAGATAATAATATCAAATATTAACCCGCAATAAAGGCAAAGCGAAGCGGTCTGTCAAAGCATTGACAGCGCCTTTGCAATCGCGGCATATACGCGCTCGCACGAGTCAATATCCATCCGCTCGGACGGAGTATGGATATCGAAGATATCCGGTCCTATCGAGATGCACTCTATATGCCTGCCGCATTCGGTCTCGCTTCTGCCCGCTATAACGCCGCACTCGAGTCCGGCATGAATAGGCTTGACCTCCGGTGCAAGATACTCGGGATTTACCGCAAGGAACGCCGAGATATAGCTGCGCTGAAGCTCGGTATCATATACCGGCGACCAGCCGGGATACCTGCCGAGCTCGGTAAGCTGAGCTCCGATAAGGCGGCAGAGGCGCAGCAGCTGCGTACGCATGTGATCCTGCATGCTCTCATCCGAGGAGCGGTACATCAGTGTGATAACTATATCGCCGTCCGCATCGACATGAGCAGAGGCAATATTCGCAGATGCCTCGACAAATGCGGGGTCGGCGCAGGAACGGCGTGTAACGCCGCAGGGCGCAAGCGCGAGCAGCGAAAGCAGATTTGAGGTGCTCTTAAAGGTAAGCATACGACTCTCGGTCAGCTTTGATGCCTTGGTACATTCCACACGCAGATAGCCTCGCTTTTCCTCCGGCGGCAGCTCGGCGCGGACGGCATCGAAGAGCTGCTCGAGCTGAGAGGTAACAAACGGCTCATCGGACACGGCGATGCGGGCGCTGAGCTCGCACGGAATGGCATTTGAGACCGAGCCCGAATTTATCGAAACGAGATTAAAGGGCGAACGCTCATACAGCTCGGCAAACAGTCTGCCGAACAGACGCAATGCATTTACACGCGAGCGGTCGATATCGCCGCCGGAGTGTCCGCCGGAAAATCCGCCGATATTAATATCGAGCACGCGTCCGTACAGCTCGACACGCTCGGGCTTGAGCCTGACGGTATAATCGGCAGAGCCGACACAGCCGTTGACCACAAGATGCTCCTCCTCGGAATCGAGGTTTATCATCTTATCGGCAGAAAGAAGCGATACATCAAAGCCGAGCGCGCCCACAAGCCCCGTCTCCTCGCCTACGGAAAACAGACATTCGAGCGGCGGGTGCACAAGCGAGTGATCGTCAAGAAGTGCAAGCATCGTCGCAACGGCAAAGCCGTCGTCACCGCCGAGCGTTGTACCCTCAGCCGAGAGAAAACCGTTCTTCTCGACCAGGCGCAGCGGCTCTGCTGTAAAGTCGTGACTTACCCCCGCACGCGCGACACACACCATATCGAGGTGTCCCTGAAGCAGGACGGCGGAATGCGTCTCATAACCGCTGCTCGCAGGCTTTTTGATAAGGACATTATTCATTTCGTCGCGATAGCATTCAAGCCCGCGCGACGCGGCAAAGGCAGACACGTAGTCGGCAGCCCCGCTTTCATTTCCGGAGCCGCGAGGTATCTGCGAAAGCCCCTCGAAAAAACGAAAAAAGCTCTCGGGGTTTCTTCCGTGAACGATATACTCCATAATATAAGCATCGCCCCGCACAGCGAGGCTCTCCCTCCGAAAATGTATGGTTCGGCATACATCTGTCCGCACATCTGCGCATCCGCTGAATTCCGGAACCGTTCTCCACATTACCGAAATGCGCTTGAGACGGTCAAGACCGAACCTGCATAAAATATTATACTACATTACAGGAGAAAATGTATGTATTTTTTTTGAACATATTACATAAACTGATAATTTCCTATTTACCGCGCCGCAGCGAGGCTTTTCGGGCGAGATGAAATCGAGAGAAATTTTGCATGACATAGAATCACACCGCACGTAAAAACTATGCTTGTGCAGCATGACTGCACAAAAAATCGACCGCAACGCGGTCGAGTCAAGGACGGAAAAGCATAGTGAACTATGGTAACATCTGCAAAAAAGCAATTTTATCCGCCGTTTCTGCCGTTCTGCTGCTCAGCGCTCCGTTATCCGCCGCAGCTGCCGGCGGCGATGGTTCGAGACTGACTGTCGGGCTGTCAGAGAGCGCCGATATAACCGAGATGAAGGTCTATCCCGGCGGTCAAACCTTCGGCATAAAGCTGCAGACCGACGGTGTGCTCGTCGTCGGTGTAGGAGAGGTCAGCGGTCCCGGCGGCAACGTTACTCCTGCGGCGGATGCCGGAATAAAGGCAGGCGATATCATTACCGCAGTCGGCGATGAGCCCGTAGACAGCATCCTGTCGCTTAACGAGCGCATATCCGAGTCTGAGGGTAAAAGTACACTTGTCACATTCGAGCGCGACGGCATTTCACACACAGTATGCCCTATCCCGGTTGACGACGGAAAAGGTTATAAAATAGGCGTGTGGGTGCGGGACAGCACAGCAGGTATCGGCACACTGACCTATATCATTCCCGAGACGCTCGCCTTCGGCGGGCTCGGTCACGGAATATACGACAGCGACACCGGAATCCTTATGCCGATGAAGCGCGGATGCGTTTCCGATGTCATACTGACCGGAATAAAAAAAGGTAAGGCGGGCGCGCCCGGCGAGCTGCAAGGCTATTTCGGCACGGCATGCTCGGGCACGGCGCTATCCAACACCGACAGCGGTGTTTACGGTATTTTCTCGCTCGCGCCGAATGGCAGTGAAAAGCTGATATCACTCGCACCGGAGGAGGATGTCGAGATAGGCAATGCCGAAATAATCTGCTCTGTCGAGGGAAGCGCTAAACGCTATAAGGCAAAAATAAGCAAACTCGACACAAGCGGGGAAGAAACACGCAACTTCATTATCGAGATAACCGATCCCGCGCTGCTCGAGATAACGGGAGGTATCGTGCAGGGAATGAGCGGCAGCCCGGTGATCCAGCACGGAAAACTCGTAGGTGCGGTAACACACGTTATGATAACCGATCCGACAAAGGGGTACGGTATTTTTATCGAACGGATGATACGCGGATGCGATTCGCTGTTGGCGCCCTCATTCGCCGCAGCCGGCTAAGACATCGCGGGGCACCGGAAAAGCACGAAACGAAAGCGACGCTTTGACCTTTTCTCTACCCGGTTCAGACGCTGAAAAAAAGCAAGACAACACAGACTGCTCGGCGCATTTGAACAAATATGTTCTTCATCCCGACGCAAAAAGAGCGAGGCAGCGCCCCGCTCTTTTAATACATATTACCACCGCACGGCAGCACTGCATACGGCAAATATTATTTTTGGATCCACTCAAAATCACCGGTAAGCAGCGTTACCTTATCCGTACCGACGGTGAGCATTCCTCCGCCGGTGTGACCTATGGAATCATGCTCGTCGTTTATATCTATCTTAACGTCGCACGGCAGCACGGTGGTTATCAGCGGAATATGACCGGCAAGAACGGCAAGATCTCCGCCCGCACCGCGCAGACTGATTCCGTAAACATCACCACGAAATATCTCACCGTCAGGCGAGGATATCACAAGCGTAAACTGCTTCATTTTGCAAGCCCCTTAGCCTTTTCGACAGCCTCGTCGATAGTTCCGACAAAGAGGAACGCCGACTCCGGCAGATCATCGTGCTTACCCTCGATTATCTCACGGAAGCCGCGAATAGTCTCGGACAGCGGAACATACACTCCGGGAAAGCCGTTGAACTTCTCGGAGACGTGGAACGGCTGCGACAGGAAGCGCTGTATCTTTCTCGCTCTGCCGACGAGCAGCTTGTCCTCGTCGGAAAGCTCGTCCATACCCATGATAGCGATAATATCCATCAGCTCGCGGTAGCGCTGAATTATGCGCTGGACCTCACGCGCGGTATTATAGTGCTCCTCGCCGAGAATATCTGCCGAAAGGATGCGGCTTGTCGACTCGAGCGGATCAACTGCGGGATAGATACCCTGAGATGCTATCGAACGCGAAAGCACCGTTGTGGCATCAAGGTGCGCAAAGGTCGTTGCGGGCGCAGGGTCGGTCAGATCGTCGGCAGGGACATATACCGCCTGAATACTCGTGATAGAGCCGCGCTTTGTGGAGGTGATACGCTCCTGAAGCGCGCCCATCTCGGTAGCAAGCGTAGGCTGATATCCGACCGCAGAAGGCATTCTGCCGAGCAGCGCGGAGACCTCGCTTCCCGCCTGAGTAAAGCGGAAGATATTATCTATAAAGAGCAGCACGTCCTGACCCTCAACATCACGAAAATACTCCGCAACGGTAAGACCGGAGAGCGCGACACGCATTCTCGCTCCGGGCGGCTCGTTCATCTGACCGTAGACAAGCGAGGTATTCTTGATAACCCCCGACTCGGTCATTTCGTTGTACAGGTCGTTGCCCTCACGGGTACGCTCGCCGACACCGGTAAAGACCGAGAGTCCGCCGTGCTCCTTGGCTATGTTATTGATAAGCTCCATGATAAGCACGGTCTTGCCGACGCCTGCGCCGCCGAACAGTCCGATCTTACCGCCCTTCGCAAACGGGCAGATAAGGTCAATGACCTTGATACCTGTCTCGAGCACCTCGGTAGAGGTAGAGAGCTCATCGTACGACGGAGCAGCGCGGTGAATGGGACTGCGATTCGCGGTTTTCAGCGGCTCGCCCTCGTCTACGACATCACCGAGCACGTTGAGAATGCGTCCGAGCGTCTCTCTGCCGACCGGAACGGTAATCCCTCTGCCGGTATCAAGCACCTCGGTTCCCCTCGTAAGTCCGTCGGTAGAAGCCATTGCTATGCAGCGAACGGTATTATCGCCGATATGCTGCGCGACCTCGACGGTCAGCGTCTTATCGCCTATCGGCATTGTAAGCGCATTATATATATCGGGCAGCGAACCCTCGTCGTCAAAGCGAACATCGACGACAGGTCCCATTACCTGAGTAACTACGCCCTTGCGAGATTCTGCCATAACATATCTCCTTACGGTATTTTTCGTATAATGCGGAAGCAATGCTCCCACACAGAGCGTTTGCCGATCGGTATCATGCGGCACTTTTATGCCGCGGCAAACGGTAAATAATAATGATCAAATAATTCGAGCCGAATAGGTCGGATCTGCCTCAATCGCCGCTGCCTGCAACGATCTCGGTAATCTCCTGAGTGATCGCGCTCTGACGTGCGCGGTTATAGCTGAGCTGAAGGTCGGATATCATCTGCTTTGCGTTCTTTTCGGCAGAGTCCATCGCCATCCGGCGAGCTGCGACCTCACTTGCAAAGCTCTCCTTAACTGCGGCATATATCTTGCCGGCAACATACTCCGAGACGAGCGTATTTAGCACGGCAGCGCCGTCCGGCTCGTAGAGCACACAGCCGCCGCGCCTCTCGGCACGGTCGGGAGACAGCGGAAGCAGCAATTCGGTGCACGCCTCCTGCTTCATCATTGAAACAAAAGAGGTAGAAACTACCCACAGCCTCGAGCATTCACCGGAGGTGAACTCCTCGCATATCCGCTCTGACAGCGCGCGGACCTCGGCATATGTTAAACGCTCGGATGAGGCAAAGCTCTCACGTGCGGCATCGTTTCCGCCGTCGCTGTTTTCGTTCGCAGAGCCCGCGCTGTCGGAGTATCGGTCGCATGCGCGCTTTCCTATCGGAATAACGCGGTTCTCTGCGCCGCGAGCGTTAATCTCAGCAAGCAGCGCATCACATGCACGAAATGCATTTGTGTTATAGCCGCCTGCAAGACCGCGGTCACCGGCAATAACTATCACCGTCTCCGGCGCGCCGTCACGGGGTGTCATATACGGTGTACGGCGGCACTCCGGTGACGACGCGAGAGTTTTCACAGTATCTTCGAGAGCGGCGGCGTACTGCCTGCCGTTCTGCATCGCCGTGCCCGCGCGGCGTATTTTGGACGATGCGACAAGCCCCATAGCGCTTGTCAGATGCAGTGTCGAGTCAACACTCTTTATTCTTGCCCGAAGATTCTTGATATCTCCGCCCATAGTACTTACCTCTGCATGGAAGCAAGAACGGCACGGAGCGTCTCGACATCCTCTTCCTCAAACTTACCCTCGGTCACGCGGCGCAGGAATTCGGGTGCGTCGGTGCGGAGCTTCTCGTACAGCCGCTCCTCGTAATTATGCACCTCTGCGACCGGAACATCGCTTAGATAACCGTTGACAACCGCATATACGATAGCCACCTGACAACCGACGTGTACGGGCGAATTGCGTCCCTGCTTGAGTACCTCGACGATACGCTCGCCGAGCGCGAGACGGGATTTTGTATCCGCGTCGAGATCGCTGCCGAATTGTGCAAACGACTGCAGCTCGCGGTACTGCGAATAGAGCAGCTTAAGCGGTCCCGAGACCTTCTTCATCGCCTTGAGCTGAGCGCTGCCGCCGACACGCGATACCGAGATACCGGGATTTATAGCGGGCATAACGCCCGAATGAAACAGCTCGGTCTCGAGGAATATCTGACCGTCGGTAATAGAAATTACGTTTGTCGGGATATAAGCCGAAACATCGCCCGCCTGAGTCTCGATTATCGGCAGTGCGGTTATCGAGCCTCCGCCGTACTCCGGAGCAACGCAAGCGGCACGCTCGAGCAGGCGCGAATGGAGATAGAATACGTCTCCCGGATATGCCTCTCGTCCCGGCGGACGGCGGATAAGCAGCGAGAGTGCGCGGTAGGCGACGGCATGCTTGCTCAGATCGTCATAAACGATGAGCACATCTCTGCCCTGCTCGCGAAAATACTCCGCCATAGCGCAGCCCGCATACGGTGCTATATACTGCAGCGGTGCACTCTCGGAGGCACCGGCGGCAACAATGACGGTATACGGCATAGCGCCCGCAGCCGCAAGCTCATTCTGAATTTTGACGACAGATGTATTCTTCTGTCCTATCGCAACATAGATGCATATAACATTCTGATCGCGCTGATTGATAATGGTATCAATAGCTATCTCTGTCTTACCCGTCTGACGGTCTCCGATGATAAGCTCACGCTGTCCGCGTCCTATCGGTATCATGCTGTCGATAGCCTTGATACCCGTCTGCAGCGGCACCGATACACTCTTTCTCTTGATTATTCCGGGCGCCTCAGCCTCTATCGGGCGGGTCTCTGTTGACTCAATATCGCCCTTGCCGTCGATGGGGTTTCCGAGCGGTCCGACGACTCGTCCGAGCAATCCCTCACCTACGGGAACCGAAACGACACGTCCCGTGCGGCGGACCCTTGAGCCTTCGCGTATGGAGTTCTTATCGGACAAAACGGCTACCGAGACAGTCTCGGTCTCGAGGTTCTGCGCCATGCCGTAGCTGCCGTCGTCAAATTCGAGCAGCTCGCCTGCCATGCAGCCGGTCACACCGTAGACACGTGCGATGCCGTCGCCGACAAGTACGACGGTACCCGTCTCGGACATCTCGACATGCGACTCGTATTCCTTTATCTGCTGTTTTATTATGCTGCTGATTTCATCAGGTCTTGAATTCATCTGCTGATCTCATCCTTTCGGAAGCACAGCGGGCATCATCTGCCCGAAATGCTCTCTCTGATATCGTGTAGTCTGCCCGACAGCGTTCCGTCTATTAGAGTATCTCCCACGCGGACGCGCACGCCGCCGATCAGCGACGGGTCAAGCTCGGTGCGGAGCGAAATATGCTCGCCCGTTTTTTTCTCAAGCGCCGAGCGCAGCCGCTCGAGCTGCCCCTCTGTAAGCGGAACGGCGCTGGTAACGACCGCCACCGCAGTACGCTGACGCTCGCGCAGAAGAATAACATATTCCTCGACGCAGCGCGGAAGCATTGCTATCCTGCCGCGCTCGGTCAGCAGCGAGAGAAAATCACGCACGACCTCCGGCACGGCATCGCCTATCGCCTCCCTGAGCATTTTTGTACGCTCCGAGGACGGGATCGACGGCACCGACAGCAGCTGCGGATATCTCGCATCGGCAAATATCACCGTCTGCGCGGTATGCAGAGCGTCGCCGTACTCGGTCTCCTTGCCGCTCTCGCAGGCAAGCTCAAACAGCGCTGCGGCATATTCCTTTTCTGTACTTGTCATATCGTTCTCCGATCGGTTATCGGTTATAGAGCGGTCAAAGGCAGTACCGTACAGCTGCTCCGGCGCATCTCATCTGCGCATAGCAGTTGTAATATATTGCCATAAAACCGCGACACGTGAAAGAAAGAACCGAATTTTATTTACGGTCGTTTTCGAGGTCGCCTATAAAATCGTCAATGAGCTTCTGATGGTCGCCCTCGTTTATCTCTCTCTCGAGCAGCTTTTCCGCAAGACAGCCGGATACATCTACTATCTCCTCGCGGATCTCACCCTGTGCCTTCTTCTTTGCAAGGGTTGCCTCATCCTCTGCCTCGCGGATAATTCCGCCCGCACGCTCACGCGCCTCGGCGATTATCTCGCTGCTGCGCGTCTGAGCCGCGCTTGTTGCATCGCGAACGACAGCGGCTGCCTCCGCATCCGCATCACGGAGCTTATTCTCCCACTTCATGCGGCTCTCCTCGGCGATGCCGGAGGCATTGCGCGCATCCGAATACTCCTTTTCTACTGCGGCGCTGCGCTCGGCAAGCACCTTTTTGACCGGCTTATAGAGGAATTTCTTCAGCACGAAAAAGAGGATTATCAGATTGCACAGAGAAACGACTATCTGCCATATGTTTATAGATATGACCTCAAGCGTTTGGGTCTCCATAATTTTTGCCACGACCGATGCCGGAGCAGCGGTCGATTCCTTTCTCAGGTATTACGCGGCGGCAACCGCAAATGAACAGGTGCTGCGGCTGCTTACGCCGCGCTGCACCCCATCTCCGTCCGTCTCGACCGTGCCTATGCAGGCAGTCGAGATCACTCAGGCAGCTCAGCCGAGCTTAGCCATTGTGTTTACGAGGATATCTACAAATCTGCCGGGTGCCAGAAAGATAAGAAGTATCGCAATAACGAGCGCGTAAAGACCGGTGGTCTCGGCAATTGCACAACCCATGAGCATGGTGGTTGTTACCGAGCCCTTGCTCTCAGGCTGACGACCGATTGCTTCGCAAGCCTTAGCGACAGCATTTCCTTCTCCGATACCCGGTCCGATACCTGCAATCATTGCAAGTCCTGCACCGAGTCCGCAGCAACCGAGAATAATACCGATAGCGAGTTCCATTTTAATTTCCTCCGATTTTTAAAGGTTTTGATGGATGTTTATATTAACAGGCAAGCACTGCTTGTCCCGTTTTGCATTTAACGAGATGCACGGCAGGCAGTCGACGGACGGCTTGCGCCGCGGCGAATACGAACCGCAGATGCTGAGATGAGCCGAAATGCTGTGAAGCGCTCAAATACACTAATGAAATACTCATGTGGCTTATTTGAGCAACATCATTACATAAGTGCTCAGCGCTTTGACTTAGCCGCCTTGCGCGCACGTCGGCGTGCATATTCGTCGGCGGGAAAGCCGTTGGTTATATACAGCATTGTCAGCATTGCGAAGAGACACGCCTGCAGGCAACCGCTGAAAATGTCGAAATATACCGAGAGCACGGCGGGTATACCGATGCGGAAGAGCGGGAACGATGCGAGCGCACCGGGCAACCGTCCGAGCACAATGCTCGACAGTCCGCCGAGTCCCGCAGCGACAAGCACCGAAATTACCGAACCGGAAAGCACATTTCCGTAGTGACGAAACGACATAGAAACCGGTGTCGCAATCTCGCTTATTACGTTAAGCGGGGTGAGCGGGATTGGGTCGGCAAAGCTCTTTAGGTAGTTGAGCGGTCCCGCCTTCATCTTATAGTGCGTTATCAGAATAAACACGAGCAGCGCCCACCCTGCGACAATATTAAGATCCGAGGTCGGCGGGTACAGACCGAACAGAGTCAGCAGACTTGAGAGCGCCGACAACGCCATAATTGCCGCCACAAAGGGAGCAAAGCCGTCAAAATACGGATCCATATTCGTGCGGACGAGATTTTCGGTCGTTTCGACTATCCACTCCGCGATGAGCTGACGGCGGGTGGTCGGCTTTGACTTGATGCCGTGTGTGATAAACAGGCAGAACCAGAAAACAACGAGCACTACGGCGAGCGAATTGACCTGCGATTCGGTTATCGGGAACGGCTGAATAGGGGTATCAAGCGTAAAGTATATCCGCGCTCCGGTTATCTGTATACCCTCGCTCGCGGGCGTTGTCAGGATATACAGAGTTATCAGCCCCGCTATCGGCAGGATCATAAGTATTATCAGCAGCACATCGACAAAAATGAATGCCGCAGATCTTTTCTTCATTATATCATCTCCCGTATACGGAAATTCGTCAAAATTCGACGATTACAGACAGACCGAATCCGATCTGCCGATCCTCCGCTATCACTAAGGAAGGCGGATGCCGATCAGTCTGTGTGACCGAACAAAGGACGTATAAAAAGCGCTATCTTGAGCAGGAACAGCGGAAGTATAGTCGAAATGACGTTAAAGCACGGAACAAGTGCGCCGAGCACGACAACACCTGCAACAAGCAGCATGCGCAGCAGCCATGAAACGCGAACGCGGCGGTGCATGGACTTATCGTCCATACCGACAGCCGACTGAACGGTAACTCCCATGAGGAAGAAATTCAGTACGGAGACGGCAGTGCCGAGCAATCCTCCGAGCAGCACAGATGTGCTCCATTTTCCTATCAGCAGAAAAACGAGACACACAACAGCCGTTATTGCGGTGACGCAGAGCGCTATATACGCAGTCTCGCGCAGCACGGTGCGGTCAATCTTTTTCATACAAGGTATCTACCCTTTCCGTAAGCGGTACTGTATCCAAGCGGTCATACCGAATTCCGTCTTTTTTCCGAGTTCGACCGACCGTCCGACATTCTTCAAACGCAGGACACACGGCGGCACATATCGGCTGTACGGGAACATCCGCGTTTACTTTGTCGATTATATCATATATGTTGTTTACAATAAAGACATTTTTTGTCTTATAATGTGTCCCAAATGTAAACAATCGCTTGATTGGATAAAAGAAGCGGCGGATTGCATTATTCGGTACATTGATACTCTCAGAGGCGATCAAACGCAACTCAGATATCACGCAGATAAGCACATCGGCGCAGTTCCGTCTCATATATCTTCTATACCGAAATACCGTCGCTTCTATTTATCAGCTTTGCCCACGTAAGATTAAGTAAACATAAAAAAAGAGCCCCGCCGCTTACATGCGGCGAAGCTCCCCTGCACTTCTGCGATGCCGATATTCTTATTGTCTTATTGAGTGTACCGGCGCGCTTGCGCTGTGCGCGTCGTGTGTGCTGTGTCGGCTTATTTGCGGCTCTTCTGAGCCGCTGCGGCAAGAGCCTTATTGCGTCGGCTGACCTTACGGTCGACGCGGTGAAGAATATAATCCGCACCGACCTCTGCACTGTGACCGAGATTATAGAAGTATTCCTGCTTCATCTCGTGAATATGGTCGCGGTAGCTGTCCTGATTTTCGAAAAGCTCGGCGACTACATCTCCGACCGAGGCAACATCGCTCTTTTCTATGCATCTGCCTATCTCGGTTCGTGCGGTGATATCGAACGGAGTAAACGGTATCTTGTCATAATCGCGGTTGACGACCTTCATCTCAGTATTGATAAAGAGTGTAGGCTTATCGGTAGTGAACGAGAATTCATAAGCGATACTCGACCAGTCGGTTATCACGAGGTCGGCGGTATAGACCGTTACGTTTGACGAAAAGTCGGTCTCTATCGTAAAGTCGTCCGAGAAGCGGTCGCGGTATTTCTCCAGTATCTCGCGCATCTTGAGCGGGAAACGGCGGACATACTGCGGGTGCGGTCGGATAACTATGCGGTATCCCTTGTTATAAAGGCCCTCGACAAGTCCGTCAAGACAGGAGTCCATAATATTGTCATACTGCCACGACGGTGCGATAAGAACGGTTTTCTTTCCGTTTTCGGTCTTGTCGCACGCCTCATAGGCGGCTATCATGTTGTCGATAAGTCCGTAGCCGTACTCGACTATGCGCTTCTTCTTTGTATGGCGCAGGCGCTCCATTGCGCGGACCTCGATGGCCTGCGGACGCGAAACGGCAAACACGGTATTGAATGCATCAAGCGCACCGGTACGGTAGGTAAGGTTTAGCGAGGTACAGCCGTGGTCGACATAGACATATTCGATATTCGGCTTTACGCGCGAACGCTTGATGTGGTACTTTTCGAGGTCGGGCGTCGTCATTATAACGATATCGCACTCGAGCTTCATCATAAGCGAGATGAGCCGCGTCTGGTCGACATAGTATGCGCGGAGCATGGGATCGTTTTTCTTGAAGATAGCGTCGGCGGGATCGCTCGTTACGTAATGAACGGTGTATTTTGCGCGGCGGAGCAGCTCCTCGACGATATTGCCGAGATACTTATAATAGCCGCTTCCCTCCGAGTAAAATACTATGTGCATATCCTTCTGATTATCCTTAGAGAAGAATTCCTTATAGTATTTCTTTGCGAGCGCCTTATTCTTTTTCGCCTCCGCCTTTTCAGCGGCGGCATCCTTCTTCATCTGCTCGAGCGCCTCGTAGTTGATATATTTTTTCGGTGAATAGATGATATTGACAAGATACATTACAAGGATGGCAAAGAGGTTGCCCCACATCCAGTACAGACCGACTCCTGCGGGTACGATAAACGCAAAAAATGTAGAGAAAGCGACCATGAATACGGTCATTCCCCACTGAGAGAGCTTGTTCTGCTCTATCTGGAGGACGTTTATCTTGTTCTGAATAATGCACATCAGCAGCGCGGAAAGACCGGATAGCACCGCGATTAAGAAGCAGGCATTGATAACGCCGAGCGTTGGCGACTCGGAGAGGTTTACTCCGAGAAATGTCATATTCAGCGTGCTTATCTTGTCGATAGCATCGGGTGCGCCCGCAATATCTGCAAACTCCGCGCCGCGTCCGCCCTGAATGAGCTGAACAACCTTGAGCTGCGCGGTAGAGCCGAGATCGTCGACCGACATGTTCAGCAGCTGCGCGGCACGCGCGACCATCGACGTCGCAACGCCGGAGCTTATATGGAGCAGGTGCTTGAGCGGCTTATATACAACGTCGAGCAGTCCGAAGATTATCGGCAGCTGGAGCAGCAGCGGCCACACACCCGCCATCGGACTGTAATGCTCTCGCTTATACAGCGCGGTCTGTGCGTCGATGAACGCATCCTTGTCGTCGACATACTGAAAGCGAAGCGAATCGAGCTCCGGCTTCATCTTGACCATCTTGATGGAGTTTTTCTGCACGAGCATCGATATCGGGAACATGATTATCTTCGTGCAGAGGGTGAAAACTATAATGGCTATCCCGTAGTTACCTCCGAAGAGATTATACAGAAAACGCATAAGGTAGCCGAGAGGCGTACCAATTACGGTATTGATTATCTCCATGCCTTACTTCCTTTCGGTGCAGATATGGATAGCTCGACGGAGATCCTCGACCTTTTGTCTCTCCTCGGCAAGCATGCGGCGAAGCTCGCGATTTTCGCGAATGAGCGCAGCGTTTGAGCTGCCGTCGTCATATTTGTCAAGCTCGGGCAGGTCTATGACATCATCTGCATAGCCGGATACCGTACGGGGCGCGGGCTCGGCATATGCGGCTGTCGCAGTGGTGCTCGATGCAGCTGCGGCTGCACGAGCGGCGGGCAAAGCAGAGGCGGCGGGCGATGCGATGCCGGAGGAGGCAGCACCGGCCGAATCCGGAAGCGAATAATCGTCCATGCCGTAGTCGTCGTCATCATCGTCATCGTCGTCGACAACATATGCGTTGTCCTTGTTCTTTGTAAAGAAACGCTTTATCCTGCGCCAGTAGAAACCGAAGGCAGCGCCTGCGGCAATAGCAACTCCCGCAATGATCTGAATGATATAGGTCATTGCCGACGGGTCGATATAAGCAGCGGAGGAAACGGTCAGCAGCAGTGCGAGCGCTGCCGAATAATAGAGATACTTAATCAGCTTTTTCATTCACAACTCCATAGCTTTCTGAGCGAAAGCTGCCTTTCTCGGTCAATATAGTACCGAATCTGTCCGATTGTCGTCTGATAGTTTTTTTATTTCTCGTTGGGATTGTCCGTACCCGCATCATAGAACGGGCACTGAATACGCTCGGTGCTTACAAGCTCCCAGTTATTCATATCGGTAGCGTCGCCGGTAATGCGATAGGTAAGCATATTGTAATCGCGGTGCGTCGCGCTCTCGTCGCAGCACTGCGCCCAGAAATAGCGCTCGAGCTCCTCGTCCTCGCCTATCTCATCGAGCGTTCTCGGATCACTGTCCTGCTTGAGTCCGAAGCAGTCGAGCACGGTAGAGCGCATATTGTCCTGGCAGACCTGCTTATTGCTGATCTGCATAGGCTCGGAGCGATCGGCTCCTGCAGGCTTGACCCAGAGCGTCGGGCAACGGGACATTCCGTCGCTCAGATCCGGAACGGTACCGGTTCTGCCGTGGTCTGCAGTAACGATTATGGTGGTATCGTCGAGCAATCCGAGATCGTCGAGCTGCTGCATATAGCTCTTTATCATCTTAAGATCTCCGCGCAGCTGAGAATAGAGGGTGTTGCTGTGCTCCTGATCATTATAGTCGAACTCTGCCGGATTGCCGTTTTCGTCCATCGTATACGGATCGTGGCAGCCGCGGAAGTGATAGAAGATGAAGCTGCCGTTTTCGTTCTCGCCGTCGCCTATCGAAACACCGTCCGGCACTATGCCGCGGAAATGCGCGACCTCGTCGTCTATCCATGCGTCTTCAGTGGAGATAATGCCGTCAAGGTCGCCGGTATACATTCTGAAAGAAGGCTTGAGGCACTCGGGCGAATAGAGATAAGCCGAGAGCTTGAGCATCGAGCAGACAAGGCGGCGGTCATCAGCGGACTTAGCCTCATGAACGACATTGTCGACCGAATCTCCGAGATAGTCGGTATTGATAAACGTATAGCGGGAGTCGGTATATATCTTCATACCGTAACCGGCATCGTGGATACGGCGGACAAGCGTCTGTCCGCCCCATGCCTGCTCGGCATACTCGGCAGGCTGAGTGACATACTCCGACTTACTTCCGGTCAGAATGTAGTTGACCGACGGGAAGGTACGAGAGTAGCTGCCGGTGAAATTACGATAGTATGTAAAGCCGGAAAAGTCCTCCCATAGCTCCGGATCCTCCTCCAAAACCTGATCCGCAAAGGTATTATCGTAGCGGTCGAGAAGGAACATGACCACATTTTGCTTCGGCGAAACGTCGAACATCGTTGCCTTTGAGAGATAGCCGTTCTGCGGGGACGGGATATCGGTGCGAATAAGCAGCATAACAAGAGCAACAGCCTGAGCGCCGAGGAGAAGTGCGCTTCCCCACTGCACGGCCATCGACCATATCTTACGGCTGAAATAGAGCAGCAGGAATACGAGTGTGAATATTGCTGCCCACAGCGCAAGGTTGAGCACCGTTGTTTTCATGAAGTGCTCCCATTCGACAGCGGAGCCGTCGAGCGAGCCGTGATTTGTTATATCGTTAAGAAGGTTGCGCTGCAACCAGCCGCACAGAAGCCCCGAAAACAGTAGGCTGACGAGCGTATTATAAACCTTGCCGCGTACGAGCAGCAGCACCGCCGTTATGACCGCGCAGGCGACAACACCCGTCACAGCCATAGCAGGCCAAACAACCCCGAATGAAAACGGGAAAAAGCCCGAATTTCCGATAAAGAGCTCAAGCGGACCGAACACTATAACGGTAAAGCAAAATGCCGCCGCGCAAAGCAGCGCGATACGGAGCCGCACGGGGAAGGAGCGGCGGTCGTGCCACAGCTCGTACAGCTTGCCGCAGCTCTTAGTTTCTGCATTTGATCTACGCATACACATTTCCTTTCAGAGCGGCAGAACGCCGCCAAAAACGTCAGGGATCGACGGAGCAGCCCCGTCTTCGTAAATATAACCGCATTATTATATCATACATACGCCGCTTTGTAAAGCTTTTGCGGATATTTTGACATTTTTCACTTCACTATAGCGTTACAATTTATATAAAGCCAAAAGCAGCAAACATAGAAAAAGTGATTGAATCCCCCCAGAGTAGCTTTACAGCCAACTGACTCTTTGGAGAAAACTCAATCACTTCATAGCAAAATATAACACAAACAAGAGATGATATTGTTCACGCCTTCTGCAAAAGCATAACATACTCGGTCAAATTATATCATAAAGCCATCGGCATTAGCCTTATATGCCAACTATATCACATTCCAAAAACATCACTATTGCGACGGAATCACAAATATAACGTAGCCGCATTCCATGTGACCAAGCTACATTCGCCGTATTTCAATACGCACACAGAACGAAATTTGAAACATATCGTGATTAACATCTGAGAATCCAAGCATCAACAGCGCAACGTCTTATGTTTATTAAACATCATAGTATCCACAACTTACAAATATTTATTTGTTCAAGCATGTATCAATACCTCACTTGAAACTATGTTTCTTGTGGGTATATATGATAATTTTCAGATTGCTTTATAAACATTTCATAATACATCCCCCTTTTTTTCATCAGTTCATCATGAGTCCCACTTTCGCATATTTCACCATCTTTTAACACATAAATACAATCCGCACCTCTAACCATTGACAATCGGTGTGCAATTAATATAGTTGTTGTTTTGTTAGCCTGACTGTATAAAATATTTGTTAACTTATACTCAGCAATCGGGTCAAGCGATGACGATGGCTCGTCAAGTATGAGAAGCCCAAAATTATTATTAAGAATTCTTGCTATGCCTATTTTTTGAATTTCTCCGTTCGACAGCATTAACCCATTTTGTTCAAACTCTTTTGTAAGTTCTATTCTTAAATCACCTCGTGACTTGTCAAAAATATTATCAAAATCTAATTCTTTAATTGTATTCAATAATTCAGCATCGCTGTTTTCTCTATACAGATTCAAATTGTCAGCAAGTGAGAGAGCATATACATTTGTTGCCTGAAAGGCAATGCCGATTTTTTCTCGGAGCTTTGACAGGTTATAGTCACAAATTGATTTATCGTTTATAAATATGCCGCCTTTATCCGGATCGTAAAGTCTCATTATGAGTTTAGTAATGGTAGTTTTACCAGCGCCATTCTCTCCAACAATAGCCACTTTTTCTCCGGGATCAATACTAAATGATATGTTGTTAATCCCAAAATTTGAGTTTGGATAATGAAAAGATACGTTATTTAATTCTAATTTAAAAGGAAAAACCAAACCCAATTCGTCGTCACCTTTAATACTATTTTCAATTGATGACTCACTTTCGAAAAACAA